>Ga0182016_10003454_pt1 | contig 18026 bp, 17 predicted proteins | sample 712S2MmetaG_FD_120491 | JGI IMG/M metagenome (GOLD analysis project Ga0182016, IMG submission 120491) | Permafrost microbial communities from Stordalen Mire, Sweden - 712S2M metaG | ecosystem: Environmental > Terrestrial > Soil > Wetlands > Permafrost | place: Sweden: Stordalen | collected...
CGGACCTCGACCGCCAAGGATTCGATTTTAGCGAGGCCTTCCTTCACTTGGCGGGGCGTGAGGTCTTCACTCTTCTGAAGTAGGTCCGCGATTTCTTTTAGGCTGGAGCCTGTTTTTTCCCCCATGTGGCCGATATTTTGGATCGCGCTGTCGGTTGCGATCGCCTGATTTTGGATCGTTACGGGACCATGGAAGGTCTGCTTCATTCCGCCGCTTCTGCTTTTCCCCGCCAACCGTGGTTCGTCTCGTCCGATGTGCACTCCGAATTCTTCAATCTCCCCAAGGACGGCCCTGATTGTCGCGTCCGCCGTCTTGCAGCCCGCAGCAAACATTCCCAGCTCGTGCCCGGGAGGCGCAGGCCAGATCTGGGAGAGGAAGGGTATGTCAACGAACCTTTCGACGTGTGGGGAAGTTGGCGAAAGGAACCGCTTTAGAAGACTTGTCGTTGTGTCTTGCCAAGCGGTGAAGGCGGGGTCGTCGGCGCTGAGCCCGCGGACGGTCTGGAGTTCTTTCAACTGCTTGTTGAGCAGCCTTATTGCCTTGTCCTGGCCAGATTCAGATTCCGTCATGGCAGTTACCATCTTACTTCTTTGGTTCGGGCTCGGAGTAAAATGATTTATGGGCCAAGACCCAGAAAACAACGCACTCGAACTCGCGATTCAGTTCACGCGCCACAACTTCGACAACCATCAGGCGCTAATCCGCTCATCTGATACAAAGGCCGGGGTGCTGGTGACCATCATGGTCTTCTTGGCCGCAAGCGCACTTCAGATCGCGAAAGATTCGGTGGTCAAGCTTCATCTGCAGCCATGCCTCGTGTCCTGGACTAGTATCTTCATTCTCGCCGCCGCCGGGTTGTTCGCGTCGGTGCTCTGGAGCTTTGTGGTAGTGTTTCGAGTTATACGTCCTCGCGGCGCACGTTACACGGCTTCGCAAGAAGGTCACAATCTCATGTGGCAGGATCATGTTCTCTTGCACGAAAACAACGAAGTTTACTTTTCCGCAGTCAGAGTTGCGGATCGTGAATTGATTCTGAGGAACCTGACGGACCAGGTCTACGAGCTAGCGCACATATCCAAAGAGAAGATGCAAGCGCTGGCAAAGATTCGCGCCGTTGCATGGTTGGGTTTTGGCTCCTGGGTGGTATTGATAGGTTCGGGTCTTATATTAGGGAGGCACTGAAAATGGGGACTGGAGATTCGTCAGACAACAATCCGTTCAAGAGCATATTCAGTATCCCTAGTGTAGAGCCACCAAAGAGTTCAAATTCTTTGGCGGACATGTTGGGCGCGATCGGACGAAAACCGACGATCCCCGCCCCGCCCGAAAAAAGTCCCTTGTCCGACTCGGCCTTCATGGGAATCTTGGCCGGCTACCCTCATTCGGAGTCCCCATTCGGTAAAATATCGATCCCGCCGCCGCCCCCTCCTTCTAAACCATCCCCTCCATTGGGAGGAATTTCGTGGGCTCAGTGTCTTGTCAGAGGGCTGCTACAACGGAAAGCAGTGGTCACTGCTGGGAGAGTTCTGCCATGTATCGACGATCTTGGGATTATGGAGGGCAGGAAAGTCAGGGCGGCTTTTGTTTATAGCGACCTGCACGGCTTTACAAAACTCGTTGCCACCCAGCTGACTGATAAGAGCTTTGTTTTCCTTAACACCTTCGTCGAAATGGCTACCAAGCTCACGAAGCACTATAAAGGAGAAGTGATGGACGTTGCCGGCGACCGCGTTCTTTCGGTATTCCATCGCCCGATTGGTGATGCTTCGAACGATCCTGTAGAAGATGCAATAACCTTTGCACTGTGGTTCCAAGCGATATTCAACAAGGTCGTCGGGCCCGCGTTCGCTGGCGACGGGCTGGGGCAACTTAGCCTCGGTATCGGGATTGATTACGGCGAGGCGATCGTGGGATGCGTGGGGATCAGGGGCGGCAAGCGGATCGTTTTCTTAGGGAATCCGGCTAATCGCGCAGCTAAACTTCAGGATGCCGCCGGGGCGGGAGAAACGATCGTGTCAGCTGCTGCCGACGCTAGGCGGCCATCCTATCTGGATAATGGTCAGTGGAGGCTGCACCGCGAGAAGAGCGCTGACGGTGAAGTTATTCTTCGAATCAATGATTGGGCGGCAGGTGATGAACCGCCGAAGCCAAGATGATCAAAGACCCTTCCTCATGGATCTTCTCCGCATCCCGATTTCCCGCACGAGCATTCGAGCGTTTGGCCTCCTTTAGGTTTCCGGGCTAGTGGCCGCAATTTGCGCCATCGCAGCGACAAGCTCGCGCCTGTCCTGCCTCACGTAGTTGGTCATGGTGACGGTCATGTTGCGGTGGCCGAGCGCCTGCGACGCCGCGAGCGGACCACGCAGCCGAGTAATCAGCGTCGCGAGTCCGCGCCGGAACGAGTAGAAGGACTTCCACTGGCGGCCCTTCGCGTTGAGCCTCGGCACGATCTTCTTCCTCGCCATCTCGCGGAGCGATACCGGCTTGCCGACCTTGTTCTCGAACACCCAACCGTCTCCGGGGCTCAGCTTGCGCCAGGCGGCGAGGCGGCTCGAAACCTGTGGCACCAGCGGGAGGCTGCGGTGCGACTCCGGCGTCTTCAGCTGGTCCGCAACGTCTCCGCGGACGCAGGAGCGGCTGACTGTGAGGGTTCCGTTCTCCAAATCGATGTCGGGCCACTTTAGCGCGGCGCCTTCGGACGGACGCAGGCCGCAGTAGAAGAGAACCGCGCACACAGCCTGGCAGTCCGGCATCCCTTCGAGGTCCGCGATTATGGCCTCGACCTCTTCCTCCGTGTAGAACTCGGTCGGCTTCGACTGCTTGACGGCAGCGAGGACTTTGCAGTCGCGGACCGGGTTCGATTCGAGCAGGCCGAGGTTTACCGCGTGCGCCAGGATTCCCGAGATCAAAGACCGCACATGGGCGATGGAGTTCCGGCCATGCCCCTTCTTGGCCAGGTCCGTGAGCAGCTATGATACGTCGCGGGTTCTGATCGCGGGCAATTCCATTGGCCCGAGGATCGGCTCCAAATGGCGCGCCCACAAATCCGCGTAGGAGACTTGAGTGGAGTACCGCTTGGACTCCTTAATGTACGGCTCGTAGGTCGCTTCCCAGAAGCCCTTCAACGTCTCGACCTTCTCCGTATCGAGAATCGCCTCCGAGTTCTCCTCGGCGATCAGCGCCGCCGCGAGATCTCTCACCGGCTTGCACGTTTTCGAATGGTGCTTCTCGTCCTTCCGGACCAAGAACCGCGCTACTTGCTTGCGCTCGCCGCGGACGTTTGTGTAAAACCTCAAGTACCACGAGCCCGACTTCAACCACACGGTTCCCGTCTGATGCCTGTGCCTTCTTGCTATCATTGCGCTGGCCCTCCTTCTTTCGACCGACGCATAATTATGTCGAGAACCTTGAAAGAAGGGAGCGGGCCTTGCGCACGCCAAAGTAACGGGGCACAAGTGCAAGGATCGGAAGGGCTTGTATCAACTGTGGAAGCGCATGCGGTCCGGTGATCGTCCCGGTCTTCAAAACCGGTGCGAGGCGCTCAGCGTCTTGGGTGGGTTCGACTCCCACTCGCTTCCGCCATATCCAGCACGGACTAACGACGAAGTCGCGCCTATTCCGCCGTCGGTCTCATTGCACAAGTTTGTAAACATCCACCCCGCCGTTATAGTTCGGAACATAAATCTGCCCTCCATCAATCACCGGAGGATTAAATTTATTAAACAGAAATTGAACCGCAAATCGTTGCGAATCCCATAGCACCTTCAGCGATCCGTCCGCCGCAAGATGCACTGCGTCGTAGACTAGCAATCGGCCATTGACCAACTGCGCATTGGCATCACCGTAAGGAATCGTACACACCACAATCGCCGAATTCGGGTCAGCTCCGTTACTTGAGCCTGAACAAAATCCACCCGGCATTCCCCCCGGAGAAGTTCCCCGCACATTCACGCTCGCGAACTCATTGCCTTGTGCCATGTAGGTCAGATTTCCTGTATCACTGACTTTCCATTTATGCAATTGCGAATTCTCGCCCCAAGCAAAAATCGTCCACGACTTCAGCACCGGATCAAAAAACTGGACGGGCGTCATATGCAGATGCGCCGTATCTCCCAAAGGAAGAAAGTTCAGCGACCGAGGATCGTTCGGGCAAGGATCAACCGGGCCCGGATCCATCGTCAGCCACACAGGTGGCGCTGCCAGCTTCGCGCAATTGGCCTTCGGATTTGCGAGGTCTGCCGCTTTCGTCCCGCCCAGGCTCGCCGTTTTGATGGGATAGGCGATTCCATCTTTTCCCGTCGCCACGCAAACGCCAATCGAAAAAATGCACGCCGGACCCGCCGATCCCCAATCTTCGTCCGACCAATTCCCCGACGCCATCTCCGGAAAAACCAAGAAGACCGGCGCGCCGTGGGCGTCCATCATCTCCACGCGTTTCGCATTCTTCAGCGACATATTCATACCGCCGCCCACAGGCTTCACCGCGTCTGAGACTGCGTTCGTGCCCGCCACTTTCGCGGCAGGCTTAGCCGCCTGTCCCGTTCTCACCTGGTCCGTCCATGGAGTCCAGTTGTCGACCACACGCAGGCTGGCCGCTTTTCCTCCCGCTGCCGGCGTGTACTTCAGTTTCAGGAACGACTCGCCCCACTGGCTCGCGCCATCAAAGTCGCCATTGCCGGTAAGAACATAGAGATTCCCCTGGTCATCGGCCGCTGCGCCTTGTCCCGCCATCCACACTCCAGCGCCCTCGCCCGCCGTCATCGCCAGCATCGCGCTCACCGTGTTGCTCGCCACGTCAAAAGCAAAACAGTATCCGGACGCCACTCCAGCCTGCGTTTCGTTGATCGTTCCCGAACACCCAAAGATCGTTTTCACTCCGTCAATTCTCGTTTCCACCAGCGACGATCGCTGTTTCCGCATCGACGCGTTAAAGTCCTGCTTCCCATCCTTCCCCTCGATGAGCACCGGCGTGACTACCTGACTCCCATCCGCAACTCGCAGCACAAACATAAGATAGCGTGCTGTCTTTGGATTCCCCGACTTGTCGGGCGAGACCCAGCACACCTGGTACAGGCGCTGCGTCTCCGTGTCGATCACGCCTGTCGACAGGCATCCCCACTTGTCGTTGATCGCATGGCAGTCAATCGTCGGAAAATTGCCGACGCACCCATCCGGTTTCGTTTTTCGCGGTCCGGTCGGCGTCTTTCCGTTGATCGGTGTACCAAGTGTCACGCTCCATAACTCAGCTCCCGTCGCCGCATCGACTCCTCGGATCACGTCCGCCATCGATGGCAGCACCAGCACATCGTGCGTCGTTCCGTCGGCGACCTTTACGTTCGGCAGAATCAGAGGTTGCGCTTCCATCCCTCGCGCATCACCGGTCACTGGAATGATCGTCGCCCGAACAATTCCCTTCGCCGCAACCGACGCCTGCGTCAACTGGGTCTCGTGCGCATTCCACCCGCTCCTCGAGTTATCCGCGGATCGTGTCACCCACGGCACCATCGCAGATTGACCCATCCCGTTTTGCGAGAAAGCGCACAGAAATATGCAGATGATCAAGCAGAAATGTCGGAGCCTCATAACGTCCTCCCGTCGGATGGTCGCAGCGCAGGCACGTAGAGAAGGAGTTCCCTGATATTGAATAGAACGAAATTGCGTCCCAATAACCTTCAAACGGAAACAAGCGAGTTGCTCCCCCTCGCCCCTTTAATTTGCGTGGCGCAAAAGACGTTCTCCGCGAAGGGAAATCGCTCTAACTCTCGTTTCTAACAATATGGACAGGAAATCGTGAAACGCTTCGCTGAGCACGTTCACTATTCCCATTAAAACCGGGTCGAGCTAGAGGAGACGTATGCCGCCAGGACTGGACAGTCTCAAACACATCGTTGTTCTCATGATGGAAAATCGTTCCTTCGACCACATGCTCGGCTCGCTCGCCGCCGTGAACCCCAACATTGACGGGATCACCGCCGCTCTGAGCAATCCCGACACAACCGGCGCCCAGATCCAGCCGCAGCCCCTCGCTCAATTCCAAGGCCAGCTCGATCCCGATCCCGATCATCATTTCCCCGCCGTCGACCTGCAAATCTTTGGCGGAGACACCAGCCCCACCCGCACCGCCAACATGCAGGGTTTCATCAAGAGTTACTTCAACCAGCAGGAAGACGTCGCCCACTCGCAAAAGATCATGTATTACTTCGCCCAGAATCAGCTGCCCGTGCTCACCACCCTCGCGCTCGAGTTTGCCGTCTTCAATCGCTGGTTCGCCTCCATTCCCGGCCCCACCATCTGCAATCGCGCCTTCGCGCACTACGGGACCTCCTTCGGCCGCGTCGACATGAATCCAATCGACATCAACGAACCCTTCAAGGCCATCTACGACCGGCTCATCGCCGCGAAGCACACCGCCAAGTTGTATTACTTCGACGCCACCAGCTCCACCATGGAAGTCGCCAACTTACTCCAGCACGAGCCCGAGTTATTTGGAACTTACGACCAGTTTCTCAGCGACTGTCAATCCGGAAATTTACCCGAGTACTCCTTCGTCGAGCCCAACTACAACGACCACGACACCGATAGCGGAGAAGCTGTCGCCAACGACCAGCATCCCGACCACAACATCCAGGCAGGAGAACTTTTCATCGCCTCGGTCTATAACGCCATCAAACAGAATTCAAACTTGTGGCAGAGCACCGCGCTCCTCGTCGTCTACGACGAGCATGGAGGAATCTACGACCACGTCGTCCCTCCCGCCTGCCCGCCCGATCAATTCACCGCCTCCGCCAACGACACTGGAACCGGCCTGCCCTTTGCCTTCGACCGTCTCGGCGTGCGCGTTCCCGCAATTCTAATTTCGCCCTGGATCCCGAGAGGCACCATCATCAATCGCGTCTTCGACCACGCTTCGATTCCAGCCACGATCACAAAGTTTTTTCTCGGCACTTACTCGCCGCGATCTCCGCGAGAAACCAACGCCGACGTTTTCATCGAGCCCAACACGGCGCCAGTCGATCCGACGCGTAACTTGCTTTCGCTGGGCACCATGCGAACCGACTGTCCCGACTTCGATGTCTCGTAGGCCGCTGAAAACTCGCTTGGTGCTGATTTTGGGTGGCGCAGCGCCTCAGCGCTGCGGTAACTGACTTATTGTCGATCTCGGCTTTAGCACGCTGAGGTCAGACTGCTTCACGAAGAATGCTTTTTCATCGGCCTAGAGATGTTGCTGCAATCAATTAAGGAGTGATGCGATGCCTCTAATTCCCGTACTCAAGTTCGACCGAAAGGCGGCGATGAACCCCGGCCGCCCCGTCAACGCACTCCTGAAAGCGCAGGTCCACCACCTGCACGAAGCCGAAAGAAATCTCCCCCTCCGTCACCGGACTGACATCTACATCAACGCCATCAAAACCGAAGGCGAAGCCGCCGAATACATTCGCCAGGTAACAACCGCAATCCACGACGCGCACGCCGCCGCAGCCGCCAAACGAAGACCCGGCATCGCCATCGCCGCAAGCGCCAGCCAGTCGCCACCCGATAAAAAGCAAATCCAAAAGAAAAGCGCGCGGCCCGCAAAGAAGAAAACCAACCCGAAATCGACGTTCGGAACAAAGACCTAATTACTCTGGCTCGGCAGGAGGCAGTATGTGGTGGCGTTTCGCAATTTTTCTATCGCTCTTTGCCCTGGCGGCTGCTGCACAAGAGAGCCGGCTACATGCCGACTTTCGCCGCGAAGGCGATCGCGTCACCGAGTCCTGCGACAAATTCGACTTCAGCCTGGTGACCGGATGCGCTTACGAACTCTTCACCGACCATCCCCTTCACATCGCCGCCGGCAGCATGCCTCCGCAAAACGGATTCGGCCTCGGTGGCGCCTTCGTCGCTGACAAAAACACAAAAAACTGGCGCATGACTTGGGACCTGGACGCTGTCGCCTCCAACAACGCCTCATGGCGCGCCGGCGGATACATGAAGTTGATCCACACGCCCCCTGAGCCGATCCATGTCATCACGCCCGTTATTCCGCAACCCGGCCAACCGGCAGAAGCTCAGCTTTCCAAAAAGAAACCGCACATCAACCTCGTCCATCCCTACACCGTCTTCAATCTCTACGCCCAAGCGATCTCACTAAACAAAATCAATTTCTACGGACTCGGCAACGATTCCACCCAAACCGGAGCCTCCGTCTTCGGCATGACCCAGACCATCATCGGAGCCAACGTCATCAAGCCGGTCTTCGAATGGCCAGCGATCCGCAATCTCAATCTCTCTCTCCTCGGCGAAGTCAACGGGCGCCTCATCAACCTGCGCGGCGAATACGGACAATCCTTCCCCTCCATCGAAACTCTCTACACCAACGCCAACGCCCCCGGTCTCTCCAGCCAGCCCGGCTTCGTCCAACTGGGCGAGGGCGTTCGCGTCAAGCCCGTTTTCGCAGATCACTTCCAGCTCAACTACCTCGCCAACTTCCAGCAGTTTTTCGCTCCGTCCAACTCCGACTATTCTTTCCGCCGTTGGACGACCGACCTGAATCACACCTTCTATCTCTACGGCTACACCCAATCCAGGCCTGTCAACACAAACACAAACGGCCCCGACGAGTGCGCGCCCACCACAGAAAAGTGCCCGCCCATCGTGCCTCCAGCCGCATCGCGCTCGCATAACCTGAACGGCTCGGTGAACTTCCGCCTCCTCGTCTCCGAATCGATTGCCTCCGGCACGAGCACCGTCCCCTTCTATTTCCAGCAAACTCTCGGCGGCTCCGACATCGATGGCCAGCCCTCGCTCGCCAGCTACCAGGATTACCGCTTCCGCGCTCCCAACGTCCTTCTCCTCCAGGAAGATTTCGAACACTCCATCTGGGGACCGTTCGGTTTTCGCTTCCTGGCCGATCAAGGTCGAGTCGCACTCACCCGCGGAGATCTCGGCTTCGATCATCTCAAACACAGTTTTGGCGCCGGACTGACTCTTCGCGCTGGAGGTTTCCCCATGGTCTCCATCATGTTCGCCTGGGGAGGAAACGAAGGCGACCACACCGTCTTCAACATGAACACTTCCTTGCTCGGAGGTTCGTCCCGTCCTTCTCTTTACTAACTTCCTCGTTGCTAACTTAGACAGGAGATAACTATGGATGCCACAACAACCGGAACCACTCTAAGTCACCTTTCAGCTCTCATCGCCGCGGTCGGCGCACTCGGCACCGCTGCCTTCGGCCTGGTGGACGCTTGCAAGGCGCTGCCCGGCGGCGGCATTTCCCGCGTCGGCTTCAAATTCATCAGCCAGACCATTCTCAAACTCGCGCCAGAAGTCCCGTCACTCGACAACACCGCGCTCAGCCCAAGTGTCTTGCTCTTCACCCTTCAGTCGCAATGGATCAACGGCGTCGCCGCCACCGCCGATCAAGTCAGCATCGCTAAGTCGCTCGTCAAGCTGCGGCTCACTCCCGACACCGCCCCCGCACTCGCCGCCGCCACCGGCGTCGACCCCACCATCCTTTCTCAAATCGCCTCCAGCATCCAGTCGGGAACTCCGCTCACCCCGCAGCAAAGTGACGTCTATGGCCGCTTCGATCTTCTGCTCACCACTCTCCTCGATCAGGCCTACCAGCGCGGAAGTCAGCGCTATCGCAGCTCGGCCAAGCTCGCCGCCGTTCCGATTGCTGTTGTTCTCGCTCTCGTCGCCGCACATAGTCTTCCCAACCAGATCACCACGGCGCAAGCTGTGTTACTCGGATTGATCGCAACCCCCGTCGCTCCCGTCGCCAAGGATATCGCTTCCGCTATCACCACCGCCGCGCAAGCCATCCAGTCGTGGGGCAAATAAACTCGTGTGAGAAGAAAAAACACCAGAAGCAAATCAGAATAAGAAGTAGCGGTACACTCAGCAGGAGAATAAGAAAATGCCGCGCTGGTTTCTAAGCACTCGCGCCCAATCCGTCGGAGGTCCCGTCGGCTCCGTCAAGATTCTCGATGCCGATCGCCCCGGCTGCTCCACCGATTTAACCGTGGAATTGCTGGCGGCGGTCCGAGGCCGCGAAATCTTCTTCGCCACTCACGGCTTCGAAGTCAATCAGGCCGACGGCATTTCCCATCTCAGTTACTGGCTCGCGAACTTGCAAATCGGAGGCGCGCTGCCCATCGGAATTCTCTGGCCCGGCGATTGCGTCGTGCCCATCTTCGTTGACTACATAGCCGAAGGCCGCGAAGCCATCCAATCTGGACAACTCCTCTCCGCATTCCTCAACCAGAACTTCACCGGCGCCCCCTCATTTTGCTTCGCCTCCCATTCCCTCGGCGCTCGCGTTGTCCTTCAAACCATCGACGGACTCTCCGCCAACTCCCGCGTCCGCCGCGTTCTCCTCATGGCCCCAGCCATCGACAATAACTGCCTCACCAACGAATACAGCAACGCCGCCAGTAAGATCGAAGAGATTTCAATCTTAGCTTCCACTCGCGACGACGTCCTCGCCCTCGCCTTCCCGCTCGGCAACCCGCTCCAGGGAATCCTCGATAGCGGTCATCCTTATTACCACGCCGCCTTAGGACGCGAAGGTCCCGCTCAACCTTATCCCCCAGCCCCCAAACTTCATCCCGGTTGGCAAATTCCGGCGAACCTCAACTATGGTCATCACGATTACCTGCCCGGCCAACAACTCCCCGCTCAATTTCCTTTGTTAGTTGAGATCCCTCCCGACGATGGACCTTGTCCACCTGCTGCAACACCTCCGCCCATTTCCAACTCCGACATCTGGAAGCCAGCCTGGTCCGCGGCTTTCGCCGCGAGTCGCTTCAAGTAAACGTTGGCTCGGCTCGCGAAGTTGTCACGAAAAGCAAACAAACTTCCCTTGATCGTGCTTTCCCGCTCGCCCACGCTTATTCCTGCACCCTTCATCTGCCTCGCCTGTCAACAATTAAGTGGTTTTTCTTTCAACAAGATAAGCCGCATCCCTCGATTACAGAAAGCGAACACTCCCGCCGCCCCATCTCGAATTCTCCCAGCTAGGCTGTTAGTATGTCCACACTCGGGGAGGGAGAACGCGGTGCAAATGACAGGAGGACAACGGCTCCGCGTAATTCGCGAATCGCTCGGTTACACCATGCGAGACGTCGAGACCGGAAGCCTCCAGGTGTCCCGCCGCTTGTCGAACGACGAGTTCGCCATTCCACCCAGCCGCCTCTCTGACATCGAGACCAAGGGCGTCGTTCCCAGCATCTTCCGGCTTTACACTTTGTCAGCAATCTACCGTTGCGACTATCACGAGATGTTGTCCTGGTATGGCGTCGACCTCAACGGCATCGCGGCCGATCTTCCCGTGGCCCAGCCCAATCGCTCTCATCTTTCTCAGGGCTCCGACCACGCGACCGAAGCTCGCATCCCGGTTCGTCTCGATCCCGCCTTCTCGCTTTCCAAAACCACCAACATCGCGCGCATGATCGAAGAATGGGGTGTCGTGCCGCTCACTTATCTTTCTTCGCTCGCCGCCGACCGTTACTCCTACGGCTATATCGGAAACGAAGACTTCACCATGTATCCCATCCTCCCGCCCGGCAGTTTTGTTCAAGTGGATGAAAGCAAGAATCGCGTGGCCGAAGGCCTCTGGCGCTCTGAATTTGAGCGCCCCATCTACTTCGTCGAAACCCGTGACGGCTTTGTCTGCTCCTGGTGTAACATCACCCGCGATCGCATCACTCTGCAATCGCATCCGCTCTCGCCGGTGCCCGTTCGTACCTTGAAACACCCTCAGGAAGCCGAAGTCATCGGCCAGGTGGTAGGAGTGGCGATGCGTCTCGGCGGCTGGCAGGTTCTTTACTCTGAACCAGAGCGGCGAGAGTCCGCAGAACTGACTTAAAATGCCTTTCCGACGGGCCCATCCGTTTGGCCCTCGAACCTTCCTGCCCAGGTGTGGCCCCCGGCCTCTCCAGCGCTGAAAGCACTTCCACATCCGTCATCTCGGCCGCCGCTGCCGACTCTTGCAGATCGCTGGCGAGTTCCCGCAACGGAGTCCTTAGAACTTTCGCCACCAGGCTTCCGTGCGACGTCCGCATCGCCCTCTCCGCCGCTCCACTTCCGTAAACCTTCTCCATCCCCCAATGCGAGTACACCCCGCGCGTGTAAAGCCGCGCCAAATACCGTAGTTTGCCCAAAAGTCCCGGGACCGCGCTCAGGGTACTGCCTTCGAAGTCTTCCAGAGCCGATTTTAGCACCACAAATTTTACGCTTTCCGGAAACAATACCAATGGGCCTTCCCGAACATTTAGGCCTGTTTCGCGTGCAGAGTAACACGGTCTTTCCATCCCCTTCAAGGAGCTTACATCATGAAGAAACTTCTGCAAATCGTTGCCATCACCGCCGCCCTGCTTCTCTGTTCCAGCGTCGCCAGCTTCGCCGACGGCAACCCCACCCCCCTCTGTACCGGAAACGTCTGCACCGGCCCGCTCTAAACTACGAGGCTTCACCGCGCGGTTCCGCGCGATTTGATGAAGGTCCTCAACACCGAGAACCTCTAGGTTGCACGTTTGCGACCCAAAATCGTCGCGGCCTTTTTCTGGCTGGCGAGCTCCCGGCGCCACGCAACGCGTCGCCGAACCTCGGCCTTGCCTTGCCTCGGATTGCGGGTTGCAAATTGCCTTTTCCGCAACTATATTCGCTAAGGAACTTGCGCTTCCATCGCGATGACGCATTGGTATAAGTACCTTCTGCTCTATCTCTGGATAGCTCCCCACCTCATCCTGTTCGTGGTTGCCATATTCCTGTTGAAACGCCGCTTATTCGCCGAGTTCCCCACTTTTGTTCTCTACGCCTGGTACGAAATCATCGAGTTCGCCGTGCTCTTCACCATTGCCGTCTCCGGACTCAATCGCGGAGCCTGGTATGCCCACACTTACCTCGCTACTTTGGCGCTGAGTACCGCCCTTCGCTTCGGAGTAATTCAAGAGATCTTCAATCATATTTTCCGTGAGCATGGCCCCGTGGATGCCTTGGCCAGAACCTCTCTGCGCCGGCTCACTCTGATTTTGTTATTCGTTGCCGTGGGTTGCGCTATCTTTTCCCCCGCACAGTCGTTTACCAACCTCCTCACCGGAGCTGCCTGGCTCGGTCGTGGCATTGCCATCATTCAATGCGGATTGTTACTCTTCTTATTTCTGTTCTCGAACCTTTTCGGAATCGCTCTCCAGAGTTATGTTTTCGGCATTGCCCTGGGCTTTGGAATTCTTTCCACCGTCGAACTCGTGCAATGGGCTCTCAGTACCGCCGCTCTCTCCATCCCCATGGAGAGAACCTTGAACCTTCTTCCCACCGCCGGCTATCACGTAGCCGTTGTTCTTTGGCTTACTTACTTACTGCTTCCGGCTCAGCAGCTTCTCCCAGCCATCGCACCCGCACCCAGCTCAGGCGCCGCCATCGACGGTTGGAACAGCGAATTAGAGCGATTCTTGCAATGATATTCTTGCAATCATAATGATCATGACGTCTATGACAATGGCAAATCCAATATCGACGATCACCATATCGACAATGACAATATCAACGCCAGTTTATCTTTACATCAGTCTCGCGGCACTTCTCGCAACCACATTCGTCCTTCTCGCCCTGCGCCGCAGAAAAATCGAGATCGGCCTCGATCACGCCCGCTCGCTCATGGACTCGCTCGACCTCGCGGCGTTTCGCAACCTCGTCGATCCCGACGAAGAAGCTTTCCTCCAGTCACGCCTTCCCGCCGCCCAGTTCCGCAAAATCAAGCGGGAAAGAACCTGGGCCGCCCTCGCCTACGTCCGTGATTTATCGCATATTGCCCTGGAATTCAGCCGCTTCGCCCACGCCGCTCAGAGCAGTTCTGATCCGCAACTCGCCGCACTCGGTCGCCAGATCGCCTCCAGCGCCGTCTCCCTTCGCCTCCTCGCCTTGCAAGCCACGGGACGCTTGTTCATTACAGCCACTTTTCCTGCCTTGCCGCCGCGCCGCCCCGACTCTCTGCTCGAACAATACACGCGTTCCACCGGTCTGGTAATTCGCTTTGGCATGATGGAACACGCTCTAAGACGAGCCTCCTGACCGCACTTCAATTTTCGCGACCCTGTTTCCGGTCACTCCCTTGAACATTCTTGTTCGTTTTTTGGAACAAAAATAATTCCCCTCATCGCCAGCCCGCTTTTCGTTGCATACTCCACCTGTCAATCGCCGCGTCTTCCGTTGAACGCTCTTGGAAGCCCTCCCCAAAGTGCGGCGCGTTACGCGGGTCAGTGGCACTTCCCCCTCGGGATGCCACTGGCTCCGCGTCGTGAACAAACGAGTGCGGGGATCGCGAGCTCGAAGCATGGACTCTGAGGAATGTCCCGCACCTTCAACACCAGCGAACTTGCTGACGCTCTTCAAGCCCTCGGCAAGCAAATTCAAGACCCCGACGCAGTTGCAACAGAGGCGGACGCCACTCGTGCCATACGTTCCATCGCCAGCACTCTCGGCAAATTGGAAAGCTCCATGGATCGCGACGCGCCCATTCCCGGCTCCACCAGCATTGCTCTTGCCCTTTATGCCGCCCGCCAACTCGAACTCTACGTCTGCGGCAAGAAAACTCAAATCAGTAGCCGCCACATGGCTGAGATTTACTACAAGGTTCTCTGTGCCGGAGTCCAACAACTGCCCCGCCCGAACTATTGACGCCTTCCTCGACACCCTGCGAACAATACCATTCAGGCTCAGCATTCGGCCGATGGCATTCGACGTAGCAAATGCGAAAACCCAACGCTGATGCGCATGCCCACTTTGTCACGAACCGTCGAGAGAAGCTGTTCGGATCGCTTTTCGCCGCTCACGCCCGCTTCACAGGAGGGGACATGGAAAAAACAATTCCAGCCAAGAAAGCTCTTATCGATCAATTCCGAACCGCCGAGGGTGAGCATCGAACAGAATCCAGTGTGATCGCCAAGCTGATCGGCGCCCGCTGGGAGATGGAAGACGTCCTGCTTTCACCCAACGGTTCCGCCATCCTTTCCGCCCAGGAACGCTCGCGGCTCTCCACGCTGATGGGGGCAATCGACAATATCGTCCGGCGGATCGAAAAGCGCTGATCGTTTCCGCAGGCTGCCCACCCCTCTCAGCACGCGCCCGTCGCGATGATGACCGTTGCCGCCAGTTGGATCTCATCTCCAACCTGAAACCGTCGCAGTCCGTCCAGCACTTCCCCAAACACCTCATCGGCCTGCTCGCGCGGAATCGCTTTCATCAACTTCTTGAACGGCGCCGCCAACTCACGCGTCGCCTCCCAGCTCTCCTCGGCTGATCCTGGCCACGGGAAGATCACCCGGTTCTTGCTCGCGCTCACCTCCAAAAAGCCCGCCGCAGAAAGCGCCCCCGCAAGTTTGCTTTCCTCCGCAAAACGAAAAATATGCGGTGCATCCGGAGGTGGCGCCTGCACTTTCACCCGCTTCAGATATGGCGCCAAACTCACCTGAAAAAACGGATTCTCTTCCAACGTCCCAAACACCGCAAAACAAATCCGGCCACCGCGTTTCAAAACTCGCCGAATCTCCGCCATCGCCTTGCCAAATTCCGGGAAAAACATAATCCCAAAACGGCAGGTCACTCGATCGAATTCGCCATCCTCAAAAGGTAAAGCCTCCGCATCCGCCACGCGAAATTCGATATTGTGCAGCTCTCGCGCCAACGCATTCTGACGCGCGAACTCCAGCATCTCCGGAACCAGATCGGTCGCTACCACGCGTCCGCTCGCTCCCACGGCTTTCGCCAAACTCAACGCCGGCTCGCCCGTGCCGCATGCCAGATCCAGCACCTTCATCCCCGCACCGGCCTGCGCTCCCCGCACCACCAGTTCCGTCGCCGCCCGCGTCTGAACCACAAACTTGGCATTCCACTTCTGCCAGTACGGAGCCGCACCCGTCCACTCCGTCCGCACCATCTCCTTGTAATTCGGTGCCCCGCCCGACCCGGAATTCTGCACTGAGTTCATTCCCTCGCCTCGATGTTCGACCGAATTGTACTCGATCAAAACGCACAAGCCCGCCCGCCAAAAAAAAAGCAGTGAGACGCATTTCGCGCCCCACTGCTGGGAGAGTGTTGCTCTGCTGCGTTGCTATGCCAGGAGGGACCCCAGCCTAGCCTTACCGCCCATGTCTGCCACCGCCACCGCCGCCGTGCGAAGACCCTCCGCCATGCGACGACCCGCCACCATGCGAAGGAGTTCCTCCGCCGTGGCTGCTCGGCGCCGAACGTCCACCTCCACCGTAGCTCGGCCGCCCGCCTCCATAACTCGGAGCAGACCGTCCTCCGCCGTATGCACCACCGCCATACGAACGCGGCATAACGATCGGCTGTCTCATATTCAAAGGAGGACGCGATCCACCATATCCTCCACGTCCCACCGAGCCATAGCTCCGTCCCTCTGACCCATAGCTCCGGCCCTCTGACCCGTAGCTCCGGCCCTCCGAACCATACCCACGCGACGCTGAAGATCCATACGATCCTCGATTCTCCGCGCCTCCCGATTCCCGTCCCGCTGATTCTCTTCCCATCGATTCCCGGCCTCCCGCAGCACCACTTCGGCTCCCCTCTGCAGACGAACGCGGCGCCATCGGAGTAAATTTCTGCCACCCTCCGCTGTTGCTGCTGCTTCCGCGCGAAGCCGTCGCACTACCCGAGTTGCGTCCTTCCAATCCCCGTTCCGATCCCGCACTCGAACGCGCATTCGAACGCTCCGCCCCCGCGTTCGATCTCAAATTCGAAACGCCACCTTCCCGCCCGTTGCTCATCGCCCGTCCGTTCGAAGCCAAACTTGACCCGCGGTTCGCCCCTTGCGCCGAGAAGAAGTGCTGGTTCTGCGACACGCCTCGCGTTGTCGAAGCCGCCGCCGAACGTCCACTCGCCGAGAAACTTGCCCGGCTCGGAGTCACCGGCAGCCTCCCCGTCGCCATCCGCGCATTCTGGAATTGCGCATGCGTCATCGCCTGCGCGCTCATGTGTCCCGTCCCGAACTCCCGTCCCGAAACCGTCGTGCCCCCGCGGAAGTTCCGGTCATGCATCGCCAGATTCACATTCGAGAATCGCGATCCCGCCCGCAACGGAGCAAATCCCCCGTGGAATCCGCCGAAACGCCCGTACCCGAATCCACCACCCCAACGTCCCCACCACGGATGGAAGAAGTCTCCCGGTCCCAGCGGCAACCACCCAATCGATCCCCACCCGAAGCCAACTCCGATTCCGAAACCTCCACCAAATCCGCAGAACGAGACATACGCTGGCGCCCAGATCGGACGATAAAACGGATACCCATACGCCGGACCCGGCCACCATCCCCATCCGCCATCCAGATACATCCAGCGCCCGTAGTGATACGGCGCCCAGCCCCAGTCATCGTAAGAAACCCACGTCCATCCCCAATACGGTTCGTACACCCATCGCCCGTTGCGATACGGAGCCCAACCCGCCGGCTCCGCTGGTCGCCACACCGGACCATAATCCGGTACCTCCGACCACGTTCCGTGTCCATCCAGATTTTCCGTGCCCACGTAATAATCGTTCGTGTGCTTCCGCGCTTCCGAGTTCCGGATCATGTTGTCGCGATCCGTATTCCACTGATCCCAGTCATCCCGCGCCGGAGCATCGCCAATCTTGTATTGCGTGTCGCCACCCGTTCCCTGAATCGTGATGAACTGTCCCTGCGCCACGCGCGTCCCGCCCTGCGGAGTCGTGACTTCCACTTCGCCCTTGCGCACCAGCACTTCTGTATGATCGTCCGCCGTCACTAAAATTCGGAAACTCGATTCGCGCCGCTCCGTCTTGATCGCAACATTAGGTGTATCAATCTCAGCATCCGCATCGCTGCCCCGGTACACCGTGTAGTTCGCCATCCCGTGTCCCAGCTGAATCTGGATCTGCGAGCGCGTCAGTTGCGTAATGTTGGCCTGCGTATGCTCCGCCAGCCGCAGCGTATTCGCGTAATCGATTTCCAGTTCCGTCCGCGCCTTGTCGCCCGTCGAAACCCGGTCGCCCGCCAGCACGGGAGCATTCAA
>Ga0182016_10003455_pt1 | contig 18023 bp, 16 predicted proteins | sample 712S2MmetaG_FD_120491 | JGI IMG/M metagenome (GOLD analysis project Ga0182016, IMG submission 120491) | Permafrost microbial communities from Stordalen Mire, Sweden - 712S2M metaG | ecosystem: Environmental > Terrestrial > Soil > Wetlands > Permafrost | place: Sweden: Stordalen | collected...
CATCACGATGAACCGTGTTTCCATCAAGTTCTGGTCAGTTTTGCTCCCTTTTCGGCGTCGCAGGTCATCCGAGGCTTGTATCTGGAGAAGTGATTCCTTTTGCACAGCTTTTCGCCGGCCAGCTAGAACAATCTGATATCGAAGCAGTGCGCAGTTCCGAGGGCAGCCGCGCCGGCTTCCGATGAGCCGAGATCCAGAGACCCATCCGAGTGTGGATCTTGATGTTCACCAAGCGCCCTTCTTTCCAAAGAGGTGGCCCATGAATGCGCTGCTGATCTACCCGGAATTCCCCGACACGTTTTGGAGCTTCAAGCATGCGCTCAAGTTCCTGGGCAAGCGAGCTGCACAGCCTCCCCTGGGCCTGATGACAGTTGCCGCGCTGTTGCCCGCAACCTGGAGGAAGCGGCTTGTGGACACGAATGTCGAGCGTTTGCGCGACCGCGATCTTGCCTGGGCCGATTTGGTGCTTTTGAGCGGCATGCACATCCAGCGCAATTCGCTGAAAACCATTGTTGAACGCTGCCGCGCGCGCGGACTGCGAACTGTTGTAGGCGGACCGATCACTAGCAGCCTTTCAGCGGAAGATCTCAAAGCGGATCATGTGGTGATCGGCGAGGCAGAGGGCATCATTGCGGGTCTTGCACGAGACCTGGAGCAAGGAACAGCCACGCCTATTTATCAGGCTTTGGAAAGACCGGAAATGAGGTCCAGTCCGCTGCCGGACTTGAGCCTGATCAAAATGCATCGCTACTCAACCATGGCCGTGCAATTTTCGAGGGGTTGCCCATTCAACTGCGAATTCTGCGACATCATCGAGATATACGGCAGGCGCCCGCGCACCAAGGCTGTAACGCAAGTGCTGGCGGAACTGGATCAATTGCGCGCGGCCGGCTGGCGCGAGACCGTGTTCATCGTCGACGACAACTTCATCGGTAACAAGGCTCGCGCCAAGGGATTGTGCGAGGCGCTGGCGCAATGGCGCAGCCAATACAAAATCAGTTTCGACTTCAACACCGAGGCTTCACTCAACCTTGCCGACGACCCTGAGTTGATGCAGTTGATGAGAGACGCCGGCTTTGTCTCGGTCTTTCTGGGCATTGAGACTCCCGACGAATCCGGTTTGATCGCGGCAAACAAGTTGCAGAACACCCGGCGCAGCCTGCTTGACAGCGTGGCCACGATCCAGAGCTATGGCATGCAGGTGATGGGAGGATTCATCCTGGGATTCGACACCGATCGCGAGGACATCTTCGACCGCATGGTAGAGTTTATTCAAAAAAGCGGCATTCCGGTCGCCATGGTGGGGCTTTTGCAAGCCATGCCAGGAACTCAACTCTTCCGACGCCTGCACAAAGAGGGCAGGATTCTGGATGTGGGACACGGAGAGAACACGGATGACAAACTCAACTTTCTTCCCGCGATGGACGCGGCGCAACTGGTGGATGGATACCGCTCAGTGCTGAAGAGGATCTACTCTTGCGAGGCCTACTATGAGCGCGTCAAGCTTTACCTTAGCCGCACCCAGCCGCGGCCCGGTAAAGCAAGCCAGAGGGCGCAAAGAACCAAGCAGAAGTGGCTGACCAAGGGCAACGCCCGCGCCTTCGTCACGTCAATTATCAGGCAGGGAGTTTTTGGCAAGCAACGCTGGAGCTATTGGAAGTTCCTGTTGACTGTAGCGACACGTTATCGCCATTGCGTCGGGGCGGCGATGACGCTGGCTGTGATGGGTTATCACTTTCAGGTGATGATCAGCAGATTGTCAGAAGCCGGGGATGGCACACTCTAAGGAAAAGTATCTACTCCTGATATGCGTGCACGACAAACCTATGCGGAGCTGCACCGATGAAGTAAAACGGGTAGCAGGTGACAAGCGTGATGGCCGATGCGGGCGAGGGGGTGAGCACACTCATGTCATCCGGCGCAACGATCCGCACCCTGTCGACCTTATAGCGTGACAAACCAATTGCGGTTTGAATCCGAATCTCATCTCCCATATGAATGTCCTTCAAGGCGCGGAAGTATGTATCCCGGTGCCCGGCAATTCCAATGTTTCCCGGCTCTCCTGGAAGAGCAGTACCTTCGATGTGTCCAACCCCGACTTCCAGTGTTCGCGATGTGGTTCCTTCAACAATCGCCACCATCAATCCGAGGCGTGGGATCTCAATGCGGCCTAGAACATCGCCTTTCTTTGCGGCAGACGCAGACGGGCTCACCCTGCTCTGTTGCTCCGCATGCATTTGCTTTTCCAGGATATTATTTGCGATTTCCTGATAGTGTCTTGCGTGGAGCAACACAAGACCGACATAAGAGACCGCCAGTGCGCCCAGCAAAAACAGGAAACTCCGCGTCCAACGAAGGAACAGATGACTTCGCGCTCCAAAACGTCGTTGATCAGTTCTGGAAATCATGGGGGATCGCCCTTGTCGCGCCTGCCGGCATGGTTAGGGGCACCGAGAATCCGGCCCGAGTACGAACTGAAAGGTGTCCGCGGCCATGTGCGCTTGCCTGTACCTTGACGGTCCGGTAAGTCCCATCTTCGGTCGCAATCGCAGGGACATAGGCCAGGGCGTACTGGCTTCGAATATCGCGAGCGATCGCTTCACAGATGGAGACGACTTCTTTTGATGAATCGGGAAAAAAGGCTTCGCCGCCTGTCTCTTTGGCCAGCCGCTTGAGTACGCCTGGGTTTTGATCGCCGTCCTGCTCATCGAAAATGCCGATCGCGTAGATGGTGGCCGTACTTTGCTTGGCTTTGCCAAGCACCTGAGACAGGGTATGCTTGCTGACGTTGTCGCCGCCGTCACTGATGAGGATGAGGACCTTCTTATCGCTGGTCCCCTGGTTGAGATGGTCCAAGGCGGCAAGTAGCCCATCATAGAGTGAGGTCTGGCCGATCGCCCTGATTTTTGAGAGCGCCAGTTGAAGTTCCTGCTGCCGACCTGTGAACGGGATGCCCGGAGGAAGGCCGAAAGAAACGCGGTCGTTGAAGTTAACCACAAACATCTGGTCCTGGGGATTGCTGGAGCGCGCAAAGGCGAGTGCGGCCGCAATGACATCGTCTCGCTTTGCGCCCATGCTCCCGCTGTTATCGACGACGATACCGGCTGTCACCGGAATATCTTCGCGGCTGAATTGCTTGATCTGTTGAAGTTTTCCATCCTCATAAATCTGGAAATCGTCTTTGCTGAGGCCGGAAACAGGTGCATTGTAGCGGTCCAGGACCGTTGCGCTGAGGACAACCATGTTGGCGTTCAGCCTAAGGGTATACTCGCCGCTGGAGCCAATCTGCGATGGCTGGGAATCCTGTGCTCCAGAGACAAATGGCGCGATAAGAAGACCGATTAGAGCAATCAGGCAGCGATACGCCAGGATCCTGTATCGGGTTTGGTGCATCGAAGTGCCGAGGAGTTGCGAGTGGCTCCGGCCTGTTTCTTTATCGAGTCTTATCGGGAATCCGCTCATCTCAGCCATCTGCTCGAGCCCTCGATGTCCTGGGATACTGAATTTGCGTATGCAGAGATTCGAGCTAACGGGCAATGGATGCGATACGCGTATCGCATCCATTGCCCGTTAGCTTCGATAAAACATGAGAGGAGTATCGTCTACGCATCCGGAAGGCAGTGTATTTTGGAGGCGCATGGTGCAGCTTCCCTTCTTCGAGACCGTAGCCGCGGCCAAGTGATCCTTGTTGTTTCAGGGCGAACAAAGACCGTGCTCGCCTGCACAGTTCCGGTACAAAGCCGTGGGATGCTTCTCTCTAGACTGCATTTTGAATTCCCACGCTGAGATTATGGGTCTCTCTTGTAAGCAATTGTGATCTGCATTCCTGAGCCGGCCTGTTCAATACTTGCCACGCAATGCGAGAGCATTTGCCCTGGCCTGAGCAGTCGTCGCGTCGACGGTCAATCCCGCATGTGGTGCTGCAAGTGCCGTTAGCCAGCGCATGGCCGGCAGCCCATTGCAGGTGAAGGAAGAGGAGTCATGAGAGTCCTAATGGCAGTTGACGATTCGGGGTTTGCTGAATGTGTGCTTCGCGCTGTGGTGGCCGGGATCCGGCATGAGAATACTGACGTCTTTGTTCTAAACGTGCTGCAACCGGTTGACACTTTGCCTCCGCCTGAGATGGCCCAGGGCTACGCTCCTGAGTTGGAAGAGGAGATGCAACCTGCTCGTGCATTCGTGGAACGGATTGCGGCGGAACTGAGAAGAGCTGGATTCGCGGCACTAACCGGCGTACGGATTGGAGACGCAGCAAACACAATTGTCGACATAGCAGCCGAATGGCGTGCCGATCTGATAGCGGTCGGTTCGCATGGACCAAGGAGCATTCATGACTTCTTACTGGGCAGCGTTGCGGAGTCGGTCGCTCGTCGAGCCGGATGCTCCGTGACTATCGTTCGCGCACCGGCCGGCAATTAAGGAACGATTTAACGCCGGCACGCAAGATGCATGAGCAATTCGGGGCAGATATGGATGTGTGCAGATGAAATGCTGGTCTCGCACATGACTTGAAGTTTCAAAAGACCGCGTGAGTATTGCGAGCGAATGGCGGCGAGGAATGCAATCCTCCATTCCATGCATGTCGATGCGCGTAGGTTCAACATTTCATTCAGTCACTCTGAGCCGAGTATCGGCGCCAAACATCAAGAGAGCGTCATGGAGACGTTTTACCGGTTTCGATTGACGAAGAGTGTTGTCTTTGGTCCGGACCTGGGAGTTTCAAACCACCCTAAGTATGCAAGCAGAGCCTATACGGCCGCGCTGCTCGGGATGAGAATGCGGAGCATGTTTTAAACAACAGAGCCCTCAAAAGGCCGAGGGCATGTTTGGGCAAGAGGAGCGTTTATGACGACGACGAAAAAGTGCGAACGACCTGGCTGTAATTGTCAATCCGCGAGCGGCAAGAAGCATTGCAGTCCGACATGTGCAGACAAGAAAAAGAGTCCGGAGACACGCTGCGAATGCAAGCACCCGGAGTGCAGCGACACAGGCCTCAAGATGTAGCGGGCGCAACTCCTGACGCGACTTTGAGCCCCGAAATCCTGCGCCAAGTTCAGCCCAATTCAAAAGTGAAAGGCAAATCGCGTTATGGCACCTTCTGCAAGATTCGCAGCAATAGCTGCTCCACCTGCATTGGATGAATTGTGCATCAACACGCTCCGCTTTCTGGCGGTGGACATGGTGCAGAAGGCCAACTCGGGCCATCCTGGGCTGCCGATGGGGTCGGCGGCCATGGCGTATGCGCTCTGGGACAGATCGCTTAGGTACAACCCGCGTGATCCACACTGGCCAGACCGCGACCGTTTCATCTTGTCGGCCGGCCACGGGTGTGCTTTGCTCTATGCTCTTCTCCACGTAACCGGGTTCGAGCTGTCTCTTGAAGAGCTGAAGAGGTTTCGCCAGTGGGGCAGTCGCACGCCGGGTCATCCGGAGTATGGCAAGACCCCGGGCGTCGAGGCTACCACGGGGCCTTTGGGCCAGGGCCTCGCGAACGGCGTGGGCATGGCCATTGCCGAAGCAACGCTGGCGGCGCGTTTCAATCGACCCGGCCACGCAATCGTGGACCACTCCACCTACGTCCTTGTCAGCGATGGCGATCTTGAGGAAGGAATCTCATCGGAGTCGGGATCGATCGCAGGCCACCAGCATCTTGGAAAACTCATCGTTCTTTACGCGGACAACCACATCACGATCGAGGGAAGCACGGAGCTGACATTCACCGAGGATCGCATGGCTCGGTTCGCTGCGTTCGGCTGGCACGTGCAACGAGTAGAACAGAGCAACGACGTGGAAGCAGTGGCGCTGGCGCTGGAGAACGCGCGAAAGGAAGCGAACCGCCCATCGTTGATCGCCGTCCGCACGCACATCGGCTTTGGCAGCCCGCACAAGCAGGACACCGCCGCGGCCCACGGAGAACCGCTCGGTGTCGAGGAGGTGCAACTTACCAAGGAGGCAATGGAATGGCCTGTTTCGCCTTCCTTCCATATCCCCGAGGAGGCGCTGGAGCATTTCCGAAGAGCTGTCGCTCGCGGAAGCGTTGCGCAAGTGGAGTGGGAGTCGCGATTCCAAGCCTTTGCGCGTGAATACCCGGATCTTGCCGCTGAGTTCCAGAGAGTCATCGACAGCCAGCTACCTAATGATTGGGGCGCCGGATTGCCGACATTTGCGCCGACTGATGGACCGATGGCCACCCGCGTGGCTTCAGGAAAAGTGATCGAGATCCTCGGCACTCGCCTGCCGGAGATGATGGGAGGCTCGGCAGATCTTGGTCCAAGCACCCATACGAATATTGACGGGGCCGGAGACTTTGAGCCTGGAGATTGGGCGGGGCGCAACATGCACTTTGGCATTCGCGAAAATGCGATGGGCGCTATTTTGAATGGAATGGCCTTGCACCGCGGCCTGATCCCATACGGCGGCACGTTTTTTGTCTTCTCTGATTACATGCGGCCTCCCATGCGCCTTGCGGCGATGAATGCGCTGCCGGTGATCTATATCTTCACTCACGACAGCATTGGCATGGGCGAGGACGGCCCGACTCACCAACCTGTGGAACAACTCATCGGATTGCGATCAATTCCGGGCATGGTTGTCCTGCGGCCAGCGGATGCCAACGAAACAGTTGCCGCATGGCGAGTTGCGATTGGCAGGAAGCAAGGGCCTGTTGCATTGGTGCTGACACGACAGGGTCTTCCCGTGCTTGACCTGAATCTTTATCCCGCTATTCCGGCTGGAGTTCAGTCAGGCGGCTATATCCTGGCGGATTCTGTGACAAGTGGGCGACCAGACATCGTTCTCATCGCTACAGGATCAGAAGTCCACCTGGCGCTGGAAGGCCGCGAACGGCTCGCGGCAGAAGGCGTTCACGCGAGAGTGGTGAGCATGCCAAGCACAAACCTGTTTGCGGCACAATCGGACGATTACCGCGAAAAGATTCTGCCCGCGGATGTGCCAATCCTGATCATTGAAGCTGGTTCCCCGGTCGGATGGCGGTCCTTTGTCGGCCCCCGGATCGCCGTTATTGGGATTGACACATTCGGTTCCTCCGCGCCCGGAGCAGAGGTAATGGAGCACTACGGCTTCACCGCAGAGAACGTTTGCAGGCAGGCTCATCGTGTACTTGACAAGAACAAGGAGGAAGCACCATGCGCGTTGGAATCGCCTCAGACCATGGAGGGTTCGTTCTGAAAGAACAGATTGTGGATTTGCTGCGCGGCGCTGCTCATGAGGTGATTGATTTCGGTGCAGTTCGACCGAGCCCCGGAGACGATTACCCGGATTACGTGATCCCGCTGGCCAGAGCCGTTGCCGCAGGCACAATTGATCGCGGGATAGCGCTCTGCGGCAGCGGAGTGGGGGCATCCATCTGCGCCAACAAGGTTGCCGGTGTGCGCGCTGGGCTCATTCACGACGTTTTCTCCGCTCACCAGGGCGTTGAGGACGACGACATGAATGTCTTTTCGCTCGGCGGCCAGGTGATCGGGCCAGCGCTGGCCTGGGAATTAATTCAGACGTTTCTGAAAGCTCGCTTCAGCGGCGCGATTCGCCACCAGCGCAGAGTCGACAAAGTGAGTGCACTTGAAATCCAACCGGTAGTGGAGTGACGCGTTTTCCAAGAGGACTGAAATGAATCGAACGACCGAGAAACTGCATGAAACCTGTCAGAGCATCTGGCTGGATAACATCACACATCGTCTGCTCGCCAGCGGTACGCTGCTGAGCTATATTCGAGAGCTCTCGGTCACGGGTCTCACTTCGAACCCGACCATCTTCGATCACGCCATCAAGAGCAGCAACGATTACGACGATGTCATTCGCAAGAAAACAGATGAAGGCAAGTCTGGGGAGGCGCTGTTCTTCGAGTTGGCCCTCGAGGATCTGAGGCAGGCGGCCGATCTTTTCCGGCCTATATACGACCAAACCGGAGGTGTGGATGGCTGGGTCTCCCTGGAGGTATCGCCCCTGCTGGCGCATAACACGGCCGGTACCCTCGCTGCTGCCAAGGCTCTTCATAACCGCGCGGCGCGGCCCAATCTCTTCATCAAGATTCCCGGTACCAGCGAGGGTTTTCCAGCCATTGAGGAGGCAATCTTCGCCGGCATTCCCGTGAATGTAACCCTACTGTTCTCGGGCGAGCAGTATGTCGCAGCGGCCGAAGCTTACATGCGCGGTATTGAAAGGCGAATTGCTGCCGGGCTGAAGCCGGATGTCGGTTCCGTGGCCTCGCTATTTGTTAGCCGTTGGGACGTGGCAGTCGCCGAGAAGGCGCCGAATTCATTGCGCAACCAGCTTGGCATCGCCATCGCCAGGGATGCTTATGGGAGATACCGCACGCTGCTTGATTCGCCGCGGTGGCAGCGCATCCTGAAAGCTGGAGCCCGAGCGCAGCGGCTTCTCTGGGCCAGCACTGGAACCAAAGATCCTCAGGCCTCCGACATCCTGTACGTCGAGGCGCTCGCGTTGCCCTTCACCATCAACACAATGCCCGAGGCTACGCTGAAAGCCCTGGCGGCACATGTGGAATTCGGCGAGGCTCGGCCCGAGAATACCGGCAAGATCCTCGCGAAATTTGCCAAGGCTGGTATTGATACGGACGCTCTTGCTGCCCAGTTGTTAGGGGAAGGCGTCGATTCGTTTGCCAAATCGTGGAACGATCTTCTGAGTTGCATCGCATCGAAAAGCGAAGCGCTTAAGGCAGTAGTCAGCTGAGTTCCGGACTGCCCGCGCTGTCAAATCTTGTACGCAATTCTTTTGGGTTGCGGCCATGACAACGAAAGCAATTACCGGGTAACAGATCCACGGCGTGGCTGCGGATCGTCATGCACGCAGCTGAGAAACCTTGCAGTCTGCCTCAATCAGGGTTTTCGTGGACGCGCGAGCGCCTCCGAAACTATCCGACCGGAGGGCAACCGTACAAACCTAAGTCAACCATGGAAAAGGAGATCGAAATGAACTCAAAAAACTCTGTAGCGGCAATCTATGAAACTCACAAGCAGGCCGAGCATGCCGTCAAGGAACTTCAGGAGGCAGGCGTCGATATGAAGAGCCTGTCGATTGTAGGGCGAGGTACGCATACGGATGAACACGTCGTTGGGTACTACACTGCCGGCGATCGCATGATGTATTGGGGCAAAGTAGGAGCGTTCTGGGGCGGATTCTGGGGATTGCTGTTCGGATCGGGTCTGTTTTTCATACCAGGAATTGGACCGATTCTTGCAGCCGGTCCAATCGTAGCGTGGATTGTAGCCGGCCTCGAAGGCGCGATTGTTGTTGGAGGCGTAACCGCAATTGGGGCGGGCCTGGTTAGTATCGGCATTCCCAAGGAGAGCGTACTGAAGTACGATGTCGCCTTGAAAACAGACAAGTACGTGCTTGTCGTCCACGGAACACCTGAAGAGGTAGATAAGGCCAAGGACATTATCGCAGGCACAGAACAGAGCCATTACGCGGTTTATGGCCAAGCTGTACTTGTGTAAGAATCGGCCTGACTGCGCTGCGATTGTGGTGGGCTCCAAAGGAGAATTGCGGAACCTGCTTTGTCGCGGCGCGGTATGTGGAGGCTGGAGCATTTCCTGCTCAACTTCCGATTGCGATGAGCAAACTGGAACAGCATTTTTCCTTGACGGGTGAAATGCTCTCAGGATGAACGATCATATTCGTAACGACGATGAAGAGCTTCTTGAGAGTCTCGTTGGCGGCAAGCTGCCGCGCAACCTAAGTTGGAGCGCTGTAGTCGATCTCATTGGACAGATTGGCGAGGTGCAGCCGCACGGAAACGACGAGTTTGCATTTGCGGTAGGCTCCCAGAGGGGTTTTTTCAAGCGTCCCAGTACCCATAATCTAGAAGTCGAAGAGATATCCAGGCTGCGCAGGTTTCTAAAAGAAGCCGGCGTGCTTGGGAAACGCGCAAAAGCACACCAAATCGGACGAATGGTTGTGGTTATCGACCATCATGGTGCCCATATTTACCACGATCTCGGCGGCAGCCGACCTAAAGATGAAGTTACTGTCAAGCCGTATGATCCATTTGGATTCCAACATCATTTGATCCACCGCAAAGAGGCCCATTACAAAGGTGAACATGTTCCCGAGGAGGATTCCTATTACGAGGAGATAGCCACGGATCTTGTCCACGCCGAAGCGATCATCCTCATCGGCCATGCAACGGGCAAGAGCAGCGCGGTTAATTTCTTGAGTGAGTATCTGAAGACCCATCATCCCGAGATGTTTCAGCGAATCATCGCCACCGAGACGGCGGATCTCTCCGCGCTGACCGAGCCGGAGATCGAGGAGATCGCGAAAAAGCATATTCGGGGCGCCGCGCTCATTCCAGCTTGATGGACGGCTGGGTTGTCCCCAGTGCGCGCTCATTCATTCCTGCAGCAGGCGACGAGGCGTGCCGGGGGGCAGGATCGACCTGGGCTTCTTGCCCGCTGCGAATTTCTCAATTACGTGACTTACCCGGTTCATCGTTCCGTCAAGCATGAATCGCAGCAAGCACAGCCGCATCGATCGGGTTTTCGTTTTCCTTACCGGCTCGAACGCAGATGACTATGAAATCCGCATGAGAGACTGCGGTATTCAGTGGATCAGCTGAATAGGCAGCGACATCGGCAGGCGTATTCTCCGGGTGTTCATCTGCCCCCACCAGCTTCACGCCAAAAAAACGGAAACGAATTACGAGTTGCCGTCCGATGGCAGGTGCTTGATGTACCTTGGTTGCTCAGGAAATGTTGAGGCGGGCAAAGACTGGAATCTTGATTACGTCCAGGATCGCACCGAAGGCAACCGCGGCGCCAAAGTCGGTGGCTATAACCGCAATGGGCAATGGCGCCATTGCGATTCCAAAGGTTGCGAGAGTTGAAATAATAAAGACATCAGCAACTGAAGAGAGTACGAGCCAAATGCTGGGGCGCAGACCCCAGAGATGCTGGCGTCCGCGAATGACATAGGTGGTGGCCTGGCTGCCAAACACAATACTGACCACGGTCAGCGTTTGAAGTGCCTGGATGCCGAGATGCAACTGAAATTTGCCCACAGCCAGGATTGCCGTGGAGAACGCAAGGAAGCATAGTCCGAGCATTGCTCCCGCACTCGATATACGGCCGATCTGCCAGGAGTTTGGCATCTTTGATGGCCGCACCCGGTCAGTGGTCAGCGACATGGCAAGGAAGTCGCCGGTGATCATCACAATGACCATCAGCATTGGAGTCAGGACCGCGTGTCCCGTCATGACCAGGCCGACGGCCAAAAGAAGGATCTGCAGAATCTTTTTCATCACCGAGTTTAATGTGTAAGTGAGAATCCTCTGAAATGTGACTCTGCCTTCTTTCACTGCCGCCACAATACCGCCCAGTCCGGCTTCGGTGAGAACAACGCCGGCGGCGGATTTGGCGACATCAGTTGCGGTCGAGACCGCAATTCCTATCTGAGCCTGGCGCAGCGCAGGCGCGTCATTGGCGCCGTCGCCACACATCCCAACTGTATGTCCGCTTTTCTGGAACGCTTTAACAAGGTCAAACTTGCCTTCCGGAAGAACACCCGCAAAGACAGAAAAGTCTTCCGGCTTAATGCCGTCGGGCAGTTTGCCGGGCGGGCAGACTGCTCCTTGCAATCCAACCGCGCGAGCGACGATTTCGGCTGTGGCGGGAGCATCTCCCGTGATCATGATTGTGCGCACGCCGAGACCATTCAACTCCGAGATGAGAGAGATCGAATCCGTCCGCGGCGGATCGCTGAGGGCAATCAATCCGATAATCTGAGGTGATGCCGCCGATCCCGCGGCAACTGCCAAAACTCGAAAGCCTTGCTTCTCGAGGTCGTCCACGATAGGTGCCGCGGCGGGTGCGGGCGCAGTGAGGGCGACAACCGCAGTGAACGCGCCCTTGATGATTCGCTCGGAACCACCCTTTGGATCTGTCGCGGTGGCTTCCGAGGTTTTCTTAACCGGATCGAACGGAACAAAAGCGGTCAGCTTTGGCAAATCGGTGGCTGTCTTCTGCGACGCGGCAAGTCGAATGGCCGCATCGACAGGATCCTGTCCCCCTTCAGAACTCGCCAGCGCCGCCATCCCGAGGACGTGCGCTTCATCGAATCCGGGCAATGGGCGAACGCTTGTGACTGTCAGTTCATTGCGGGTCAGAGTTCCGGTCTTGTCTGAGCACAACACATCGATCGACGCGGCTTCGTCCACGGCAGAAAGCCGTGTCGGCAACACGCCCTGCTTTGCGAGAGCGCGAGCTCCAATCGCGGCAGCGAGGGTGAATGTTGCCGGTAATGCGACTGGGATGATGGCAAGGACCGAGGTCAGCAACAACGGAATCATCTCGCTCGAGGGCATCGCATGGTAATAGGCGTAGGCTCCCATCGCAGCGATGATGAGGCAATTGAAGACCGCCAGGTTGCGGATAATTTTGAGGACGGCCGTTTGCTGCGTGCTCACTACGTGTGCGGTTCGAACAAGCTCTGCTGTGCGGCCGAATTTAGTACGGGTGCCGGTGGCCGTTACGACGGCAGTTGCCTCGCCGCGCCTGACCAGAGCTCCTGCGTAAGTGTCTACGCCAGGACCTGCCTCGATGGGAAGGGACTCGCCTGTAAGCATCGACTGATCGAGTTCGACCGATCCACCGGTCAGGTGCACATCCGCAGCGACCACGCCGCCAAGCGAGAGCTTTACCAGGTCGCCGCATACCAATTCCGCTGCGGGCACAGTCTTCCATGTTCCGTCTCGCTGGACTGAGGCATTAAGTGCCAGACGGGATTTCAGAGCAGCAAGGGTGGCCTGAGCGCGGCTTTCCTGGAAGAAAGCGAGAGCCGCGTTGAACAAGAGCAAAGCTGCTATCACACAGGCTTCGTAATACTTATGCAGGACGGTCTCAAGCACGATGGACGCTTCAAGCAGCCACGGTACAGGCGCCCAGAATTTGGTCAATGCATTGCGCAGTGGATGAGCAGATGTGTCCGGCATTGCATTGGGGCCATCTTTTTCAAGACGGGCGCGCGCTTCTTCGCCGGTGAGACCTGTTGGGGCTGTTTCGTGGGCCGGACTTGCCGTCTGCCTGTCTGATGCCGGAGCGTCATTACTGGTCGGACTCATCATTAGACCCCTGTTTTGCCGATCTCGCTACCACCATTCCATTGAGCGTTTTGAAGGGCTCTTCGAACGGCTCTCCGGATTGGCTGAGTGAAGAAGCAAAAGTGGGCATTGCGCAAGCTTCACGACCTTTTCGGCGATTGAGCCAAAAACGAGGGGATTCCAACCAGAGATACCGTGGGTTGAGATCACGACCATGTCGACATGTTCGCGCTCGACGACTTCGAGAATGGTTCCGGCCACGTCATTTCCGAATTCGACGCTATAGCTTGACTTGACGCCTCTCGCTGTAAGAGTTAACTGACACCTGGCTAGAAGACGCTCAGAGTGTGCCCCTATTTTCCGCCGGAGAGCATCGTCGGGGACGGCATACGTAAGAGCAAAGAATGAAAGGCAGGGAACGACGTTGACCAGGACCAGGCCAGCCTGAAAATGTTCAGCGAGATCGCTGGCTGCGTCCAAAGCCGCTTGAGAGGACGGGCTAAAGTCGATGGGCAAGAGGATGCTAGTCGGTATGAAAGGGAAAGGATGAGCTTCCGGCATGATGGCCCTCAATGATTCATTAGAGCGACTTAGGCTCAAGTCTCTTTTGTTGCGAGAGCAAAGGCTGTGCTCTTTTGATCATCTGAGCGCGGCATATCAGCATCAATGAACCGGCGCGCCTTAGCAGGCTTTGCAGGCCGCCCCACCTCCATCGCGTGGGGGCTGCTTCTGAGAGGTATCGCTGCCTTGTTTATGCATTTCTGTCGCCGTGGCAGTTGGTTTGTATATTGAGCGCCGCTCCATCACGAACGTGATCAATCGGCTTGCCCGACGCGCGCCTGCGGGGCCGAGTTAACTCGATGATGCGCGCGCATGAGTGCAGACGCTTCCACGGCCATAGCTGTGTGCTGCGCAATGGTCTTCTGCCACCAGATGTTGAATCCGTCGGCGGCGAGACCCGGATTCGGAATCATGTGCCGGCTGTTCAACTGTTTGCGCGCAGCCAAGGGCTGAGAGCTTTGTGCGTTGAATCCTGGATACATGTTGATTTCGTCCTATTCCGATCCGGAGTTGCTCAAAGGGGATCAGGCTGGCGGAAATGCGTGCAGGAGATCGATCAGTTCTCTAAATCGGCAGAATGGGTTCCGAGCCAGAGTGTCCGCGCAACCCGTTGCGCAAAAAAAGGTCAACTGGTCAGCATCGGCTGGCGAAGCCTTTCCCGCGCGCTCCACATGATTGTCCGATCCGGGGCGCCTGGCCATCTGTTCAATTGGATACATTCATTTCCGCATTACAGATTGAGAATCGCATTGGGCGCTGGGAGCAGTCGCGTCCAGAGTGCCTTAGTGCAAGCGCGGCAAGATTAACCGGGCAAAGAGAAAGTGTGGCGTGACCCTGTGGAACGACCTGATGATAACGCGGCAACATATCTTGTGGGCGGCGGCATCGCTTCTCTAGCCGCTGGAGTGTTTCTAGCGCTGCATGAAATTGGTGTTTAACCTGGATCCTCGTCGCGATCGCCGGGAAGACAACGGCTAGAATCTGGATATTTGCCGTCATCTTCCCATCGCTCTTTCCTAAAGTACGGAGGGGCGATGGAAAGCGCCGGAGAGTGATGGCCATTTCTACATAAACGCACCAGGAAGAGGGAGCACGTGACAAAACGACTCATGAAGGCTGTTCTGCTGCGCGGGTACGGCGGCGTCGATCAGCTCTCTTACGAAGATGCACCTATGCCTATCCCCGGAGCCGGCGAAGTGCTCGTGAAAACGATCGCCGTGAGCATCAATCCAATCGACTGGAAACTACGTCGCGGTGACCTCAGGGAGATGATGCCGCTCGACCTTCCGGCGATTCTTGGCCGCGACCTTTCGGGTGAGGTGGTTGCGCTTGGAGAGGGAGTAACCGCCCTAGAGGTGGGCGAGCGCGTGTTTGGCCTGGTAAACCGCACTTATGCGGAATATGTGGTCTGCAAGCCCGAAGATCTCGCGCGGACTCCAGAAGCGCTTGACGACATTGAAGCGGCGGCGTTGCCCCTTGTCTTGTTGACCGGGGCCCAGGTGATTGAATCCGGAATTCGGCCAAGGCCGGGTGAGATCATTCTCATTACAGGCGCAATCGGTGGTGTCGGTCGAACTGCTGTTTATGTTGCGAAACAGCATGGCGCCCATGTGATTGCGGGGGTTCGCGCCCGTCAGCGGGCAGACGCTGAACGCCTAGGTGCGGACAGGGTCATTGCGTTGGGGGATGTGAATGAGGTTGGCAGCTTGCCGGAACTCGATGCCGTCGCAGATATGGTAGGGCACGAGAGCATCGACCGGATTTTGCCGCACATCAGGAAAAACGGTGTACTGGCAACAGTGGTCGGCGCGCCGCCATCCGCGGAGGGGCGCGAACTGCGCGTTGTGCCCATCTGGGCTCAGCCTGATTCTGTGAGACTGGAAGAGCTTGGAACGGAAGTGGCACGAGGATTGTTTTCCATTCCGATCAGCAAGAGGTTCAAGCTGGCGCAGATCCGGGAGGCGCAGCAACTGGCAGAGAATGGGGGAATCGGGAAGGTTTTGCTCACACCCTGAGATCACCTCAAGCATTGAACGCGGCAGACAAACCAATTGTCAGAAAGACTCACATTATGATTTCTCTGTTAGACCCCATCCAGATCGGCGAGCTCCAACTGCCGAATCGGATTATCATGGCTCCGCTTACTCGCTTGCGCGGTACGCCTGAGCACGTTCCGACGCAACTGATGGCCGAATACTATTCACAGCGCGCCGGCGCCGGCCTGATCATCTCCGAGGGGATCCCCGTTGTCCCGCAGGGCGTTGGCTACGCCAATGTGCCGGGGATCTGGTCGCCGCAACAAATCGGGTTCTGGGAGCTGGTGACGAAGGCAGTGCACCGGGCAGCGGGCCGCATTTTTGCACAACTCTGGCATGTGGGCCGCATCTCAGATCCCAGCTTTCTGGAAGGCAAACTTCCAGTTGCTCCCAGCGCCATCCAGCCTGCCGGCCATGTGAGCCTGGTGCGACCCGTTACTGAATATGTGACGCCGCGCGCACTTGAAACGTCGGAAATTCCTGGCATCGTCGAGGCCTTCGGCAAGGGAGCAGAGAACGCCAAACATGCCGGCTTTGACGGCGTGGAGATACATGGAGCCAATGGCTACCTGCTCGATCAGTTCTTGCAGGACGGAACCAATCACCGTACAGATGAATATGGCGGATCGATTGAAAACCGCGCCAGGCTCATGCTTGAAGTGGCCGACGCGGTGGTCTCGGTTTGGGGCGCCAAGCGCGTAGGAATGCATTTGGCGCCGCGCGGCGATTCGCACGACATGCATGATTCAAACCCGCCGGCAACCTTCGGCTACGTGGCGCGTGAGCTTGGCAGGCGCGGTCTCGGCTTCCTGTTTGCGCGCGAGTTTTTCGGACCCGATCGATTGGGACCGCAACTCAAGAAGCAATTTGGCGGCGTATACATCGCGAATGAGAAATACACCCTGGCTGAAGCGAATCGGGTCATTCAGGAAGGTGAAGCGGACGCGGTAGCCTTCGGCCGCCTGTTTATCGCCAACCCCGATTTGCCGGCACGGTTTGCGGGCGATGCATCGCTCAATGTGCCGGACCCAAGCACATTCTTTACATCGGGCCGGCACGGCTATACAGACTACCCTGCGCTAACTGTGTAGCGAGGGAACCAATGCAGTCATTGACAGGCTGGTCTGTTGGGATTCTTGACAATCGTCGGTCGACGCAACCGAGGAGCCTCGATGAATGAGACCATTCGCCGACCTGCATGCTGTTGAAAAACAGCAAAGCCAATTTGCGGGGAAGGATTGGATGGCTGGGGCTAGTCTCCGGTCATGGCGGGGAGGTCCGACATTTCGTCGTTATCGCCGGGCGGCCGATCGTGGAGGACTACGTTGAGCAGCGACTTGTGGACGCGGATGCGGCCGTCGTAGCTGATAAAACCGAGCTTGCGAAAGCGATTCATAAAGAAGCTGACACGGGAGCGCGTGGTGCCGATCATTTCAGCCAGGGTCTCCTGGGAGATTTTAGGAATCAGGGGTTCCGGCTCGCCCGGCTGTCCAAATTCCGCCATCAGCAGGAGAATGCGCGCCAAGCGTCTTTCGCTGGAGTTGAACAACTGGTCGACAAGGTCAGCCTGGATGCGGATGCTTCGGGCGAGCAGGAACTTGAGGAACAGGTCAGAGAAGGCATGCTCCGCGTACAGGGCGCGGACCATCTCTTCGCGGGTGATCTTGAGGGCGGTGCAGGCGACGATGGCGGTGGCGGTGGCGAGGCGCGGAGCGGGGACGGCGACGAGCGAATCCTCTCCCACGAACTCGCCGGCGTCGAGCAGGGCGATGGTGGCTTCCTTTCCGGCTCGCGAGACGACCGTGATTTTGGCGCGGCCCTTCTGCAGATAGAAGACAGAATCGGCGGGGTCTCCCTGAGGGAAAAAGTTTTCCCTGGCGGCCAGCTTGACGATTCTTCGCCCCAACCCGGCGCTGGCCAGAAACGACTCGGTATCAAATGCTGGTTTTTCGAGCTGAACCATGATTTTGGCTTCTTTCCGGACGCAATTCCGGGAAACGAGCGCAGCAAAGGGGAAGTGTGCCAGCTGTTTTTGGGGGAAGAAGCATAAAGCGGGCGAATAAGCGATATGAGCCGCCGATATCGATGCCCGGTGGTGCGGAAAGCGTCCAATCGACCGCACAATCCGGAGGCAGCTACAACTCCGCGTATCATTATCATCGCGCCAAACCGAGGGGGGATTTGTACAAAATTGCACACTTTTTTGGGGAAGGCTGTGACCCGGGCCTGAAGGCCCCTCGATCGTGCCCGATGCGTTCAGGGGCCTGAAGGCCCCTGCTCCCCCCGGGTTGACCGCATGTGTGAGGCCCTGCTCCCTCCGGGTTGACCGCTCGTCCGAGGCCCCTGCTCCC
>Ga0182016_10003457_pt1 | contig 18018 bp, 13 predicted proteins | sample 712S2MmetaG_FD_120491 | JGI IMG/M metagenome (GOLD analysis project Ga0182016, IMG submission 120491) | Permafrost microbial communities from Stordalen Mire, Sweden - 712S2M metaG | ecosystem: Environmental > Terrestrial > Soil > Wetlands > Permafrost | place: Sweden: Stordalen | collected...
ACAAAGCCGGCATTGACGCACCACGGAGAGAAGTATCCGAGCCCGGTCACGGCATAACAATGTGGAGAAATCTGCATGAAACATTATCGCTCAGTGACAAGAGGAACCAGCGTCCCATTCATTCGTGGCGAAGAAGCGACTCGCCCGGAGCACCCCATGAACAAACAGTTTTTCATCTTTACCGATGGCTCGGCCATCGGCAACCCAGGTCCTGCCGGCTGGGCAGCAATCGTGCTCCACGGGACAAAGCGGCAGGAGATCGCCGGATCGGTTCCGTGGTCAACCGTCTCTGAAATGGAGCTGCGCGCCGCGGTCGAGGCACTGCGCCTAACGCCAGCAGGCGCTCGAATCGAACTGCGCTCTGACTCGGAGTTGCTGATCGACGGAATGCGGTTCCTGGTATTTCGCTGGCAGCGGTTTGGCTGGCGCAACAGCCGAGGCTTTGAGTTGCAGCACCAGGAACTGTGGCGCGAGTTGATCCTTCTCAGCGCGCAGCGAACAATTTGCTGGCGATGGATCAGGGGACACAATGGTCACCCCATTCAATCCCGCGCCGATGCACTTGCCTACCAAGCCGCGCGCGCCCAATTCAGCAGCTTGCCCATGGCAGCGTAGCTGCATTATCGCCCTACCGGGCGCACTTCTATGGAGAATACCAATGACCGATGGCAACACACTCTTTGAAATCGATCGCGAACTCGACTCTATGCTCGATCAGATCGAGGAAGAGGCGGAGGAGAACGGTACGGCCTCTCCGGAATTGCTCGAACGATTCCGACAGTTCTGTGAGGCCGAAAGCAAAAAGGTCGACAGGATTGGCCGCTTCCTGACGCTGATGGACAACCGGCTGAAATACTGTCGCCAGCAAGCTGAGCACTTCCAGAAACGTGCGCGCTCCGCCGACACGAAGGTAGTGAATACGAAAAACATGGTCCTCTACTTCCTCATGTCGCGAGGACTGAAGAAGATTGAGGGCATGGAGTTCACTCTGCGGATGCAGAAGAATAGCCAGGATTCAGTTGAGATCACGGATGCCGCTCAGGTTCCGATCACTTGCCGTGAACTGGAACTTCGCATATCTGGTCGTCTATGGCAGGAGGTCATTGCATTTCTTCCAGAAGACACGTCCAAAGTATTGGCAAACTGTGTCCGTGACGACAGACCAAGCAATGATGCAATCAAGGAAGCCGCGAGCCGCTTCGAGGAAATCCCCGGCGCGCAGGTAAAGCGGGGTATACATCTTCGAGTAGCCTGATATGCGTCAACGCTACCACCGACCCTGATCAAGTATGCACGGCGCTTTGAATTAGGAATCTTCGCCATTGACGTCATCAAGTTCGCCTCTGACCACAAATAGCCAGTCCTCGAAATCGACCATGTTGACTTTATTCTTGGCGAGATTACAGCCAAGGTGCGTGATTCGGGTGTTTGCGTCGTTGTAGGCGGTGTCCAGGCTGTCAGTACGATCCGGGGATGCTTGCAGAAGGTAATTCTTTGTTCCCGGCAAGAGCGGTCCCTGGCACAAGAAACAACGTCCCTTCTGCTCCTGCCATTTCTGACCCAACAGGATGTGCAGGCTGGATTCGCTCGTGGTACGAATAGGGTTCAATGATGTTCGCTCGGTGCCACTGGCGTTGACTCGGCCAAGGATATTTCCCACCATTCTGCCGATCTCGCGGCGAATCTCGATGTTCAGGTCGAGCAAGGCGCGGCTCCCACTAAACGCCCCGGCTTTATGCGGTGGCTGAAACACCACGGGGTGAACTGGGAGACCAAGGACGACATTCTTCTCTTCTGGAACAACCTCCACCACATTGCCGCGATTGACGATGAGGCCGAGTTGTCGGTATGTGGCAGGCAGGATGTCGTGAGCCAGAGGAAGATCATCGAAATCCCAAATGCCAAGCGCAGGCATGGACCAAAGCCAGCGGCCTCGAAACTGATTTTGCGACTCTTCCCAACTCTTTGCCGGGATGCAATCTCGCGTCTCAAGCAATTGCTTGGGCTCAATGTTGACGGCGGAAAGAAGTCGCTGTCGATGTGCAGGGTTTCCCGTGGTAGCTGGATTGCTGGTGCCAATATAGAGGATCGCATCGCGACCGGGAACAAACTCCTTGCGCAGGTAATCACCTACGGAGCGCTTGGAAAAGGAGACCGCAGGCCAATCCTCCGACGCTGGTCCCCATTCCGACTTCACCCAGATGCGGGCATCCTTGCCAAGTGCTTCGTTGAGAACCATGGATCGTTCCTCGACGGGAAGAAAAAGTTATCGCTCCGGCGGGCTGGAGCGATGGGACTCAGGCCGATGCTTCCAGTGCATGATGCAGCACCGACTCCAGCAAGCGGCTGGTTTCAGTCTGCGCTGTGCTCAGACGGGCTTCCAGCTTGTCGCACAAGGCCATCAACTCATCGACCATGGCGACGATCCGGTGTTGCTCGGCGAATGGGGGGAGCGGGATTGGCAAATTCACAAGGATAGCGTGATTGATTTTCGGCATCGTGGACTGCGCTCCGCTGGCGTTTCTACCGAAGTAGGCACGGGCATACGGAGCAGTCGAGCACAGGTGGATATAACGTAAATCCACCGACTTGGTGGGACGAACTTTGATTATCAAGTCGGGATAAAGAAACTGCCCAGGTTCGCCGTCATAGTATGCAGCCATCCCAACGTACTCGCGAGTATTGCCCCTCTGAAACAGAAGGTCTCCTTGACGTATCCAGAATTCTGAATCTGCTGGTATATTTGCCTCAATTTGCTTGAAATGCTCAGACTTGAAAGTCCCGCTAGTGGTGGCAGTGAGGGTGATGGATCTCGGCGCTTCTGGGCGCGAAGAAGCAGTTGGTGAAATTCCGTTCTGTGGGCCAAATGTCAGAATTTTCCCTAAGAATACAAACTGCCACGTTTGCGGAATCTCAATGAATGCTTCATCTGCTGGGGAAGCGGTGCCGTATTCTCTCCCTTTGATTACGCGCCTGCGTATGAGATCCTTCTGTTCTGTCTGAATTCTCTGAAGCAAGTCCATTACAGGCTCATCAGCGTCGGTCTGTGGTACGAGCTTTCCGCGAACAGCGAGGTTGAGAATGGTTTGCCGGAGTTGCTTGATCTGATCGGGGCGCTTGGTGAGGCGCGGGAGGTGGCCGATGAAGAACCGGGCATGGTTGCTCAGTTCTTCCGAATCCTCACCGTTGCGCAGGTGATGATGTGCGGATGCAGTGAGCTGATCCCGGCGGGTCTCCCGCTCATTTTGAGCGGCTTCCAGACGATCACACACTCCCATCAAGTGGTCCAACTTCGCAACGATCCTGTGTTGCTCAGCAAAAGGTGGTAGAGGGATGAGTATCTTTCTCAGGCCTGAAAGCGCCACAGTTTTTTGCGCGATTCCTGTCGCAAACGTCGTTGCCTGATCTAGGACCCATTTACTTTTCAGTACACGAGCAAGAAAGATCGCGTTTACGGATCGCGACGGGCGCAGAATCCCAATGTGCCTCTGTACACAAAATTGTCGGTCGTCGTTGATTAGCACAGGGATGCCGTATGAGCCAACCAGGGAATACAGGATATCTCTCTTCCGAGGCTTCCGGATAGAATCCAGTGCATTATAGTACTGCAAAGACACATGCCTACAGCCTTCAAAACTGAGCGAATGATCTCGAATATTCCCGATCACAAGCAATGGGATTCCGTGGCCTTGCTTAGGAGGTGGAAGATGGTCGCCGTCTGTAACGGAAATGCATAGTGATTGAAGATCTGATGCGGCCCATCTCGGGGGCAACGGAAATGGGAAGTCCTTGTTCAAAGGCAGCGGTGCTAAGTCGAATTTCTTTAATTCACCATCCTTGACAAGCTGAGTCTTCTCCTTTTGAATCCGCTTTAGGAGATCAGCCGCTGGCTCTTCCTTTGAGTCCTGCTTCAAGAGTTTCCCGCGCACTGCAAGGTCAAGAATGAATTTACGCAGGCGCGCCACCGCGTCTGGTGCGTCGCTGATGCGGTCATAATGGGCGAGGAGCAGTTCGGCATTCATCGCAGCAATGCCTCGGCCAGAATGGACTTCAGTTGGTCGCGCAGCTTGTTTGCTTCTGCCTCTGCTGCATCCAGCTTCTTCAGCAAGAGTTCCGGCGCGGCGTGTTCATCCACCACCGTGTTGGGGTTCTTGAAGTCGAGGTTATAGCCGCGCGCCTTTACTTCTTCCGCTGTCACCTTCCAGGCAACTTCGTTCTCCACACGCCCCTTGCGCTTGGCTCCGCCCCACCAATCCATGCAGGGCGTGAAGTGTTCCAGACGAATAGGCCGGGTCATGGAATAAGCCTTCTGGCCTTCGGGCACACGATGCTCGTAGAACCAGATTTCCTTTGTGTGTGTGCCCTTCTCGAAGAACAACAGATTGGTGCCGATGCTGGCATAGGGGCGGAAGACGCTGTTGGGCAACCTGACGATGGTGTGCAGGTTGCACTCTTCCATCAAGTGTTCCTTGAGCCGCGTCTTGACACCTTCGCCAAAGAGCGATCCATCGGGCAAGACCACGGCGGCGCGGCCATCGGACTTGAGCAGACGAATGATCAGCGCCAGAAACAGATCGGCGGTTTCGCGGGTCTGAAAGTGATTGGGGAAGTTGCTCTCAATGCCATCTTCCTCGCGTCCACCAAAAGGCGGATTGGTGAGGACGATCTGGACGCGCTCCGCCTTCGTGTAGCTGGTGTAGGGCCGGGCCAGCGTATTGTCGTGGCGGACGAAGCTGGGATTCTCGATGCCGTGCAGGAGCATGTTGGTGACGCAGAGCATATGGGGTAACTGCTTCTTCTCCACGCCCTGCAATGCCATCTGCATATTGACTTCGTCCTCGACGCGCTTGACGTAGCGGTCGCGCATGTGGCGAATGGAGCAGGTGAGGAATCCGCCGGTGCCACAGGCGGGATCAAGCAGAGCTTCGCCGGGATGCGGATCGATGCGGTCCACCATGAAGGCTGTGACGGCGCGGGGCGTGTAGTATTCGCCGGAGTTGCCCGCGCTTTGCAGGTCGTTGAGGATCTGCTCGTAGATATCGCCGAAGTGCTGGCGCTCGACGAGGTTATTAAAATCGACCTCGTTGATTTTGTTGATAACCTGACGCAGAAGCTGACCGGACTTCATGTAGTTGTAGGCATCTTCGAAGACGTCGCGCACCACACGGCGACGATCCGCCTGCTTGCCAGCAACGGAGAGTTCCTTGAGCTGGGGGAAGAGCTGGTTATTGATGAAAGCCAGCAGTCCTTCGCCGGTGATGCCTTCGGGATCGGCTGCCCAGGCGCTCCAGCGCAGGGCGGCGGGGATGGGCGAGCGATAGGCGTCATCGAGCAGGGCAAGCTGCTGGTCCTGATCGTCAATGATTTTGAGAAAGAACATCCAGCAAAGCTGGGAGATGCGCTGGGCGTCGCCATCGACGCCGGAATCCTGGCGCATGATGTCCTGGATCGATTTAACTGTGTTGCGTACAGACATGGGTCAAGCTACCTGTTGGTAAAGGGCTGATTGGAGTTCGTGCACAGCGGCGACAAAGTCGGCGCGTGTGCCAAACTCTCGGATGAGTTGGATTGGCGTACCCAGTGTGTCAAGCGGCGGAATCTGCAAGATCCGTGGGTCGCCCAAGTCGATGATGCCTTGATCTTGGTATTTCTGCAACAGCACCTCCAGCACGGCGCGGGCCTGGGGGCCGTATTTAGTGAAAACATCGCGCTTGCGCACGTTGTCTGCTCGCTCGCGACGGGTGAGGGCGGGCTGGTCGAAGGCCACATAGCAAATAAGGTCGAAGGGGTCCAGATCCCGGCCCACCTCCTCCGCCAAGGGATCGAGCGACAGGCCTTCGTTGGCGAGTTCTTCGAGAATGATCTGCTTGCGGTCGGCGGCGGTCCAGCGGCGCAGAAAGTCGTCGAGGCTGGCAAAGCGGTTCTTCAGAGCCTTCTTGGTGAAGTCGCGCAGGGTTTCGGTGATGAGGCGGCCGTTCTCGTCGAGGTATTCCACGCGCTCGGCGAGGATGGTCACCCCGACGCCATCCACATAGACCTTGCGGCGCGGCTCACCGCCAGGAGGTAGATCGATGTTGGGCGGCTCGCCATCGACAATGACTTCTTCATCAGCGGGCTGGGGCGGCAGAGGCTGATCCTCGTCGTCCAGCGGCGGAACATCTTCGGGCGGCACGATGGGGTCCTCTTCACCTGGTTCGTAGACTTGAATGGGAGGACCGTCGAAATCGGGATCGGCAAAGTGGTTGGTGGCGCCACGGAAATCGATCAGAGTGAAGTAGAACTTCCTAGTGTCCTCATGGACGCGGGTGCCACGGCCGACGATCTGCTTGAACTCGGTCATGGAGCCGACGGCGCGATCCAGCACGATGAGGCGGCAGGTCTGCACGTCCACGCCGGTGGAGAGCAGGCGGGAGGTGGTGACCAGCACCGGATAAGGCGATTCGGGATCGATGAAGTTGCCGAGTTGCGCCTGGCCCTCGGTGTCGCTGCCGGTGATGCGCATGACGTACCGCTGGTTTTCGTCACAGAGATCCTGATTTTCGTTGACCAAGGCTGTGCGCATACGGGCGGCGTGCTCCTCGTCCACGCAAAAGACAATGGTCTTCTGGTAGCGGTTGCCGCTCTCCTTGAGGAAATCGGAGACTTTGGCGGCGACCAGCTTGGTGCGATCATCGATGACGAGGGTGCGGTCATAATCGGTCGTGTTGTAGAGTCGGTCTTCGACTTCTTCGCCGTCACGGTCTGTCTTGCCAGGCTCGGGGCGATAACCGTCGATGTCCACGTCCAAGTGAACTCTTACGACTTTGTACGGGGCCAGGAAACCGTCTTGAATGCCCTGGCGGAGCGAGTAGGAGTAGACCGGCTGGCCGAAGTAGTCGATGTTGGAGACGTAGGTGGTCTCCTTGGGCGTGGCGGTCAGGCCGATCTGCGTGGCGGCGGAAAAATGAGTAAGAATCTCGCGCCATGCAGAATCCTCGTCGGCGCTGCCACGATGGCATTCGTCGATCACGATGAGATCGAAGAAGCCAGGAGAGAACTCGCGATAGAGCTTTTTGCGGTCTTCCGGGCCGGTGATGGCCTGGTAGAGGCCCAGGTAAACCTCATAAGCCGTATCGATGCGGCGCTTTTTATCGATGGCAGTGGTGAGTTCAACCTCTGAGCCGTCTGCCCGCTCGATGGTCTTGGCGCCGGTGCTCAGCTTGGCCATGGCCGCGCCAAAGGGCCGGAAATCGTTGACCATAGTCTGGTCGACCAAGACGTTGCGGTCAGCAAGAAAGAGAATCCGCTTCTTGCGGCCCGCCTTCCACAAGCGCCAGATGATCTGGAATGCCGTGTAGGTCTTGCCGGTGCCGGTGGCCATGACCAGCAGAATACGGTCTTGCCCCTTGGCGATAGCTTCAATAGAGGCATTGACGGCGTTGCACTGGTAATAGCGCGGGGATTTTCCGCTGCCGTCGTCGTAATAATCCTGGAGGACGATCTTTTCCTCGTCGTCGGTCAATCCCTTCCATGCCCGGTACTTTTGCCACAACTCGGCGGGCGATGGGAACTGATCCAGGGTGAGGTAGGTCTCCTTTTCGTCGCTGTTGCCGGTGCGGTCATTGAAGAGGAAGCCATCGCCGTTGGACGAGAAGACGAAGGGAATCTGGAGCGTTTCGGCATAACCGAGTGCTTGCTGCATCCCGCCGCCGACAGCATGGTCGTTGTCTTTGGCCTCGATGATGGCGATGGGGATGTTGGGCTTGTAATAGAGGATGTAGTCGGCCCGCTTGGCTTTGCCCCGCGATACGAGTTTGCCACGCACGATGATCCTGCCCTTGGTAAAGGACACTTCCTCGCGGATTTGCAGCATCGGGTCCCAACCAACCCGTTGAATGGCAGGCGTGATGAATTTGGAACAAATGTCTCGCTCGCTGAGGTCTTTCCTGTTCATGCGGCTCTCTTTGCTTGCTGGCAAAAACCACGGCCTCCAGGCTTTGGTTGCTACTGGCCCGGGGAATCTGCTGCTTTGGGCAACTCGTGACAGTATAAAGGCGTAGGGCAGGTTCATGTCGTATGTGGCAATTTGCCTGGTTGATCAAGCCAGATTTAGTTGTCCCCAATTCTTCAGATTCTGATTCCAAGCAGCCAGAATACTTGCTTTTCAGGAACGAATCGCCGTCGGATGCTGCTGGCAGACAACAACTCCGCTGAGGGAGAAGACCATGGCAACGATTGCTGATACGAATTCACTTTTTAGACCGACGCGGAAATTGAAGGCCGCCTCGATGAGATAGAAGAGCAACCTGCTCAGGGCGGCGAATCTGGACCGCATCGATGACGGTCGCGACTACAGCCTTGTGAGTAGGCAGCAAGTGCGCGATTCACGCGAACGGAAATGTATGATTATGTCATGAGAGAGCGATTTGAAGGATCCGCGTTAGCTGAGGCAGTTTTGCGCCAGGAATTTATCGGAGGGAACCTCCATATTGCCAATGCCTTCGCCGCCAAAGGTGTTCTCCTTGAAACGGCTAAGGGCGATGCGATCATCATCGAGGGCGGCGAAGACAACGATATTTATCTGATCCTCGCAGGATCTGTAGCGATTATCGTCAAAGGTACACAAGTCAACAGTCGTGTCGCAGGGCAGCACGTCGGAGAGATGGCCGCGATCGAACCAGGGTTAAAGCGATCGGCCACGGTGGTTGCGGAAGACACATTGGTCACCCTCAGAATTTCCAGTCTGGACTTCCGTGAGATCGGTGCCAACTTTCCTCAGATATGGCTGCCTCTAGCCCGTGAACTGGCTAGGCGGCTTCATCAACGGAATGATCTTCTCCCGGCTCCCAATGAGCGGCCCCGGCTGTTCATCATCTCGTCTGCCGAAGCTCTAGATACGGCGTACGAAGTAGCGAGTCAGCTTGAGCGAGCTGCTCTCCCCACCGTTTGGACGAACGGAGTCTTTTTCGCCGGTGGTTATACGCTCGAAGCACTTGAGAAGGCGGTCACTCAAAGTGACTTCGCCGTAGCTATCGCGCAGCCCGACGATGTTGTCCGGAGCAGGAAAAGCCAACGCCCGAGCGTGCGAGACAACGTGATCTTTGAACTAGGACTTTTTATGGGGCACCTCTCCCGCCATCGGGCGGTACTGCTCCACCCGCGTATGAAGGACTTGAAGCTGCCATCCGATTTACTGGGGCTTACGCTGGTCTCCTACGAGAACAACAAATTAGAAGAGCTCAGTGCGAGGCTGACACCGGCGTGCCATGAGATTCGGAAGCTGATTCAATCCCTTGGCGTGCGAACGTTTCAGCCGAAGTAAGCTAAATCGCTCTTACTCTTCGTGTCGGAGACGACGGCACCGTCTTCAGTTCAGTAAAAACCTGAACAGAAGCGGGTTCATAACCCGCTCGAAACGAAGTGGCCGACATTTCTAGGCCCCACATTATGCGGCGGCGCAAAATTAGCAGGACCAGAAAGTTCACCCCGACTTCGGGGTCGTCGAGCATCGACGACATCGTTGCCGCATCCTTCAGGCTCGGGACCGGGAGGAAGCTGGGGTGTGAATGCCACTCCCCTAGATAGTTGAAGCGTGTGTGGTTTTCGCCGGTTCTCTCAAAGAATTTCTGTAACCGTAGATGATGCTCAGCTGGGTCCCTAACAAAGTCTCCGAATGTTCCGTCCTTCAGTTGCACGGTTATCTCGACCACGCGAAACATCTCGTCGCCAACATGTTCGCCGAACAGCAGGCCGCCAATCTCACGGGAACCACCGGAGCGCAATGCTTTATCGAACTGCTCCAAAATGTCACGACTGAGGAGGAGTTGCACCTGGATGCTCCTTTAACAGTTTCACGATCTCCAGAATCTCGGCCTTCATCTCTTCAGTATCCACTTCAACGGCCGTTGATTCCTCTGGTGGCCCAACTTCAACCGGATATGTTTCGAAGGCCTGAGTGAAGATCCAACCGGCTCGGAGCCCGATTAGATAAGCCGCATTGGGGTAAGCGGAGGGCTCTCGCCCCAGCAGGGTATCGATCGACAACGCTGCTACATGGCTTGCAATAATTGAGACCTCGGCATCGTTCGCAACCGCAGGTGTATCCTCACCGCCTTCATAGGGCGCTGGCGCACGGGAGATCGCTGTTCCACGTTCGGCGCACCAGGCCTCGATCGTACGACGAATGCTGGAGGAGTTTGGTTCTCGGCTTGGCCGCGAGCGCGCAATAAGCCCTCCAATACCTCCCGCGAAAACTTCTCCCCAGACGACGGTTCGCTTCGCGAACGAAGAGACCGCACTCAGGATCTCGAATGCCGTGATTTCCGCAGTGCAATCGATGAGCAGATCGCATGTCTCCAGAATTTCGATCAACGACTCTATCCCGCCGCTTGACCCCTGGCCGCCTAACGTCCGCTTGTGTTTCACGCAAACAGCTTTGGCATTCACGAGCTTGACTCTAGCGGCGATCGCGTCCACTTTGTCACTACCAACATCTCGCCAGTCAAGGTCGTTGCGAACCAGATTTTCGCGGAGGAAAATATCGTTGTCTACTAGCACAAACTGTCTGATATCTGATCGGGCAAGTATTAAGGCTACCTTGCTGCCAATCGAGCCGCAACCGATGATGGCAACCTTCTGATTTTTCAGAACATCATGGCTGGGGTCGAGACGGCCACGTTGTTCCGTCTCGAAGATCACGCTGATCTCCCTCACGCAGTCATCTTCTCGATCCACATCGAAAGCGCTAATAAACTCCTCGCGGATGATTACGAGATAGCAGGCATCGCCGATATCCATGTCCCGGCTCGCGAGCTCAGCACGGAAGGAAGCGGCACTCTCCGTCGATGGCAGGTTCTCATTCGCAGGCCATCGGATCAATGCTGTGGGTGAAGTGAACCCATGCCTGAACAATGGTTCCGGAAGAGCTGCATTCCAGCCGCACGGCCCAACTTCTGCCGATGCAAGATGTCGTGTCGCTCCTGGAGCTTGAATCACCGTAAGCGTCGTTGCCTTTATGACTTGCTCTTCCGTGAGGCCAATAAGGAGAAACTGGGCCTCCAGATCAAAGTAAAATCGGCGGTTCTTGCCACGTAGACGCTCGGCGAACGTCATGCGGTGGCGCGAAGGCAACTCGGGACCACCGATCTCTATTTGTGCCTCACCAACCAGAAGCCGATGAGCGCTTCGGATCATGTCAGCACCGGTCAGGTTGGAATGCCAGTTGTCCGGGCCGTATTCCAGACAAAGTTCGCCGCCGACACCGTATTGATGCGAGGACCACCATGATGGCTGGTCTTCGCGCGGCACAACCAGCGGCGGAGAAAAAGGAAAGTGATTGGGATAGCGCAGTGTGATGGGGCGAACCTGATCGCCGATCAGTATGTCAGCGTCCCAACTCAGATGCGAGGTTTCCATCCTCCATCCGATCGGCACGAGCCAATCGACGCTGCCTACCAGAAGTTCCAGTTGAAGCCGTTCCTGCTTGCTCCGGGCGGGATTTTCAAGAAACCAGATCATGCGAAACCATCCGGCTTTGAAGGTCCAGTGCGCCGCGGAGGAAAGGAGAATGCGGAAGACGCCGCTGTGGCCGGCCTCAGGAGGTTCGACTCCATCGCCTTTGCTGCCTTGGCCACCCTGTCATTCTTCTTGTTCAACTCATCAAGGCAGGTTGGATAGTCCAGATCCACGCAGATTCGCTCAGTTCCAAACAGCTCCCGGACAGCCTGGGTTCCCCGCAAATATGCTGTCGGCCCGATTGCCGTCTCATTACCGAGGCAACGTCCCTGCTCCTCTTCGGCTTTCAGGACAGCTCTGCTGACGGAGCATCGAATCAGTTCACCCTTCATACCCAGCCGCGTTACATTGATCGGACCGAACTCAAAGCCAACCTGCAGGCCAAGACTGGTTGCGTCTGCCCCGGCATCCTTCAGCTTCTCAATCGCAAGTTTGAAACTGCTGCGCATCGCCGCCGCACACAGGGTTATGGTGCTGACGGTATCTTCCTCGTTCGTTGTCTGTGCTGTTCCTTCGACGATCAGTCCGTGAACACAGTCTCCAATGAATCGCACCTTACGTCCGCTGAAGTCTGTATGAAGAACGGCGTCCAGCTCGCTCCGCAGGATGTGCAGCACACGAACGACTTTCTTCGCCGCGGTATCGGTGGCAATGTTGGTGCTCACGTAAGCTGTAAAGCCATCCAGATCGGCGTATAGGGTGCCAGCGTCCTGCCTGCGCGAATTTCCGGCATAGAGGCTTTCAATGTCCAGTGTGGAATATGGGGGAGTATGACCGCTGAATTCGAATTTTCCAATGGGAGTGTTCTCAAGGTCCTTCTTCCATTCTTCAATGATCTGCGCGGCAGTCACCCCGAGTTTTGCTTTCGTCTGGCAGTCCGCGATCTCCGTAACGCTGAGTGTAGTGGAATCTTCATTGGGTACGACAACAAGGCTGATGGCTCTCCGAGCATTGTTGGTTAGATAGATTCCTGCGGCGATACCACCACAGGCCCGCTTCGCCGCGTGATTGGCCGGATTGCCTAGAAAAAGAGGTTCCCGATGGCCGCGACGGCCGTTGTTAACTGCCAGAGCAGAACCGGTATCGATGCCTACTCGTACTTTTGCAGGAGGATGATCGGCGTCTTCACCGGTTTGTGCCAAAACGTCAATGATGAGTTGGGCAACTGCAACCGCCTTCCGAACCCGAGCGGCCTCTTCGTCGTAGGGCTTCGCGATTACAGAATGAAGCCGCTGATTGTGAAAGTCGACTAGGATCGAGTCCGTGCGCTGTAGAATCCGATAGACCGCTCGATAGTGAAGATTGAGAAAGCGCAGGGTGCGCTTGTGACACATCTCCCCTTCGAATGAAGTGACGTGGAGCATCTCCTCCAAATTGAGGATGTCCGCGTAAAGGTGAACGCCATTAACGCGGTAGGCCACGCTGCTGGGCAGATTGGTTAAGTCCGTGTCACGGACATAGTCTTTGATCGTGATGTCTTTGACTGGAAGGCTGTCAATCTTGCCTTTGATGCGCTTCTCCGCTCTATCTTTGTTCCACGTACCCATTTTGCTTGCCTCTCCGCCGGTTTTCGAGCTCGGCACTCTATCGATTTCCTGCCTACTTAAGGAGGAATCCCCCCCCACACGCTCCTACCGCTGCGCGTTTTGCGTTGCTCTCTAGTTACGAGTTCTCACACGATGAGCAACTGTGATATCGGCTAATTGGAAGCCTCGATTCTGCAATGAGAGCCGCATCTCCTCTCGAACAGCGGCCTTTTCATCCAAGTCGGAGATCGTCATGATGAGAGAGAAACGAACACCTTCCGTCGGGTAAACCACGCCGCCGCGAACCAAACTTTCCAACGAGAGTTTCCAGTTCGAGCTTGAGCCTCGTCCACCCGGCATCGATGCATGATAACGCTTGATCGGAGACCACTTAAGTCCTGAGCGGATAAGGGAGCTTTCGGATTTGCTTGTACCCTGTGCGACATCCGCGCCGTCGTGTGCAAGCCTGGATTCCCACTTGCTATCGCCGGTCTGGTCATCGAGCTTTTCTTGATGAAGATGGGCCTCAAGCTGTACACGGATGGCCTCGTCACGGTGGTCGGGGTCAATAGGAGGTGTGTAGCTGAGCGTAACTTCGATCTTGCCGCGGCACGCCCCCTCTGCCGTCACCAACGAGAGCGGCCAAACAAAGGGAAACTCCAACCGCTGCTTGGTCTGCAATAGGTCGTGGAACAGAAGGGTTACCGAGTGCGGGGCATCATTCAGAATCTGGTCTGCAGACGGTGGAATGCCGAACCCTACAAAGTCTTTCGCCACAGGCCGCAGCGTGGTACGTTCAAACGCCGCAGGTCTTTCCGCCCTATGCACCGGAAGGGCCAGGAGAGTTTCGCGTGGTGCAAGTCGAGCCAGTCTCTGATCCAAGGTCGCTAGGGTTGCCGAAAAAAGCGGCGCCGCGAAGCTGCTGCCACAATTATCTGTAGCCTCGCCAGTTGTGGTCAGCGATAAAAGACCAGTGCTAGCGTTAGCCGGAGTTCCCGCACCTCCAAGGTGAACCAATTCCGGCTTGCGTGCACCACCGACCCCCGGCCCGCGACGCGTATAGGTCGTCGGCATCAAGTGGATGTGGCCGGGAATAGAAGGTGGATTCACAGCTCCTATAGTGATGCCAAGCACATGATCCGCAGGGGCAGTGATGTTCTGGTCGTATCCTGCCGAGGTAGCGAGCATTGCTATTGCATCCTGTGCCTTCTCTGGCCAGGGAGGACGGCAGCCGAGTGGATCAAGGTTCCCAGACGCGACCACGAATATAACGTCATTCGCTCGTGCCATTCGATCAAGACGATCCGCCGTCAGCGAATAGGCAAGCCTTCCAGAGCGTGTTCCCAGGCGAAAACTGAGATTAAACACCCGAACGCCAAAATCCCTTTTCGCAACTTTTACTTTTTCGTCCAAAGTGTCAAAAAGGTCTTCAATGTCGGGGTAGTAGGCGTTTCGAAGCTCCTTTCGAGGAAAGAGGTCGAGGTCGAAAACCTTGCATCCCGAAGGTTCCAGTGCCTCGCTTAGAGCTGGATTCAGTGAGCTTCCTGCACAAATTAGACCGGCAATGAAGGTTCCATGGTTCTCGTCGCGATCCCCTGGGGGAACCAGTCCGGCGTCACCAACCTTCCAGGAACCGATTGCGGGATTGGATGCCACACCACCATCGATCACTGCGACGACTGGATAGTCTGTACGGTCTTCCGGTGCCGCGACGCTCGCAGCGGACCGCCGTGCTGAATGCCCCTCTGGAGCCGTTTCCAGAAGAGGCGGCAATTCGACTGATCGTACCAACGCCTGATTCGCCAAAAGTGCAAGCAGTTCAGTGTGCCGCGTAAGACTCGTATCCATGCGAACACCACGCATACCCTCTGCCAACCCAGTCTCCGACATCTCCAAGGCCCTGCCATCGGCAAGAAATGGCAGCTCAATTTGGCGCCTCTCATTCTCAAGTAATTGAACCGACAAAGTCAGACTTGGCTGACCAAACTGTGTCGTTTGCACCGAGGGTAAGAAAGGACGGATGAGTAAGCCTCCCCCAAGCCCCTGAAGGCTGTTGCGCAAGCTGCTGATAAGCCCGTCAGCCGTACCAATACCGACCTTGCGATTTGGGCGAAAGAGCTCGACAATATATCCGCCGATGACATTCGGTTGGCGAAGCCATTCGACCGCTTCCTTAGCTGAGAAACAAACCTTGTCAGCCGCTCCGTAAAGCTGAATATCGTCCACGCCGCCGACTTCGCTCCGATACCGAGACACCGCAGGCTCTAAAGCCCCAGTGTTCTTGTTCTCCTTCATGCGCGGAGTCGCTTCAGCCTTCGTATCGATGATTTTTGCGAGACGGTCGAGCGCCTGAGGTGTTGCCTGAAAAAGCATCTCACCCACGCCTTCACCGCCCACCAAGGAGAAATGGTTTGCTTCAGTGAAAAGGCTACCCAGAGGACGGTGACTCTTTGCGAGCGCCGCCTCTCTTTGTCTGACTTTGATGAACCCTGCTGGTTGCCCACTCCGTCGCATGGCGTCCGCAACGCTTGTGACACGGCCATTGATCCGAGCCTTGTGGGTAGCAAACCCTCTATCGTTGCCGGCGAAGAAATCCTTCGCTCCACCTCCGAAGGGCTGCACTTCCTCAATTTCGATGAATCGTCTGGTGTCCAGAAATACTTGGATGGGCCGTGTATCCTGCCTGCTCTTAGCCATGGTGGGCATCCTCTAAACGGAGGTCTGATTCACCAGTCCGTTTCTTTCGCCGTGATATTGCACTTTGAGACAGACCTAAAAGCGCACCGATTTCTGCTTGCTTGAGGCCCACTGTTTCCAGTGCGGACGCCAAGTGGTCTCTATCTCCCATCAGGAGTTCTGCCCGATTGGCGTTGAACAGCCGTACGTTCAACAACGCTTGTCTGCGAAGGCTCTCCAGAATCATCGGCCCCCGCTCCTCTTCTGGTGTGGACGGACGCTCATCTCCATCCCTGTCCGGCCGGTTGCCATGGAGGACCAAGAATCTTTTGCCGGCTTCAACCAACATTTCTATATCTGCACCGCTCATGCCCTCCGTAGCCCATACAAGCAAGCTTATTTCGGGGTCTCGCAAGGCAAGAGGCTCCAAGAAGTGCTTGAGCAACAGCTCTCGGGCGTCCGCATCTGGCTTGCCGATTGCGATTCTTGAATCAAAGCGACGCCATACGGCGGAGTCGAGAAGATGTTCGTGATTCGTAGCAGCCAAAGTCACGCCACGTCCGTTGCGGCCATCGAGGCATTGGAGGAGCGTGTTGACGACACGCTTGATCTCTCCGACTTCCTGAGCGTCGTCTCTGGCCTTCGCCACTGCATCAAACTCGTCCAAGAAAAGAACGCACCGATACCGATCTGCAAAATCGAACAGTGCACCGATGTTGCGCGCTGTTGTGCCTAAGAAAGAAGACATCAGTCCGTCAAGCCGAACTTCGACACACGGCAATCCAAGCTGTCCAGCCAAATAACGAGCGAGCTTTGTCTTGCCTACTCCTGGTTCTCCGTAAAGAAGGCAACGCATGTGAGGGCGCGCACCGATGCGCGCAAGTTCTTCACCTTTCTTCCACTCATGAATGAGGTCAGAGACGGCGGCTCTCAAGGCCTTGTTTAGAATGGGCTCCTCGTTTCGATCCACTGACGGGAAAATGATTCTCGCCAAGGGAGTTCCTGTCTCTCGGTCAGTCGGGACGGGGGTCGCAGCGGAAAGCACTTCACCGGGAAGCTGTCGGCGGGCAGCGTCCGCAGTAGCCCGCATTTCATTCATGGCGAGCGGAGACATCGCGTGCTTCCGTCCCGCTCTTGTCAGCAGTCGCCCTAGCTTCTCCGCTTGATCTTTGTCAGAAGACTCCAGAACTCCTTTTAATCGGCCAATTTGCTGCACAGCCCGAGGCGCATCGGCGTCCAGGGCGATGCGTGCGAGAACCAAAATTATGTCGAAGTTCTCCATATCTATGCGTACTATACAGCACAATATGTCTAATTAACAAGCAATATGCGACAAGCGGGTAATATTATGCGATTTTCCAGATGAATATGATTCGGTGGGGAGAAGCATTCTTCCACGTTCCAGCCACTCTGCCTCTTCGCTCCCACGCTTGCTGGCCGTTTCCAACCGCAACGCCCACCCAGGCCGCCATGAACGGGGTCAGCAAGTGCAAAATTATGCGCCAGACAGGGCACAGTTCGGCCGAGATGCTGGCTAAATGTATCCGAATCGGAGAGATGTTTACGCGAAACGCCGCCGCAGGCTCGGTATCTGACCGCTGAGAAAAATGGCTTCTCGGATGTTTCCTGATGCTGAAGCAGACGATCCCTTTTCCTGCATATCCCAAATCACACCATTGCCCCCAAGCCAATCAGGAGAACACCATGAGACTCCACCAGAACCAACTCTGCCCGATCCACCGCTCCCGTTTCTGCTGTGGAAGAGAGGCAATACTGAAAGAGAAAAGAAAAAGACAGATGGGCGTTCGGCGCATCCAAGATTCGCATCACCCCAGGGGATACCGGGAACTCCGCTCCAACAGTGAAATGCGTAAACTCCTCGACCGGAAGATTGCCGCCCAGCGTGGCAAGTGCGCCCTCTGTAACGAAGCGTTCACTGATTATGGCGACGTAGTGCCCGACCACATCCATCCCCGCGGCATGGGCGGAGCATGGAGAGACGACCACCCAGAGAACATTCAGGCCGTCCACTGGTGGTGCAACGGGGAAAAGGGATCGACCAGAGCATGATCTTCGTCTGGTGTGCCATTACTTTTTATCTACTTTATTTACAAGCAGATGAAAACAGCGATATTGCCACAAGTTCTGGATTATGGCACAAATATAACATCTTATGTTATATTCAACGCATGACCGGAGGCGAACTCAAAAACGCCCGCAAGGCGTCCGCCTGGACGCAAGCTGAAGCCGCCGCACGGCTCGGCGTGACCCAGGCCTATTTGTCGATGGTCGAGCGGGGAGAGCGAGCTGTCTCCTCAGAACT
>Ga0182016_10003458_pt1 | contig 18017 bp, 13 predicted proteins | sample 712S2MmetaG_FD_120491 | JGI IMG/M metagenome (GOLD analysis project Ga0182016, IMG submission 120491) | Permafrost microbial communities from Stordalen Mire, Sweden - 712S2M metaG | ecosystem: Environmental > Terrestrial > Soil > Wetlands > Permafrost | place: Sweden: Stordalen | collected...
AGGTGAAGCTGACACCCTTGAGCGGCCAAGCCGAAGACTTAGACGAACTCATTTTGATTTTGCGGAAGACCACCGCCAAACCAGTCACCCTGATTGACCCACGGGCGCATCTGTACGCGCAACTGATGAAGGCACTTGCCGCCACGCATTTCTTTGACATCGCCAGCGCGCAAAACATCGGCGTCACGCTCATGGTGTTTCCTTTCGATGACATGGACGTAATGACCAACCTCGATGCCGTCTGCCAGTTCTGCGGCAAGCAGGTGGATTACGTCATTGTCCGCAATCCGGCGCGGGCGTCCAGAAATCGGATGTTCGACAACAGCCCCTTGGAAAAGGAATTGCTAGATTGCGGCGCAGTGACCATCACCGTGCCGGTGCTGTCGGAGTTTGTGAAACTCCGGCTGGCGAAGCTGGAGGCCGAGCAGCAGCGCGGCATTCCGTTCAATGAAGCCATCGGCAGCGACACCCTCGGCTTGGACATCATGGCGCGAGGCGTGTTGCAGGACTGGCTCGCCACGATGTTCAATCAATATGACCAGATCGCCGGAAAACTTTTGCCAGCCGTCGAAGCGGCGGGTATAAAACCCAAGATTGTGCCGCCCATCGGCGAACCGTTTTCAGCCAAACGCGGCGCGAAAGTGAATCTCACCAACTAAAAAGGAGCGTTATGGCCGAAACAGATTTATTTGAAGAAATGCTCGCCACCTATCCCGCTGAAAAGCGGGAGCTGGCGCGGAAGGTTTATCAGCGTTTTGCGGACGGCGACAGCACGCAGTTTTTCACCCAACTTTTGCTCGTGCTGGATGTGTATGCCCGCTATGTCGAGCGCATCCCCAAGGCCGCAGTTGAGGCCAATCAGGATTCATTTGCCATCTTGCAGGACACGCGCGAGGAAATCGCCATGATTGCGAAAACGATTGAAGCCCGCGATTTGAACATCACCAATTCAGCCGCCAAGACTGACGAGCTTTGCAAAATCACACAGGCCAAGTGCAACGAGACGGTTGCCAGCGTTGAATTGATGGTGAAAAATATCGGCGCACAGATGGACACCAAGGCCATCGTGCAGGGGATTAAAAACGCGGTTGAATCGGGCATCAACAAAGAAATCATCGCGCCATTTCTGAAACGCACGGAAGAACTGGCAAAGCAGGTTGTCCCCACGCTGGCAAAAGTCGAGGAGGCCAGCAGCGCGGCAAGCCGCTCATGGGGACAGCGGATTTGGAGCGCGGCCATGTGGCACGGAATCACCGCCGGGGTTTTGGTTGCGCTGGCAATAGGAGTTGTCATGTATGACAAATTCAGCAGTTACTACGAACGAAAGACCGCCGAACAAATCGCCTATGCCGAGCGGGTGATGAATTACAATCAAGCGGCGTTCAGGCAACTGGCAGTCGCCCAAGTGCCGGTCAAAGTGCTGCGGACGGAAAACAACGGCGTCATCAATTCACAAAGTTTCGCTTTGGAAATTGAAAACGCGGACTCGGTGGAAACGCGCGTGGAAAACGGACAGACCAACGGCTATATTTATTTTTCCAGCAATCTCACGGAAAAAACGATTCAGCAGATTCAAGCCGAACTGCAAAAGTTCAAAGACACGACGAAGTAAAAATGCCTTTCGGCTTCGTGAATTCCGCCGCGATTATATTGCTCCGTTGCGCTTGGCAAGGACACTACGAAACGGCTCAACTCCGCCGTTTCGTTCCTCGCTTGCCAATGCTCACGTCGCAAGTTGCGGCTGGTTAGGAATTCGCGAAGTATATCTGCAAGCCTTTGGCTTTGGAGGGGATTCAATCGGCGGTCAATCCACTTGTTTCCAATCGAACAAATTATTGCCGAACAGAAGCAGCCCGCCATAATCATGGCGCATGACAGCACCGTTGCCATCAACGGCCAAGGCCAGACACCCTTGGACGCCGGAAGAAAAAAAATTGCTGGGAACCGCCGCTGATGTCGAAATTGCCATTAGGCTTGGCCGCGAGGAAGGCGCGGTTTATCAAATGCGCCGGAGCTTGGAAATTCCTGCTACCCGACATCTCAAGCTCTGGGCGAAAGAAGAAGACAGGTTGCTAGGCATATTGCCGGATGCGGAACTGGCGCGACGGTTCGGGCGTTCGTTAATCAGCGTGTCGCATCGCCGGGAGCGGCTGAAAATTCCGGCGCTGCCCCGTCCCGACCAGAAGCGGTGGACGCCGGAGGAAGATAAATTACTCGGCACGATGATGGATCACGAATTGGCGCGACGTTTGGGACGGCCAGCTTTTGTTGTCGCCTATCGTCGAAGGCGGTTGAAAATCACGCCATTTATCGGCGAGCATCGTTCTTGGACACGAGCGGAGGACGATTTGATTGGAACGATGGATGACCGGCGACTCGCTCGACGGCTAAAACGAACATTTCACTCCGTGCGCGGGCGGCGCATCAAAAAAGGCATCCCTGTTTTCAAACGTAAAAACCACGCATGGAAACCTGAAGATGATAAAATTCTCGGCACGAGGCCGGATAAACAGATTGCCCTTTTGCTGGGCGTCACCCTTCAATCTGTGTATCATCGCCGCAACCGTTTAGGAATTTGCTTGAGACCCCGGCACAAAAAAGTTTCAGGGCCGGTTGTCTGATAAGTTGACTCACGGTTGACTCATCAAATGGGCGCGCGAAAATCGGATCGTTACATCCCGACGTGAAACAGGGAACGAACGCCGAAGTGTGTAGTAAAACGTGTAGTAAAAGTAGTAATAGGATAGTGGCGGGATAAGTGCGGATTTTGACGAATTAGCTTGATTCTAAAGGCGGAACTGCTATATTTTCTCTCGAAATTACTAGGTAAAAGTCTCCGAGCCCTACCTCTGGAGCCAATCTGTGCCATGGGAGGTACCACGTTTTGCGGTTTCCGCAGTGTCCAATGGGGCAACCGGTTTCAGTCCAAAACAACGTAGGGTGCGGGCTGCGTCAAACCCGTTTTATCATTTGCCGTTCAGGACCTCATGCAATGTATTCAGCATGGTTGCGGCAGTATAGGGTTTGGGGATGAAATGCAGGACGCCGGCGTCCTTGGCCTTGGCCAGGCCGCCTTGGGAGGCCATCCCGCTGGAACTGATAATTTTGACCTCCGGATTGATGTTCTTGAGGGCAATGATGGTGGCTGGGCCGTCCATGATCGGCATTACCATGTCGGTAATGACCGCGCTAATTTCTGTCCGCCGCGGCGAATAAAGCGAAACCGCTTCCGCGCCGTCCGCAGCCAGCAGGACGCGATACCCGAATTGTTCCAATGTTTTACGCGTGATGTTTCGGATGGGCGCCTCATCATCCACCACCAGCACCAGTTCATTGTGGCCGCGCGGCAGACGGGTTTCCCGCGTGATGGTGGTGTCCTCGCCTCCCCGGCTGAGGTTGGCCGGAAAATAGACTTCAAACCGGCTGCCTTCGCCCGGCACACTGTGGCAGAGAATGAATCCACCGTGGTTTTTCACAATGGTCAGGGTGGTCGACAAACCCAGTCCCGTTCCCTTGCCGGGTTCCTTGGTGGTAAAGAACGGATCAAAAATCTTGTCCTGAATCTCCTTGGGAATTCCCGTGCCGGTATCCGTCACGGTAATGCATATATAGGGGCCGGCTTTGGCCTCCGGATTCATCCCGGCGTAGGTTTCATCGAACATGATGTTTTCCATCAGAATGGACAGTTTGCCGCCCTTGGGCATGGCGTCGCGCGCATTGACACAGAGGTTTAGCAGGACCTGGTGCAATTGGGTTGGGTCGCCGGTAATGGTCCACAGGTCGGCTGCGGTGTGTAACGCAAACTCCACGGACTTGGGGAACGTTTCGAGAATGATTTGTTTGATTTCCCGGGTAATGTGTTTGGGATCGACCGCAACCCGTTCGCCGGTGAAGCCCCGGCCGAACGCCAGCACTTGTTTGACCAGGCCCGCGCCGCGCTCAACATTGGCTTCCAAGGCCTGCAGCAGCCTCCGCCCGTCTTCATCCGTAACCTTGTCTTTCAAAACCTGGACTGAGACGAGCAGGGGGGTCAGAACATTATTCAGGTCGTGGGCGATGCCGCTGGCCAGCGCGCCGATGCCTTCCATGCGCTGGGCACGCAGGGACTGGATTTCCAGGTTTTTCCGTTCGGTGATGTCGGTGCTGATAATGAGCCGGGACTTCGGACGGCCCTGTTCGTCATTAATCACATTGCATCGTCCCTGAACCGTGATGGTTTTGCCGTCCTTGGTGGTTTGATGCAATTCACTGACCCACTCGCTGCGTTTATTCACGGTTTTGATGGTATGCGCCAGCTGGGGGGTGATCACTCCCCGGCAAAGCAATTCCACCACCGATTTGCCGATGGCTTCGCCGGCCGGCCAGCCGTAAATGCGCTCCGCGCTTTTGTTCCAATAGATGATGCGGTCGTCCAAATCCATGACAAAGATGGCATCCTGCGCCTTGTCCAACAGCGCCGCCTGTTCCCGGATATGGTCCTCCGCCGCCTTGTGTCCGGTGGCGTCGTTGAACACAAACAGCAGGTGGGGTTCGTCGCCTTGGGAGAAGGGATTGAAATTGCACACCAGCCATACTTCCTTGCCAAACGTGCTGACAAAATGGGACTCGGATTGCCGTGGCTTGCCTGAGGCCAACGCCTCCTTCGCGACCCCGAGCATGCCGGAAGCCCGCCAGGATTCGAGCTGCCGGAAATTTTGTTTCAGGAGTTCCAGCACGGTGGTGTTGAGGGTCCGGGCGGCGTACTCGTTGGCCAAAACGCACTGGCCGGAAGCCTTGTAGACGATGATTCCCGCCGGGGCATCTGTGATGATTCTTCGGCTGAAATCGAGCGTTTCAGCCAATTGCTGCTGCTCCCGCTTGCGCCCGGTGATGTCGCGGGAGATGCCAAAAGTTCCGATGATTTGCCCTTCCTGGTTGAGGAGCGGCATCTTGGTGGTGGATACCCATTCCACGTGCCCGTCGGCCCAGGTTTCCTTTTCTTCCTTTCCCACCATGGGTTCTCCGGTTTGGATGATGGCTTGTTCGTCCTCGTAGGCCTGCTGTGCATGTTCCTTGCTGAAGAAATCGAAATCGGCCCTGCCGATCGCTTCTGCCGGATCGCGCAAACCCAGATGCCGGGCCAGTGCCTGATTGACCCGGGTAAAGCGGCTCTCCCGATCCTTGAAGTAAATCCCATCCGGGATGTTGGCCATGAGCGCCCGGAGGAAATTACGTTCCTCCGCCAGTTGCTCCTCCGCCTGCCTGCGCCAGGTGATGTCCTCATACGTGCCCAGCACCCCAATCACTCGGCCGTCCTGGTCCAGCAACGGCACTTTGCTGGTCGACAACCATGACCTGGATCCATCCAAACGGTCCTGAGGTTCCTCGAAGTTAAGTTTGGGTTTGCCCGAGTCAAGCACCAGTTGGTCATCGGCGCGATAATGGTCCGCCAACGCCTTCCAAGGCGCTTCGTAGTCACTCTTGCCAAGCAGTTCATCGGGGTCGCGATAACCGCCATCAACGGCAAAGTGCCGGTTGCAACCCAGATAATGCAGGTTTCGATCCTTCCAAAAAACCCGCTGTGGAATTGCATCGAGGATCAACTGAAGCATCTGACGGGATTTGAACAACTCACCTTCCACGCGTTTGCGCTGGGAAATCAAAAATGCCATCAGCCATTGGACCCCGATACCCATCAGACGGCTGATGAACGCCAGATGAGGATCAGCCCCCGGCGCTGAAAAATAGAACCCGGCCAGCGTCAGCAATGACAAAACGGCGGCGAGCAGATAAGGGAAAAACCGGCCGCCGACATACACCGACAACAGCAGGGGAATAAAATACCAAATCCAGTCAGCAATTCCCAACGGTGTGATTAAATCCAAAACAACTCCCGCCGCGGCCAGCACAGGTATGGCTACATAAACCAGCGTCTTTTGTTGCTTGAATGTCATCACCTTAAACAAAACTCCATTGGATTGGAGATTAAACGCAGCAGTTAAAATGCCTAAAATACAATATTTCTCTTAATGCACCCAAACACAATTTCCCTGCCTGCTTATTTGTAAGCTGCTTTGTATCAAGGCGTAGCGCAAAAATAAACAGCACTGGGGTGGGAAATGCCCGCAAAAGGAAGCGCTCCGGCGCCGGGTCACGTGCTTTGCGCACCAGTAGTCGGTATTATGATTTTATTTTAAGTGTAACTTATTGCAGTGGGAAAGCGCTGAAAACATGCGGTTGGCCAGGGTTATTGCGGCTGATTTCGGCTGGGGTTGATTCGGGCAAAAATCGGTTTTAACGCGGCCGCCCATTTGGCGTAACCGGTGGCATTGGGATGAATTAAATCGGGAAATTCGTCCTTCGGACAGCCGCCATTTTTATCGGCGTAAATGCTCCAGGTGTCGCACCGGATGAATTGCGGATCACGCTTTACAATTTCATCCACCAACGTGTTGAGTTGCTCAATCTGGCCGGCTATTTGATGTCTGCTTGGCATCACTTTGCAGACGATGACCGGCATACGGGGATTGGATTGCTTCAAGGCGGACAGGATGGCTTTAATGTTGTCCGCAATATCTTCGGGTTTGCCGCCCAACCCGATGTCGTTAATTCCAATGAGCAGCACCACCGCTGCGGGTTTCAAGGCGAGCACGTCGGCGTTCAGACGATAGAGCACGCCGCGCGTGGTGTCGTAGCCGATGCCGCGATTGGCGACCTTGATCTCCGGAAAGGCATTGGCCAGCGAATGCCAGCCTTGAGTAATGGAATCTCCCAAAAACACCACTGCGCCTTTGTCCTTGTCCGCCGTTTGCGCCCATTCCGCATGGCGTTCCGCCCAAACTTTCGGCAGTTCAGTCGAGGTTGTCGCCGGCCCTTTGCCGGGCAAAAGCGATGGATCCTTTGGATACTGTGGCCCCGCCGACGCCACGGTTGCCGGGTTGGTGGTATCCTGGGCGAAAATGGCGGTGCTGCCACTTCCCGCCAGCAGCAACGGGATAAAGCAAAACGCCAAAAGAATCCGAACGCGGAAAAGGCAGAATGCGGCTCTCATATGAATGCAACCTTTACAATCATGGTGAATCTCGGTCGAGAACTTTTTCCAGAGAGCTTTGCGGAAAAACCTCCCGGGCAGCGTGTTGGTAAATGGCGGAATTGCCATGCGCGGTTTAACGGGTTTGCTATGTCATTGTGTTGCCCGGGCAGGTATGGCATTTCAAGGTTGACAGCATTGACGGCGCAACGCTGATGCGTAAACGTAATGCCAGCAATCCAACAAACTCCCAAAGTATACGAACCTATGAAAAAAAGTTCCTGGCCGTTTTTATTTGGCATCGTTGGCCTTGTGACCGCGGCACTTTGCCGCGCGGACGGGCCTTACCATTTCCTCAAGGAAATTCCCGTCGGGGGCGAGGGCGGGTGGGATGCGCTGACCGTGGATTCCGCGGCGCAACGGCTTTACGTTTCACACGCGGCCAAGGTCGTCGTGATTGACCTCGTCAAAGATCAAGTCGTGGGCGAAATCACCAATACGCCGGGGGTCCATGACATCGCCGTTGCGCCTAAGTTGCAGCGCGCGTTCGTCAGCGACGGCCGGGAAAACAAGGTTGCCGTCGTGGACACAAAATCGTGGCAGACGATTTACAAGGTGGAAACGGGTGAAAATCCGGACGCAATTCTTTTTGAGCCGGGACAAGGTGAAGTTTATACGTTCAATGGCCGGGCACATTCCGCGACGGTGATTTCCGCCGGTTCGGGCAAGGTGGTGGCGACCATCCCGTTGGGCGGCAAGCCGGAATTTGCCAGGGCCGATCCCGCGGCTGACCGGGTCTTTGACAATCTTGAGGACCAAAGCGAAGTCGCGGCCATTGACACGAAAACTCACACGGTTGTGAACCGCTGGCCGCTGGCGCCGGGCGAATCCGCGTCGGGCATGGGGATGGACGTGAACCATCACCGGCTTTTTCTCGGTTGCGATAATCAATTGATGGTGATGATGGACAGCGTGAGCGGAAAAGTGCTGGCGACCGCGCCCATCGGCGATGGCGTGGACGGCGCGGCGTTTGATCCCGGCACGCAGTTCGCATTTGCTTCGTGCGGGCAGTCGGCAACCGTGACGATTGCGCGTGAAGAAGCCGGCAAACTCATCGTGGTGCAGGTTTTGAAAACCGAACGCGGTGCGCGGACGATGGCGCTGGATCCAACGACACACCGGATTTACCTGCCCACCGCCAAATTTGGCCCGCTGCCGGAATCGGCCAATGGCGAACGCCGCCGTCCGCCCATGATTCCCGGGACATTCAAGATTTTGGTTTACGGAATGGACAAATGATTCCTTGATTCCCGCGCGGCGTTTTAAAGCGGACGGCAAAGGCAACAACCGCGGCAGCGCCGCGTGGCAACCAGGGTTATGGTTTCTTCCGCGTTCCGGGCGGTTCCGTTGCGCGCAGCAGTTTCGCAATCAAACCAGCTGTGGTGTGTTCCTTCGCCTCCAGCGCCGGCTCCAATTTCAAGGCGCGGATGGCCTTGCTCGTTTCCGGGCCGATGGACGCCAGTTTGATCTGTGGAAATCTTTTCAGCAACTTGGGCAAATCAAAGCGCGCATGGAAATGTTCCACCGTTGAGCCGCTGGTAAAGGTGATCCAGTCGGCGCCGCGTTCGAGCAGGTCGGCGCCCGCACCGGATAAATCCTCCGTTTCGGCGATGGTGTGGTAGATCGCGATGTCGTCCACGATGGCGCCGAGTTTTTCCAGTTCGCGCGGCAGGTCGGAGTTCGCCTCCCCGGCACGCAGCAGACACATTTTCAGGTTTTCAACGCTTTCATTTTTGGCAAAGGCCCCGGCGATCTTTGCGCCGAGCGCCTCGTCCGGCGTCAAATCCACCTGCAAATGCAGTTCCCGCAACTTTGCCGCCGTGGCCGGACCGACCGCGGCGATGCGCGCGCCGCCGACATCGCGCAGGTCCTGGAATCGCTTGAAGAAAAGTTCAAAAAACGCCGCCACCCCGTTCGCGCTGGTGAACACCAGCCAGTCGTAGGCGTTCAACTCCAACAATGCGTCCACCACACCCTGCCGGTTGGACGTCGGCACGGTCTTGATGGCTGGAATTTCCAGCACCTCCGCGCCCAGTTCCGCCAGCCGGCGCGTAAAGTCGGCCGCCTGCGCCCGGGCGCGGGTGACCACGATGCGCCGGCCGAACAAGGGACGTTGCTCAAACCAGTTCAGCTTTTCGCGCAGTTTGACCACATCGCCGACGATGGTAAGCGCGGGTGGAGCAATCTTTTCCTTCGCCGCCAGCGCCGCCAGCGTGGCCAGTGTGCCGGCCACGGATTTTTGCTTTCCCATGGTGCCCCACTGGACCATGGCCACCGGCGTTTTGGCGGACATGCCCTGCGCGATGAGCGATTGGGTCCAGTCCTCCAGATTGTCCGTACCCATGAGCACAACCTTCGTGCCGGGAATTTTGGCGATTTGTTCGTAGTGCAGGGCCGTGGCCGCATCCGCCGAATCGCTGTGGCCGGTAAAGACCGTGAAGCTGGAACAATGCTTGCGGTGGGTGAGGGGAATGCCCGCGTAATTCGGCGCGGCCACGATGGACGACACGCCGGGCACGACTTCAAAGGGAATTCTTGCGGCCGCCAGCGCCTCGGCCTCCTCGCCGCCCCGGCCGAAAATGTAGGGATCCCCGCCCTTGAGCCGGACAACACACTTGCCCGCGCGGACCTTGGCGATGAGCAGCGCAATGATTTCCTCCTGCGGCATCCACATGTTTTTGCCGCGCGCGATGAGTTCGGCGGCGGGTGGTGCCAGCCGGAGCAATTCCGGGTTCACGAGCGCGTCATAGAGCACCACGTCGGCGCGTTGGAGCAGCTCTGCTCCACGCAACGTGAGCAGGCCGGCGTCGCCCGGCCCGGCCCCGACGAGGTAAACTGCGCCTTTGGATTTCACCCGCACAGTTTATGCAGGCGGCGCATTTGGGCAATGAAAGAGGAGCGAGCGTGACGGCGCTACGAAGGGCTGTTGTCGGAAATAACTTGGGGAGGGAGCGACCGGGGCTGCCGCAGCAACCGTGGCGCGGCGAGCGAATGTGCAGGGGATGGTCAGACTAACAGCGTGGTCAGGCAGAATAGGAAACCATTTCAAATTAAGACATTAACGGCTTTAGGGCTTTTTTGCTTGAACAGCGTCAAATTCATGCGTAATTTAGCCTAATGAAACTTAGGAGAATTGCTGCTTTCTACCAGGAGCAGCACCTGCTGCCGGTCATGGTTTTATCGGGTGGGATTTGTAGCCGTGTTTGACGGCGCAAAACGGTACCAGACTGCGGGTTTAAATCCATAAAATGAACATTTCCCTCCGCGACACAAATCTGTTCCTTAACAAACCGATTGTGGCCATGGCTGCTGGCGCGTTATTGCTGGGCGGCCTGTTGTTGGGCGGTTGCAAGAAGAGCCAGGAAAGCACGGTTGCCCCCGCCAGTGGCAACGGCCTGGTAAAAATCCGGGTGGGTTATATCGGCCTGACCTGCGAAGCGCCCATTTACATGGCGGTTGAAAAAGGTTTCTTCAAGGAGGAAGGGTTGGACCCGGTCCTGGTCAAATGCGACTGGTCGAATTACAAGGACGTGATGGCGCTGGGAGGATTTGACATCACGCATCACCTGGTCATGTATTTTCTCAAGCCCATTGAACAGGGCCTGGATATCAAATTCACCGGCGGCATCCATCGTGGCTGTCTGAGGGTCCAGGCCGCGGTGAACGGAAAAATTAATTCCGTCGCGGATCTGCGCGGCAAACGAATCGGCATTCCCGGCATGGGAACGCCGCCCTTCATCTTTGCCAACCGGGTGCTCACCGACCACGGCATCGATCCGTCCAAGGAAATCACCTGGATTGTTTTTCCGGCAGGCGAACTGGGATTGGCCTTGGACAAGGGTGAGGTGGATGCGGTGGCGGATTCCGAGCCGATCGGCACCCTGCTGGTCGCCTCGGGCAAGGTCAAGAACATCGCGGATCTGGCAAAGGACTCCCCTTACAAGGACGAGTATTGCTGCGAGGTGATTGTGAACGGCAAATTTCTCGCCGCCAATCCCAAGGCCGCCGCGGCCGCCACCCGCGCCCTGCTCAAGGCCGCCAAGTGGGTGCAAACCAATCCCGCCGCCGCCGCCCGGCTTTCCGTTGAGAAAAAATATCTCGCCTCCAACCCGGAACTCAACATGGTTGCGATTTCGCACCTGAACTATATTCCAAGTGTTTCTCTCGCCGAGACTTCGATCAAATCCGCTGCGGAGGCGATGAAGGCAGACGGCATGCTCAGTCCCAGCACGGACGTGGATGAGCTGGCCAAACGCGCCTTTGTGCATCTGGACGGGGTTTCGGATGAATGGATCAATTCGTTGCAGGTCGAAAAGGTGGCTGGCGGCCAGTTGCCGCCGGACGAAAACGCCCGCCTGCTTGCGGAATTGTCGCATAGCACGGTTACCCCCACTGAATACGGCGATATGTCATGCTGCAGACTGGCCAACAAGTAAACCTCGCTCCGCCCGCAGTACAGGCGCCGGTTCAAAAACCCGCTTCCGGTCGTGCGCTCGCGTTGACCACACGAATGCAGGCCATTCTGGCCGTTCCAGTGGCGACCTTGGTTGCCCTGGGAGTTCACCTGTGCCTTCCGAACAACGAGATGCCGCCGGACGCGCGTTTATACTCCTTGTTCCTGAGTGAAGTTTTCGGTGCGGGCGTTGCCGCCGCAATGATCCAGCTTTTCTGGCCGGGGTTGCGGCGGTGGATGCGGAGCATGTGCCCCATCTTTGCCGCGGCGATCCTGACATTGGGTGGCTGGGAGTTGATCACCGGGGTCCTGCGCTGGTTGCCGTTGCCGTATTTTCCCGCCCCGGCGGCGGTGCTGCAAAGCATGGTGAATGATCGCGCCCTCCTCTTCGACAGCACCTGGCATTCCCTGCTGCTGCTGTTTTCAGGCTATGTGTTGGGTGTGCTGGTCGCCTTGATTACCGGCGTGTGCATTGGCTGGTCAGCCCGCATGCGGTACTGGGGCATGCCGCTGTTGAAGGTCGTCGGACCGATTCCCGCCACCGCCTGGATTCCGCTGGCCATGGTGGTTTCTCCGTCCACCATGTTCTCCGCCGTGGGCCTGATTGCGCTGGCGGTCTGGTTTCCAGTGTCCATGCTGACCATTTCCGGCATTGCCAACACCCGCGCTTCCTATCTGGACGTTGCCCGCACCCTGGGCGCGGGGCGGTGGTATCTGATATTCCGCGTTGCGATTCCCGCCGCCATGCCGAGCATTTTCGTCGGGTTGTTCATGGGATTGGGAACCTCGTTCCTGACGCTGGTGGTGGCCGAGACCGTGGGCGTGAAGTCCGGCTTGGGTTGGTACGTCAGTTGGGCGCAAGGCTGGGCCGAATACGGCAAGGTCTTCGCCGCGCTGATCATCATGGCCGCCTTCTTCTCAACCATCATGACCTTGTTGTTCAAGGTGCGCGATCGCGTGCTGGGCTGGCAGAAAGGGATGATCAAATGGTGACGGAATCCCAGGCGGCTTCCACCGAAGGCTTTCCGCTCAGAATTCTGGGTGTGCGGAAGAGCTTTCCCGCGTCCAACAACCCGGCAGCCCAAACGCTGGCTCTGGATGCCACCACCCTTTCCGTGGCGGCGGGTGAATTCGTTTCCATCATCGGCCCCAGCGGCTGTGGCAAGTCCACGCTGCTGCGCCTGCTGGCCGGCCTGGATGCGCCCGACGCCGGCGAGCTTTGGGTCGGCGATGATCCCATCACCGGTCCCAGCGCCGAACGGGGTCTGGTTTTTCAGGATCCCAATCTTTTTCCCTGGCTCACCGTCAGCCGCAACATCCAGGCCGGCCTGGTCGCGCGCGGTCTGCTCCAAAAGAAACGGCCGGAGGTGGACGAGTTCATGCGTCTGGTGGGTTTGGAAGCATTTGCCAATGCCTACCCGCACCATCTTTCCGGCGGCATGGCCCAGCGGGTTGCCCTGGCGCGGGCGCTGATCAATCATCCCAAGGTGCTGCTGCTCGATGAGCCGCTGGGCGCGCTCGATGCCTTCACCCGCATGCGCATGCAGGATGAGGTGTTGCGCCTCTGGCAGGCCCGCCGCACCACGATGCTCCTGGTGACCCATGACATTGACGAGGCCATCTACATGGGAGACCGCATCGTCATCATGACGCCGCACCCCGGCCGCATCGAGCGGAACATTGCCATCACCCTCGACCGGCCGCGCCAGCGAAACAGCCCGGAATTCCTTCGTCTGCGGGGTGAGATTCTGGAACTGCTCCATTTTGCCGGTAATGCCAAACGCGATAACGCCGGTGGAGAGGTTCCCGGAAAGCCAGCGGATAAACCGGCCATTTCCCGGGCGCCGGAAATTTCCTCACCCGCTGCCGTTGCGCCCGGGCTGACAGATTCGCCGCCACCGGATGCCCAGGTCATCATCATCGGCGGCGGGCCGGCCGGTTCAACCCTTGGGGCGTATCTGGCGCAGGCTGGCATTCGCCACATCATCCTTGATCAAGCCGTGCATCCCCGACCGCACGTGGGTGAATCACTGGTTTGTTCGACGACCCGCATTTTTCAGGACATCAATTTTCTTTCCGTGATGGAACGGGAACGGTTTGTGCGCAAATACGGTGCGGTGTGGACGCATTGGGGAGACGAGCGCGAGCATATCATCCGCTTTCGCGAGATTCCTGAACTCGGTCTCACGCAGGATTATACCTACCACGTGGATCGCAGCCGTTTTGACCAGCTCCTGTTGCGGCACGCCGCGCAGCAGGGCTCCCGGGTGCTTGAAAACGCGCGCGTCGAAAGCGTCGAGTTTGACGCTGCCGGGGCCGCCACCGGTGTTCGGGTGAAGCAAAACGGACAGGAACGCGTGCTGCGCTGCCAGCTGGTGGTGGATGCTTCGGGCCGCAACACGGTGCTCGGCTCGCAACTGCGGCTCAAACGCCATGACGCCCTCTTCGATCAATTCGCCGTGCATAACTGGTTTGAGGGCGTGGACCGGGGCCCGGCGGAAACCGGGGACTACATTCACATCCACATCCTCTCCCTGCCGCGCGCCTGGGTGTGGTTGATTCCCATCAACCCGACCGTCACTTCGGTCGGCATTGTCACGAAAGGCTCCGATTTCACGAAAAATCATGAATCGACGGAGACATTTTTTGCCCGGCACATCGCCAGCCACCCGTTGCTCGCGCGGCGGATGGCCAAGGCCCGGCCGATGCAGGAATTCACGCGCGAGGGGAATTACAGCTATGTGATGGATCGTTTTGCCGGGGACGGCTGGCTGCTGCTGGGCGATGCCGCGCGCTTTGTGGATCCCGTCTTTTCCTCCGGCGTGAGTGTCGCAATGGAATCAGCCAAACGCGCCGCCGATGTCATCATTCGCGCGCTGGCTAAAAACCATGTGGGCGTGGGCGCCTTTACTGAATACGAGCAGACGCTGCGCGCCGGCATGGACATCTGGCGGGAATTCATCCTGCTTTATTATCGGCTGCCGCCGCTTTTCTTCGACCTGATCGCGCGGCCCGACACGCGTGGCCAGCTCACCAGACTGTTGCAGGGAGATGTCTATGACCGGTCATCCGCGCCGATTCTGGGACAAATGCGCAACACGATCAAAATCGTGGCCGCTGACCGGCAACATCCCTGGCACCCGCATCTGAGTGAAGATCTGGTCTTTGCGGACAAGAATTAATTCGCCGGCCGCCACTGCAGAATGTTTTGGAAGTTGAGCCCGTCCGCGTCGGGGTCGTCGCCGGACATTATTTTAGAAGTTCCTCGGTTTTTTGGATGTCTGCCAGCGTGCCGGTTTGAAACCAGCGGCCACGGTGCGGCAGGCAAAAAAGCCGGTTTTGCGCGAGCGCCTGCCGCCAGAGTACTTTGACGGAGAATTTTCCTTCGGGGGCGTCGCGCAACACGCGTGGATGAAAAATGCCAATGCCGGCGATGATGTAGGGCGCTTCCCCGGTATTCCAATCGAAGGTGTTTTCGCGTTTGACGAAAAGATGGTCTTCACCCTTGTCATATCCGACCGCCTTGGACCTGGCCTGCGCCAGCAGCAGAAAATCCATTTTCGAATCGTCCCAATGCCGGGCCAGGCGGGCCAGCGCGGTTTCACCTTCATCCATCCAGATGATGTCGCTGTTGATGGTGAAGACCGGTTCGTTACCGAGCAGCGGCAGCGCCTTTTTCAATCCGCCGCCGGTTTCGAGCGGCTCGGGTTCATCGGACAGCCGGATGGTCAGGCCTTGGTGGCCAGCCAGCCAGGCGGTCAGCTGTTCCTTGAGATGCGAGACGTTGATGACGATCTCTTCAATGCCGTAGGCCTGCAACCGGTCGAGTGCGTACTGAATCATCGGCTTGCCCGCGACCGGGACCAGCGGTTTGGGGACGCGATCAGTCAGGGGTTTCAGCCGCGTGCCGTAACCGGCGGCCAGGACCATGGCTTTTTTAATTGTGCCGGGCATATTGGGCGAACCAGTTTTTCACGTGGGCCAACATGGGATGGCGCAACGCCTTTTGCAACAACCGCTCCACGCGCGGGGAATGAAGCTGTTGATAATCGGGTTTCCCCTCCTGCCGGCTCAACCGTTCGAAGATGGCCAGCACCCGCGTGTGTCGCAACGCGGCCAGAATGGCCATGGAAGTTTCGAAGCCGTTCCGGTCGAGCGCCGGGAACTGCGCCAGATAACGGGCGGCCATTTTGTTTTGCAACGCTTCAGGCACATCGCGGCGCGCATCTTCGAGCAGTGACACCAGGTCGTAGGTGACCGGGCCCTGGTAGGCGTCCTGAAAATCCAGCAGCCCGGCCTGCCGGATGCCGGTGCGGCCGGGCAGCAACATCAGATTGGCCACGTGATAATCCCGCAGCAGAAGTGAGGCGGGCACCTGATGCGCCAGAGGCAATACTTCGTGCCACGCTTTTCGGAATCCGGTCTTGCCGGCTTCAGCAATTCCCGGCGTGCACCACTCCAGAAACAGCTCGATGTCCTGGAGCATTTTTTCCGGATCATACGCTCGCAAACCATCGGGGATGGCCCGGGGCTGTTTGTGCAGGGCAATCAAAACGTCGGTTGCGAGGGTAAAAAGCCCCTCCGGTTCCGCTCCCTGATCCAGCCGGCGCGCGAAGGTGGCATCGCCAAAATCCTCCAGCAGCAGGAGTCCCCGGGCATCATCCCGGGCCAGAATGGTGGGCGCGCTGAAACCGAGTTGCAGCAGATGTTCATCAATCCGGCCGAACGGCGCGACGGTTTCCCGTGCCTGCGAAGCGTCCATGAGGATGGCGCTTTTTGTCTCATTTCGCAGGCGGAAATATTTCCGGGTGGAGGCGTCTCCGGTGAGCGGTTCGCCGGCGGCGATATTCCAGCCGGTGGAACCGAGAAACTTGCGGATGTTGATGTTCAGGGCCGTTGTAACCACGGATGGACACCGATTAACACGGATAAAGCCGGGAGGCGATAAAAAAGCCTGGCTGACCATTGCCGGTGGTTGGCTTCCGACCGGTTCTGGCTTTTCAAGCCGGCGGGTTCATGTTAGAGATGCGGCGGCATGAAAGGATTATTATGATTGAATTTGCGCTCGAAAAATTTCCCATTTCCCTGAAGTTGCGTGATGGCACGGCGGTGGTCGTGCGCCCGCTCAACAAACGCGACGAGGCCAAGCTGCACAAATTTTTTCTCGCCGTGCCCGAGGAGGAGCGCCTCTTCATCAAACAGCCCATCTTTGAGCGCGCCATGTTCCGCAAATGGTGCCGGCACCCCGATTTCGAAAGCAACCTGCCGTTGTTGATGTTGCACGGGAACAAGGTCATCGGCGAGGCAACGCTGCATCAACGGGCGGGCGGCTGGAAACGGCATATCGGGCTGATTGGCGTCTTGACGCATCCCGGTTATCGCGGCCGCGACGTGGCCAAAATTCTGGTGGAGGAACAGGTGCAAATCGCCCGGATTCTGGGTCTGCGCAAGCTGGAGGCGGAACTGAACGGCGAGCGCAAGGTGGCCATCCTCGCTTTGGAGCAGATCGGTTTTTCCCGGCTCATGTGCCTGGAGGATTATGTGCTCGACATGAAAGCCGTCCCGCACGATTTGATCGTGATGGGCATGAATCTGAAGGTGGATGAGGAATACGCCGGCGTGGGCGGTTGAGCGGATGCTTTTAACCCCGGAACCCCGAAAATCCACGGAAACTGTCGACCGCCGATTACCCGGTCGCTGCTCAAGTCAGGCGGGAAAAGGGGGAAATGCTGGCACGAAATATGCGATGCTATGGCAACGATGAACCAGCCTATTGGTCAGCCAAGACACAGACACATATTGGTGGTGGATGACGAACCGCTCGTCCGCTATACCGTTCAGTTGTTGCTACAAGGTGAAGGGTATGTCGTTCACGGGGCTGAAAGCGGCGCGGAGGCGCTGGCCTTGTTTGAGCCCGGCAAGTTCGACATGATTTTCACCGACTACTTCATGCCGGAGATGAAGGGCGACCAATTGGCCGCGGCCATCAAACAGCGCTCCCCCAAGCAGCCTATCGTGATGTTGACGGCCTATCCGGAAAAACTTCAGACTTACGACTGTCCCCTGGGTGGCGTTGATTCCATCATCTGCAAGCCGTTCGAACTTGAAACCCTGCAGTCGGCGATCGGCCGATACGCTCCGGGCTGAACCTTGGTTTGGTTGCTGGCTCGGAGTCAAGGTTTCAGGGAAAAATCCGCGTTCCCTCCGCCGGCGCGTTTTTCGTGACGCCCCCGGTAAATCAAAAAAGCGCGCCGGGGAAGTTGAACTTCGACCGGCGCGCGTGAGCGTAATCTGTCTCGCGGTTACCTCGCCACCAACTCATCCATTCGCGGCACCGACGGTTTGGAACCATTCCCTTCCCCCGACGACTTTTCCACCGGGATGCGCATGGCGTAAAAGGAGCGATAAACGAAGGTGAGGGCAATGAGGAAGAAGACGATGCCGATGCCGGTCTTCAAGGGTTGGTTGGTCATGGTGACGGCGATTTCTGCGGCC
>Ga0182016_10003462_pt1 | contig 17999 bp, 28 predicted proteins | sample 712S2MmetaG_FD_120491 | JGI IMG/M metagenome (GOLD analysis project Ga0182016, IMG submission 120491) | Permafrost microbial communities from Stordalen Mire, Sweden - 712S2M metaG | ecosystem: Environmental > Terrestrial > Soil > Wetlands > Permafrost | place: Sweden: Stordalen | collected...
GAGATCATCCGCGACCTGCACGAAGACCCCGCTCTGAGAAAGGTCGCGACCGACCGCGTTCTGCGCAATGCTATCCATGAGGATGGCGGCCCGCTGCTTCATAACGGCTCGGAGGAGGAGCAGAGCTCATTCGACTCGACCTGCCGCAAACTCCATCGCTTCCTCAGTCAACCCCGACGCTGACCCCGCAGTTACCCACAGATTCCCCGGACGAGGCTAAAAATAAGCCAGCAGCTCCTTGCTATTCCAATAGTCGGCGGGCAGCGGCTTTCCTTCCCACGTCCTGACCGGGCCTTCGGTGACGTCGCCCCACAGAACGCTGGGATGGTAGAGGTCGACTAACTCCTTGATGGAGTTGTTCATGTAATCGACCCAGTCTCGACCGGGGTAGCGCGGGTCGGCGAAAGTGTAAGTGGTGTTGTGGTAAAACGCCACCCACAGAAGTATATCTGCTTTTCTATATCCGTCTTAACCGGCACATGCCCGCTGTCCCCTCTCTTTCAGGTGCAATCAGGTGCAATAGATGCTAGACTGGAGTCCAGATCATTAAGGCTATCCTGAATGTCATATGCTTTGATCTCCTGCTCTAGCCATTGTAATTGAAGGCCGTTCGCAAAACAAATGGCAACGAAGACGGCACCAAAGGCGAAGAACACCACCGCCAAGTCCAAGCCGCTGCCCCGGCACAAGCCGCTGTAGAATCGGGATCGGCCACCAAGTAGGCGGTGACGGCTCCAAAGTTCGGCAAAATCCACCAGTGCCGTCCGATGGTCATCAAGGATCGCTCGTTCAGATCGGCGGTCTGCCTATCAGCGTCGATTGGCAGTTTTAGACAGTGACTTTTTGGTAAGGCAATTCGTAGTCAATGCACGGCTGGAATTTCGGTCTGTCTCGACCTTTGATTTTCAGGTACTCAAGCCAGCGTTTATCGCTCAATCGACAGTCCTTCATGATGTCACGGGTGAGATATGTTATCTCAACTCGATGTGAGTAATCGACGCCGACTGGCAATTTGTAGAGCGAGTGTTCTTGCGGGAAGAATACCACAACAGGGATGTCGGCCTTGGCGGCAACCTCTACCACCGGCATGAAGTCCCGGTCGCCGGATACTAGTACTATGCCCGCAGGTTTGAACTCGATCAGGTCCCTAACAGCGTGAACGGCGATGTTCACGTCCGTCATCTTCTCTTTCCGGTCTGAGAAATCAGGTGTACGGGAAATGTACAGGCCGGGTATGATCTCTACGTCCGGTGCTTCTTGTTTGAGCACGTCGAGCCACAACGTCTGGCGTTCGATCTCACCAGCCGACCCGCTGTCCTTTCCGACCATAGCGGTGAAACATTTGACGGTCACGGTTCGCTTCTCCGTCAGGTGCTCGAACGAGATCGCCACGAGCTTTTCACCGAGTTTCTGGTAGTTGCTCCAGCCGAGACGCAGGAGATCGGGTGGATCTTCGTGGTTGATGCCTTTGTACAGATTCCAGCCATCAATGTAGACGAAAAAGCGTGGAGGACGGAGAGCCAACCTTTTCGGTGGTGGGTACGATTCTTTGACCTTGAATTTCATGCGGTTCCAAACCTCCCCTGTGCGCAGTTGCTCCTGGCGCTTACAATGTGCAGACCTTCTTGTCTTCCCGAACCATATACACGGCGATGGAAAGTAGTTCGAGAGCGGGTTTGACAGCGAGAAGATATTCCCGAAACCAAGGCGTGTCTGGGTAGGCCAGGGCCACTTCGTCCTCTTTCAATCGAGAGGCTGACATGCTTGCAGCGGTGTAGAATCCCTTTGCAACCCGGTCGAAGACTTCTGGCTTCCGATAGGTCTCACCAAAGCGTGGGATTCCCGGCTTGGAACTCTTTCCGCCTCTTGCCTCGACAAGCAACCTGCCGGAACCCGATGGAAGTGTAGCGATAATATCGATTCCTTCGTCGTTGGTTGTACAACGCTGGATGATTTTGTGGTCCGTCGCTTCCAGGTAAATGCAAACAGCGTCAACCACTTCATTTTCGTCAAGCACGTTCTCGGTTATAGCACACGGCGGATAAACTGGAAAGCTCGACACGCACCGAAGCCGTCCTGCTGCATGGGCAGTTCCAACTCCATCCCACCAGCGCCGACAAGAACCCACTCCGATGCGCCCTACTGAATCGTCGGCTCGAAACCAACGCCGTTCCCTTCGACCTCAACCGTTCCCGAACGCAGGTCCCATTCCGCCGCCAAAGCATCAGCGGTGGCATCCAAAAGCTCCAAGAGTGCGTCCAATCCTCGTCGCAAAACCCCGGACGCTGAACGAACCCTGCCATTCGGTGGCGACCGGCAAGTGGAACGAATACTGGCCCGGATCGACGGAATTGATCTCTTCAACGACCGCTTTGAAATCGTCCAGGCTCTCGATGCCCTGACACCTGAACTCCGGCTCCCACTTTACCGCCGTCACGATCTGGGTGACGAACTGCGCCAGCCAGGACACCGTGCAAAACGGACCCTTGGCTACCGGCGCTAGGGGAATTGCCGCCCGCTGCATTGGTGTATAATGTTTTCCCGCAGTCTGAGGAGGAAATTCTCATGAACGATACACGCCGCTTCGCATTTTTGGCCGTCACAACTATGATGACCGTCGTCCTGCCTTGCGTTGCCCAGGAACAGCAGAGCAGGACATGAGTGGCAGCGCCGCGGGAAATGCCTGGGACGGCCGGGGCGGTTGGGCTCGGAGTCATCGCGGGGCGGATGGCATCAGGGCACCCCGCGACTGGCACCCGATTCGAACCCGGCGAGCCGCACGCAGCGCTGGCGTCCGAATGCCGCGCGGTTAGCGTCCCCGATGCGCAACGCTGCTCCTCGGCCGCATCGCGTCCGGCGGCGGCTGGCGCGGCCGATCCGGTGCGCGGCGGGCCCAAAGCGCCCTTGGTGTGACTGAACAACTCGCCTTCGAGAATCGGCCCTTGGAAATCCCATCTGATTTGGGTGCCCTCGTCGGCGGACACGCCCGTCTCACAAGGGACTTGGCCATGGATGTGACGCCTCACGGCTTTAGTAGCTCGATTGTAGCGATCTGAAATGTGGAAGTAGTTGTGGAGGCAGCGGAGGCATACGAAAGCTGTAACACCTCGTTGGATGTGGTCGTCAGCCCGGTAGTGTTGGCCGGCGCCATGATCACCTGCAAGGCGGTATAGATGCCGGTCGATCCGTTGTTATGGAGGGTGGCGGTCACCTCCGCGGCGGTCGTGGACTGAAACGTGATGTAGAACTCAACCGAGAACGCTACGTTGGAGCCGGACGTGGCCGAGGTGATGTTGAAGGTGGCAAGGGCGGTGTCGGACGCCGTGCCCGTGGAACCGAAGCGGATCTTGGCGGTGCTGACATTGGCGGCACTGGACGTGCATGTGCCGTACGCCACTACCCGGTATACAGTCCCTGCCGCGATGGTGTTGGCGGGCAGGTGTAGGACAGGATGGTGGTCTCCGGGGTATTGAGGCCAGCCGTTACGGCGGAGATTGCCGCGACGCCGCCGGGCGGTCCGCCGCCAGCCGGGGCGGGGAGGTTGGCAGCGGGCAGGGTGCCGGTCACTCCAGTGAATTGCGGGATAGCCGGGAGATCTCCGGCCACCAGCGAGCACGGCCCGAACGATGCGGCCGACCCGCAGGTCCCGATCACTTGGTGGGAGGCTTGGCCGGTGGCCGCGCCGAGCGTAAGGGTCGAGCCGGAAATCGTGCAGGTCAACCAGTTTGCGCCCGTAGCCGAGCAGGAATTAGCGCCTCCTGGGGACGAAATCACGGTCTGCGCGCGGACGTTGTGGGAGAACCAGCCGACCAAGGCGAGGCACAAAAGGAACGGGGCGATGCGCGTTGAGGCTTGTTTGGATTGCATGAAAATCCTCCTGTCTCACGACGGTAGGTGTATCGTCTCTATTCTATCTCCGTCATCCGGTAGTGCGCTGTCTTTAGCGCACTAGCCATCATCCCAGTAGGAACTGGAATGGCCTTTTCGGCGAGACCCGGATTTCGTTTGGTTTAAGGCCGCCGGTATTCCTGCGAAGCAGCCTAAGGAGTCCTGGATCTTCGTTTCTTAGCGAGATAACTCCCGATTATGACGGGCAACCGGAAGGCATCGCCCCGGCGCAACCGCGCCAGCGGCGCGCAGGCACGGCCGCGCGCCTGCGTTTCGGTGAAGGGGCCGCGCGGCGGCGTCCTGGGTGCAGCGCCATCCGCGCGCCGCGCATCCCCACCCGCACGCCGGCGGTCGCGGCGACGGAACGCGGGCAGCGGGCAGCGCGAGAATTGGCCGCCGTCATCAGGCCCCTCTCACCTGACCGATCAGCCTTGATCGATGAAGTAGGTTTTGCCAGCCAGGGTGATGCCACGGTTGGGAAAGGTCGGGCGCGTCAGAGGGTCATTGCGAATCCCGATCCAGCGGTCTTCGCGTTCGATGACGACCTTCTTCCAGACGTTCCCGTAGAACATACCGGCGACATCTTCATTCAGACCGCACGCCTCGTAGATGGCATGAAACACCGTACCGCTCCAGTCGCCTCGGATGCCGGTGACCGGGTTCACCTTGCCTCCCTCGATGGACGTGTTCGTAATGCTGCCCCAATTCGGATCGGACGATGTGACGAGGTGGTCCAGGCGGGCATTTATTTCACCTTCTATCACCGCCCGGTCATGCGCGCTGATCGCAAACCAGGTTCTGTTGAAGTCCTCTTCATGCGGCAGCCGCGACACCTCTCTCACCCTGCCGCCCTCATCCATTTCGCGCAGTGCCATACCGATTCATCATATCGGCAATCACGTGGGGCCGCAGCGCCGTCATTCGGTGAAAGGGTGCGCATCATCGGCGCCACCAGAAGAATCCATGTTCAAGCTGAAAGACTGATCGGGGTTCAGTGACAGGGTGTGTAGCAAGAGTTCCCTTCGTCCCGGATTACTCCCGACAAGTCGGCTCCGATCCGGTGATGCGGGTCGCACCTGCGCGCAGGTTCCAGCCAAGGAGCTGCAAGCCAATGCCTGCAGTCTGGGGTGGCCTTCCATCATCGTCCTCATGTCGGCCCTCCGCCCGCCCGCGGTCGCGGCGACGGACCGCGGGCGGCGGGCGCAGGAAATCAGTGCGCGAATGGCGGGCGATGCCCCTGGGCTGCAACGGCCCGAAGAGCGGCGCACTTTCAAGATCACGGAATAGGCTCCATGAGTTGCATGGGTTTCACACGAAGGGCATGCGCAAGTCGAACGATGTTGAGCAAGCTGATGTTGCGTTCGCCGCGCTCGACTCCCCCGATATAGTTTCGGTGTAGATCCGAAAGCTCTGCGAGGCGCTCCTGCAAAAGGCTGCGCTCCATCCGCAGTTCGCGGACGCGCTTGCCAAATGATGCGCGCGGGTCTGGGGTTCGCACCTGAGGCCATAATGCCGGTTGACCACTATAAGGTTCTACACACTATGAGTGTGATATAAGGTCCTGACAGGCTAAACGGAGCAACCGTGGCACGCAAACAGGAACCCGGAGAAGCGACCCAAATTTGAGCTGTATCGTTGTGACGGGGCTACGCGACATGACCGAACTGATTGGCCTATATCGATCTTGTGCTGTACAGAACGCTTCGCGTCGTCCTGGGTTTCATTGGCGAAGCCGAACACTCCATCACCCCAGTATGATTTGCGAGGTCACGGCAGCTATCCGGGGCGGCAAGCGCCGCTGATCACAATGACGCCGGAATGACGGCAGCAGATAGCGCGGCTCGGAGGCATTCGGGGAAAAATTGGCGAGAATTCCAAAGGCTAGTCTATGAAACATTGTTTGCTCGTGGCTGTCGTTTTCTCTTTATTCGGACTCTTGTCCCCTGCGCGTTCCCAAGAAGCCATACTTAACGATGGTCGGCTTTGGAATGACATGAGTTCTCAATTCAAAACCGTGTATCTCATTGGATACACGGATGCTGTGGCCTTCGTTGCCATAGCGACCACAAAATCTCCCAGCGAGTCGGATCAGATGTACAGGCGCTTTTACCCGTCTGGATCGGGGACAACGGGTGCCGCGATCGTGGAGGCCCTGGATGCGTTCTATACCAATCCACAGAATCTTCGCATCGGAATTCCTTGGGCTGTACAATTGATGGCCGCTAAGGTATCTGGCGTTTCTGCTGGCGAAATTGAGAAGCGCACCGAAGCCCTCAGAAGGGCGGCAAAAGCAAGTTCGCTCCAGTGAGCCTTGGACGCGCCGGAATTGGCCGTCGGGATCGTGTTCAAGGGCGCAATCCGGCCAGGGCCGCATCTTCCCTGGAGGCGAGCAGAAAACGACCTTCGATCGTCCGCCGATGTGGCAGCTATGCACAGCTCGGCGCTGCTCGCGGGCCGCATCGCGCCCTGTCCGGCAGTAGGGCAAGCGGGCTGAAGACCGGGCGGCGCGGTGCCGCGCGATCAGCGCGTCGAGTGTTTGAAAAAGAAGGAGCAATCCGATCCTAGAGTGGTGCAACGCGGCCTCGCAAAAGAAAAAGCAAGAAAAAGGAAGGGTAAACGATGAAAGTTACGACGCTTACGCTTTTGAGCTGCATGCTGGCGTGGGTGGCCTTCGGCGCCAAGAAAGAACGCGACTGGAAGCTGGGCAGCGTGCTCGATTCCAAAATGAGCACCCAGGCCATTGTCACCGGCTCGACGACCCACACCTCCGGATCGGCTACCGCGTCCGGGAGCGGCACGGCAAACACTACGGGCACGGCCACGACGCTCGGCAACACCACCACGATTGACAGCGCCACGGCCATGAACGGAACTGCCACCGCCAGGGGCCAGTCCTCAAGCTGGACGGCAATCCAGCGCATCGCGGTGCAATCCAACGAGCTGCTGATTATCGCGGACAAATACCTCTACGTGATTCAGGATGTGCGCACCCACATCCCAGGCGCTCCGTTGCGAAATGCGCTGGCCAACAGAAAGCACGGATGCCGGTTTTATTGTGGGCGAAGACATCCGCTATTCTCAGGAAAAAGGCGATCTCTGGGTGCTCGACCCGGACGGCAAGGAACGCAAGATCCCATTGTACGTCAGGAGGCGAAGTAGAGTCCGAGCGTACCACTTTGAATGCTGAGACTGCTCCCCTGGGAACGCGCAAAGTGATGGGCCTGCAGCAAGCGTACCAGCCGTGTTCCGTTCGCCCGCCAGCCAGCGTCGCGCCGACGGACCACTGGCGGCTGGCGCCGGAGCTGGCCGGCGACGTCACGCTGCGGGATGCGCGTGATGGCAAGCCGTGCCCGCGGACTTCGCATGGACACGGAGAGGGCCGCCGGTCGTCGGGCTGCGGGATGCGCGCGATGGCACCCGACCCCGCGAACTCCGGGCATCGGGAAGCGAGCACCCCGCGCAACCGCGCCACGGGCGCGCAGGCACATGGCAGCGCGTCGGCGGCACGGCGAAGTTGCTGGATACGGCGCCCTTGCAAAATGGTGCGCCCTTCACCGCCGCCACCGCGTCATGGATGCAGCGCCCTCCGCGCCGCGCGCATCCCCATCTGCCCGCCGGCGGTCGCGGCGACGGACATTGGGTGGCGGGCGGCGGAGTTGGCCGCCGGGGAGCGGGCTGCGCGATGCGCACGATCAGGTTCTGTCCGGATGTGCCGTAACTCAGGACCAAACCGCCGGATGCGCGATGGGAGCTCACAGAAATCTCCTGGCGGCTTCAGCGGGCGCAATCGGGCTATCCATTTCACTTCCTGTCCAGAAAATCGAGAATGACCGGATTCAGCCATTCCGCCCGCTCACCGCAATGCGCCGTGCCCGGCGCCTGGCACGATGCAGAGTTGCGCACCCGGAATGCTGTGAAAAATCGTGGCCGCCTCTTCAATACTCGTAAAGTCGTGATCTCCAAAAAACAGTAACACCGGAGCATGGATCGTCGCCAACTCCGGCTTCGAGACGCCCCATCCAGGCTTTGCCCACATCGCCTTGGCCTTCTCAAAGATTGTCAGCCAATGCTCGGGCCCGTCGGGGGATACGCGCTCGTAGTCGCTGAGGAACACCTTCGGAAGGCGGTCGGCGGACAGGGCCTGCATCGCCTTCTGTTCTTCCGCGGTGACGGGGCCGAATCCGACGCCAGACACAACGACGCGCCGCACCACCTCCGGATGCTTGAACGCCAGCCGCAGCGCGATCTGGCCGCCATCGCTGATGCCGACCAGATCCGCCTTTTGGATTCCCTGTTGAACAAGAAAGGCAAACGTATCCTCGGTCATGCCTGCATAGGACATTTCGCGTCCTGCGAGATCGGCGGTGTGCCCATGACCCATCTGCTCGATAGCAATTACACTATGATTGCGTGCCAGCGCTGGAATCTGCGCGGCAAACGAGAAGGAAATGGTGGTCATGCCGCCATGCAGGAGTACCACGGGCCGGCCCTCGCCACGCACCTCGTAATACATTCTCAGCCCGTGAACCTCAGCGTATTGGCCCGCTGCAGGCCCCGCCAGTAGCAAGCCGCACAGGGCAACATGAGACGCAGAAACGCCTCTCGCGACGATTCTTCGACGAGTTCGGCTTGGAGAGCGCGGCGCCGACCGGCTCACCGCGAAATGCCAGAATCGAGTCGCGCGGCCGGGCTGACCGCTCAAAGGCGGACCGGGCCACCCAAGGCTTCCACCAGGATATAACGAGCGCGAAAATGACTCAGAAGCGAGGCTGGCCGGCATTGCTCTTCGCATAGTCTCCTTGGTATCCTTGTCCTGCACCTTGACGCTGGCGGCGGTCGCGGCATTGCGATCGTTCCATCTGAAGTGGATCTGGTGACGCTGCCGTGTCTGGCCGCCCTGCACGCGCGATCCCCCGCTCTTTTTCTCCAACCCGAGATGAAACGGCCCGAAATCCCGCGCCGGCTTGGTTGTGGTGCGGCCGGCGCGGCCTGGCTGATATCCCGGCACCCGGGGAAAGTGAGACCAACACTGCTCCTGCAATACCCCTACTGAGACGGTCTCACCCGGCTATCGGACTCAGCCACTGCGAAGCCCGAATCCGTTGCGATGGCGGTCAGCCCCTCGCCGTTGAACGCAACGAATATATTGAAATGTGGCCCGTACGGAAGGACGGTTTTGGTTCCGGTACAGTCTGGCCCGAGCGTGTAGGACGTGGGAGTGGGGGATGCCACGTTCTGGTTGACGCCGTTGACGGTGAACGTCACATAGTCTGTTCCTGTGCCGTCACCATTGTAAATTGAGTATCCGGCAGCAGCGGATACCGACGGCGCTGCTACTCCAAATGCGGGAGGGAAGAGTGTTCCCGATGCGGCGACAAGATACTGTCCCTTTAGCGTTGCCAAGGTGCATTTTTTGTCCGCCGCGTAGCCTTGCTCTACGTTGAGGAGTCCTAGGCTGATAAGGACTCCAGTTGCAATCGACCATCGACCAATGCGTTTCTGTTTCATTTTGACGTGCTCCTCGCTTCTGGTTATGACCCGGCGGCGCGGGAATTCAAATGGCGGGGAGATCCCTCCCGTGTAATCGATTTGTCCCTCGAAAACCGGCTCCGAATCAGCAACTTGCAACGCCACGTCCCGGACCGGCTCTGTCCAACAACACCAGGATGCTATGATCGTGGTGCCCGAAAACCTATGGATGAGGTCGAGCGTTCGCCAATTCGCTTTGGAATCTTCGAGGTTGATCTTCAGGCTGGCGAACTGCGCAGGCAGGGGGTCAGGATCAAACTGCAGCAGCAACCCTTCCAGGTCCTGGCGATGTTGCTGGAACGTCCCGGCGAGGTTGTGACGCGGGAAGAAATCCAGAAGAGGCTTTGGCCGGCGGACACTTTTGTCGACTTCGATCGGGGTCTGAACAGAGCAACCAACCGGCCCCGCGAATCCCTTGGGGATGACGCTGACAGCCCACGATTCATTGAGACCCTTCCGCGGCGTGGGTATCGCTTTATCGCACCGGTCGACAAATTGCATGAGAGCGGACGCGTCGCCGAACCGATGTCCCGGCCGGGCGACATTGTGCCCACCAGTCGAAGCCAGCGTTGGCCGGGTTTCAACCGTGCTGGACCGCGAATGGGCTGGGCCATCGCCATCCTTGGCATAGCGTTGTTGACTTTTGGAGGGTGGTTCACTTTTTTTCGGCCGTGGGACCGCGCTGTCGAATCGGTGGCAGTCCTGCCATTCTCAAATGGCAGCCCCGATTCAAGCGCTGAATACTTGAGCGATGGCATCACTGAAAGCCTGATCAACAATCTCTCGCAACTCCCGAATCTGCGCGTCATGGCACGCAGCACCGTGTTTCGCTACAAGGGAAAGGACACCGACCCCCAGAAGATCGGGAACGAACTGCACGTAGAGGCTGTGCTCTCGGGAAGGTTGCTGCAACAGGGGAATATGCTGATCATCCAGACCGAACTAAAACAGGCGCGCAGCTCTGGGGTGGCCAGTTCAACCGCAATGCGGACGACGTTCTTGCTCTCCAAAACGAGCTTTCCAAGGAGATCGCAGAGAAGTTGCGGCTGAAGTTGACTGGCGCGGACAAGCAGCGGCTAGCGCGGCGCAACACGAATGACGCCGAAGCGTATCGGTCATACTTGAAGGGTCGCTATTACTGGAACAAACGCACCCCGGAAGGGATCGAGGACGCCATTAGCCGCTTCCAACAGGCCATCGACGAAGATCCTACCTATGCACTGGCCTACGCGGGTTTGGCCGACGCCCACGTCTACCGCTCGTTTTTCAATCTGGCTCGCCCGCGCGACGCTATGCCCAGGGCGAAGACTGCGGCTGTCAAGGCGCTGGAGATCGATAACCAACTCGCGGAAGCTCACGTTTCGCTGGGATACATCAGCTACGCGTACGATTGGGATTGGCCGGAGGCGCAAATGCATTTTGACCGGGCCTCGGCACTGAATCCCGCCTATGTCCGGGCACACATCTTTTATCCCTTATACCTTGCCTCGCGCGGGCGGTTACAGGACGCCCTGGCACTGGCGAAAAGCGCCTTGGATCTCGATCCTGCTTCCTCCAGTCTGAGGCATAACTTGGCGGTGCAGTTTTACCTGGCAATGCAATTCGACCAGGCGATTGAGCAGTGCCATAGGACGCTCGATATAGATCCGAATTTGGCTGATGCATATGCAGTGCTTGGGCAAGCTTATCTCGCGAGAGCAATGAACCGCGAAGCTGTGACCGTGCTGGAGAAGTATTCGGCCCTCAGCCCAGGCAGTGCCGGATCACTCGCTCTTCTCGGATACGCGCATGCCCGCCTGGGAGAGCGAAGTGAGGCGCTGCGGACGGTCGAGGAACTCAAGGCGATGTCCAAAAAGAGCTTTGTACCCGCATTTTATTTTGCCTTGGTTTATGCCGGGCTGGAAGACAAAGATCAAGCATTCATGTGGCTCGAAAAGGGTTACGACGAACGCTTTAATCGGTTTGCCTATCTTAGACAGGAAGCGCTCTGGGACCCATTGCGTTCTGATCCGCGTTTCTCCGACCTGGTTCGACGCGTCGGCATCCCGCGGTAAACTCGGCTGAGTCCCGACGAGTCGGATTAGACGTGCCTTCGCGCGGCGGTTGGTCGCTGTCGTGAAATCGCCATGTCACAAGGAGAAAAACACTCGCTTTTTGCGGGAGATAGAAAATCATGGCTATGGACCAGAATCTGAAGAGAACGCTTGACGAGCAATCTGCGGTAACGCTGGATCTGATGGCTACCGCGGAGTTCTATCTGTACTGCCGCGGCGGCGGGATCCTGTCTAGCAACGAGACGGCGGTGCTCAGAGCGGCGGTGCGGAAGGACGTGCGGAAGACGGTGGGCGGCAACGAAGGCGCGCTGGCGCCGTGTAAGATTGGAATATGCCGCTGCCTGAGCCCTCCGAACCTGTCCGCGTGGAACCGATGCGGGCGCCCTATCCGCCGGAGTTGCGAGCGGTCTTCGACCAGATCATGCCGCCTGGAGTTCCACCGCTGTCGCTGTTCACCACATTGGCGCGGGTACCGCGCATCTTCGACCGCTTCCGTGCGGCAAGCCTGCTGGATCGCGGTCCGGTGCCGCTTCGCCATCGGGAGATCGTGATCGACCGAACCTGCGGGCGATGTGGTTGCGCGTATGAGTGGGGCGTGCATGTGGCATACTTCGCGGAGCGCGCGAATCTCACGCCCGCGCAGGTGGGGGCGACGTTTCGCGGCGACCGCGACGATCCGGCGTGGAGTAGCGAAGAGCGGCTGCTGATCCAACTGGTCGACGAGTTACATGACACGTCGAATATTTCTGGCGAGCTATGGCAAGCTCTGGCCGCGGCTTTTAGTACCGAACAGATACTTGAGCTGATCGCACTGGTGGGTTTCTATCATTCGGTCTCATTCTTCGCCAACGGGTTGAAACTGGAGGCGGAGAGTTATGCGGTGCGGCCGCCATTGGGTTGAAGTCTCACGGGCACAAGAGGGCGAAAGGTGAAGGGGTACTGGAAAATCGCGTTCTCATGCGAAAACGGCAGCCTCGACCGCCAATGGTCTACACGCACGCACCGGTGTGTCGCGCGGCTGCCGCGGGCGGACGCGGCGGTGCGGCGCGGGCCGTGGTCAGGGGACGACGGGCGCGCGAGATGTGGCGGCGTGTGCAAGAGGGCGGGCGCTGGGATGCGAGTGCTGGCGGAGGTTGGCGAGCTCCGCGCGCAGGCTGCGCGTCGCATCCCGGTGAGTTGGGCGCTCGCCGACCCGCCCTGCCCGACAATCATGGACGCAGCCGCCTTCCGCCCCCCCGCATCCCCATCCGCACGCCGGCGGGCGCGGCGACGGAGCACGGGCGGCGGGCGCCGGGACGGGCCGCCGGGCGTTAGGCTGCGCGAAGCGCGTCATGCCACCCTACCCGCGCACCCGAAGGTGTCGTCCGGCGCACCCGCGCCACGGGCGTGCAGGCCGCGCGTCACCATCCGCCGCCAGACACCGTGCACACCATGGCCGCGTGCGCCCTCCGCGCGGCGCCTCGCCCATCCGCACGCCGGCGGTCGCGGCGACGGACAACGGGCGGCGGGCGGCAGGTGCAACTGATGGATGCCGCTCCTCCCGCCCGCCACGCATCCCATCCGCCCGCCGCCGGTCGCGGCGACGGACGACGGCGGGGCGCCTGGACGGGCCGCGAGCGAGCGGGTGAGCGAAGCGCGTTATGCCACCAAAACTGCCTGGCCACCCGGAAGTAACGTCCGGCGCTACCGCGCCACGGGCGTGCAGGCTGCGCGTCGGCATCCTGGCGAAGTGGCCGCGCGCCGACGCCGCTGGATGACCGCGCATTTCAAAATGAGCTCTATCCGCCGAGCGACACCGGCGCACACCATCGGCGCGGGCGCCTTCCGCGCCGCGCGCATCCCCATCCGCACGCCGGCGGTCGCGGCGACGGGCTACGGACGGCGGAATTGGCCGCGGCGCCTCGCGGTGCGCGCAGAGCGTGACTAGGTTCTGTCCGGATGTGCCGTAACACTATCCACTTCTTGAGGCAATCCTCATGCCGGGCGGACGGTTGTGGAACGGGATTAGAGAGATCAGCTGCAACGAATTGTTAGGCGTCGCTGTTTGCCAGCGCTTGGAGCACAAACGTACACCTCTCGTCGACCGAAACCATGGGGACCTCGAGTACTTGATACCCGCATCGACGGTACCACTCCTGCGCGATCCTGTTGACCGACTGAGCGTGCTCGAACGTGTGGTCGCGTTCGGCATCGTTCTCGTAGATCGCCTTCCACGGCGGCAAGACGAAGACCTTCGGAAAGTAGCGGTACTTCGAGAGCCACATGCTCAATTCGCTCTCGTTCAGGGGTGTGATGTGATCGAGCCCGCACAGGGCATCAAGGACGCCCCGGTCAAAGAAGACGGGGCCTGGACTGGCAGCGTGATGAACAAAGTTCTCGATGTCCATTCGTAGCGCTTCCTGCGCGAATGCATACGGATCCGGCCGCGGACTCAGTCCCCGCCTGCGGCGATCTTGAATGATGGTACGGGCGGTGTCGCCGACGATCGTGTAACCACGAGCCTGCAGAGCCAGCAATAGCGTGGTCTTCCCTGCGCCGGGGGCGCCTGTGATCACTATGCGCGACATGCGGAGGTGCCTTCGCCGGTGTTGGCGACGCCTAACTAATAGTATGCCGAACCATCGGGACGCCGGCGCGGACGCCCTCCGCCCCGCGCGCATCCCCCTCCGCACGCCGGCGGTCGCGGCGACGGACGGCGGCGGCGGGCGCCGGCACGGGCCGGCGGCATCGCGCGCGGGAAAAGCGCGAAAACGCGGTTCCTGACGAAAGTACATCACGATTCCGTCCGCAGCCGTCATCCCCTGGCGTACCTCAGCCAAGGAGAGCACATGGAAATTCTGGTTGTAGGAAGCTGTTCTCCGCGCAAAATCTTCCAGAATCGTCGCGAATTCTCCCTTGGCCCTGCGCACGGCTCCAAATGGACTGTCGCTCTCAAGACCGAAGTCCTGTGAGTGCTTGCCCTGCGCCACAGCAAGATCTTGCTTCTCCTTTGCCTGCCGCAAAGCTTCGTTCTGCCGTTCGAAACGTTGCGCAATCCCCGGATCGGTGGTCACTGCATCTCCCAGATCGTGGTAGACAAGGAGGTCGCGGCGCGTGGCCCGGAAGTTCATTCGATCGGCCTGGAGAACAAACGCCCCAAATGAGTTGTCATGTTGGAGGATACGATATGGGTGCCCGGCTTCGGAAGGAAAACAGTAACCTGTGGTGGCGTGGTGCCGAGCTCGCCGCCGGCATGAGATCAGCCGCAGTTGCACCTTCGGAGATATGCCGCTTACCATCGATATAAAGATGCGCCCCAAGTCCAGCCGGCGCCGACGGCGGCGAACAAGAGAAGATTGCCTTCGCGGATAAGTCCACGCCTGTTGACCTGGTCCAAGAGCAGCGGGACTGAGGCTCCAGCGGTGTTCGCGCACGACTCCAGGTTCGTCTGCATTCGGGAGAAAGGGATGTTGAGTAGGTCCGCAGTACGCTTGAGGACGTGAGCCGAAGGCTGATGCGGAATGATCATCGATACGTCTTCGAGTCGCAGCCGGTTGATGCAGAGAATCTGCCGGATACACTCGGGCAGGATGGTTGTTGCTGTCTCGTAAACCGTCTTTCCATTCATGGTAAAGTAGGCAGCCTCGGGGTAGACCGTGAAATGATTCATTCCCTCGCCATCGGCCAGTAGAATGCTCGAAAAGAGCCCATTCTCCCGATCCTTCCTCTCCAGGACCACGGCGCCGGCGCCGTCTCCAAAAAAGACGCAGTCGCGGTGGTTCCAGTCCGTGATTTTGGAGAAGGTATCGGCGCCGATCACCAGCACACGCTCGTAGGTGCCGTTCTGGATGAATTGGCCGGCGATGGTAACGCCGTAAAGAAACCCTGAACACACCGCCGCCACATCGAACGCGGCGCAGCCGTTACGAATGCCCATCTTGGCCTGCGCAATGCATGCCGATGAAGGGGCCTTGCGGTCGGGCGTCGAGGTAGCAACAATAATCAGGTCAATTTCGTGCGGTTCCAGCCCGGCCGAAGCGATGGCGTTTAGACCGGCGCGGGCAGCCAGGTCCGACGTGTATTCCTCCGGTTCCGCGATACATCGCTCCCGGATCCCCAACTTTTCAGCGATCCACTCCGGAGAGGTTGGCAAGTTTCCGACCACATCTTCGTTTTTCAGTACCCTGGCCGGAACGTACGAACCGGTGGATTTGATACAGACGCTGTCGAAGCGGCTATTTTTGGTTCTCATCCTTCCTCCAATCCAGCGAACAGAATAGAGATCTCAGAGCACCGTAGAACCTGGATGCCGCCTCCGGCGTCAACTGCGCCGAGTCGGAGGGTCAAGGGTCGTGCATTTTAAGAACCATCCAGGGTGGTCGTGCCTGGATAGCCGGTTGGCAATGCCATGCTGTGGCAGCCGCACTGCACTGCTACGAGAGGACGCGTTCGACCAGGGCCAGAGACTCGAGCTTTTCTTCTATGGCATTGATTTCTGCCTCGATCTTGTGGGCGGCCCTGAGGATATCGCGGTACTCGATGGGCAGCGCGCCTCCATCCGGATAGGTCCATTCGGGGGAGACCGTAGGTGTAGTCTACGATGGCCCATCGGCTGGGATCGCCAAGCAAACGAACTTCATAATCTTCCGGGTCGGAGATGAACTTGCCCCAGATCTTGACAGAATTCGGCTACGGCTCATTCCGGATCAGATTATAGATCCGGCTCAACACCGGTCCGTTGTCCATTGAGACGTATCGATCGGTGGTAATCGGCCGGCCCCACCGAATGAGAGCTTCGCGATCTGCGAGATAAAGGAGCTTCATGAGCTTTATGTAGCTCATGCTTCCACCACGAAGCTTCAAAAGCCGGGCGGCGGCCTGAGTCGCTTTGGCCTCATTAAAGAGCAGTTTCATCCTCCCACCATTCGCGCGATTCGATTTAGGCATAGTATATCCCAATATCTCTTTCGAATGTCTTTTTTAATCGGTGGGATTCACTCCACTCGCGGGTGGTTCGTGAATGAAAATTACAATTCCGCCACGCGGCTGGCAAAGGTGTGGGGGCGTGATTTTGGGAGGAGGCCGTGATTAGGGTTATTCCCTGCTTGGGTAGTGCATAATCCCCAAGTGGCGCAAACTTGGGTTAATTTACGCTAACGCCCGCACATTTTGGTGCCTGGCGCAATAGAAAGCACCACAGTTCGAGCGAATCGGTGGTGGACCGAGAAATGCAGGGACCAGCGCACGTTAACTAGATGCAGTTGCACTGCTATTTGGGGCGGGCAGTTTCCGCCAGGACGGCGGAGGACGCGCGCCCGGAAGTGAAGCGACGACGATGTCTGATGACGACACGGTGCGATGTTTCGATTCGATCGAAAGCGCGCAGGATTTCATGAAAGTCCTGGCCGACACGATTCTGGATTCGATGAAGGATCTCAGTGCCGATCAGCAGGAGGCGGTTCAGGTTGGTGAACCGCGCCGCGCGCAGGCTATCGAACTCGCGATCTTCAAGCTGAAGACGCTAAACCGCTACATCTACAAAAGCCGCATAGTCCTGAACGACCTGCGCACGGTGCGGCGCCTCATTTTGAACGAACGGCAGCCCAAAGAACGGGCGATGGCTGCTACGGGGTCGTTCTAAAAAGGGCGCTACGCAACTTTATACAAGATATTGAGGTATAATACTACGTAATATCTCGACATCCAAATGGCCGCTGGCTCCTCCGGCGGCGGGATCGGCCACACTTTTGTGAAGTGAGAGGAGGTCATGGCGGACGCGATTCAGTCGCCCGCGCAGGCGACATTCTGGTTCATCCAAGGTCGAGTCCTGTTTTGGATTATCAACCTGGTGGGCACGGCGTGCTTCGCGTACATCGTTGCCAGGCGCATGGCGCCGCTGGTGCGCGGCCAGCGAGACATTCGATTCGACCGCCCCTTGATCCGTCTGGGCAGGCTTTTGCAGTTTTGGTTTGGGCAGTGGCGGCATCCGCGCTACCTCGCCGCGGGGATCATTCACATTTTCCTTTTTGCCGGCTTTATTGTCTTGGTGATTCACACCGTCGCTTTACTGGCTCTGGGGACCTCGGATCGTCCCGCGATGACGGGCGGCCTGTACGGCGCAATTTCCGATTACGCCGCAACCGTCGTCTTCCTCTGCATGATCGTCGCAATTGCGCGGCGGCTGCTGAAGCCGACGCGCTACGCGGTGCCTGCGCGGTACGGAAAAGCGCATACCGCGGACGCGATCTTCCTGCTGGCGCTGATTGCCATCCTGATGGTGGCGGACAGCGTCTTCGAGGCCGGCTACGCCGCCAGCCTCTGGCAACACCACCTGCCGGTTGAGCCTTTGGCGGTGATGTCGCTGCCCTGGATGTTGCAGAGCGCTCTGGTGGCGGCGCCGCTGCCGGTGCTCGCCGATCTCTACCTGGGCGCCTATCTGGTGCACGAACTGACGTTCTTCTTTCTGCTCTGCTACCGGCCGTTTGGAATCCAATTTCACGTGGAGACTTCCTTATTCACCGTCTATTTCGCGAAGCTGGACCGGGGAAC
>Ga0182016_10003464_pt1 | contig 17996 bp, 13 predicted proteins | sample 712S2MmetaG_FD_120491 | JGI IMG/M metagenome (GOLD analysis project Ga0182016, IMG submission 120491) | Permafrost microbial communities from Stordalen Mire, Sweden - 712S2M metaG | ecosystem: Environmental > Terrestrial > Soil > Wetlands > Permafrost | place: Sweden: Stordalen | collected...
GACCGCTTGCTTGCGCGCGCGGCTCGGAAAACGCCGCGATGATTCCACGGGACTTGTTACTGAGCCGCGACCGCCAGGGAGCGGTCTTGCCGTTACGAGCCGGAGTTTCATGACAGAAACTAGCTAGGGCGCGCATACCGTATTCGAGATCCATCTGCATCGGTCTGGATAACGAAATGTCGAAGGCCGGGGCTGACCGGAGACCGACGAGGTGATTGCGAAGTATATTGCCGAGCAGAATGTGGATCGGGATGAGGATTTCCGAGTAGATGGTTGAGTCCATCTACTTTTTGAAGCCCGCTTGGTGCGGGAATCATCTTGCCGGCCTCCGGCCGGAAATAGGGCTTACAGCCCGTTACCGTAGCCACCGCCTTCCAGGCGGTGGCTTTCACTCTACTGATTCGCCAAGTCTTACGTGTCATTTCCAGGGATAGATCCTGGTAAGTCCCCCTTCACGTCAAGTTGGCGGGAAACGCCTATCGCGTACTTGTGGATCCACACCGCTGCTCGTGAGCGGCTTCCGATAACACCAGTTAACGGGCCTTCCGCGGATCGCGTGCCCCATCGCCACCGGGGCGAGGCAGAGCTGGCCTCCTTCCTCAGGCTGCCGGAGTCGCTCGGAATTGAAGAATGAGATAACCAGCTCTCATTGGAGCAGTTGGAGGTATAGTCGTTGGCGGGCCAGGAGGCCAAAACGGAAATCCTGGCCCAAACCGCTCGGGCCTGGCTGGTTGGCGGAGCATCGCCCGGGTGTGGAAGGAGATTATGCGAATCAAGACACGTTGGATCCAGGCCTTGATCGTGACTGGGGCCTCGTCGTTGGAGTGGGCGTTCTCCAGGCCCAGGACAATATGCGGCCCTCCAGCTAGTCGCTCTGCGGAAGGCCGGCATCCCGCTGGACGAGAGCCTGATCTGGCGCGGAAATCCGCGGACTGGCGATGTAGCCGGCATCTGCCGCCAAGGTCTCGCCGGGCTGGACATGCCGCCGCAGGCAATTTTCTGCACCAACGGCCCCACGGCCCTGGGCGTTCTTCGCGCCTTGCGCGATCGGGGCATGGCGATCCCACGGGACATTGCCTTCGCCACGTTCGACGAGTTGACGGTAGACGACCTGTTCTCGCCTTCGATCACTATGGTGGTGCAGCCGGCTTATGACATCGGGTTCAAGGCCGCGCAGATTCTTCCGGACCGGATCGAGGGCACGGCGGAGGCTCGAGCCCCGATCGCGGTGCGGCTGCCGGCGACTCTTAAGGTCCGTGAATCTTCGAAGGTGAATCGCGAGGAAACATATGAACTTCAGAACACTTTTCGCACTTACAGCCGTCCTGAGCGTCGCCTCTAACGCGCTGTCCCAGGGCCGCGGCGGCGGAATCCCCAATGTGACTCCGGAGCAGACCGCCGCACTTACGCAAATGAACGTCAACTTGACAGCGGTGACGCAGGCGCTGACGGCCGCGCGCGGCGAGTTAGTCGCAACGGCTCTTGCGCAGCCGCGGAACGATGCGGCGATCCGGGCGAAGGCGCAGGCCATAGGCGACGCGGAGGCGGCTGTTGCCATTGCGCGCGCGGACGCGTTCGCGAGAATTCAGGCTTCGTCCAACAAGCTTGCGCCGGATCAGGTTGCCGCGCTGGCGGGCGATGCAGCCCGAGGCGGACGGGGCGGCGGCGGGCGTGGCGCGGTAGGCGTCCCGGACCTCTCACCCGGACAGGGCAGTGCTCTGGTCAGCCTGAATTCACGGTTGGCGTCGTTCACCCAGACGGTCAATACGGCGCGCGCGGAGGTAACATCGGCGTCTTATAAGTTGCCCCGAAACGATACGGACATCAAGGCGAAGGCCGATGCCGTTGCCGGCGCCGAGGCGGCCCTTGCAGGTGCGCGCGCCGGCTGGTTTGCGACTCTGCAGGCGTCACCGAATCAGTTGGCGCCGAATCAGGTTGCGGCTCTGATCGCACGGGGCGGCGCTTTGCCCACCGGATTCACGGAGCCCGACCCCATGGATTTCAACGACCACTTCGGATACGTTTCGCTGTTCGATGGAGTCAGTCTGAAGGGATGGGACGGCAATCCGAAGTTCTGGCGGGCGGAGGGCGGCGCCATTGTCGGTGAGTCGACGCCGGAAAATCCGAGCGGCAACACCTACATTGTGTATCGCGATGTGGAGGCCCACGATTTCACGCTGAAGTTTGAAATGAAGATCGAGGGCAACGGAGGCAGCGGTCTTCAGTACCGCAGCAAGACCGGGATTCCGTGGAGCCGCCCCATCGCGGCCAACGTCATCGCCAATACCGGTCCGGTGAACTTGAATTGGATGATGACCGGGCCGCAAGCGGATTTCTGGCCGGCGCAAGTCTACACGGGCCAGTTCTATTCGGAAAATACGCCGATGGGAATCATGGCCTGGCGCGGACAGGCGGTGGAAGGCGCCGGTCTTGGTTCGAAGCGGCTGATGGGCAACCTTGGCGACCGCGCCGAGTTGGGCAAACTGGTCAAGATGAACGACTGGAATCAATACACCGTCATCGCGCGAGGCGGAACGTTGATTCACATTGTGAACGGCCAAGTGATGGCGATTATGGTCGACGACGATCCGGCGTCTTCGAACAATCAGTCCGGATTGTTTGGCATCGAGATTGAGGCGATAACTAGGGTGTCGGTCCGCAATATGTGGCTGAAGAAGCTGAACTGAACTCCGGCGCCATACGGCCGGCCGGTTGTATGGGATATGCAGGCCTGAAACTGTTCGTATTGGAGGTACAATTTAACTGCGAAGAACCCAATGCGACTCCTACCTATCGTAATATTGTCCGCGGGCATGGTTTGCAGTGCCCAGACCCCCAGCGCGCTTGAGTCCGACCCAACGGGCTGGAAGGATATCATGCCGGCGCCCTCGTTTGCAGGGTGGACCAGGCTGACTTTCATGAGCACCGCCGCTCTGGACCCGATGTCACAGTGGTCGGTAGACACAGCCAACCGCGTGCTGCTGTGCGAGGGCAATCGCGGCCACGAGTGGCTGCGTTATGACAAGGAACTGTCGAACGCCATTTTTCACGTGGAGTTCCGCTTCACGAAGATCGACGGCGGTAAGGGATACAACAGCGGCGTGATGTTGCGCAACAACGCGGACGGCACGGTATATTTCCAAGCCCAGGCAGGGGAAGAAGGCACGGGCTGGCTTTTCGGCAGCACCATGGTTGACGGCAAGGCGCAACGGTTCAACATGCGGTCCGTCATGAAAGAGAATCGAGTGAAACCGGCGGGCGAGTGGAACGTTTACGAAATGCGCGCCGAAGGCCCCAAAATGACTGTCTGGGTGAATGGCGGGATCACGTCGGAGAAGGCGGACCTCGACGTTCTGAAAGGCTTTGCGGGCCTGGAAGCCGAAGGATACCGCGTCGAGTTCCGGAATATCATGCTCAAAGAGCTGAAATAGCGACTGCGCAAAGGCGCCGGCCACATAGCAATCGCAGAAGAATAACTGTGCACCAGGTGTGGTGGCGCGGACTCTTAGTGCCGCCCCGGGACTTCGAACTCCTGATGTGGACCGGGAATTTCGGGTGGCCCGGGAAAATGACTTGAGCCCAACGGACGACGGGCCTAACGCTTCCTTACGGGGTGGCCTCTGGGCCCGGCTCCGAACGCGCATCGGAGGGGGGACAAGCGCGGATACCACCGAGAACGTGCGCCGCAAAAGATCCCCTACAATAGGGGCATCCTATGAAACGCAGACTGGCGCTGTTACTGGCATTGGCGATGGCCACCGGATGGGGACAAGTGCGGCGGCCGTTTCCGTCGCGGTTTGCCTCCCGCGGGCTGCGCGGCGCGGTGGCCGGAGGCTCCGAGGGCGCCACCGAAGCGGGCATGCGCATGTTCCTGGCCGGCGGCAACGCGGTGGACGCGGGGATCGCTACCATGCTGGCGGCGGCAGTGGTCGAATTCTCCCATTTCGGATTCGGCGGCGAGGCCCCCATCCTGGTCCGCACCAAAGAGGGCAAAGTCTTCGCCATCGCCGGCGTCGGCACCATGCCCCAGTTGGGGACGGCCGATTTTTATCGCAAGCACACGCTCACGCCTCTCGAGATCGACGATCCGCCGGGGCCCAATGGACTGAAGGACTGGGTACCGGTGGTCGGCATCCTTTCCACCCTGGTGCCCGGAATGGTGGACGCGGCCATCGTGGCGGAGCGCGAGTTCGGCACGAAATCATTCGCCGAGGTGCTCCAACCGGCCATCGAACTGGCCGACGGTTTCCCGCTGGACGAGTTTCGCGCCCTCTCCATCGAGAATACCGGGAAGTATCTCTCCGCCTGGCCCAGCACGCGCCACGTCTTCCTGCCTAACGACGCGGCCCCCCGAGCCGGCAGTATCTTTCGCGAGCCCGACCTGGCCCGCACGCTACGCAACATGGCGGACGTGGAAAAGAAAGCTCTGGCCGCGGGAGCCACTCGCGCCAAAGCCATGCAAGCGGTGCGCGATTATTTCTACCGCGGCGATATCGCCCGCCGCATCGGCGAATTCTCCAAACAGAACGGCGGACTGCTGCGCTACGAAGACATGGCCGCCTTCCACGTGGAACCGGAAGAAGCGGTCTCCACCACGTTCCACGGCTACACCGTCTACAAGCCGGGTTTCTGGAGCCAGGGCCCTTCCATGATCGAAGCCCTCAACATTCTGGAGGGCTTCCCCATCGGCGAAATGGCGCTGAATTCCGCGAACTATATCCACACTATGGCGGAATCGATGAAGCTGGCATACGCCGACCGCGACACTTACTATGGAGACCCGAATTTCAACCGCATTCCGGCCGACACGCTGCTCTCCAAGGCCTACGGAGCCGAGCGGCGCAAGCTGATTACCGACCAGGCGTCGCTGGAATTCCGGCCGGGAAAGATCGGCGACAATCCGCCGCGGCACCCATCGCTGGCGCAGATCGAGCAACACAAACTGGACCCGGCGGTGCTCGCCAAAGACACCACTTGCGTGGACGCCATCGACCGCGACGGCGTGGCCATTTCGATTACGCCTTCGGGGGCGTGGATGCCGCCGGTGATCGCCGGCGACACGGGCATTCCGCTCACCCAGCGGGCGCAGAGCTTTCTGCTGATTCCCGGCCATCCGAACGAACTCGCGCCCGGCAAACGGCCGCGGGTCACGCTGAGCCCGACCATCGTGGTGGGGCCGGGCAAGAATCTGCTGACGCTCTCCACGCCGGGCGGCGATCAACAGGACCAGGCGTTGCTGCAGGTGCTGTTCGCTTCCGTGGAGTACGGGATGGACGCACAGAACGCCGTGGAGAATCCGCGGTTCCAGTCGGAGCACTATGTGTCGAGCTTCGATAATCACGAGATGAAGCCCGGTGTGTTGGGGCTGGATGAGCGCACGCCGGCGGCGGTGTTCCAGGAACTGCAGCGGCGCGGGCACAAGGTGGAAGTGAAATCGCGGTACGACAGCGGATCGGCTCCGGTGATGATCCGCATGTATCCCAGCGGCGTAATCGAGGCCGGCGCCGACCCGTTCTACTTCCGGTTCTCGCAGGCGTGGTAGGCGGGCTGTTCGACGAGCCGGGCTCGTTCGACCGCGACGGGCTTGCCGGACGGTTGCGCGTGCTGGCGTCCGAGAACATCTATATCGGCGGCAGCTCGTGGAAGTACGAAGGCTGGCTGGGGCAGATTTATACGCGCGAGCGGTATCTTTCGCGCGGCCGTTTTTCGCGCAAGGCGTTCGAAGCGGAGTGCCTGCGGGAGTATGCCGAGACGTTCCCCACGGTGTGCGGCGATTTCGCGTTTTACCAGTTCCCCAGCGAGGAGTTCTGGCGGCGTCTCTTCGCGCACGTGCCCGCCGGCTTCCGCTTCGCCTTCAAAGTGCCGGAACAGATCACCTGCAAACTGTTTCCGCGGCACGCGCGCTACGGACCGCAGGCCGGCAGGGAAAACGAAGCTTTCCTGGACGGTCGCATCTTGCAGGAAATGTTTCTGCGCCCGCTGCTGCCGTACCGCGAAAAGACGCCCCTGTTGATTTTCGAATTCGGCGCTTTTGGGCGGCGCAGTTTCGCCGGACTGGGCGAGTTTCTGGATCGCCTGGACCCGTTTCTGGGGGCGCTGCCGCCGGAGTTCCGCTACGCCGTGGAGATTCGCAATCCCGAATTCCTGGAGAAGGATTATTTTTCGTGCCTGCGCGGCCACGGGGTGGCGCACGTATACAACGCATGGTCGAAGATGCCGGAGTTGCGCCATCAGATGGCCATACCGGATTCCGCGACGGCCGATTTTCTGGTGGGCCGGGCGCTGCTGCGGCACGGGCGGGTGTATGAGGACGCGGTGGGGCTGTTTTCGCCGTACACCGAAATTCAGGATCCCAACCCGGAGGCGCGCGAATCGATGCGCGTGTTGATCGGGCGTGCGCGGGAGAACAAGCAGTTTCTGTTTTTGTTCGTGAACAACCGGCTGGAGGGGAACGCGCCGCTGACCATCCTCTCGCTGGTAGATGTGTGAGGGGGAGCGCGCGATATATTGGGAACTCTCTCTAAGGGCCGGTAGCTCAGTTGGTTAGAGCGCCTGCTTTGACGCTGGAAAGCGTCCAAGCGCGTTCTGGTTTCGACACGGTCTTGCGATGTCGATGTGCCTGTACCGCCAACGATTATGATGTATCGATTTTCGATGTTAAACTGATTCTTTCACCGGGGCCTGTAGCTCAGTTGGTTAGAGCGCCTGCTTGACACGCAGGAGGTCACAGATTCGAGTTCTGTCAGGCCCACCATTCCCCCCTATGATATGCGAAGTGCGGATCAGACCTCTACCGTTGCGGGGTAGGACTCCACTTCCGTACAAGTAGATGCCGCGTCGGGTCTTCGCCGCGTTTTTCCTTGCCCACCCGCGGGCTCCCTGCAAATTCCACGACATCAGGAGTTCATCAGGCGCTGCGCAACGGGGAAGCGCTGACTTTAGCCGGGCAACGGATCTCCCAGTCCTGCCGGCAGCCCTCTCAGTGATCGCGTTCCGTTACCAGCTCGGTCACCGCCAGCAGCGCGCGCTGGTAAGGCGAGTCGGGAAATTCGTTGATGATCCGCCGTGCCTTGTCGGTGAACGCCTGCGCCCGTTCCTTCACCCGCTCAATGCCGTGGTATTTTTCGAGCAGCGCCAGAATCTGCGAGAAACGCACTTCCTCATAATTGCGCTGCCGCAAAATGGTCTCCACCAGGCGGCGCTCGGCGGCAGTAGCGCGCTCCAGCGCGTACACCAGCGGCAACGTCACCTTGCCCTCGCGCAGGTCGCCGCCCACGGGTTTGCCGAGCGTCTTCTCGCGCGCGGTGAAATCCAATACGTCGTCCACAAGCTGGAACGCCATGCCCAAATTCCAGGCGTATTCGCCCAGCCGCTCCTGCGAGTGGGTGTCGCTATGGCTGGCCAGCGCACCCAGCCGGGCGCACACCGAAAAGAGGCACGCCGTCTTGCGGTCCACCAGTTCCATGCAATCGGCCTCGCTGACGTCGATCTTGCCGATGCGGTCGAGTTGCAGCAGTTCGCCTTCCACCATCATCTGGGTAAGGCTGATCAGCAGGTCCAGAATCTGAAAGCTGCGCTCCCGCAAGGCGATCTGGAACGCCTGCATGTAGAGCCAATCGCCTGCCAGCACGCACGTATGGTTGCCCCACTTCACGTTGGTCGACGGCCGGCCGCGGCGCGTTTCGGCGGCGTCGATCACGTCGTCGTGCACCAGCGTGGCGGCATGCAGCAGTTCCACCACCGCTCCCAGTTGGATGGCTGAGGCGCTGGAGGAGTTGCCATTGGGATTGGACAGCTTGGCGGAGATCAGCAGCAGCGCGGGACGCAGTCGCTTCCCGCCGCTCGACTGCAAGTATTGTCCGATCGCCGTGACGGCATCCACCGACGCCACCGCCGATTCGACGGTGATCTTCTTTTCGACCTGCTCCAGCTCGTCCTGGATGAGGTCGAAAATTTCACGCGCGGTGAAAGCCTGCCCCAGCTTGCCTAAATTCATGTAAGTTAACCAGTTTACCGTTACCGGACCCGCCCTGCAAACATCAGGTGTTCAAAATTCCGCGTGGTGGCCTCGGCGATGGCCTCCGGTGTCTGGCCGCGCACCTCCGCCAGGCGGCGCGCGGTCTCCACTACGAAGGCCGGTTCGTTGCGTTTTCCACGATGGGGCACGGGAGCCAGGTACGGGCAGTCGGTCTCCAGCAGGATGCGATCCGGCGGCGCCGCACGCGCGGCCTGCCGCACGGTTTCGGCTTTGGGAAACGTGAGCACGCCGCCGAAACTGAGGTGGAATCCCAGGTCCAGCGCCTGCCGTGCCTGCGCCTCGTCGCCGGTGAAACAGTGCATGATTCCGCCGCCTTGCCAGTGCGCGCGCAGAATCGCCAGGGTGTCGTCCCACGCTTCCCGCGTGTGGATGACGATGGGCTTGCCGCTCTCCGCGGCCAGCGCCAGTTGCTGCTCGAACACCGCGCGCTGCACCTCGCGGGGCGAGAAATCGTAATGGTAGTCGAGCCCGATTTCGCCCACCGCGAGCACTTTCGGGTGCGCCGCCAGTTGGCGCATGCGAGCGAACGTTTCGGGCGTGGCCTTGGACGCATCGTGCGGATGGACGCCGATAGTGGCGTAGATAAAGGGATAGCGATCGGCCTGGCGGACGGCCACCTCCAGGTCGGGTGGACCGCCGCCGGTGCCGATGGCCATCATGCATTCCACGCCGGCCGCCAGCGCGCGTTCGATGGTCTGCTCGCGGTCGGCGTCGAACTTCGAATCGTCCAGGTGGACGTGGGAATCCACCAGCCTCACTTCAGGCGCGCCCCGACGGGGATGTCTTCATGGAAGCCCGCCAGCACCGGCTTGCCGTCGCTTACCGACGCGGCCACAATCATGCCGTTCGATTCGATGCCCTTCAGCTTGCGCGGCTGCAGATTGGCCACGATCACCACTTTGCGCCCGATGAGGTCCGCCGGGCCGTACGCTTCGGCAATGCCGGCCACGATGGTGCGCGGCTGTCCCTCGCCCAGATCGACGGTCATGTGCATCAGCTTGGTGGAGTTCTTCACGGGCTGCGCGGTCAGCACCAGGCCCACGCGCAGATCCACCTTGAGGAAGTCGTCGATGGCGATTTTGGCGGGGCCTTCGACGACGGGTTCGGGCTTCTTGCCCATCAGCACCTGTTGCGCGGCGGTGACTTCGGCTTCGAGCTCGCGCATTTTGTCGACCGCCGGTTTCAGCTCGATGCGCGGGAAGACGCCGGCGATTTCGCCGATCTTCTGGCCCGGTTTCAGTCCGCCCCAGGCGAGCGATTCGAAGCGCACGGCTTCGATGGGCTCCGGCATGCCGAGCTGCGACCAGATTTTGCGGGTGCTCTCGGGCAGCACGGGGTAAAGCAGCGCGGTGACCACGCGGAGGGCTTCGGCGGCGGTGTACAGGGTGTCGTCGAGTTGCCCCGGAGCGGCCTCATCGGTGCTGCGCGCCAGTTTCCACGGCGCCCGCTCCACGATGAATTTGTCCACCGCGGAGATCAGTCCCCAGATGGCTTCCAGGCCCTTTGAAAACTCGAAATTGTCGAAGGCCGTTTGCGCGGACTGAATGGTCTGGCCGGCCAGCGGCGCGATGCCGCCGCCGTCGCCGCCTTGCGGAATGGAGCCCTGCCGGTACTGATTGATCATGGTCAGGGTGCGGCTCGCCAGATTGCCCAGGCCATTGGCAAGATCGGAATTGTAGCGGCCGATGAGCGCGTCGTAGCTGAAATTGCCGTCCTGCCCGAAGACGATTTCGCGCAGCAGGAAGTAGCGCAGGGCGTCGGCGCCCATCACCTTTTGAATCGGCTCGGAGCGCACGATGTTGCCGCGCGTCTTGCTCATCTTGCTGTCCTGGAACAGCAGCCAGCCGTGGGCGAAGATGCGCTTAGGCAGTTCTAGTCCCGCGGCCATCAGGAAAGCCGGCCAGTAGACCGCGTGGAACCGCACGATCTCTTTGCCGATAAGGTGCAGGTCGGCCGGCCACAGGTCTTCGCCTTCCACCGCGCTCATGTAGGCGGTGAGCGCGTCGAACCAGACGTAAAAAACGTGCGGCGCTTCGCCTTCCACCGGGATGCCCCATTTGATGTTGCTGCGCGTGACGGAAAGATCGGTGAGCCCGGCCTTCACAAAGGAGATCACTTCGTTGCGGCGCGTCTCCGGCTGGATGAATTCCGGGTGGCTTTCATAGAGTTCCAGCAGCTTGTCCTGAAAGGCCGAGAGCTTGAAGAAGAAGTTTTCCTCGGTGACGGTCTCGGTGGGCCGGCCGCAATCGGGGCACGGGTCGCCCGGTTTGGCATCGTTCACGTAGAGGTTGTCGAAGATGCAATATTGGCCGGTGTAGGAGCCTTTGTAGACGTAGCCATTCTCGCGGCAGCGTTTGAAAAGATCGTTGACCACGCGGGCGTGCTGCGGGCTGGTGGTGCGCTGGAAATGGTCGATTTGCAGACCAAGCATTTTCCACTGGCGCTCGAATTCGGCGGCGACGGCGTCGGTGAATTCGCGGGGAGACTTGCCGGCGCGCTCCGCCGAGCGCTCCACATTCACGCCGTGTTCGTCGGAACCGGTGGTGAGCACGGCATGGTAGCCCTGCATTCCTTTGAACCGCTTATAGAGGTCGGCCACGATGGTGGTGTAGGCGTGGCCGATGTGCGGCGCGGCATTCACATAATAGATCGGAGTAGTAAGGTAGTATTTCATCTTGATTGTTTCATGTACGCGTAATTTGCTTCCGCGATAATTTGTTTTAGCGCGATGCCGGACGCGAGCGCCAGCTTGCGGCAGTCTTCATATTCCGGCGCATAAGATCCGTCGCCGGCCACTTTGATGCGCACCTGGCCATGCGGGGTCTCCACATCCACAAAACTGCGCGCCTGCACGCGCCGCTCGGCGGTGTGGACCCGCATTCCCAGGGTGGAAGTCTCGGCGAAAATAATCTGCGCCAGGGCCTCGCGGTCCTGCGGTTGGGCCACCACGCGGAGCAGGTTGCCGGGCCGGCCCTTCTTCATCATGATGGCTTCGAGCGACACGTCGAGTGCGCCCGCTTCGATGAGCCTCTCCATGGCGTAAGCCAGCACTTGCGGATTCAAGTCGTCGATATTGGCCTCGATCACCGCGACGGTGAGCGCCTCTGCCGCGCCGGTGGCCTCGCCCAGGATCACGCGCAGTACGTTGGCGTGCTCCGGGAAGTCGTATCCTCCCGCGCCGAAGCCGGTGCGCGACACGGTCATCGGCGGCAGCACGCCGAAGGAGGCCGCCAGCGTGACCGCTACGGCAGCACCGGTGGGCGTGGTCAGTTCCAGTTCGGGACCGCGGGCGTAGATGGGGACTCCGGTGAGCAGGCGGGCGGTGGCCGGCGCGGGCACGGGCAACATGCCATGCTCGGTCTTCACCGTGCCGCTGCCGACATTGATCGGCGAGCACACGATGCGATCGACGCCGAGTAGATCGAAGGCCAGGCATGCGCCCACGATGTCGGCGATGGAATCGGCCGCACCCACTTCGTGAAAGTGCACTTTCTCGATGGGCACCTGGTGGACTTCCGCTTCGGCCTCGCCCAGGCGGCGGAACACCGCCAGCGCATTTTGCGCGGCGCGCGGCGGCAGGCTGGCCTTTTCGATAATCTTGACGATGTGCGAGAGATGCCGGTGAGCATGCTGCTGCTCCACCGCAACGTGGAATTTGGTGGCGCCGATTCCGCGGCGCTTGACTTTCTCGAAAGAGACGGTGGCGCCGATTTCGAGCGCGGCGATGGCGTCGGCGATGGCGGACTGGCCGGCGCCGGCGTCGGCCAGCGCACCCACCAGCATATCGCCGCTAATTCCCGAAAAGGCGTCCAGGTAACAGGTCAGGGGCATGTCTCTTCATGGTGGCATAAGCTTCGGGGTCTTGTGGGGGCGGGGGCTGCCGGGGGTGCGTAAACGATTTGGGGATTGCGCGTCTCTGAACGACCGCTCCCTCGCGGTCGCGGCTCTGTAAACACTTACAAACATTGAGACGCCATGCTGAGCCGCGCGCGCCAGCAAGCGGTTCTTAACCAAAATCCCGAAACTCTTTAAGCACACGGGACTGCCGGGGGTGCGCGCCGGCAACCCTGGAAGCGATCGTGGTGTTGGAAGAGATCGCCAGTCGATACTTTACTGTACTCTGTCACTATGGCCTCCACCATCGCTGACGACGGCCGTTGCGCCCTTCGAATCGGGATATTCGCCATCGGGCTTCAGGCGTATTGGGAACAGTTCGCCGGTCTGGAGCAGCGGCTGATCGAGTATGCCGGCCATGTCGCCAAACGGCTCGGGCGTCCGGGGATCGAGGTCGTCAACCTTGGCTTGATCGATAGCCCGGAGAAAGCCGCGGCGGCGGGACACGCATTCCGAAGAGCCGATATCGATTTACTATTTCTCCACGTTACGACCTACGCGCTCTCCTCCACCGTTCTCCCGGTAGTGCGCCGGGCAAACGTGCCGGTGATTATCCTGAACCTCTCCCCCGGGGCGGCCATCGATTACGCGGCGTTCAACGCCATGGCGGATCGGGGAAAGATGACGGGCGAATGGCTCGCGTGGTGCCAGGCCTGTCCCGTACCGGAGATCGCGAACGTCTTCCGGCGCTGTAATATTCCGTTCTTTCAAGTGACGGGAATGTTGGAGAACGATCCGGCCGCATGGGGTGAAATCGACGAGTGGCTCGATGCCGCCCAGGTCGCCCACGCCATGGAACACAATCGCCTCGGCGTGATGGGCCACTATTACGGCGGTATGCTCGACGTCTATTCCGACCTGACGTTGCAGTGCGCCACTTTCGGCGGCCACATCGAGATCCTCGAGGTGGACGAGTTGGCGGCTCTGCGCGAGGCAGTCTCCCGGGCGGAGATAGACGCGCGCATCTGCGATTTCATGCAAGTGTTTGACGTCCAGGCGGATTGCTCGCGGGACGAACTGGAACGGGCCGCCAGAACGTCGGTAGCTTTGGACCGGCTGGCCGGCCGGCACGCCTTGGGATCCCTGGCCTATTACTATTCGGGTTCGGCCAACAGCGCCAATGAGGACGCGATCGGCTCGATCATTCTGGGCACCAGCCTGCTGACTGCGCGCGGAATTCCGGTGGCAGGCGAGTGTGAAGTGAAGAATGCGCAAGCCATGAAAATCATGGACGCATTCGGAGCGGGCGGATCGTTCACGGAATACTACGCCACCGATTATGCCGACGATGTGGTGTTGATGGGGCACGACGGCCCGGGTCACATGGCCATCGCCGAAGGTAAGATCAAGGTGCGGCCGCTGCAGGTGTATCACGGCAAGGTGGGCCGCGGTCTCTCGGTCGAGATGTCGGTAAAGCACGGACCGGTAACATTGCTGAGCGTGGTGGAGACCGGCGGCCAGGTGAAATTGCTGGTGGCTGAAGCGGAATCGGTCCCCGGTCCGATTCTGGAGATCGGCAACACCAACAGCCGGTATCGGTTCCGCATGGGCGCGCGGCAGTTTGTCAACGCTTGGAACGCCGAGGGTCCGGCACATCATTGTGCTGTCGGAACCGGACACATCGCCGGCAAGATTGCGAAACTCGGGTTGCTTCTGGGAATCCAAGCCGTGCGGGTGTGCTAACTTTTCTGTCGCGAAACTCAAGAAAGTGGCAAGGACCGCTTGCTGGCGCGCGCGGCTCGGTAACAAGGTCCGTGGAATCAGGCGCGACCACCCCGCAATTTCAGCCTGGCGGGAAAAATGGGCTTTCGATGGCTCACTGCAAATTCCACGACATCAGGAGTTCTGACTTTGGGCAGCACCGCCGGGAGTTATTATTGCGCGATTTCCTGGGTTGGGCCGCGAACGTAGGGGCAATGCTGTTGTGCGGCACGTCCGACACGGTCCGGGACATCCCCTCATCGGGAGTCGCTTCCCCATTGATAATAAACAACTTCCTTATTGGAAGGTGAACGAGACCGTCAGCGTCTTACTTGGAGTTAGAGTTTGACCTAGACTTGACCGCAACCCCTCATGCTGGTGGAGCATACAGTCAACGGCGTCAGTCTGGCGGTGATTCGCCGCGCACAGACGGGCGATCCGGCGGCCTTCTCGGATCTCGTCCATACCTGCCGGCGGCGAACCATGGGGACGATCCGGCGTCTGATTTCACGCCCGGAAGACGTGGACGATGTATCTCAGGAAGTTTTCTACCGCATGTACACCTCCATCGGCCGGCTGCGAGTAGCCGCGGCTTTCGACTTCTGGCTCTACCGGCTCACCGTGAACGGCGTCTACGATTACCTGCGCAAACGCCCGCGGCGGACAGACGTCCTGATGGCGGATCTGGAAGAACGGGAGCTGGATATGGCGGCGGCATCGGCTAGCTGGCAGGCCTTGCGCGACGAACAGGACCGCCTGAAAACCATCGACTACGTGGACAGCCTGTTGGCGCACCTGTCCCCGTCGGATCGCATCCTGATCGTAATGCGCGAGGTGGAGGGGTTGACCATGGAAGAGCTGGGCGCGGTTCTTGGGGTGAGCTCCGGGGCGGCAAAACTCCGGCTGTTTCGCGCCCGCAACCGGCTTCGTGAGATTCTAAGTCCCCGCACGGGAAAGGCGGCGCGCCCTTTGGCGGGACATGCCGCCTTGGCAGCACAAGACAATTAAGCGGAAAGGCAGGGAAAAGCGAATGTTCGACAACCGATTTTCAAGACGGTGCTTTTTCTACGGAGCCGCGCTGGCGGGGGCCATTCCGCGCGGAGGGTTCGGCAGCACGCCTTCGCTGAAGGCGGCCGGCTACAAATCTCCCAACGAGAAACTGAATCTCGCGGCCATCGGCGCGGGTGGCCAGCCCTTCATGGATCTGCGCGCCGCCGAGGCCGACTTCGAAAACGTGGTGGCGCTGGCGGATGGATCAAGCCTATCTTCCGCAAGGGTTGGGAGCCGAAGCTAACTTAGGCCAATACTGTTCACCTGCTGCCGGCTGAGTTATGGGGCAGACTTCAGAGGTGCTTGTAGAATTCGAAGAAACGCTGGCTTCCGCGCGCGGCCAGGAAAGGTCACATAGAAAGGCAACCACTTACCGAGCCGCGACCGCGAGGGAGCGGGTTCGCCACCGAATTTTGCAAGTGCCTCTTCAGTCCGCGGCGGGCGGACTGAAGTCCGGGGGGCTATATCGGGGACAGGCTACATAACCTCGAAACTCCGCTTCGATCGCCGATTTGTATTTCGAGGTTATGTAGCCTGTCCCCGAAATAGCCCCGACCGCGTTACTGTTGTCCGGCTGATCGTCGCCCTCGTCTTCCAGATAGAGGTGCGCATAATAGCTCGCCAGGCCGCAGCCTACCAGCAGCACCAGCAGGATGCCCAGCCATTTCAGCGTCCTGCCGTTCCAGGTCTGCTCCTGCGAGACCGCCGCGACGGTGGCTCTCACTACCGCCAGCGCGGCGCCGGCCCCCAAGCCCAGCTTGATGTACCAGGGCAGCAGGTCCAGATGACTCTGGCCGCCAACCTGGCTCCAGAGCACGAAGACGGCGATCACCGCGATCGAATATTGCGTGGCATAAGCCAGACGGAGAGTGGGCATGGCCGTGGCGCTCCTCCATCTTACGTTATCCTGGAAGAACATGGTCGTATCGCGTTCCGGGGTGTCCCGTTCCTGGCAACAATTTCAAAATGCTTTCCGGCTGGCGGCGGATTCCATCCGCGGTCACAAACTGCGGAGCTTTCTGACCCTGCTCGGCGTCATCATCGGGGTGGCCAGCGTCATCATGGTGGGAGCGGCCATCGCCGGCCTGGGCGTCTACGCCGAGGAGAGCACCGCGAAAGCCTTCGGCTCGGAATCCTTCCTGGTGGCGCAGATCGCCGCTACCGGCCGCCTGAGCCGCCGCGAGTATTTCGATAAGGTCAAACGCAACAAACCGATCCGCACCGCCGACGCGCGCTTCGTGGAATCCCTGAACGGCGACCGCGTGCTCTACAGCCCCTATCGCAACCACTCCTCCGACATCAAGCACGAGAACCTCACTTGCGAAGCGGCCAGCATCCTGGGCGCTTCGGCCGACCTGGCCGGCATCCGCGACATCGGCGTGGTGGACGGCCGTTTCTTCACCCAACAGGAAGACCGCAGCCGCTCGTTTGTGGCCGTGATCGGCGAAACCGTGCGGACCACGCTGTTTCCCGGAGAGACCTCGCCACTCGGCCAACTCATCCGCATCGAGGGTGTGGAATTCACGGTCATCGGGGTGCAGGAAAAGTTGGGCTCGGCGTTCGGCCGCGACCAGGACAATTCCGCCTACATCCCCATCACCGCGTTCGATCGCCTGTACGGTCCGGGCACCGGCTTCGCGCTGTTCGGCCGGCCCAAGCCGGGCAGCGGTCTGACGCTGCAGGAGGCTCTGGACCTGACGCGCGTCTCGCTGCGCACCCGCTTTCACGCGCGCCCCGGCCAGGAAGACAACTTCGACAACCTCACGCCCGACGCCATCCGCGGTTTCATCGACCAGTTGCTTTCCATGGTGGCGGCGGTGGTGGTCCCGGTGACCTGCATCTCGCTGGTGGTGGGCGGCATCGTGATCATGAACATTATGCTGGTGAGCGTCACGGAGCGAACCCACGAAATCGGCATCCGCAAGGCCATGGGCGCGCGGCACAGCGACGTGATGCTGCAGGTTCTGATTGAAGCCGTGATGCTGGCGGTGATCGGAGGCGCCATGGGAGTGACCGTGGGCGCCATTGTGACGGAGTTGCTGGGCCGCGTCTTCGAGCTTTCGCTGCACATCACGGCGGGATACGTGGTCCTGTCGCTGGGCGTGTCGAGCATCGTGGGTGTCGCGTCGGGCTGGTATCCGGCCTCGCGCGCGGCCAAGCTGGATCCGGTGGTGGCCCTGCGTGCGGAGTAGATCGTGAATATCAGCGTCACCCAGAATATGCGCATGGCCATCGACGCGGTGTGGGTACACCGCTTCCGGTCGCTGCTCACCATCCTTGGAATCGTGATCGGCATCACCACGGTGGTGACGGTGGCGTCGCTACTGACTGGCTTGCGGCAGGGCGTGGTGGTCTTCTTCCAGGAAATGGGGCCGGACAACATTTTCATTTTCAAGAGTTCCGGCGACCCCAACCAGAATCCGCGCAACGCCAAGGAGCGTCAGCGCCGGCCGATCAAGCCGGAGTTCGCCGGGTATCTGAAGCGCTGGTGTTTCACGGTCGAAGACGTGGGGCTGGATTTGCTGCTGCCGGCCGCGATCGATGGCAATCCCCTGATGGCCCGCGTGCCCGGATATGAGACCGACACCATTAATGTAGCCGGCCGCTCGCCCAACATGGCCGACATCACGCCGCGCGATTTCTCCTCGGGACGCTTCATTACCAGCGAAGAGGACCACCGCGCCGCGCACGTCGTGATGATTGGCGCCAGCGTGGCCGAGGCGCTTTTCCCGGATGGGCGGGCGGTGGGCAAGACTCTTATGATGGACGGCGCGGAGTACACCGTGGTCGGCGTTTATGCCAAGGCGAAGGGCGGGTTCTTCGGCGAAAACGGTCAGGACAACGCCCTGGAAATGCCGCTGCACACGGCGGAATCGCGGTATCCGCAGATCGACCGCTTCATGATTACGGCCAAGGCCAAGCCCGGCATGCGCGACGACGCGTATCAGGAAGTGGAGGGCGCCATGCGGCGCATTCGCCGCCTGCCCACCAGTGCGGAGGACGATTTTGCCATCTCCACGCCCGACCAGATCATCCAGCAGTTCGACCGCATCACCGGGCTGATCGGTCTGGTGGCCATCGCCATCTCGGGATTGGGGCTGCTGGTGGGCGGCATCGGGGTGATGAACATCATGCTGATGAGCGTTACCGAGCGGACCCGCGAGATTGGCGTACGCAAGGCGTTGGGGGCGCGGCGCCGCGACATCATCGGGCAATTCCTGGTGGAAGCGACCACGCTCACCGGCAGCGGCGGTGTGCTGGGGATTCTGATTGCCGTGGCGATCACTACGCTATTGGGCGCGCTGGTTCCGTC
>Ga0182016_10003465_pt1 | contig 17995 bp, 14 predicted proteins | sample 712S2MmetaG_FD_120491 | JGI IMG/M metagenome (GOLD analysis project Ga0182016, IMG submission 120491) | Permafrost microbial communities from Stordalen Mire, Sweden - 712S2M metaG | ecosystem: Environmental > Terrestrial > Soil > Wetlands > Permafrost | place: Sweden: Stordalen | collected...
ACGCCGTAGAACCCGCGCGCGTCGGCCGCCCGGGATTCAAGACCAGCAGGCCAGCCCAGCGCCTCCGCGATCGCATAGGCGGCGGATCCCGCCAGCACCGGTACGCCGACCGCCCCGACACCAAGAATCCCCAGTGCAAACAGATGGAAGGCAAAATCGCCGGCCAACGGCCGCAGCGCCTGCGCGGCCTGCGTGGCGGTCTCGATATCAGTCACTCCTGCCACGTGCAGCGTCACTGCGGTGGCCAGAATGATGAAAAACGCCGTGAGGTTCGAGTACAGCATCCCGCTCCACGTGTCCCAGCGGATGCGGCGCAGCTCGCGCGGTGCCGCCGCACCGTCCTCGATCAACGTGCGCTGATCGCGTTGCGCCCGCAGGTCTTCGACTTCCTCGGAACATTGCCAAAAGAACAGGTACGGGCTGATCGTGGTTCCAAACACGCCCACCACCACGGTAGCCGTTGCGGCATCGAATGACATCCTGGGCACGATGGTCCGCAATGCCACCTCGCTCCAGGGCACGTGCACCGTGAACAGCACTGCCGCATAGGATAGCAGCGACAACGTCACCCACTTCAGGAACCTGACGTAGCTGTGATAGGGCACGAATACCTGCGCCGCCAGCGACGCGCCCACCAGGGCCACGGTCAGCAGATGCCGATTGCCACCGACCATCAGCGCCAGCACGTCGCCCATGGTCGCGACATCGGCGGCGATGTTGATGGTATTGGCCAGCAGCAGCAGCCCCACTGCGCTGTAGAGCACCCAGGCGGGAAACGCCTGCCTGATGTTCAGCGCCAGGCCCTGGCCGGTCACACGGCCGATGCGCGCGCAGATCGACTGCACCGCGGCCATCAGCGGGTAGGAGACCACCGTGGTCCACAGCATGTTGAGGCCGAACTGCGCCCCGGCCTGCGAATAGGTGGCGATGCCGCTCGGGTCATCGTCCGCGGCCCCGGTCACAAGGCCAGGTCCGACGCGCGCCAGCGGGTGTTTGGCCAGGCGTTGCCTGATCTGCCGCAAGCTCAGCATGAGTGACGCGCCTGACCGAGTGAAAACTGCCAGCCGCGATTCTAGCGCCGGCGCAGCCTTGTTTTGCGGCTGCTTTTGCCCGGTGCCTGGGTCGGCCTGCTTTAGTCCGCAGGCTGCAGCGGCATGCCGGCGATCAGCGTGGCGATATCGATGGTGGCAAAATTCGAGTAGGTGTCGGACACCGCATACGGCAGGATGATGCGCTCACCGTGGCGCATGGCGCCGCAGGTATAGACGACGTTCGGTACGTAACCTTCGCGCTCCGAGGGTTCCGGCCGCAGTAGCGGCTCGGCGGTGCGGGCCAGCACCCTGGAGGGGTCTGCCTTGTCGAGCAGCGCCGCACCGATCGAATATCTGCGCACCGGCCCGACGCCGTGAATCAGCAGCAGCCAGCCCTGGTCGAGCTCGATCGGTGATCCGCAATTGCCGATCTGCACGAACTCCCATGGGAATTTGGGCTGCAGAATAACCACGCCCTCGCCCCAGCTATACAGGTCGTCCGAGTAGATCAGATGCAGATTCTCGTTGTCCTGGCGCCCGATCATCGCGTATTTGCCGTTGATCTTTCTGGGAAACAGCGCCATGCCCTTGTTGCGCGCGGCGGTACCATTCAGCGGCCTCATCCGGAACGACCGGAAGTCGCGCGTTTCGATCAACTCCGAGCGGATCGCCCGGCCGCTGTAGGCGGTGTAGGTGGCGTAGAAGATCCTGCTGCCGTTGTCGTCGAATTCGACGAAGCGCGCATCTTCAATGCCATTCGATTGCGCGTCGGTGATCGGGAAAATCACCCGCTCACTGATATCCTCATTGGCCGGGAACACGATATCGATGCAATCCACAGCCACCCCGGGCGGGCAGGGCTGCTGCTGACGCGGGATGGAGGCCAGCCGCGCGGTCGCATCGATGCTGATGCCGCCATCGGGCGTGATGATTCCGGAGCGGAACGTCAGCGATGAAATGTGACCTTCACCGACCGCCCGCAGGCTCAGCACGAAGCGGCGCGCGCCGTCCGGCACGCCGGACTGGTCGGGATGGGCGACGATGCTGGGATTGAACAGCGCTGAGGATTCGAACGAGTATTCGAGCATGAAGTAGGCGCCGATCAGCTGGCGCTGCGTCCTGCTGAACCGCGTGTGGGTGTAGAATGCCGCCTCCATTTCATGCGCCCGCGCCTCGAAGATCGCCAGCAGGTTGCGATGGCGGCCCTCGAAGTTCTCCAGCACGTCGGCCAGCTGCAGGCTCGCGGTCGCGGCATCGAGCGTCAGTACCCGATCGACGATGTGATTGGCGCGTGTCTTGTCCGTCGGGTTCAGCTCGCGCGGCTCGGACGCCTGCCGGAACGGGCGCACCAGCACCCTTGCCGGATCGGGACGCAGGTACAGCGTTTGACGCTGCAGGAAACTGGCTTTTGACAAAGGGGCTGGTGCTCGCTCGCGGGTCGTGCCAGGCGGTGAGGCAGTGGCGCTCACGCGCTGGCGGCCAAGTGCGGCGCGATCCGGGTACGCTCGCCGCCGAGGCGCGCGAGCTGGCGCATTTCGGCCAGACTGAGCAGGTAGGACACCACGGATTCCCCGCCGCGGTTCTCATTGGCGCGATCCGGATGCAGTCCATCGCGGCAGCTGCCGGTTTCCGGATCGACCAACGGCAGCGACAGATCATTGCTGCCGAAGAACCACGCGAACGCACGTGCGGCCTCGGCCTTCCAGGTTGCATCGCCGTCGGCGCGCCACGCCGCCAGACAGGCGGAAATCGAGGCGGTCGCCTCCAGCGGTTGCTGATCGAAGGCCAGCGGCTGCGTGCGCCGGGCGCCGAAACTGTGCGATCCGATCGGCCGGAAGAAGCCCCCCGAGCTGGTCTGCAGCGCCATCAGCCAGCGCAGCGAGCGCAGTCCGGCATCAACGTACCGGGCTGTTCCGGTGGCTCTTCCGGTGATGATCAGGGCCTGCGCCAGGCGCGCGTTGTCATACGCCAGTTCTTCCTCGAACCACACCCAATCCCTGCTCTGTACCGCGCTCAGCAGCCCGATCAGCCGATCGGCCAGCAGGCCGCGCAGCTTTCTTGCACCCGCGTCCTCGGCCACCGCCGCGCAGTAGGCGTCCAGGCCAAGCAGCGCAAAGCTCCAGGCCCGTGGCGAGCCAAAGCCCTCCACCGGCGGCAATGCCTCGACAAACAATCCCATGGCCCAGCGCTGCAGCGAGGAGCTCTGGCCGCTGTGTGCGCATTCGCCCAGTGCCCAGAGCGCGCGTCCATGGCTGTCCTCCGAGCCCTGCTCCTCGAGCCAGCGGCGATCGAATCCCAGGAAATTGCGGAACCGCCTGCGGTCCTTATTCCAAGCATGTTGCAGGAAGGCGGCAAACCGCCCCGCCATCGCCTCGGTCAGTGACTGCTCACCGGGCCGGCTCAGGGCGCAGGCGACCAGCAGCGCCCGGGCATTGTCGTCGGTGCAGTAGCCATGCGTGCGATCAGGCACGCAATGCAGTGCGTGCTGAAACAGTCCGGTGTCATCGCACAAGGAACGAAAATGTCCGAGCGGCATGCCCGGCTGCGCCTGCGCCTCGCGGGCGGGCTCGCTGACGCCGGGTCGGGCAACGATGCGCAGGCGGTGACTGCGGCGGGCGCTTTCGAATGCGCTCAGATAGCGCTCGGCAACGCGCCCCCAGGTCATCGACCGGCTGCTCGCATAGGCGCGCTCGCGCATCGAGCGCCGCTGGGCGTCGTCGGTGAGCAGATCCGCAATCGCGCTGCCGATGGCGGTGGCGTCGCCGAACGGCACCAGGATGCCGCGCCCGTCGGCCAGCAGCTCGCGCGCGTGCCAGTACGGCGTAGAGACGACCGGCTTGCCGAGGCCAAAGCTGTAGGCCAGGGTACCGGAGGTCATCTGCGCCTCGTTCAGATAGGGTGTGACGTAGACATCGGACATCGAGATGAAGCCGAGCAGCGTCGCCTGATCGACAAATTGATCCAGAAACACCACGTGGTCGGTGATGCCAAGCGCGCGCACGCGCGCCACCAGTCCTTCACGATAGGCCTCGCCCTCGTCACGCACCAGATTGGGATGCGTGGCACCGAGCACCACATAGACCGCATCGGGACGGCGTCTCAGGATCGCAGGCATCGCATCGATCATGACTTCGATGCCTTTGGAGGGCGAGAGCAGCCCGAAGGTCAGGATGACCGATCGGCCGGCGAAGCCGTATGCGGCCTTGCCCTCATCGGGTTCAACGAATGCGACGTCGGGCGTTCCATGTGGAATGACTTCGATTTTTTCCGCCGGCACCCGATAGACGCCGCGCAGCAGTTCCCTGCCCTTCTCCGCCATCACGATGACGCGCGAGGAGGCACCGATGATCCGCTCCAGCACGCCGCGCTGCGCCGGCGCAGGCTGTGCCAGCACGGTGTGCAGCGTCGTGACGATCGGCATCGTCAGCCGCGCCAGCAGCGTCATGATGTAGCCGCCGGCCTCGCCGCCAAAAATGCCGAACTCGTGCTGCAGCGACACTGCCCCGTATTGGCCCGCGTTCAGGAATGTCGCCGCGCGCTCATAGTCCTCCAGCCTGTCGTCGTTGATCTGCAGCCGCACGGCGGCCGGATAGTCATAGGCGTTGCCGTGATCGGTCATCGCCACGATGCAGGTTTCAACCGCGGCAGGGGATTTGGCCACCGCCTTCTGCAGGTCGGTGGTGAACGTGGCGATGCCGCAGCGGCGAGGCAGCGAATTGCCGATGAACGCGAGGCGGCTGAGCGCAGTCACCCGCGCGCCTGTGAGATTCGAAACCGTAGCACTCTAGAATGCCGCCGTGCAGGAGAATGCTGCCGCGCCGGCGAGCGGCGTGGCGAAGCCGCCGCCTGATCGCTGACCCCACAGCCGCCGCAGGCGGTCCAGGAAGCGGCGCCAGCCATTTTCAACCCCGTTGCTATGCATGCTCCGTTCTCCTCTGGGTGTTGGCGGTAGAGCCTGCTCCAAACCCACGGATCGGTCGGTACGCTGGCAAACAGTGAGCGGGCGTGAAGCTGCCCGCCGGTTGTGTCCCGGAGTGTACAGGTCGGACTGCTACACCCTGAAGAAAGTTTCGGCCACCAGGTGCCGGGGCAGATCGATGGTGAACACACAGCCCTTGCCGGGCAGGTCGCGCACGCTCAACAGGCCGTGGTTTGCCTCGACGCTGCGCCTGCAGATCGACAATCCTAGTCCGACTCCGGATTTATCGGCGCCGCCCTGCGTGAAGGGCTCGAACAGGCGCTCGGCATCGCCGCACGGCAGGCCGCCGCAGTTATCCTCGACATCGATCAGCACTCGATCGGCGGTCGCGTAGGCATTCAACACCACCTCGGTATGCGGTCGGGTGAATTTGAATGCGTTCTGCAACAGGTTGCCCACGGCCGAGAACAGCATGTCGCGATCCGCCTCCACGGCCAGCTGCGAATCCACGCGTGACACGTTCAGCACACACGCGTGCGCCTGGGCTTCGAGCCGGGCGGACACTTCTAGCTCGGCGATGAAATCATTCAGACTGATGAGCCGTCCGCGCGCCGGGATGGTGCTGCGCAGTCGTACATCCGCCAGCGAGCGATCGACCAGAGTGCGCAGTCCGATCAGGCAGCGATCCAGCACCGACCCAGTCGGTCCGGACAGCCCCACCTGGCCGGTCCTGATGGCACTGACCGCCTGTACCGCGGTGGTGATGAAGTTGCGCAGCTCATGCGCGAACACGCCCAGGCGCTCGTGGAATGCATCCGCGTCCCGGTCGGCCACCAGCAGGTCGCGCTCATAGGCAAATTCGGTGACCGAATCGGCGATCGCGTTATCGAGACAACGGTTGAGCGTGCGGAACTCATCCACCTGGATTGGCACGTCCTCCTCGACCGCCAGATCGGTGATCGCCTGGCACAGATCGCCATAATCGTGCACCACGCGGTCGAAGGAATAGCCGTTGCGCAACAGCTCCTGGCCGTGGCGCCGTGCCGTGATCCCGATTTCGGACAGCGCCGACTTGCCGCCGCCTGACGGTCCGGAAACCCTGCGGCTGCGCAATGGATCCGAGGACTGCTCCACCTCCAGCGTCTTGATGATCTGATCGAGAAACAGCGGGATACCATAAGCCAGCGGCTCGTCGCCCAACTTTGGCGCAGCGCGGCAAAGCGCCGTCTGCCGGCAGCGCTCGATCAGCCTGCTACGGTTCTCAGTGAGGAATAGGTGCAGCGTAAAGGGTGCCTCTTTATTAGCTATGCCGATCCAGGTACCCCCGGCCAAAGATCGTGCCAGTGCACTATGGCCGCCGCCATGGCCATAGTCTGTACGCTAGCAAACATAGCGCAAGATTGGAGAGTCGGGACGATTCAGCGGCCGGAAATGCGATCGTAGGATTCCCGATCGGCCTTGTAGCAGCGGCATGACGCGGCCATCAGCCCGCGCCGGTCGAGCACCGTGATGTCGCCGCGGCTGTAGTGAATAAGGCGGCGTCTTTGCAATGCACTAGCCGCTTTGGTGACACCGACCCGGCGTACGCCGAGCTTTGAAGCCAGCACTTCCTGGGTCACGTTGAAGGTATTGGCGCGCGCGCGATCCTGGGTCATCAGCAGGCGCCGAGCCAGGCGGGACTCGAGCAGATGGAAATGCGCACAGATGGCGGACTGCGCGAGCTGGCTCAGGCGAATCTGCACATAGCGATCGACTACGCTGCGCAGCGCCTCGCTGCGCCGCAGCTCGTTGCGCAACGGCGCGGCATCCATCCGCAGCGCCAATCCGGCACCGTGCACCACGGCACGCTCTGGCGAGATGTCGGCGTCCAGCACCAGCGCTATGCCGAGCATACCCTCGCCGCCGACCAGGCCGACTTCGAAAGCGGCCAAATCACCGGTCGATATGCTCAGCGAGACGATGCCGCTGGTGGGAAAATAGACGCAGTCCAGCGGCTCCCACTGCACATAGAGCACGTCAGCGACCGCCAGCTCAACCGTTTCACAGTTGGCCATGATCCGCCGCCGGTCCGAATTTGGCAGTGCGGCGAGCAGACGATTGTCCGCGGCACTGGGTAACGTCGATAACACCACTCCTGTGCTCCCGAGCGCTCGCTCGTATCTGGAACAGCAATATCTGAAGAGCGAAGATCAAGGGGCGCTTTTGCAGCCGCACCTCCACTGCCGACCATAGACACACGGCAGCACGCGGTCTGCGCGCTAGCGCACATACGTCTGGGAAGCAGGCCAGGAAGAAGGACGCTAGGAAATAGCGTAAGGCAGCAGCCGATCGAACTCGGTCTTTACCACCTGGTAGCACTCGCAGCAGCGTGCCTCAAGGCGCGGCCTATCAAGCACGATGATCTTGCCCCTGCGGTAGTGGATCAACCCGGCCTGCTGCAGTTTGCCAGCAGCCTCGGTAACGCCTTCACGGCGCACCCCCAGCATGTTCGCGATCAGCTCCTGGGTCATCGACAGCTCGTTCGACGACAGCCGATCCAGACTCAGCAGCAGCCAGCGGCACAATTGCTGGTCCACCGAGTGATGGCGATTGCAGACCGCGGTCTGTGCCATCTGGGTGATCAGCGCCTGGGTGTAACGCAGCAACAGACGCAGGAATGGGCCGGAGCGGGCAAACTCCTCCTTCAGCGACTGCGCCCTGAGCCGATAACCATAGCCGGCGCTTTGCACCACAGCACGACTGGGAGTGGTCTCGCCGCCCATGAACAGCGAAATGCCAAGGATGCCTTCGTTCCCGACAATCGCAATTTCAGCCGACGCCCCGTCCTCCATCACATACAGCAGCGAGACGATCGCGGTGGTTGGAAAATACACATAGCGCAGCTGCATGCCCGGCTCATACAGCACATCGCCGAGATTCAGAGGTACCAGCTCCAGACGGGCCACAACCCGCTCATAGTCGTGAGCCGGCAGCGCGTCGAGCAGGTGGTTCTGGTGCGGGTTGTGGCCCGTCGGGGTCGCGCCGCGCGCCCGATTCGCCGCAGACGACACTTTCTGTTTAACCGGGGCCCGCCGTGCAGTAGCCATGGAGCTACTTTACATCTCCCGTGCCGGCCTGTGTGCGGATTCGCACACAGGCTTTGCTACAGCGGGACTGTCGGCATCTGCAGCCGCAGTCCCCGCCGCCTAACTGCTATCGTGCGCTCACTCGGCTGTTCTGGATGGTAACTTCGACACGGCGATTCTGCTGCCGGCCGGTTGCAGAGCTGTTGTCCGCCACTGGCGAGCTCTTGCCCATGCCCGATGAACTCAGTCGTGACGAGTCGATACCCTGGCTTACCAGATAGATCTTCACCGCGTCGGCGCGACGTTGCGAGAGTCCGAGGTTGTAATCTTCACCACCGATGCTGTCGGTGTAGCCGACGATCAATACGCTGCGGTCGGCATACCTGGTGAGGAACGCCGCCAGCTTGCCCAGGTGCGCATCGCCGCCGGAGTTCAGGCTAGCCTCACCGCTGGCGAACAGCACATCGCCCAGAGTCAGCACCAGCCCACGGTCAGTAACCCGGGCCTGCAGACCTTCGATCTGCCGCTGCAGATCATCCGCGGCTGCACGTGCCGCCTCGGCTTGCTGCTGCTGGTCGCTGGCATTGGCCTGAGCCAGCGCCGCGCGGCTGTTGGCAGCATCGGCGATCTGCTGCTGATCGGCAGCATTGGCCTGCGCCGTATTGGCGCGGCGATTTGCGGCGTCGGCTTCCTGCGTGCGGGCCTGCAGCCGCATCGCTTCGCGCTGCTCGGCCAGGCCCTTGCGCTGGTCGACCGCAAGACTGCTTTCAGCCTCGGCCCGGGCAATGGCGATCCTTCGATCCGCCATGAACAGGCGATGATCGGATACAACCTTGTCGGGCTCGGGCTTTTCCGCAGCGGTCACGGCCGCGTTGGCCTGTTCCATCGCCAACGGAGCACGGTTGCCCAGTTGCGGGTCGGACTGCAGCGCGCTCAACCGGCTGCGCAACATCGCCGCACCATCCGGCTCGACCGGTGCGCTGGCGCAGGCGGTCAGCAGCACGGCGGCCACGGCCACGACGATCAGCCGATGGCGGCTAGATTGCAAAATGTTCATTAATTGGCTCCTGAATTGCGCTGCATTTCCTGCGCCAGCGTCTGGGTGCTGTGAATCATCTCGTCATTGACAGCCTTATCCTTGGCCGCCGCGGACTGCGCGCTTGACAGCTCGGCATCGACGCGCGATTCACGCGCCAGGCGATCGGCATCGACCATGCGCTTTTCGTTCACCGCGGTCTCGGCGGCGGCCAGCTTGTCGCGCGCTTCACTGAGCGGGGGCGAGGATGCATCGGCTATGCGCGCCTGATCGGCGACGCCTATGGCCTGCTTGGCCGAAGCCAGATCAACCGCCGGCGGCGGTGTGGCGGCACAGGCAGCGAGCAGCAGCGCACTGGCGAGGCCAAACAGTGCCGCCGCAGGCGCACGCAGGCGGCGGGTGCTTTCAAAATTCCGGATCATCGTGGCTTCTCCTGATACATGGATCGAAGGTGCCCGGTGCGGGCCCAGATTCGATTGAAAAGCCAGTGTTGCCCGTCGCCGCTGGCGAAGTCGGTGCGCTGGCGTACTTAAGGGGCAATCAGTGCGGGAGGGGCGAACAGCGCCGGTAATTCCTCCTCAGCGCTTGACATACGCGGCGCGAGACTGCTGCGACGCCTGTCGTGCGCTGCCGTACAGACCCGGGTGGCCGGCAGGGCTATGGTCGCGGCCGGGCTGAACCTGCGCGCGCCACGGCGAGCGTTCGACGCCGTAATTCCGACTCATTAAATAAATACAGAGATCACTTATGAAAATGAAATTAATCCTCGCTGGCACTGGCCTTGCGATCGCGGCCCTGGGCACGAGCTCCGCGGTCTATGCCGCCACTAAGGTGCAGATCGATCACAGAGTGTCCAGGACGATGGAACACTTCGATGCCATCGATCCGGCGAACCTGAGCCTCGGCAACAAGGCCGCAGGCATGCTGGTATTTCCGCGCGTCACCAAGGCCGGCATCGGCGTGGGCGGCGAGTTCGGCGAAGGCGTGCTGCTGGTCAATGGCAAGACCATGGGCTACTACAAGGTAGGCGCCGCATCGGTGGGCCTGACGCTCGGGCTCGCCAAGCACAGCGAGATCATCATGTTCATGACCCCGGAAGCGCTCGACAGATTCACCTCCAGCGATGGCTGGTCGATTGGCGCGGATGCGGGAATCACCGTGGTGTCCGGCGGAGCCGCAGGCAGCTTTGAGACGCAGACGGCGCAGAAGCCGATCCTCGGGTTTGTGTTCGCCGAGAAAGGCCTGATTGGTGACCTGTCGCTGCAGGGTTCGAAGATCTCGAAGATCAAGAGCTAGCAGCCGGTACGAGATACGGCCCGGCGCTTGGCTGCGCCAGGCTGGGGCCGGGCCGCCGCAGCGCTAGCGAATTGCTAACGAATTGATAGCGCTGCGGTTTCTTTCATCCCAAACGGATCTGGTGGAGCGGAAGGGGATCGAACCCTCGACCTTCGCATTGCGAACGCGACGCTCTCCCAACTGAGCTACCGCCCCACGAGGCGCGCGATTCTAGCATCCGCTCCCGCCGCCGCAAGCGTAAACCCCCGCAATCCCGACAGTTTTTCCCGATCGCTGACGCGTACGGCCGCGGTCGGAGCAATCTGACGATCAGGCGCGGCATGCGCGGATAGGGCGCCGCCCGCGCCACCGGCATGCTGCGGCGCAGGGATAGCTGACCGAGGGCCGCGACCATGGAACCCCAGTTCGAAATGCAGCAGCTGCTGCTGCGTCACCGCCAGATCCGCCACGCAATGCGCCAGCCCGGCGGCGTGCGGGTGACAGTGGAGCGCGAGTTGTATGCGATTGCTGAGCGGCTGAAGGCCTTCCCCGCCGCGCAACGAGCGCTGCAAACGGAATACTCGGCCTCGATGTCTACACGCTGAACGCTCACGGCGCCAGACGCCATGATCCGGACGCTATGATGTGCTGCTTCCCGCCTCCTGCTAGTGGCGGCAACGCTCGGAGGCTTGGCATTGGTATCTGGCGCTCGCAACACCCTCCCCCGCACCAGTCGGCACCTCATGCCATTCGGTGCTGAATCTCAACCGGGCGGCAGCGTGCGTTTCAGCTTGTGGGCGCCAAGCCACGAGCGCATTGGAATCGAACTCGACGGCGATGCGGCGGCCGCCATGCCGATGCAGCGCGAAGCCGACGGCTGGCACCGCCTGACCACCGATCGCGCCGGACCCGGCTCGCGCTACCGATTTATTCTGCCCGACGGCTTCCCGGTGCCCGATCCGGCCTCACGCCACCAGCCCGACGATGTGCATGGCCCGAGCGAGGTGGTGGATCCGCAGCACTATGCCTGGGGCGATGCGCACTGGCATGGCCGTCCGTGGAACGCCGCGGTCATCTACGAGCTGCATGTCGGCAGCTTCACCGCTGCCGGAACTTTCCTGGCGGCGATCGAGCGCCTGGCTCACCTGGTGGAGCTGGGGGTGACGGTGCTGGAGCTGATGCCGGTGGCGGACTTTCCCGGCCGCCGCAACTGGGGCTACGACGGCGTACTGCCGTTCGCGCCCGACTCGACCTATGGACGTCCGGAGCATCTGAAGGCCCTGATCGATGCGGCCCACGTGCGCGGGCTGATGGTGCTGCTGGACGTGGTCTACAACCACTTCGGGCCCGAGGGCAATTACCTGTCGCTGTATGCGCCGCAGTTCTTCAATCCGAAACACCAGACGCCGTGGGGCGCCGCGATTAATTTCGATGCCGAGGGCAGCGGCACGGTGCGTGAGTTCTTTATTCACAACGCGCTCTACTGGCTGGAGGAGTTTCACCTGGACGGGCTGCGGTTCGATGCGGTGCACGCGATCGTGGATGACAGCCCGATGCATCTGCTGGAGGAGCTGGCAACGCGGGTGCGTGCGGCGGCGCTGCCGCGCAGCGCGCACCTGATACTGGAAAACGAGCATAACGAGGCGCGCTGGCTGCAGCGCGACGCGCGCGGCAACGCGCTGCTGTATGACGGGCAATGGAACGACGATGTGCACCACGTCCTGCACGTTGCCGCAAGCGGCGAAGCCGAGGGCTACTACGCCGATTACCACGGAAATACCGAGCAGCTGGGCCGTGCCCTGGCGCAGGGTTTCGCGTTCCAGGGCGAGCTGATGCCCTATCGCGGTAGCGCGCGCGGCGAGTCCAGCGCGCATCTGCCACCCACAGCCTTCGTCGCGTTCCTGCAGAATCACGACCAGGTGGGCAATCGCGCGCTGGGCGAGCGGCTGAGTGCGTTGGTCGATCCGGCGGCGCTGCGTGCCGTGACCGCCCTGTACCTGCTGCTGCCGCAGATTCCGATGCTGTTCATGGGCGAGGAGTGGCACAGCCGCCGCCCGTTCCAGTTCTTCTGCGACTTCGGCGGCGAGCTCGGCGATGCAGTCAGCAACGGCCGGCGCCAGGAGTTTGCGCGCTTCGAGGCATTTCGCGATCCCGGCAAGCGCGCCAGCATCCCGGATCCGCAGGCCGAGCGCACCTTCGAGGACAGCAAGCTGGACTGGGAGCGGCTGGCAGACCCTGCGCATGCCGCCACCCTGCGCTGGTACCGCGATCTGCTGGGCGTGCGCAGGCGGCACATCGCCCCGCTGCTGGCGGAGCTGGTCGCGGCGGCGCAATTCAGCATCATCGAGCACGGCGCGCTGGTAGTACGCTGGCAGCCGCACGGCGGCGGCGAGCTGACATTGATGGCCAACCTGTCGGCATATGCGGTGCCGGGATTTCCGGCCGAGCACGGCAGCCTGCTGTGGCAGGAAGGGCATGTCGATGCCGCCGGCACGTTCTCGCCCTGGAGCCTGCGCTGGACCTTGCGCACCTGACTGCGCAGCACACAGGCATTGCACCATCATCCCGCGCGCCACCTACCGCCTGCAGTTGCAGCAGGGATTCGGCTTCGACGATGTAACGCAGCTGGCGCCCTACCTGCAACGGCTCGGCGTAAGCCACGCCTACCTGTCGCCCTACTTCAAGGCGCGCGCCGGCAGCACCCACGGTTACGACATCTTCGATCACCGCCAGCTCAATCCGGAGCTCGGCGACGATGCCGCGTTCACCCGCATGTGCGCGGCGCTCACGCAGCACGCGCTCGGCCAGATACTCGACTTCGTGCCCAATCACATGGGCGTGGGTGGTGCCGACAATCCGCTGTGGCTCGACGTGCTCGAATGGGGCGCGGACGCCGCGCACGCCGGCTGGTTCGATATCGATTGGGATCCGGAGCGGCGCTACCTGCACAACAAGATCCTGGTGCCGGTGCTCGGCGACCAGTACGGCATCGAACTGGAGCGCGGCATGCTGCGCCTGCAGTTCGATGCCAGCGAGGGCAGCTTCGCGGTCTGGGCCTACGGCACGCACAAACTGCCGATCTCCCCGCCGCACTATGGGGGCATCCTGGGCGACGGCCAGCTGCAGCTCGAGCAGCTGGCCGATGCCTTCGCCTGGCTGCCGAACTGGCGCGGCCAGATGCCGCAGCGCGCGGCAGAATTCAAGGCGCAGCTGGCGACACTGGCGGCCGAGCGCGCCGACGTGCGCGAGGCGCTGCGCTTCGCGCTCAGCCGTTTCGAGGGCCGCCCGGGGGACAGCGCCAGCTGGCGCGAACTCGATGAGCTGATCCAGCAGCAGCACTGGCGCGTCGCCCACTTTCGTGTCGCCGCGGATGACATCAATTACCGGCGTTTCTTCAACATCAACGATCTGGCGGGACTGCGCACCGAAGTGGTCGAGGTGTTCGAGCACGTGCATCACCGGCTGCTGCGCCTGGTGCGCGACGGCGTGCTCGATGGACTGCGCATCGATCATATTGATGGCATGTTCGACCCCAAGGCGTACCTGCGCCGGCTGCAGCGCCGGCTGACCGCGCGGCGCGCCGGCCGCCACTTCTACCTGGTGGTCGAGAAGATCCTGACGCCGCATGAGCGGCTGCGCGCCGACTGGCCGGTCGACGGCACCACCGGCTACGATTTTCTCAACCAGGTGCTGGGCGTGCTGATCGACGGCAGCGCGGCCGGCGCGCTCACCGACTGCTACGTCGAGTTCACAGGCGAGCGGCGCTCGTTCGCCGAAATCGCGCGCCTGTGCAAACTGCACATCATGGATAACGAGATGGCCAGCGAGCTCAATGTGCTGGCGCGCGACACGGCGCGGCTGGCGCGCCAGAATCCGCGCACCGCGGATTTCACGCGCGACCTGCTGCGCCGGGCCATCAAGGAGCTGATCGCCTGCTTTCCGGTATACCGCACCTATATCGACAGCAACGGCGAGCTGGACGAAGCCGACCGGCGCTACCTGAGCTGGGCGCTGGCGCAGGCGCGCCGCAACGAGACCGAGATCGATCCGAGTGCTTTCGACTTCCTCGAGCGGGTGCTGACCGGCGACCTGCTGCAGCAGCCGCGCAGCGGCTTCTCGCGCCAGGCGCTGCTGCGATGTGCGATGCGGCTGCAGCAGTACAGCGGGCCGGTGGTCGCCAAGGGCCTGGAAGACACCGCCTTCTACCGCTATAACCGCTTCATCGCGCTGAACGAGGTCGGCGGCGACCCGGAGCGCTTCGGCGCCACGGTGGCCGCATTTCACAAGGCCAATCAGCAGCGCGCGCAGCACTGGCCGCATGCCATGCTGACGACCGCCACCCACGACACCAAGCGCGGCGAGGATACCCGCGCGCGGCTCGCGGCGCTGTCCGAGTACGCGGATGAGTGGGCGCGGCAGCTGCCGGTATGGACCCGCATCCTGCGCGGACCGCAGGCCAGCGCGGACAGCGCACTGCGCCCCGATCGCAACGATGAGTACCTGCTCTATCAGCTGCTGGCCGGCACCTGGCCGTGCGAGCTGCTGCAGCTGGAGACGCCGGATGAGGCACGGCTGGCGTCATATGCCGAGCGCATCCGGCAGACGATGCAGAAATCGATGCGCGAAGCGCGCGTGCATACCGGCTGGGCGTTTCCCAACGCCGAGTACGAGGAGGCGATGAGCGCGCTGATCGATGCGGCATTGACCGGCACTCGCGCCGCCGCGTTCTTCGCCGCCTTCCTGCCCTTGGCGCGCCGCCTCGCCGCCTCCGGCGCGCATAACAGCCTAATCCAGACGGTGCTCAAGCTCACGTCCCCCGGCGTGCCCGATATCTACACCGGCAGCGAGCTGTGGGACCTGTCGATGGTCGACCCCGACAATCGCCGCCGCGTGGACTATGCACTGCGCATGGACATGCTCGGGCAGCTCGAAGGCCAGCTCTCAGCCGATCGCGCGCTGCACATGCGCCGGCTGTGGCACCACTGGTCCGACGGCCGCATCAAGCTGGCGACCATCATGACGCTGCTGCAGCATCGGCGCGCAGCAGCCGAGCTGTACGCCGATGGCGACTACCAGCCGCTGGCGGCCTCGGGCGCGCACGCCAATGAGCTGTGCGCCTTCGCACGCACCCACGGCCCGCAGATCCTGATCGTCGCGGTGGCGTGCGGCTCGCGTCGCCGCCAGCAGCCGGGGTTCGACGAGGACAGCGTGCTCGGGGTCCCGGAGACGCTGCGCCGCCGCCAGTGGCGCGAACTGCTGACCGGCAGAACTTTGATGCTGGAGGCCGGCCAGTGGCGCGGCAGCGAGCTGTTTGCCGATCTGCCGGCCGCAGTGCTGGTGGCCGACGCGCCTGAGGGCGGCTAGCTTTTCGCCAGCAGATCCTGGTATTGCGCGTTGTGCGCGATGAACTGCGCTACGTAGGAACAGCGGGCTTCGACGCTGCCGCCCTGCGCGCGCACCAGCTTCAGTGCGCCGGCGGTAAGCTGGGCGGCGATGCCGCGGCCGCGCAGCGCCGGCGGCACTTCGGCATGCAGCAGCAGGTAGTGCCTGACCTCGCGCCGGTAGTCGATGAAGGCGACGCCGTCGGCCAGCGCCAGCTCAAAGCGGCTGCGCGCCGGGTTGTCGCGCACCGCGCTGCCGGCTGCCGGGCTGGTGGCTGGCTTGTCCTCGGCAGCAGTCATTGCGCCTGCGCCTGATCCGCGAGGCCAAACTGCAGCGCGGCCAGGCGCGCATACAACGGGCTTGCGCGCAGCAGCTGCGGGTGACTGCCCACCGCGACCACGCGGCCGGCCTCCAGCACCACGATGCGATCGGCCTTGAGCACGGTAGCCAGCCGATGTGCGATCACCAGCGTGGTGCGATCGCGCATCAGCTCCATCAGCGCCACCTGCACCAGCCGCTCGGATTCGGCGTCGAGCGCGCTGGTGGCCTCATCGAGCAGCAGCAGCGGAGGGTTCTTCAGGATCGCGCGCGCGATCGCGATGCGCTGGCGCTGCCCGCCTGACAGCCGCGTACCGCGCTCGCCAAGGAAGGTGTCGTAGCCGGCCGGCAATTCACGCAGGAACTGATCCGCGGCGGCAGCGCGCGCCGCGGCCTCGATCTGCGCGTTCGAGGCACCAGGGCGCCCGTAGCCGATATTCTCGCGGGCGCTGGCGCCGAACAGCACCGTGTCCTGCGGCACGAAGCCGATCTGCGCCCGCAGTTCCTCCGGGCGCAGCTGACGCACATCGGCGCCGTCGATCGTGATGCGGCCGCTTTCCGGATCGTAGAAGCGCAGCAGCAGCTGGAACGTGGTGCTCTTGCCGGCGCCGGAAGGCCCGACCACCGCGACCGTCTCGCCGCTGCGCACCGCGAGCGTGTAGTCGTTGAGCGCCAGGGTTTCCGGCCGCGACGGGTAACGGAAATTCACGTGCTCGAAGCCGATATCGCCGCGCACCCTAGCAGGCAGCGACAGTGGCAATGCTGGGGCGGCGATCGTGGGCTGTGCGGCCAGCAGCTCGGTGAGGCGCTCCATGGCGCCGGCGGCGCGCTGCACCTCGCCCCACATCTCGGTCAGCGCGGCCGCCGAGCTGCCGACGATCGCCGCGTAGACGAAAAACTGGCTCAGCTGCCCCCAGGTCATGTCGCGGCTGAGCACCGCGTGGGCACCGAGCCACAGCACGCAGGTAATGCCGCCGAATACCAGCATGGTTCCAAGTCCGGTCATCACGGCGCGCACCCGGCTGCGCCGGATCGCGGCGACAAAGCTGGCCTCGACCGTGGCGGCGTAGCGCCGGCTCTGCAGCTCCTCCATCGTGAATGCCTGTACGGTCTGGATCGCGTTGAGCGTTTCGTCCACCAGGCTGCTGCTATCTGCAATCCGGTCCTGGGCGCCGCGCGACAGCCGTCGCACCCGCCGCCCGACCACGATCAGCGGCGCCACCACGATCGGCATCAACACCAGGATCCAGACCGTGAGCCGGCCGCTGGTGAGCGCCAGCAGCACCAGCGCTCCGGTCAGATTGAGCACCGAGCGCAGCGTGATCGACAGGTTCACGCCGGCGATGGCCTGGACCAGCGTGGTATCGGCGGTCAGCCGGGAGAGCACCTCGCCGGTGCGCGTGACCTCGAAAAAAGTCGGGTCCATACGCACCACGCGCCGGTACACCGCCTCGCGCAGGTCCGCCACTACCCGCTCCCCGAGCCAGGTGACGAGGTAGAATCGCAGCGCAGCAAATATGCCGAAGGCGACTGCGGCGACCAGGAACGCCGCCAGATAGGCATTGAGCACATGCGGGTCGGCAGACGACAGGCCATGATCGATCAGCCGTCGCAGGGCCGCCGGCAGCGCCAGCATCGCCGCTGCGGCCACCAGCAGCGCCGCTAATGCGCCGCTCAGCAGCGCCCAGTGCGGCGCCAGGAACGGCCACAGCGAGCGCAGCGGTCGCAGTGTCTTGGCTCGCGGTCGATCTGTCATATCTGCCATGCACACTAATCCTAACGCGGCGGCGCTTCGGACGTGATCCAACCGCTCGGTCTGTGACCCAAGACACTGGCGCCCCGGCCCGGTTTGGCAGTACCGTGTTGCGCTCGATCCCCTCGAAGAACTAGCTGGAGGAATTGCTCATGGCGCTTTGGAAAGAACCAGGCTCGACCCCGGGCCCGACAGGCAGCGGTACCCCCGCTTCGG
>Ga0182016_10003467_pt1 | contig 17987 bp, 15 predicted proteins | sample 712S2MmetaG_FD_120491 | JGI IMG/M metagenome (GOLD analysis project Ga0182016, IMG submission 120491) | Permafrost microbial communities from Stordalen Mire, Sweden - 712S2M metaG | ecosystem: Environmental > Terrestrial > Soil > Wetlands > Permafrost | place: Sweden: Stordalen | collected...
GCGGCGCGGGTTTGAGTTCTATAAGGCCCACTTCTTCCGATTGGACGGCGCCCCCAGATACTTTCACGATCGCACCTATCCACTGGACATTCATTGCGTGGCGCAAAGCATCATTACCCTGCTGGCGTTTGGGGATTTCGGTCAAGACAATTCCCAATTGGCGTCGTCGGTATTCCGATGGGCGATGGAGCATATGTGGGATGATCGCGGTTTCTTCTACTATCGGGTGCTGCGCCTGGGAACGGTGCGAACATCGTACATGAGATGGTCGCAAGCGTGGATGCTTTTGGCGCTGTGTGAGCTGATGCGGGCAGCGGACACGCCCAAGCAGCATCCAGAGGCAAACGGTTTGGTCAGAGTAGGCTAACTTTAATATGCTGACTTACGTCCTTATCACTCCAGCCCGGAACGAAGCTAAGTTCATTGAGCTCACGCTCAGGTCCGTGGTGTCCCAGACCGTCCATCCACTGAAGTGGGTGATCGTGAGCGATGGGTCCACCGACGGCACCGACGAGATTGTAAGTAAGTATTCGGCAGCTAATCCGTGGATCGAACTGGTCCGGATGCCGGAACGCGAGGAGCGCAACTTTGCCGGCAAGGTGCTGGCCTTCAACGCCGGATATGACAAGGTGAAGGGAATGCAATTCGACGCGATCGGCAGCGTGGACGCCGACGCCTCGTTCGAGGAAGACTTCTTTGCCTTCCTGCTGCAGAAACTCGCCGACGATCCTGCGCTCGGTCTGGCCGGAACTGCCTTCCGGGAAACATCGGGAGACAAGTACGACTATCGTTTCGTCAGCATCGAGCACGTGACGGGCATCTGTCAATTGTTTCGACGGCAGTGCTATCAGGATATCGGAGGGTATGTCCCGGTGAAGGGCGGCGCAATCGACCGGATCGCGAACATCGCCGCCCGGATGAAGGGATGGAAGACGAGAACCTTCACCGAGAAGACGTACTTTCACCATCGAACGATGAGCACGGCGGAGCAGGGCGTAATCAAAGCGAGATTCAAGGACGGAGCGAAGGACTACGCCGTCGGCAGCCATCCGCTCTGGGAACTGTTCCGGACGGCGTATCAGATGACGAAACCGCCCTATATCATCGGAGGGCTCGTCTTACTGCTCGGTTACTTCTGGTCGGTCGCGAGAGGCGTCGAGAGGCCGGTTTCCGAGGAAATGGCACGGTTCACCAGACACGAGCAGATGCAGCGCTTGAAGGAATTCCTGACGGGTAAGACATTGCGCAGGGGAACTTAACGGCTTCTCGAATGCTAGCCAGTCGGAATACAAGAGCGTCCCAGAGCAGCAAGCCCAATTTTGGGTTAGAAGACAGAATCGGAGATGAGAAAAATGTCCATTGCGGAGCGAAGTCTAACCATCGTAAGGGGTCTCGTCAAAAGGTACGGCCCGTCAAAGATCAAGAGAAAACTCTGGGACCAGGAATTTTCTGGGACCCACTGGGATTTTATCGACGACACGGCAGGTGACTGCGTGTACGCGCACTTGGAAAAACACCTGCATGGTGGCAGCATCCTCGACCTCGGATGCGGACCGGGCAACACCGCAAACGAGTTGGCGGCGGCCGCATACACGAACTATGTGGGGGTCGATATATCGGAGGCGGCCCTGACCAAAGCGAGGAGGCGAACCGAGGACAACGGACGTGCCGGCAAGAATAGTTTTGCATGCTCGGATTTTCTAAGCTACCGTCCGACCCAGCAGTTCAATGTGATCCTGTTTCGCGAATCCATGTACCATGTGCCTCTCGGTAAGGTTAAGCCGATATTAGATCGCTTTTCAATGTATCTGAAGAAGGACGGAGTCTTTATCGTGAGAATGAATATTACGGATGGCAAGGGCGGTCAAAAGCCTAGACTGGCGGCGATCGTTGGTGTCGTCGAAGCCGAGTTCGACGTTGTGGAGAAACGCCAGTACGGTGAATTGGGGCCGAGCGTAATTGTCTTTCAGCCAAGGTGAATAGTGGCGCGCCAACGACTTAGGGTCTAGATTCCGTGATGCAGTGCCTTCACTAGCGATTGCCTCAAGTCTAAAAGCAGTTTCATAAATGCTTCTGAAGCATTGAAAACGAAGGGTAAGTTGGTTCGTGCCCCGTTTATGAGACCAGTTCTAGGAGGTTGTTGAAAAACCACTGCCAATCCACAGCGGATGCGTGATAAGAAACAGGAATGCGAGGAGATGATCAGCAACTGCAACTGGGGATGTTCAGCTATGTGGCGTTGGAAGATCGGATACCAGCGGATCATCCACTGCGCGGAGTGAGGGCGCTGGTGGATGCGGTTTTGGCGGAGATGTCCAAAGATTTCGATGGACTGTACTCGCAGGTGGGACGGCCCTAATCGCCCCCGAACGGTTACTGCGGGCGTTGCTGCTGCAGGTGTTTTATTCGGTGCGCAGCGAGCGGCTCTTGATGGAGCAACTCAACTACAACTTGCTGTTCCGTTGGTTCGTGGGCTTGGAGATCGACGACGCGGTGTGGAGCCACGCGGTGTTCAGCAAGAACCGCGACCGGCTGTTGAACCAGGATCTGGCGCAGAAGTTTTTCGCCCACGTCAAAGAGCAGGCGGCGGGGTTGATGTCGGACGAGCACTTCACCGTGGATGGGACATTGATCGAGGCATGGGCGGGACAGAAGAGCTTTCGTCGCAAGGACAACGGCGGGTCGGGGAGCGGAGGAGATTTTCACGGCGAGTCGCGCCGCAACCAGACGCACGCCTCGCGCACCGACCCGGAAGCGCGGCTCTATAAGAAGTCGGCAGGCCAGGAATCCAAGCTGAGCTATCTGGGACATACTTTGGTGGAGAACCGGAATGGGTTGATCGCGGCAGCGATGACCACGCAGGCGGATGGCAGGGCGGAGCGCGATGCGGCTTTATTGATGTTGTACGAGTTGACCCGGAAGCGAAGCGGTCGGATCACGACGGGAGCGGACAAAGCCTATGACACGCGCGACTTCGTCGACACGGTGCGCGAGTTGGGTGTGACGCCGCACGTAGCACGCCGGCAACACGGCGCGATCGACGAACGAACCAGCCGGCATCCGGGATATGCGATCAGTTTAAGCAAACGATGGTTGGTGGAGAAGCCGTTCGGATGGCTGAAGCAGATTGGGCCTTTGAAGAAGGTGAAACTCCGCGGGCTGGCGAAGGTGGATTGGTTGTTCGTGTTCAGCTGCGCCGTCTTCAACCTGATCCGTATCCCAAAACTGCGGGCGCAGAGCACGTGAAGCAGCGGTCCCGACCCTCGGTTGCCGCCGATGGTGGCCGAGCGGGATCCAAAACAACAAAGCATGCGGCTCTTAGAATGATCCACACGCCGCGTAAACGATATTTTCAACAAGCTCCTAGAGAGAAGCCATAACCATCTATAACGAAGTTTGTCGCACGATCTTGCGTTGCGTGAGGTAGAAATCTTGAGAGTCTGCGGTAACGATATCAGAGTCGAGGGACGGCTGGTTCGCATCGCCCGTCTTGAATTGGACAAATATGAGTTCCTTGACGATCCAGGACCTGTGCTCGATGGCCTGCGAAAGTCCGGACGTCGGGTGGACCTTTTCACATTCTTGCAAAAGATGCCTGAAATACCTGTGCCTGAAGCACCGCCAAGATTTGATTACCCGATGGAATGGGATAACTTGGCTGTACTTCCCGTATCGACTTTCGACCACTGGTGGAATAAACAGATTCGCTCTTTTCCCCGCAACCGCGCACGGCAAGCGGAGAAAAAAGGGGTATTGTTACGTGAGGCGCCATTCGGCGATGGTCTCGTTCGGGGAATCTGGGAAATCTATAACGAGTGTCCGGTCCGTCAGGGAAAGCCGTTTGTGCACTTTGGGAAGGACCTTGAGACGGTACACAGAATCTCGGCAACATTTCTCGACCGCAGCATCTTTATAGGGGCGTACCTTGACAGCCGCCTGATTGGCTTTATCAAGTTAGTAACCGACCAATCTAGGATGCAGGCGAACACAATGCACATTGTTTCCATGATGCGGCACAAAGACAAAGCGCCAACCAATGCGCTGATCGCGCAGGCTGTACGGTCTTGTGCCGAGCGCGGGATCCGATACCTCGTTTATCAGAACTTCTCCTATGGCAAGAGGCTGGACGAGGATAGCCTCAGCCATTTCAAGGAAGTTAACGGATTCCAGCGCGTTAACCTGCCTCGCTACTACGTCCCCTTGACGGAAGTCGGTCGAGTTGCTTTCAGGCTCGGTCTGCACCGCAAATTGTCCGACCACTTTCCCGAGTCCATGATTACTAGGCTCCGCGAACTTCGCACCGCCTGGAATAACCGCAAGCTACAGGTCTCGACGGAGGCATTCTAAGAGGATCATGCCGGGAATCGTCGGTGTTATCACCAAGATGCCGCGCAAGCGGGCTGAGAGCGATCTTTTGCAGATGGTTGCCGCTATCCAGCATGAGACGTTTTATACGACCGGCACATGGGTCGATGAGTCGTTGGGGGTGTACGTAGGATGGGTTGCTCGGAGAGGTTCCTTCTCCGACGGGATGCCGCTCCTAAATGAGCGGGGAGATGTAGTTCTAGTTTTCTCTGGCGAAGAGTATCCCGACCCGTCGACCGTTCGTCAGCTCAGGGAGCGAGGTCATGAGTTCGCGGTGGAGGGACCTTCCTATCTGGTCCACCTCTCTGAGGAAGATCCCTCCTTCCCGAAATGCCTTAACGGACGATTTCAAGGGCTCATTGCAAAGAAGGCTTGGGGCACAACGGTGTTATTTAACGATCGTTACGGAATGCAGCGCCTTTACTACAATGAGTCGAGGGAGGCCTTTTACTTCGCTGCGGAAGCGAAGGCGGTCTTGGCAGTTTGTCCCGAACTTCGTCGGTCGAACGCGCGTGCTTTGGGAGAATTTGTTGCGTGTGGAAGCGTTTTGGAAAACCGAACGCTGTTCGATGGCATTCAGGTGCTTCCGCCAGCATCGGCCTGGACTTTTCGGTCAGGTTCACTGCAAACAAAAAGTACCTACTTTAATCCAATAGAGTGGGAGCAGCAGTCGTTGCTCGATCCAGCGGCCTATCACGAAGCCATCCGTAATATTTTTTCCAGGAATCTTTCGCGCTACTTCAACGGGCAGGAACGGATCGGTGTATCGCTGACGGGAGGACTGGATACACGCACTGTGATGGCCTGGCAGAGGTCCGCCCCCGGGTCGCTTCCTTGTTACACCTATGGGGAAGCAAACCGAGATTGTCGCGATGTCGTAGTGGCGCGCCAAATTGCACGGCATTGTCGGCAATCTCACCAGGTGATTCCTGTGGGGAGCGAATTTCTTTCGAGATTTGCTCACTATGCTGAACGCAGCATGTACCTGACGGATGCTTGTGTCGATGTGACCCGGGCGCCAGATCTGTACCTCAGCGAAAAGGCTCGTGAGATCGCCCCGGTAAGGATGACGGGACTTTACGGCGACGAGATACTCCGTCCTCACATCAGGGCATTCAAGCCAGTGCAACTCAGTTCCGGACTGTTCAACAATGATTTTCTCTCGCACGCGGGTGCGGCTCGATCGACGTACGCCGAAATCGTTAAAGGCAATCCCACTTCATTTTCTGCGTTTCGGCAGGCACCTTGGCACCACTATGGAATTCTGTCGCTTGAACAGACCCAACTGGCGGTCCGAACGCCATTCCTCGACAACGACTTCGTTCAGACGGTTTTTCGCGCCCCTCAATCGGCAACCGCGAACAACGATCTCCGCGTGCGACTAATTGGAGACGGCAGTCCGGCTCTGCAGCGAATACCGACAGATCGTGGGTTTGCGGGTAACTCGGGATGGGTTCGCGCGTGGACCTTACGGAATTACCTTGAGTTCACATTCAAGGCCGAATACGCATACGATTACGGCATGCCGCAATGGTTGGCTGGACTCGACCATGTCTTTTCGCCGTTGCGGATGGAGCGTCTCTTTCTCGGCAGACACAAGCTGTATCATTACCGAGTTTGGTACCGCGATACTTTGGCCAGCTACATTCAGGAGATTTTGCTTGACCCGCGCACACTGTCGCGCCCATATCTTGAGCGTGGTGGGGTTGAGACCATTGTCAGCGGCCATCTCAAAGGAAACCGTAACTATACCACCGAAATTCACCGGCTTCTTTCCCTGGAGTTGCTCCACCGTCTTTTCCTGGACGCCAAATAACCCGGTATGGGACAGCTCTAAGAAAACGCCGACAGAATCTTGAAATGAATCCTTCGCTCGCTGTTTTGCTGTGTTTCGTCGGGATCGGCGCTCTTTTCTTCCTTGATCGCGACAAGCCGGACCGCACCGCCAAAGCGATTTGGCTACCAGTTGCTTGGCTGTGGATCGTTGGATCGAGGACTCCGTCCATGTGGCTGGGGTTCGGCCCGGCGAGCGAGTCTGCTATGCAAAATGCCGAAGGTACTCCCTTTGACGCTACTGTTTTCGGGATTTTGTTGGCGGCCGGTATTATCCTCCTCATCGATAGACGAGTTCGAACCTATGCCTGTATCAAAGCAAACTGGCTGATTCTCACCTACTTTGCCTACTGCCTTCTAAGTGTGCTGTGGTCCGACTTTCCTGACATAACTTTCAAGCGCTGGATTAAGGCCATTGGCGATCTGACGATGGTTCTCGTCCTCGTAACCGATAAAGATCCTATCGCTGCTCTTGAGCGCCTTTTTTCCCGCGTAGGCTTCGTATTAATGCCTACGTCTATTCTCCTTATCAAGTATTTCAATGATTTGGGTCGCGGATATGATCCCAGCGGGATACCCATGAACAACGGCGTAACCACAAACAAGAATATGCTCGGTGTCATCACATTCGTCATCGCGCTGGGTGCATTATGGAGCTTTCTGAGTGTCCTCCTGGGCAACCAGAGACGCAATCGCACTCGACATCTGTTGGCCCGAGGTATTCTGCTCGCCGTTAGTGTAACCGTCTTGGATATGGCTCAATCAGCGACCTCAGTTGCCTGTTTTTTACTCGGCGCGGTGTTGATACTCGCCACATATTTGCCCTCAATTAGGCGCCGCCCTGGTGCGGTGCATGTACTGGTGGCGACGATTCTGCTAGCTGGGGGACTTACCGTTGTTTTTGGCGGACAGGCCGGAGTGGTGCACGCTTTGGGCAGACAGACAAACCTAACGGGCCGTACAGATATCTGGGCAGCGGTACTTCCGGTGGTTCCAAATCAATTTGTGGGCGCAGGGTTCGAAAGTTTCTGGATTGGGCCACGCGTCGAGAAAGTTTGGAGCAACCTTTCGCGATACATGCATGTCAACGAAGCACACAACGGTTACATCGAGGTTTACCTCAACCTCGGCTGGGTCGGTGTAAGCCTGATTGCAATCAACCTAATTAGCGGCTATAGGGGTTCGGTCGCCGCGTTTCGCCGGAATCCGGCGTTCGGCAGTTTGATGCTGGCCTATGTCGCCACGGCTGCGATTTACAGCATTTCTGAGGCCGGGTTCAGGTCGCTGGACCCAATTTGGGTCTTCTTCCTGCTGGCCGTAGTCGGTTCGCACAGCATTGTAACCGGTGCCGCCAGCGGCCCCGGACGGCTTCGCACACGCCCGCGTCGAGCCTCCAAGCCACTGCCAATGTCATTGCGAGTGACGAACCGTCCCTTAGCTCCCGATCTGAGCGGCGGCACCCATTGAAACCATTTGATTCCAACGGTATTTTTCATCCTGTTGTCAAAGCCCATGGACTGCGTCGGGCGGCGGTGCGCGGGGCCAGTGTTACGGTTTTTGCCCAGGGAGTTTCATTCGTTGTCCAGATGGTTGCGACCGTGGTTCTTGCGCGCCTCCTTACACCCGCCGATTTCGGTGTTGTCACCATGGTCACAACATTCAGTCTCCTGCTTTCTAGCTTCGGCCTGAATGGATTTACGGAAGCGATTTTGCAGCGTGAGGAAATCACCCACTCCCTCGCTAGCAACTTGTTCTGGATTAACTTCGGCGTCGCGGTTCTCCTGGCCGCTGCGTTTGCAGCGCTTGGACCATGGATGGCTTTCTTCTATCATGATTCCGCAGTTCGACATGTCGCTCAAGGTATGTCGCTCACCATTTTGGCCGCTAGTTTTTCGGTGATTCATCTTGCGCTCCTCAACCGTGCCATGCGCTTTACCGCCGTCTCGGCCAATGGTGTCGTCGCCCGCTCGGTCTATGTAGCTGTCTCGATCGCTTGCGGGATGGCCGGCTGGGGTTACTGGGCGCTGGTCGCGGGCAGCGTAGCGCAACAGGTCAGCATATCGGTTGGCGCCTGGATACTGTGCCGCTGGATTCCGAGCCTGCCACGCCGAACGCCCGGCACTGCTGCGGTTGTAAAGTTCGCCATGAACGTATATTCGCACTTCAGTCTTAGTTATTTTTCGGGCAACACCGACAACCTGCTGGTAGGCTGGCGATATGGAGCGGGAGCCTTGGGGTTTTACAAGAAAGCCTTCGACCTCTTTACCATTCCCGTGTGCCAGCTTCTAGCCCCGATGGGTGCCGTCGTAGTGGCTACGCTCAGCCGTTTCAGCCGTGAGCGCGCTCAATACCAGCGCTACTTCTTGTCTGGCATATCAGTTTTGGCGCTGATCGGCATGGGCATTGGTGCGGACTTTACTTTGGTGGGCAGAGACTTGATTCGCATTGTCTTAGGGCCGAGTTGGGCGCAGGCGGGACGGATCTTTATTTTTTTTGGCCCTGGCATTGGAGTGATGCTCCTCTATAACACCCATGGTTGGATTCACCTCTCGATTGGCCGACCGGATCGTTGGTTTCGCTGGGGGCTGATTGAGTTCCTGTGCACAGCGACCCTGTTCGCGATCGGATTGCATTGGGGACCGATCGGAGTGGCTTCGGCCTGGACGATCTCTTTTTTCATTCTCATGGTCCCAGCATTTTGGTACGCCGGTAGGCCGATCGGCTTCAGTGCTGGTTCCGTGATGGCGGTGGTCTGGAGGTTTTTTGTGGCTTCGGTTCTAGCTGGCGGCAGCACCGCTTGGCTTGTTCACGCTGTCCCACCATTTGGGACGACCCCTGGCGCCGTGGGTGCGTGTGCGCGTGTTATCTCCGTTTCGTTGCTTTTTCTTGTGCTTTACCTTGGCGCAGTGATTGTGCTTCATCGCGGTCTTGAGCCCATACTCCAGACTGCCAGCCTTGTCCACGATCTGCTGCCCCAACGTGGCACGCCACGGGCATTGCGAGTCGAACCGCCGGAAGTGGTGACGAGCCCAGGGTAGTTGAGCTGCGTGCCGATAACGAGCAAGATCAAAGGTGTAAATTTCATTAGCTTATTGACTGGAATAAAGTAGCCCGATCGCCAGGCGCCCAAGGTCATCCATCTGCTTCGAACTTCCTAAGTTATGCCTTTTGAGATCAACATGGACAAGCAGCAAAATACGCAATTACTTGATCATCGCACCGGGGCTGTGGTTGCGACGCCTGACGAACTAGAAGTTGCGTTGCTAACGGGGTGTCAGGACAGGCCGTACGCATTCGGCATGGCCATGGCGCTTGTGGCCAAGGGGGTATGCCTTGATGTGATTGGCAGTGACGAAGTGGATAGTCCCGAAATGCACACAACTCGCAATTTGCGCTTTCTGAACCTAAGAGGCCATCAGCGCCAGGATTCCACCTTCGTGAAAAAGCTATGGCTGCTGTTGGTCTATTATGCTCGGCTACTTCGCTTTGCCGCGACGACTAGGGCAGAGATAATTCACATCTTATGGAACAATAAAGTCGAGTATTTCGATCGAACTCTTCTGCTGTTGTACTACAAGTTGCAGGGAAAGAAACTTGCTTTTACCGCACACAATGTGAACCAAGGGAGAAGGGACTCGAACGATTCGTTGTTAAATCGACTTACCTTGAGGATTCAGTATCGACTTGTGGATCACATTTTTGTCCACACACAGAGGATGAAGAACGAACTGATCGACGATTTTGGGGTTCATGAACGAGCTGTGACGATCATTCGTCATCCGATCAACAACGCCTTCCCAGATACGGATCTTACCCCGGCGGAAGCAAAGCAGCGGTTGGGCCTTGCCGAATCCGAAAGAGCAATTCTTTTCTTCGGCAGAATCAGGGCTTATAAGGGGCTCGAGCATTTGCTGGCGGCTTTTCAACTACTAACGACCAGAAGTGCGAATTATCGGCTGATTGTTGCCGGCGAGCCCAAGAAGGGAAGCGAGGAATATCTGGACCAGATCCGCGAGACCATCAGTCGCGAATTCGATCCGGGAAAGGTATTACTGAAAGTGCAATTCATACCGGATAAGGAGATGGAGTTGTACCTCAAGGCCGGCGACGTTTTGGTCCTGCCGTACAAGGAGATCTTCCAAAGCGGCGTGCTTTTCTTGGGCTATAGTTTCGGTTTGCCTGTGGTAGCGACGGACGTGGGATCTTTCAGGGAAGAGATAGTCGAAGGCAAGACCGGATTTCTCTGTCAACCCGGCGATCCAGCCGACTTGGCTAATGCCCTCGAGACCTATTTCGAAAGTGACTTATATAGCGAATTGGACACGCGTCGACGTGAGATACGTGAGTACGCTTATGCGCATCATTCTTGGGATGCGGTGGCGACGCTGACCCGGAATGCGTACGCAGAGCTCTTAAGGAGGCAGCGATCGTGAAGCCGTTGGTATCAATTCTCATCCCCGCTTATAACGCGCAAGAGTGGCTCGCGGATACACTCCGGTCGGCGATTGCGCAGAGCTGGGACCGAAAGGAGATCATCATCGTTGACGACGGTTCCAAGGACCAGACTTTGGCGATCGCACGCCGGTTTGAATCCGAGAGCGTGAGGGTTTATACGCAACCAAATCAAGGTGCCGCCGCGGCGAGGAACAGAGCTTTTTCTTTAAGTCAAGGGGACTACATTCAATGGCTGGATGCCGATGATCTTTTGGCGCCAGGGAAAATCGCCAATCAAATGGAGGCATTGGCCTCACTTCCAGGTACGAGGACGCTGCTTTCCGGGGGCTGGGGGCGGTTTAGGTATCGGTGTAGCCATGCGCGATTCGTCCCCACTGCGCTGTGGTGTGACCTGTCTCCAGTGGAATGGCTGATCCGCAAAATGGAACAGAATGTCTACATGCAGACCGGGTCGTGGCTGGTGAGCCGCGAACTGACCGAAGCTGCAGGCCCGTGGGATGTCAGGTTGCTCGGAGACGATGATGGTGAGTACTTCTGTCGCGTGCTCCTGGCGAGCGACGGCGTTCGGTTCGTTCCAGGATCAAGAGTGTACTATCGCGAGGCTGGGTCTGGCAGTTTGAGCTACATAGGGGGCTCAGACAGGAAGCGCGATGCGCAGTGGCTCTCCATGAAACTGCATGTCGGTTATATCAGGTCGCTTGAAGATAGTGAAAGAGTACGGACAGCCTGTGTGAAGTTCCTGCAGAACTGGATGGTTTTCTTCTATCCCGAAAGACTCGATATTTTCCGCCAGGCGGAAGACTTGGCGTGGAAACTAGGCGGGGAGCTCCAGGTGCCGCGACTTTCATGGAAGTACTCTTGGATAAAGATGCTATTCGGGTGGCGTCTTGCCAGACGCGCTCAGCTCACGCTACCAAATGTCCGGTGGTTGTTAGTAAGGCTTTGGGACAAAACTCTCTTCCGTATCGAGGGCCGAAGGCATGAGGCCCATCCGGAAACGTGAAAATCGCGTGTCCATACGCGTGGCTCCAAGACTAGAACTGGTCTCTCAAATAGTGTACGAATTAGCTAAACCATTGGTTTTCAATGCTGTAGACCATTCTTGAGACCGCTTCGAATAATACCCTACTGGCCATGCCCAATAGGGGAAAATGCGTCCTCCAAAGTGTACTTCTGAGTCTGGCGTTGCCCGCTTCTCATTGCTAGACTTGCCATACAAGATGCGAGGTTTGCCCTGGAGGCTGATTTAAATGAGACGTTGGTCTTTACTCCCCCTGATTCCAGTTTGGTTCGTTCTTTCCACATTTGGCAACGCACAACTATGGTCTGGAATCATCGATCCCAGCCGGGCCGTCAATTGGGCCAATGCTGGTATTCCAGGCGGCATCCCCTCTGGTTCTTGGACGCAGTGCGGCTCAACCATTGCGGCTTATTCCGGGAGCGCTGCAGCGATCAATAACGCCATTGCTGCCTGCCGACCGGGCCAGTTCGTAAACTTGGGAGCCGGAACATTCAATCTTTCATCTGGAATCGACTTCACCCACCATAGTAACGTGGTAGTGCGCGGACAGGGCGCCAATTCGACTTTTCTCGTTTTCACCGGAGCTGGTGCCGGCGGCTACAATTCCCTGGTTGCCATGGAAGGGTCGGTCAGCGGGCCGGGATTCGAGAATAACGTCTGCGACTGGACTGCTGGATATTCGGCGGGAACTAATGTCATCACCCTCGCGAATTGCGGAACGACCAAGCCAACGGCAGGAAGCCTGTCAAATCTCGTTGTGGGTACGGTTCTCGTGTTGGACCAGCTCGACGAAAGCAGCGATACGGGGCAAGTCTGGAACTGCGCATCAAACACTGGGTCGAGTGTTTGCGCGAATACAACGCCGAGCGGTTTTGAGCGCCAGGACGGTACTTGTAGTGGCGGCATGTGCACTCGCTCGCAGCAACAATCCGTCGTCGTCACTGCTATTAAGGGCTCGAGTGTTACGATTTCTCCTGGGCTTTACATGCCGAATTGGAGGTCTGGACAGCTTTCCCAAGCGTGGTTTGCGACGACGACCGTGACCAACGATGGCTTGGAGAATCTTTCTATCGACAATACCTCCGTTGGCGCATCGAGTGGCCAGAACGTCATGATCGCGAACTGCTACGAGTGCTGGGTCACGGGCGTGCGGAGTATCGATGCTAACCGCAGCCATATTCGGCAACTGATTACTTCTCACGACATGGTGACGAATAACTACACTTATAAGAACGTGTCCAGCTTGACAGTTAGCTATGGCATTGAGATCGCGGTCGCTGGAGACGGCGCTGTTTTGAATAACATCACACAGCAGGACACCGATAGCGAGCCGAGTTGCAGCGGATCATGTACCGGAAACGTGATTGGCTACAATTTCGACATAAACAACGTCTATGCTGACCCTGGGTGGATGCAGGCTGGATTTTACCAGCACTCGGCTGGAGACACGTTCAATCTCTGGGAGGGGAACGTTGGTCCCGGATATACTGCCGACGACGTCCATGGAACGCACCATTTCGAGACGGTCTACCGTAATTTTCTGATCGGAAACAATCAGTCGCCTTGCTTTAAGTCGCTCTGCGCTGCCCAGACGGTTCCCGTGCAACTATACGCTGGTTCGCGCTATATCAACGTGATTGGCAATGTGCTCGGGCAATCGGGTTTCCACAATAATTACCAATGCAATGCCACGTCGGCAACCTCGTGCCCCTCGGGAAGACATCCAGGAGGGACTGGCACCGACACGTCCATCTATTACATGGGATACACCGGAAATGGCGCTCAGCAGGACACCTCCATCACGGGCTTTTGTTCGAATCCTTCGTGCAGCGCGAGAGGAACATTCGATCCGCAAGTGGGCGCTTATCTTATGCGCTGGGGGAACTATGACGTTGTCACCGGGGCGGTGCGCTGGTGTGGTAGTGCATCCGACACAGGGTGGTCAACGACATGTTCCAGCACTTCGGAAGTTCCTACGAATATTTCATCATACTCCAATTCAGTTCCCACTAAGGGCGATGCTGGAATCGGGCAATCCGTGATGCCGGCGTCATTCTATTACAATTCACAACCTTCTTGGTGGCCTTCTGGAAAGGCGTGGCCTCTGATTGGGCCGGATGTGACAGGAGGCAACATTGCGGGCACCGGTGGCTTCGCCAATACGAACCCAGCGGAAGATTGCTATCTCAATGCGATGAATGGTCCTTCCGATGGCAGCGGAGGCGCTTTGAGTTTCAATGCAGCTGCTTGCTACACTAATAGTTCTCCAGTTCCACCTCCGACCGGCCTTACCGCCGTCGTCCACTGATGTCGCTTTTCTCGGTGGGATCTGAAGCTTACCGCAAAGCCAACAAATACTGGTCTAACAACTGGTTCCTACGCCGCCGGGGACTGTGAGAGCGTTTGCACTCATCGTCACAGGCTGCCGCGATCACTACGTGATTGCCGTTATACTTATTACAAATGGTTTCAATCGTGCATAACGTTTCAGAACGTTGTCGAGATTTGGTTGAAGCGGAGACAAAGGCGGTTCTCCTGGTTGGCGGACTGGGCACAAGATTGCGTGCTCTAGCGCCCTCAACCCCAAAACCGCTGGCTCCAATTGGAGATTGTCCGTTTCTCGAATTACTGATCCGGCAGTTGTACGAACAAGGGATACAACGTCTGGTGATGTGCACAGGTTACCTCGCCGAGCACATCGAAAACGAGTTTGGAAATGGACAAACACTAGGAGTAACGATCGAGTACTCCAAGGAACCGCATCCGCTCGGAACGGCGGGAGCTATTAAGTTCGCACAGAGGCATCTTCAGAGCATCCCCGAATTCGTCGTAATGAATGGCGATTCCTTCTTGGAAATTGACCTGCGTCAGTTACTGGATTTTCATCGGGCACACCGCGGACTAATCACCATGGCGATGGTGTCCGCTGAAAATGCAGGCCGCTATGGAACCGTGCATACAGATTCCAGTAATCGGGTCACAGAGTTTTGCGAAAAGACCGGTAACGACTCGGCTGGTCTGATTAATGGGGGAGTGTACGTGTTCAGCCGTGCTGTTCTCGATCTTATTCCCGATGGACAGGTTAGCTTAGAGAAGGACGTTATTCCAAGATTGCTAAATCATGGGGTGTATGGGTCAGAACAACGCGGAATATTTATCGACATAGGAACTCCGGTCGACTATAAGCGAGCCCAGCATCTGTTGGAGCACCTGAATCGAGCGAGCCACCAGGATGCTTTAGGGCGTCAATCCTTAAGAGGGCGCAAAAGTTGATCTAGCCGTTTTTTTTGCAGATTAGGGGAGCGTAGATGGAAAGCGCAAATCAGCTCGAAAAGAGCGTCATAAAATCAATTGAGGCCTCCATTGCAGTAAAGGAATGCCTGCTCAAGAATTCCGACCTGATTGCCACGGTGAGTCGAGTTACCGAAGTCTTGATTGCGGCCTTCGGGGCGGGGAGCAAAGTGCTCTTGTTTGGCAACGGCGGAAGCGCCGCAGACGCACAGCACATCGCGGCGGAATTCGTTGGGCGCTTTGCGTTTGATCGTCCAGCTCTGCCTGCTCTAGCGCTTAACGCGAACACGTCTTGTGTCACGGCTATTGGGAATGACTACGGCTTCGATCTGGTATTCTCTCGACAGATCGAAGCTCTGGCACGTCGTGGTGACGTAGCCGTCGGTATTTCGACAAGTGGCCAGTCGCCAAACGTGATTCGAGCGATGTCGACTGCGAAAAAGATGGGGCTGCATACGGTTGGATTGGCAGGCTCTACCGGCGGAGCGTTGGCAGATGCGGTGGACTATTGCATCTGCGCGCCATCGAGCGAGACCCCTCGCATACAAGAATGTCACATACTGATCGGGCACATCATTTCAGAATTGGTGGAAGAGACAATATTTCATGAAGAAAGCTGCCTTTCTCGATCGCGACGGAGTCATCAACCGAAAAGCGCCTGAAGGCCAATATGTGACACGGTGGGAGGAGATGGAGTTTCTTCCTGGGGTAGCTGAGGCCCTTCGGTTGCTCAATCATGCTGGATTCTGCCTAATCGTCGTGAGCAATCAGCGTTGTATAGCTAAAGGGCTCATTACTGCAGGCGAAATGGACTCTATTCATGCGCGGATGCGTCGCGAGTTTTCCGATGCGGGCGCGACGATCGATGCGATCTATTACTGCCCGCATGACATCCAGCCGCCATGCACTTGTCGCAAGCCTCAGCCCGGCTTGTTGTTGAACGCTGCTCGGACACACAATGTCGACCTCGCTGCGTCATGGATGATTGGCGATTCCGAAGTTGACGTGGAAGCCGGCAGGGCTGCCGAATGTCGCACCGCGCGTCTTCTGGGGGACGGTGACCCTAACCATGGGCCCGCCGATGTGGTTGCCTCGTCCCTCCTCGACGCTACCCAAAAAATCCTGGAATACGAAACGGGTTTATTGCTCGACTAAAGTTGCCGACTTCCGATGATCAAACTACTCTGTCGTTTTGAAAAGCTTCCGCTGCCTCTGTGCGCATTCGGTCGAGGATGGATGTCAAGACGCGATCGCCATTATCGCTGATCTCAAGTTTAAGAAAGGTCAAACACATGGTCATTACAAGCACTCCACTTCGCATTTCATTCTTCGGGGGCGGGACTGATTATCCTGTGTGGTACCGTGAACATGGAGGCGCAGTTTTGTCGACGACTATCGACAAGTCTTGCTTCATAACTTGCCGGTGGTTGCCGCCGTTCTTTGAGTACCACAGTCGTATTTCCTATACAAAAGTCGAAAATGTCAGCACAAACGCGGCCATCCAGCATCCTTCGGTGCGCGCTTGCCTGCAATATCTTGGTATTGAAGAAGGTGTAGAAATTCATCACATTGCCGACCTGCCGGCGCGGGCGGGGTTGGGCACAAGTTCGGCGTTCACGGTGGGGCTTCTCCATGGCCTCTACGCCCTTAGGAACCAAATGCGGGACAAACACTCGCTGGCAATGGAAGCGATCAAGGTGGAACAAGATATTCTAAAGGAAGCGGTTGGGGCACAGGATCAAGCTAGCGCCGCATACGGAGGATTCAATCGCATTAATTTTGGTACCGACGGATCAGTTGACGTAAGCCGGATACTGACTTCGGGAGATAGGTTGACAGAATTAGAAGGGCATTTAGCGCTCTACTTCACAGGGTTCTCGCGAATCGCTTCGGAAATTGCCCAGGAACAGTTACAGCAGACACCGCATAGAACACGGGAACTGGATATGATGCGCAGCCTTGTCGACGAAGCTGAAGCAATCGTCACAAACCTAAGCCGTCCTATCGGAGATTTTGGACGCTTGTTGCATGAAAGTTGGAGCATAAAGAAGACTCTGACGAAGAGAATCACGAACCCCGCAATCGACCAAATCTATGACGCCGGGATAAGAGCGGGAGCGCTGGGAGGGAAACTTCTCGGGGCGGGTGGTGGCGGGTTTATGGTGTTCTTCATCCCGCCTGAACGACGGGAGGCCTTGCGTAATTGCCTTAAGAAGCTCCTCTGTATCCCGTTCAAATTTTCAACTAGAGGCAGTCACGTAGTAGTTTACGAACCGGAGCAATTGTATGACCAGTCGCTGGCGAGTGAGCGGAATCTAGTATATGGCCAGAAAGGTGAGCACAAAGACCGTCATGAAATTATGACTTAAGCACATCGGATTATAAGTTCGCCTGACAAGTACGTGCGCGCCATTCTTGTTAATTGCCTTTGGTGCCATATACTCAAGATCCGCAATACCAGCAACATCACAATAGTATTTAGCCTAAATCATGCATAGGCAACGCAATCGAGTTCTCATGATTCTGGAGAATTGCAGCTATCTGCGAGATGCTCGAGTGAGCAAAGAGGCTCGAGCGCTTACGAGGAATGGATACGAGGTATCGGTCATCAGTCCGGAGTTCGGCCGGTGGCCAACCCGGCTGCAGATCGAAGGCGTCACCGTGTATGGGTTTCCCCACATGTCGTTCTCATCCGGCACTCTCGGGTATCTTCTGGAATACGCCTACGCCACACTCGCTATTGCCGTCCTCACAGCGTATGTATGGTTGACCCGGGGCTTTGACATTGTTCATATCGCGAATCCACCCGACTGTCTGGTTCCGGTCACCGCAATTTACAAGATACTGGGCAAACGAATCATTTACGACCAGCACGATCTTAGCCCCGAACTCTACGTCGCTCGATTTTCGCGTTCGAGTGCTGTGCTTCTAAGATTACAGCTGTGGCTAGAGTTGCTTTCTTACAAACTTGCTGACCACGTGATTGTTACTAATGAATCGTATCGAGACGTTGCCATGAGCC
>Ga0182016_10003469_pt1 | contig 17985 bp, 18 predicted proteins | sample 712S2MmetaG_FD_120491 | JGI IMG/M metagenome (GOLD analysis project Ga0182016, IMG submission 120491) | Permafrost microbial communities from Stordalen Mire, Sweden - 712S2M metaG | ecosystem: Environmental > Terrestrial > Soil > Wetlands > Permafrost | place: Sweden: Stordalen | collected...
AATATATTCAAATGTATATGTCATTTTATCTAGAAAAAGAATATTATTTTCATTAATTAAACGCAAATTATTTTAAAAGTCATTACGTGACAAGTTGGATTTTAAATAATTAGGGTAATATTTGTGTAAATAAATAAATCAATTTTTATTTCGAATATTTTTCAAACCAAATGAACCCATTGGCCAGTTCTTACCACATCATAACTTGTTGGTTCTGAATTAACAGGCTTTGATTTTTCTGCTCCTCCTTTGCTTACATGACTTGATATGACAGATACTGAAGGGTTCTTGTTTGGTTCTCTATAAATCATAACAACATGCCACAATTTGGAATCATTACTATTAACACCGAGCATTTTGTTTATTATTATTTAATTAAAAATTCAGATTAATTAAGTATGATAATTATTTGATAAATTAAGCGTTACAGTTAATGTTATATTTCAATTTTATAATTATTTACTGGATTAAATTCAAACGCTGGAGTTGATCGAGAATCTTCAACAACATCCGGTCATATTATATAAATCAACTTCGTCGTCCGTTTCAGTTACAACATATTTCGTGAACTCCGACCATTTTCCGTCAACACATTCACTATCTTCTGGCTTTGCTTTTTCTGCTTCTTCTTCGGTTTTGTGCGTTGAAACTACTTTGACTGTCACGTGAAACTTAGGCCCCCAATGAACCATAATCACGTGCCACATCTTTTCATATTCGATAACCAGGTTATCACTCGAGTTACTAGAACTAGATGAATCAGTGTCAGACATTTTATTTTTAAATATTTGTTTTTAATTGAGTATGATTATTTATTAAATATATTATGTGTATCAATGCATGTAATTTTTCAATTTTAAATATATTAATGTCATCAAAAATTGATTTACATATTTATTCAGTAAATCACAAGATCAATTTAAGTATAACTAAAGTAAATACAAATATAAAAATAAACTGAATAATTACAATGAATGTCTTCAACACTGTAAAAGATATACTTGACGGAATAAAAAATAATAATAAAAAATATCGAATAACAATCCCTCCATTTCAAAGACACAGTGTTTGGAATAAAGAAAAAGAAAATAAATTGATTGATAGTATCGAAAATAATTTTTTGATAAATCAATTAACTGTATACAAAATGGGTACAATTGACAATGTCGATATATATCAATTAATCGATGGACTGCAGAGGGTTATAGCAATAATAAAATATATGAATAATCCATTTTCGTTTGAAATAATTAAAGATAGAATTAACAGTTGGAGAGATGATTTCATTAAAACAAGTAAAATTAGTCAAACGGTTGGAGTAAACATATTTAACTACTGGTTTACATTCGATATATTCGGAAATTATGAACAAATACTTTATAGAAAATATATGGAAAAATATACTGAATTAACAAAGGAGGTCAAAAATCAAACTAAGGTTAAATCTGACGAACAAATTAAAAAACTTGTTGATATAATCATAGCTAGATCCAATGAAATTTCTACATCAATCAGAATCGTACAAGATTATAAAATAAATGTACAATACTGCGATTGTGATCCTGAAAAATTACCCGAACAATTTGAGAGAATGAACGAAAATGTTCAAAAGGCTTCTGATGTTGAAACATTTTCAGCCTCGTGCTATAGGCATGGATTTATTGATGTCGATAATGAAGAAATAAAAGAATGTATCGAGACATATTTTAATAAATTAAAAGAAAATTTAGCATTTTTCACCATTGATAGAAACTACGAAGGAACAACAATATATGAATACATTGAGGGTCTACAGATACATTTAGAAGAAAAATTTGATCTGTTAGAAACAATAAATGTTAAAAATAAAAAATACTTATTTTTAATATTACAAAAAATTTTTGGTTCACATAAGCTTGTTGGTCTTGCAGAACCGATGATGAAAGAATATAAAAAAGATAAATTTAAAACAATGGAACAGATGTTAATAAAGTCCATAGGAAAGATAAGTAATCAAATTAACAGCATGTTAAAATTAAAAGCAATGACAAAAACAAATTTAGATGCTAATTTATTCATTAATACAGTGGCATCTTATTATAAGAATAATTGTAAAGATTTTGAATATCATAAAAATTTATTTGAATTGTTTACACTTTATCAAAAAATTATTAAAGAAATGCCGGAAACAGCAGCTGGAGATATTTCTAAATTTTATTATACAAAAATTAGTAAAAATGATTTACTTAAAATGTTTGAAGAATATGAAAAATCATTTAATGATAGTAAAAAAGAGCCTTCGGTCGCCGATAAAATATTTTTACGATTATTATACGGTGAAACTCTATCGTATAATACTTTGGAGACAAAAGATTGTCAAATAGAACATATTCTACCTCAAGCCAGATTAAAAAAAATCAATGAAGATTTAAACATGAAATTACCAATAAATCATATAGGTAATTTATGTATTTTAGACAAACGTACAAACACAAAAAAACAACAATTAACACTTGATGAATATGTGATTGATTGTAAGAAAAATAAAACAAAAATCAAAGACTTCGAAGAAAGATATTTGTTTGTTTCTATGGATAAATTAAATATTATTAATGATAAAAAATTCAATGAACAAATGTATACTGATTTTGTTAATAACAGATATCAAATAATGAAACAAAAATTTATAGAACATTATGACAATGCAATAAATAATGACAATGATAACAATAATGATGACATAAACGACGAAATAAATAATGATGAAAACATTAATAAAACTATTGATGGAGATAACTATGATGAAATCGATGAAGATGACGATGTTGAGACAGTAAATGTCCCACCAAGAGCCGCAATTCAGTTATTACCAAAAAAACCGATTGTACTAAAAAAAAATAAATTGGCAATGAGTTTCAATTAATTAACATAATTGATCCATCATATTCTCATCGTTCAATCGTAATAGTCGCCTTGTATCCTCTGGAATTTTGCGGTTGTTGTACAATATTAATTTAATTTCTTGTTTTGTCTGTTCGATTATTTTATCGTCATCCTTTCTACTCAGAAAATTACCGAATCTTTTTATTGTTTGTTCATCTAATTTGTCTTCTAATTCCTCAAATTTTTCCACCAAATAATCACTCTTTTCATCATATATATCGGTTAAACATTTTTCTCTGTCAATTAATTTCCAATCTTCCCCATCATACATCATCACATACGTGTCTTTGATATTACTGATGTATATATTATGGTTTTCTGGTCTGTTTTTATCAAAGTGAACAATCTGTGTAAGGTTTTCAATAGATTTGAACCCTTTGTAAAGTATTTTTTTGAGATGATCCTCCGTAATAAATGAGAGGTCCTCCTTACCGTGCGCAATTAGGTTAATATGCAAGTTTTTAATGTTATTTTGTTGATTATTTGTATTATTTTGATTTTCTATTGTATTCATCGTACCAGTATTGGTATTATTAATAGTTGTATTATTTTTAATAGCCAATTCATTCTTTAGTTTTAAATTTTCTGCTTTCAATTCATCGAACATCTTTTTATTATCTTCTTTAATTTCTTTCATCTGTTTTAATAATAATTGATATATTTCCTCTTTTTTGTTTGTATCTTCTTTTTTTATTTTACATCTGTCATTTATATGTCTTTCTAGTGTATATTTATTACAAAATTCTTTATTACAATAATTGCATCTTTGTTTATTATTTTCTAAATTTTGGTCAATTGAGTTAATTGGGTTAATTGGGATGAATCTTGGTTAATTGTGTATTAACCTTTATTATACATGGGTTTTTTCTATTAATATGGTAGGTATAATCACATTTTTAACTAAATATTTTGTGTTTGAATTATAACATATATTTCTATGTTTACGTATATGTTCTAAATAATGGACATTAAAACTATCTCTAAAGGATATCATTATATAAACTTAATAAAATAATTAAAATAAATAAAAAAGGTAATGTAGATACAATAAATTATATATTAAAATATTAAGTAATACACCTGCGAATGATACCTTAGTAGAAAAAATTATATCAGCTATTAAAAAAGAATCTGACATAAATAAAATGTATACATTACTTCAAAATTACAATAATTATATGGTAGAAACAGCTTAATGTACTCAATTAATTGAGTAATTTTTCTAACTGATTATTTTCGTCGATTAATTGTTTTTGACTAGTTCGTAAATTTTTTACGTAGTTTAGTAATAACAATAATTGAATATCTCCAGTTTTTTCGGTATGTTTATCTTTTTTTATTTTACATTGGTGATTGAGATGTCTTGATAGAGATGATTTGAAACTAAATGATTTATTACAATAATTACATATTAATTCATCACAACTAAGCATATGATTTTCTACTTTTATTATATCTTCCTGCATGATCTTATTGTTTTTGTTTTCACACGGAAATGTCCTATTTATATGCCTCATATAATCGTATTTATTTGAATAAAATTTATTACACCTACCACAAGTATATCTTTTTCCAAAAGTATGTATTTCTAATTCTTTTAATACCTCTTTTTCTCTTTCTTCTTTTATTTTTTTGTTCGCTAAACATTTCAACCGGTGTTTTTCATAATTCTCGTTCTTATATGTACTAAAATTACATATATTACACGTGTTTGTTTCCATTTTTTTATCTACATCTAATTTAAGTTCTTCTGATAATTCTTTACATTCACACAAATCATCATCTGCAAATTTAAACCATTCTCCCATCTGTCGTAATTCTTTAAAATTATTGTGTAGTCTTTTCTCTAAAACTTTTGGATCCTTACATTTAATTTCTTTGATGAGAATAAGTTTAGTTGGATTTGCTGTTTGTAAATTACTAAGACGTGCATCGATATCATAACTGTGACCTATTTTGTAGTATTGTGTGTTTTCTATATTTATTATATACGTTGACATGTATAACTATAATTTTATTTGATATATAATTTTTATGCATATTTACGCAAAGTTCATAGAAAATAGTAGAAATTAATAGTGATATTATAAATAATTATGTTAATTGATCGATTATATTCTCATCATTTAATCTTAATAATCTTCTGGTTTCTTCGGGGATTTTACGATTGTTGTATAATATCAGTTTAATTTCTCGTTTTGTTTGTTCTATTATTTTATCGTCATCCTTTTTACTCAGAAAATTTCCGAATCGTTTCATTGTTTGTTCATCTAATTTATCTTCTAATTCCTCAAATTTTTCCACCAAATAATCGCTCTTTTCATCATATATATCAGTCAAACATTTTTCTCTATCAATTAGTTTCCAATCCTCTCCATCATACATCATTACATAAGTATCTTTGATATTGCTTATATATATATTATGGTTTTCTGGTCTATTTTTATCAAAGTGAACGATCTGTGTGAGGTTTTCGATAGATTTAAATCCCTTGTAAAGTATTTTTTTGAGATGATCTTCCGTAATGAATGAAAGGTCTTCTTTGCCGTGGGCAATTAGATTAATATGTAAGTTTTTTATATTATTTTGTTGGTTATTTGTATTATTATTTTGATTTTCTATTGTATTCACTGTACCATTATTCGTATTATTTATTGTTGTATTACTTTTATTTATTTGTTTTGTGAGTTCAATTATTTCAGTTAACATCTTTTTATTTGTATTTTCCATAATCTGTATTTGTTTTTTACTATTCTCTTCTATGATCTGTATTTGTTTTTTATTATTTTCTTCCATTTCTTTCATTTGTTTTAATAACGTTTGGTATATTTCCTCTTTTGTGTTTATATCCTCTTTCTTTACCTTACATCTATCTTGTAAATGTTTATTTAACGAACTTTTTAATGTAAATACGCGTTTACAATAATTACATTGTATAGAATTTTTATCAATTTTGGCTATTTTTGCCTCCGCTTGACTAACATTTGGCTCATTTTGACTAGATTTGACTATTTCTTTTAAACAAGGATTTTTTCGATTAATGTGTCGCGTATAGTCGTATTTATTGATATACGTTTTATTACATCCGTCACATTTATATTCAACCATTATTTATATTAAATTTATATTGTATTTATTAGTATCTATATATACTATTACTTTATAATATTTATGCGTAAAAAAAACGTAAAAACGAAATTACTGAATTACGCAAATTACGCATTTCGAATAACAGAGGGGGAGGGGTGAGAAAAATAAATACAAAAATTTTCTGGGAATAAATTTTAACACAAACATTTGTGTTTAAAGGTGCAATCATCACATTTTTTTAATACATAATTATGATGTAATATAAATAAAATCATATCATAAAATATGATGCTTTGACATCATATGATCAAATACATTTACTATGATAAAAATTGAATTATATTATTTTAATAACAAAATGATGACGTTACATAATTATTACTCAATCAATATTAACAAAATGGATCTATCAAAACGCTTAGAACTATTTGCTACATTCTTCCAACAAAAAATAAAAAATGCTGAACAATGTCATCCTTGGTTTGAATCTAATCAATGGAAAACATTAGAAATGAATATTATTAGAAAAATTAGTTTAAAGTTACAAGAAATAAAATCAATTGATTATCCTGTATTCATTAACAATGTCGAAAATACATTATCTAATATTCAAAACTCTCAAGAGATTACACCTTATGTATTGAACGGATTTAATCAAATTAATCATGTTTCACCAACTACAAATAAATTAATATGCGAGTATTTAGATACAATTGAAGATGATTACATTTTAAAACAAGATAATTTTGATACAGCAAACTTGTATATTCATAAATTATTAATTCCAATATGTGAAAGATGGAGAAAAACAATAAATTATGGTGATATACTTAATAGCACAAATGAACTAAATAAATTAACTGAAAAATATAATGTAAAGCATGTTCCAAATATCGATTCTGTTAATTATATTAATAGTTTTGTACATTCAAACATGTTTCACACAAAAGACAAAATTGTATTTGAAATAGCTAAATTTTTAGAAAAATTAACTAATGATTATATAAAATTAGACAAATTTAATTTGAATAAAATAAAACAACCATCTAACATAAGTAAAGAACCTATAAAACCATATCCTACATCACAGCCACAAAATATACCAAAATATACAAGGGATGAATTAAATGGATTTACAATTACAAGATTGCGCGAACTATGTGAAGAACATAAACTAAACAAAACAGGACTTAAAAGCCATATTATAGATAAATTAACTAATTATTATCAACCACAAAATAACAATAACAATAATTATAAACAAAACATAATAGACCAAGTAGAACAAGAAGATAATAAACCCAAAAATAAAGATAAATCAAATGATTATGTAAAATCACAAATTCCCGAAAAAGTTAGAAAAGATGTTTGGAGTACATATATAGGTAATAAAACAACTGGTAAATGTCTTTGTTGTGATTTAGAACAAATATCTATCGCAAACTTCCATTGTGGGCATATTGTGAGTGAAAAAACGGGTGGAAAACCTACTATACAAAATTTAAGGCCAATATGTCAAGGATGTAATTCATCAATGGGAACAAGAAATATGGAAGAATATATAAATACACATGGTTATAAAAAAAACCCGAACTGGAATGGCGTGATAGCCAATTTGGATTAATTCTCATTAACATAATTAAAAAAATTGATTTATGAATGATAAATACTTACTGATAGAATTTTATTTATATTAATTACTATTTTTTTAATATGACCTCAACAGAAAACGAGATCGAGAATCAAATAAATGTGTGGATGAAACGAATTGGAGTATTAAGACAAGAACTTGATACACATCCATTTATATATAGTCTGGGGTTCAGATTCAAGCCTGAATCTAATTTCCAGTATAGAAAATTAAGAGAAAATGAGATAAATGAATTAATGAGAAAAATTACTATAGAGGAAGAACGCAGTCTACGGATATTGCGTACAAAACAAATTTATACATTAGAAAAATCTGGAGTTAATACATCAAATTTAGATTTAAATGTGAAATATAATCAGCCAACATTGGATGTGTTAAATATTGCAGCGAGTTTGGCCGTTACTGCTCTTGATGTTGTTGTTAATGGTAACGGTAAACAAAATAATCAAAATAATCAACACAGTGTCAATGAATTCGATATAAAACACGAAGAAGAACTTCCCCGATACGAACAAGTTTTTCCATTATATGAACAATTTCCTAGTCAATTTTTGGAACATAAACAAGATCCAAAACAATCGCATGAATTTCAAAAGTCTGAATATATATTCCCCATCATGGAAGAGAAATTTAATTGTAGACGTTGTCACAAAGAATTTGATTCGTTTAAAGAAACAATCAATCATCAAAATACAATTTGCAAAAATCCAAAAAAAAATATCGAAAAATTTAATTGTAGACGTTGTAACAAAGAATTTGATTCGTTTGAAGAAACAATTCACCATCAAAATATAGTTTGCAAAAATCCAAAAAAAAATATCGAAAAATTTAATTGTAGACGTTGTAACAAAGAATTTGATTCGTTTGAAGAAACAGTTCACCATCAAAATATAATTTGCAAAAATCAAAAACCACAAAATAAAGTTCGAACGGAACATATTAAAAATGATGGTAATACAAATAAACTATTTATGGATGAAAAACAGAAAATTTATATAAAAGAAAAAATTCCTCCAACTGTTAGGAATTCTATTTGGAATAGACACATCGGAGCAGAAAAAAAGATAGGGATGTGTACATGTTGCAATACGGAACAAATATCGTTTGCAACCTTCCAATGTGGTCATGTTCAAAGTGAAAAAGAAGGAGGAAAAGTAACATTACAAAATCTAAGACCAATATGTGCTCAATGTAATTCATCAATGGGAATACAAAATATGGAAGATTTTATGAATCAATATGGCTATAAAAAATATGCAAACTGGTATTGTAAAGAAGAGGGAGTAGTACAATAATATTAATTCATTTATTAACACAATTGTTCAATCATATTTTCATCATTCAATCTTAATAATCTTCTGGTTTCTTCGGGGATTTTACGATTGTTGTATAATATCAGTTTAATTTCTCGTTTTGTTTGTTCTATTATTTTGTCATCGTCTTTTCTACTCAGAAAATTTCCGAATCGTTTCATTGTTTGTTCATCTAATTTATCTTCTAATTCCTCAAATTTTTCCACCAAATAATCACTCTTTTCATCATATATATCAGTTAGGCATTTTTCTCTATCAATCAGTTTCCAATCTTCTCCATCATACATCATTACGTACGTGTCCTTAATATTACTGATATATATGTTGTGGTTTTCCGGTCGGTTTTTATCAAAGTGGACAATTTGCGTAAGGTTTTCGATAGATTTGAACCCTTTGTAAAGTATTTTTTTGAGATGATCTTCTGTAATAAATGAAAGGTCCTCCTTACCGTGCGCAATGAGGTTGATATGCAAGTTTTTAATGTTATTTTGTTGATTGTTTGTATTATTTGTTTGATTGTTTGTTTGATTTTCTATTGTATTCATTGTACCATTATTTGTATTATTTATGGTTGTGTTACTCTTATTTATTTGTTTAGTAAGTTCATAAATTTGATTTTGTTGTTTTAAAATTTCATTTTTTAATTCATCCATTTGTTTCTTATTATTTTCTTCCATTTGTTTTAATAATAACTGGTATATCTCTTCTTTTTTATTTATATCTTCCTTTTTAATTTTACATCTTTCGTTTAGATGTCTTTCCAGTGTATATTTATTACAAAATTCTTTTTTACAATAATTACATTTACATTTATTGTTCGAATTCACTGAATTTTGTATATTTGGGTTAATTTGGTTAATTTGGTTAATTTGGGTTAAATTTGGTAAATCGTGGTGAAGTATATTTGATTGCGTATTCACCTTTAGTACACATGGGTTTTTTCTATTAATATGGTAGGTATAATCACATTTTTTACTAAATGTCTTTAAACATCTTTCACATGTATGTTCAACCATTATGAATATGTATATTTACCAATACTATATATATTTATTTTTTAAATAAAATTCCGCTTTTTTACTCCGTTTTTTTCCTCCTCGGCGTTTTCAAATAACAGAGGGGGAGGGGGTGTAAAAAAATTCATAAAAAAATCTATAAAAAAATTTTAACACAAACATTTCTGTTTAAAGGTACAATGATAACATTTTTTGAATACATAATTATGACGTAAAATACATAAAATAAATTAAAATAAAATATGAAAATAAGACGTTTTGCCATCATTTGATCAAAGTAAATAACAGTGATAAAATATGAAGTATTATTTGCAACTCTTTTATCTATTTCATTTTTTATTGTAAACACGTATTATAATCTACATATATATTATTGACACCCATAGTGCATGGATAAAGTGCGTAAATCTCCAACTGATAGTGCAACAAAATTTTCCGTTGGAACAAAAAAGAAAGGAAATGATGGAAATATATGGATTGTAACAGAAACACATACTGGTGTTCATAGGTGGACACGATATAATAAACTTGATAAAAAGAAATCAATGAAGAAATTATCAATAAAAAAGAGATCAAAAAAAGGATCAAAAAAATTATCAAAGAAAGTTTCTCAAAAAAATGAATTTAGAGAAAAACATATAAAATGGATATCAAAACAGCCATTGTATGAACGGTACTACAATAAATTAGCAGAAAGTAAAAAAGCTATTATCAAACTACGACCATTATTGTTGATGGATCAATATGATGCACCGATTGATAATTACAAAGACTGTAAATTAATTTATGATTTAATCCTAAAACGGTTAAACAAGGATTTTACTAGGGTTAAAAACATCTATAAATACAGTTCATTCTTGAAACAAACAAAATTCAGATTTAATCCTATTTCAAAACTGTTTGAAATAACTGTTGTTCCGCTCAATGGAGTATTTGATTATGAAACTATTTATGATATATTTGAAACAATTGAAGCAGGACCTGACACGTGGCAGGGTGGAAATATTCAAATCATTGATTACGATGAAGCAATAGATTGTCCAAAACTGTTTCGTCAGTTGAGAATGAGCACTGGTGATTCTGTTGAGTTAATTGTCAAGATAAATGACGTCGTACCCATTTAATAATTTTATCAATTCTTGCCAGATAAATATTCAGATAACACTAAGAATGATAAAGGATTCATGTTTATATTTATGGGCTAATTGTTCAATATAAAATTTTTGTTATTTTATTTTTAAAGTTGAAAAATAATTATTAATAATCATCAGGTAACTATTATTATTAATATTATTATTACATGACTTATTATTTCAATTTATTTTATTTATGGAAAAAACAAATTCATCAAATTCAGATAGTAAAAATTTAGAACCCAAAAAGAAAATAATAAAAGTAATCAAAAAAGTAATTAGAATAGTTCCTAAACAAAAGGAACTCGCTAAAGAGGATAACAAAGTAACAGTTTATGTGTTAAAACTCATTGACAATAAATTCTATGTAGGACGAACCACTGATACTATTCCACGATATAAAAGTTACGAAAATGTTCCTATTAACTATCTAGGTAATAGGATCAATGCACATTTTGATGGTAATGGATCGGTGTGGACGAAGAAATATAAACCTATTAAAATCATGAATATTTATCACAATTGTGTACCAGAAGATGAGGACAAACACGTCAAAATAATGATGAGACAATACGGTATTGATAATGTTCGAGGTGGGAACTATTCAACAATTAATTTAGATCCACACACCGTAGAACATTTACAAAAAGAAATAAACGGTAATGTAGATAAATGTTACAGATGTGGAAAAGAAGGTCATTTTATTAATCAATGTACTGAACCGGATGAATTTAACAACGAAAGATTATTAAATTCAAACGCTGAAATTAATAAATCTCTATTAATTTCACCAATAGATGATGCTGTTTGGGTTTGTATAAAATGCGAAAAAGATTTTGATAATAAATTAGTGTATGATAAGCATTTTAAAATATGTGGTTCTCCTTTAAAACAAATTTTACCAAGGCAAGTAATTAAAAATAATGTATGTTATAAATGTGGTAGAAATGATCACTATGCATCAGAGTGTTTCGCTAAAACACATATTTCTGGCACACAATTTAATGATTCAGAATCATCAAGTTCAGATGATGATACATGTTATCGATGTGGTAGAAGCGGACATTATGCATCGAATTGTTACGCCAAAACTCGTGGATATAATAATTATACTTCAGCATATTATTCATCAGATGATGATTACTGATTTATTGTATTTACTAATAATTGATCGATCATATTCTCATCATTTAATCTTAATAATCTTCTTGTCTCCTCAGGAATTTTGCGGTTGTTGTATAATATCAGTTTAATTTCTCTCTTTGTTTGTTCGATTATTTTATCGTCATCTTTTCTACTCAGAAAATTTCCGAATCGTTTCAATGTTGATTCATCTAATTTACCCTCCAATTGTTCAAATTTCTCTACCAGATAATCACATTTGTCATCATAAATATCTTGCAGACAGTTTTCTCTATTCATTAATTTCCAATCATTCCCATCATACATCATTACATAAGTATCTTTGATGTTTGATATGTATATATTATGATTTTCTGGACGATTTTTATCAAAATAAACGATTTGTGTAAGGTTCTCAATGGATTTGAATCCTTTATTTAAAATTCTTTTCATTTGGTCATCGGTTATAAATGAAAGATCCTCTTTCCCATGAGCAATAAGATTTATATTTAAATTTTTAATATTATTTTGTAAATTATTTGTATTATTTGTATTATTTGTATTATTTGTATTATTTGTATTATTTGTATTGTTTATATTTTGTTGTTTGTCGATGTTATTTATAATTCCGTTATTGGTATTGATTGTGTCATTACCTCTCTTGATCTGATTTTTAAGTTCATTTATTTCATTTAACATTTTTTTATTTGTGTCTTCCATAATTTGCATCTGTTTTTTATTTTCTTCCATTTGTTTTAATAATATTTGATATATTTCTTCTTTTTTGTTCGTATCTTCCTTTTTAATTTTACATCTTTCATTCAAGTGTCTTGTAAGGGATGACTGACGACTAAATGATTTTTTACAATAATTACATACTATTTTTTCTGCGTAATTTTCTTCATTTTCGGTGTCTTTCGGTGCACTATGGTGTTTTACGGTGTTTTTTGGTGTAATTTTAATTGTTTGCGTATTTACCTTTAGTACACATGGATTTTTTCGATTAATATGATAGGTATAATCACATTTTTTACTAAATGTCTTTAAACATCTTTCACATGTATGTTCAACCATTATAATATATATATTTACCAATACTATATATACTTATTATTTAAATAAATTCCGCTTTTTCCTCCGTTTTTTTTCCTCCTCGGCGTTAATCAAATACAGAGGGGGAGGGGGCGTAAATAAAATTCATAAAAAAATCTAGAAATAAATTTTAACACAAACATTTCTGTTTAAAGGTACAATCATCACATTTTTTGAATACGTAATTATGACCTAAAATATACAAAATCAAATAATAATTAAGACCCTTTATCGTCATTCGATCAAAGTAAATAACGATGATAAAATATGAGTAGTAGTTTTATATCGTGTTATTTCTCTATTAATTAGAAAAATAACTCTAAATTAATATCCCCACGCTATATATCTGCCGATAAAGAACCCAGCTGTATTCAAACATATATCCAACACATCGTGACATCCGTAGTTATATTTTTCGAATAATTCAAATATTATACCCACCACAAAAGTTTGCCAGAATAAATCAGGTGCGAACATACCAAGGAAAAAATATAAGAAGAAATGTGTTGCACCCCAAAAAGTTACTAAACATTTATCCAATTTTAATTTTTTACCCTCATCTGTTACACCGATATAATAATTATCGCCCCTCATTTTAGTTAAATTGCATAATTCTTTTTCACATCCTATTGTGCAAGTTTCATGAATATTATTAATTATTTTACACGTATCTGTATCACAAGTACCTATATAAACAGCAAATACCAATGCATAGAAATATGCCAGTGCGTATAATAAAATAGCGAATATATATTGAAAATAAATAGAATACATTATTTAATATAGCGTTTATATATATATAATTGACAAAAATGCAAATTAATAAAAATATTGTAGGAAAACACCAATATACACTACCCTATGCGTCAAAATACAAATATAAACTTGACGTTATAGAAAATTTTTGGCCAATTCATCCAGATATCAAACAAGCCATTGATGTCGCTCTTGATGATAAAATACATCAATATCCATATCATGATGATATTTACTATGAATTACTAGACCATATCAGTTCTTATACTAATGTACCAACTTCCGATATAATTTTAACTAATGGTTCAGATAGTGCTTTAAAATTAATTATTGACGGGTATGTAACTCCTGATACCAATACTCTTATAATTACACCAACATATCCGCATTTTATTTCTTTCATCGAAAATATATATCATGGAGATATTGATTATTTGAATATTGATTTATTTGATTCAAATGTTGATATAATTAATAAAATATCTAATAAATTATCGACTAAACAATACAATTTATGTTATATTTGCAGTCCCAACTTACCATTGGGTTATACATTGGATCATTCTAACATAATACAATTACTGAATAATTACCTAAATACAATGTTTATTATTGATGAAGCATATTTTGAATACCCACCTTTAGACCAAATTGTTCCATCTGCATCTCATTTAATTAAACATCATAATAACATATGCGTTACGAGAACATTTTCAAAAGCATTCGGTTTAGCTAGTTTGAGACTCGGTTATTTATTGTCTAATAATGATACGATTAATTTATTGCGCGTTTTAAGTAATGATAAAAACGTCACAACGGTAGCAATCTATGCAGGTAATAGTGCTTTACGTAATTTAGATTATTATAAAAAATGTATCAATGAAGTACAAGAATTAAAGAAGCAAGTTGCGAGTGAATTGAATAGTATCATATCATCAAACGATGAAATATACGGTTACAATATGAGTGGCGGTAATTTCTTTCTTCTATTTGCAAAAAATCCAGCTAAAGTTGTTGAAATATTTAAAGAACATTATATTTTTATTAGAAATAAACATGATGATGTCCCAAATGCGATAAGAGTTACAATGGGTACAGAAACGATGATGAAAGATGTTTTGTTATTATGTAAATTCATTAATATTAAATCTCAGTTATTATCGAATAAAATAATATTTGATTTAGATATGACACTACGAAATGGATCTAAATTAACTTCACCGGCTTTTGAAAATATAACATTTTTAAATAAATTGGATTATTATATTTGTACCAGTAACGGGTCTCAATCGATCGATCAAATATATAATTGGTTCATTGATAAGGATGTTTTAGTACAAAAATCGCAAATAATAAATCCAATTATAATGGTTTATAATTACATAAATTTAAAGAAGTTCAAGAATGTATTGATTGTATCACCTAAAGAAGTTACAGATGAATTGGCATCGTTATTACCAGACATTAATATACAAAACGTTTTTAATAATAAAAATGAGGATCAAAAATTCGATTTAGTTGTATATACTGGTTCACCAATCCTAGATGTAAACCAACTAATTAATGTTTGTGAAAATTTACATAATGGTGCCATCTTGGCATATACAGATCAAGGAATGAGTTGTGACTTGGATAATTTTGCTGATACGGATAAAATTGGATCCACTATAATACCAGATATTGGATCTTATATGACCATGTTTAAATCAACCGGTTACGAAAGTATTAACATTGGTAAACCGGTATTCATCGATTATACAAATTTGGGATCTAATAATATAAAATATGTTATAGGTGATTCAATTCGTTCAGATAGCGCTGTTAGTGCAAAACTAAATTCCATATTCATATTAGTTAGTCAAGATTGTGGTAAACCATTTGTTGATTTTGATAATGATAGAATCGTTATTAGTTGTATATCTGATATATTAAACTAATTGTCTAATTAATATTTATTCTGATAATTCAAAATAAATAAAAAATTGATTTATTCATATTAAAAGTAAAATATATTACACATTTGAGTTGATTGTATGAAATAAAAATTTAAATGACATCTGTTGATAAGACAATTGATAATCAAATAAATGTATGGAAAGAAAGAATAGACGAACTCAAAGAAGAGATAAATTCACATCCATTTAAATTCAATTTGGGATTCATATTCAAACAAGATTCGTATCATCCCCAATATAGGACAATTCGAGAAAATGAAATAATGCAATTAAGACAAAAGATTAGTAAAGAAGAAGAATACAATCTTATGATTTTGCGAGCTAAACAAAACAATGAATTAAAAAAAATGGGTATTGATGTTTCTAGTTTGGATTTAACTAATAAAAATAATCAAGTAATTGTTGAGATATTATCTGATGTTTCTAAATTGACTACAAAAACCGATAATAAAACTGATATCAACGTCAAACATGAACCAGTTCAACCAATTCAACCAATTCAACCAATTCAACCAATTCAACCAATTCAACCAGTAAAACAAATACAGAACCATAATAAATCAAAACAAAATAATAAAAAAAATCAACAAAATCAGAATCAGAATCAGAATCAAAATCGAAATCAATTAAAACAAAATAATCTACAGATACAGACAGCACAGTCAGCACAGACAGCACAGACAGTACATACGGCACATACAGTACAACAAAAACAAAATAATAACCAAAATAAAAAGAAAAAAAACTTCAAAGATAAAATACCACAAACTATTAGAAATACAGTTTGGAATAAATATATCGGTCCGGATAAAAAGATAGGAAAATGTATATGTTGTAGTAGTGAACAAATATCATTTACAAACTTTCAATGTGGTCATGTTCAAAGTGAAAAAATGGGCGGTAAGGTCACCATACAAAATTTGAGACCGGTATGTGGACCATGTAATCAGTCGATGGGAACACAAAATATGGAAGATTTTATGAAGCAATACGGCTATAAAAAATATGCAAATTGGTTTGGGAAAGAAGAAGAGATAAATTAAAATTGAAATATCATTTGTCTGATTATTATTATAATTTAGAGAATATATGTATAATTATTTTCTTTTAAAACTAGATCAAACTAAATCATGGTGTCTTCTATTATTACTTCTTTGTTTAGATCGGCTGGATCAATGAATATTAGTTCAAGCAATTCCAACAGATCGGGGAGCAGACCAGTAACATCAGGTGATTTGCCAGCAATAATGAATGATTTGAGCAGAATGAATGTCTCAACTGATTCTATCACGACAGTTTCAACGGTTACAGACAAATTGGACAAAATGAATGTTTCGGGAAAATCGACAGTGTCAATGATTGTCAACAAATGCGACGAAAAAAATCATGCTGTACAGTTTCCAATGCGCGATTGTCCATGGGATTTTAGTTACATTGACTATGGCAGAGAAAGCATTACGGTTAATGGATTTAGATTGGGTCACCAATACGATTCATCCATTCCATCGGGCAAAGTTAATCTGTCGGCTGAAGTAGCAAAGCAGTTGGGTGTTGGTCCAGGAAGTAGGATAAACATTGTTCTTCATGAAGTTCCTACTCATGATACTAACGTCGACAAAGTTTGGCAATCAAATTTTGTCAAGTAATTTATTTATTTTATTTTAAAATTCTATTAATTAAAAAATTGACGAAGAATATGTATGAACGATAAATTAATATAAAATAACAAAACTGATTAAAATGGATTTTCATAAAGCGTGTGAAGTTAATGACATTAATACAGTTAAGATGTTAATTGATGATCCTAATTTTAAAGGGTTGCAACTAGTTGCATAAAACTTGATATTTCTTGATACTTTTATATTTTTTTAATATATTTCATACAATGAAAATGACTTAAATATTAGAATATATACATACTATAGTGATACACTG
>Ga0182016_10003470_pt1 | contig 17982 bp, 15 predicted proteins | sample 712S2MmetaG_FD_120491 | JGI IMG/M metagenome (GOLD analysis project Ga0182016, IMG submission 120491) | Permafrost microbial communities from Stordalen Mire, Sweden - 712S2M metaG | ecosystem: Environmental > Terrestrial > Soil > Wetlands > Permafrost | place: Sweden: Stordalen | collected...
AGCGCGGCCAGCACCTGTGCGATATGCGGCAGGAACGCGGGCTCGTTGCGCCGTGATTTCGGCCGCGGCTCGAGGTCGCGGGGCAGCAGGTAGGGTGCATCGGTTTCGATCAAGAGACGATCCGCCGGAATCAGCGGCACCGCTGCGCGCAGATCGGCCCCGCGCCGCTCGTCGCACACCCAACCCGTGACGCCGATCGACAAATCGAGCGCGAGATAGGCCTCGAGCTCACGCGGGCCGCCGGTGAAACAATGCGCGACACCGCCGGGCAGGGCGGGGCGAAATTCGGCGAGGATGGCCGTAAAGTCCTGGTGAGCATCGCGCTGGTGCAGGAACACCGGCTTCGCGGACGCCGCGGCGATCTCGAGCTGTGCGACGAAGGCTTCGCGCTGCGCTGGCCGCGGTGAAAAATCCCTGAAATAGTCCAGCCCGCATTCGCCGACCGCCACGACCCGCGGCAGCAAGAGCATCGCCTCGAGCTGCGCATGCCTTTCAGGTGCGAACTCCGTTGCATGATGCGGATGCACGCCGGCCGTGCACCACAGCGCGCCGGGATGGGCTGCGGCGAGGGCGGCCGCCGCCCGCGAGCTTGCGAGGTCCGCTCCCGTGACGATTTGACGGGTGACCCCGGCACGTGCGGCCCGCGACATGACGGACTCCAGGTCGCCGGCGAAGCTCGAATGCGTCAAATTCGATCCAATGTCGATGAGTTCGTGGCTCAAGTACCGCTGCTTCGTTGTGATATCTTCGATTGTCATGATAAGGCTCGCCGGGAGTTCCTGCATGCGTAGGATTTTGGGATTGGCGTGGTTGTCGTTGTCGTTCGCCGCGGCGAACGGTTTCGCCCAGGAGGGCGGCGACCTGCAGGCGCAGATCTTGTACGCCTATCAGTCGGAGGATATCAATCAGCTCGCGAGCCTCGTGCAAAAACTCGCGAACCAGGTGACGACGGCGGCCGCCGCCGGCGCGGAGGCCCCACTCCGCTATCATCTGGCTCACGCCGAGTATCGATTCGGACTGCTGGCGCAGGGTAAACGGGCGCGTGATGCGGCGCCCGCGTTCGCCGATTGCATCGATCAGTTGAAGCCCATTCTCGAACAAGATGTCAAATCGGTGGAGGCGCTCGTGCTTCAGTCGGCCTGCTATGACGAGCTCGCGAAGCGCCGGCGCCTGGAGGCGGTGCTGCTGCGCTCGAAAGCCGAGGAGCGCCTGAACGCCGCGTTCAAGCTCGATCCGCGCAACCCGCGCGTGCTCTATTTCATGGCGCAGGACGGCCTCTCGCGGTCCAAACCGCACTCGCCGGATGCGGAGCGGGCGTTCGCCGAGCTCGGGGAATCCGCGAAGATTTTCGATCAGTCTTCCGCGACGCGGAACGATGTTCCGGGCTGGGGGCACGCACAGGCGTATCTCGCGCTCGGCGTGCAGCTGCAAAGCCGCGGCGACGCGTTGGGCGCGCGCAACTGGATGGAGAAGGCGCTGATCGTCGCGCCCGACTACAAGGCGGCGCAACGGCAAATGGCGAGCCTCGTGCACCGCTAGCCCGGACCGGCGCCAGACGCGCCGAAACTGGTATCATTCGACGCGATGAAGGCACCAGCCACGCAACTATCGCTGTTCGAGACGCGCGGCTCGAGAGACCCTTTTGCGGTTCGAGTGAGCGCGCGGGCGCGCAGACTCACCGCCAGGGTGCACGTCGGCGGCCGGGTCGAGATCGTGGTCCCGGTGGGCGTCAATGCTCGGGCGGTGCGGGATTTCGTGCAGCGCTTCACGCCCTGGATCGACCGCAAAGTGGCGGCCATGCAGTGCTTTGCGCAGTCGGCCGCCAGCGTGCCCGAGCGCATCGACCTGGCATATACCGGCGAGCGGTTCTCGGTGGAATGGCAGGAATCCGTGCATCGCGGCGCGCTCGGCGACGTGCGCAGCGGTGTCCGGTTGCAAGGCGACCGGCTCGTGGTTCGCGCACGGGACTCTGCGAACGCGCGCGAGACGCTGCAGGATTGGCTCAAGCAAGCCGCTGAAGAGCGGTTGGCGCCGCGCTTGCTCGAGCAGTCCCGGGAGCTGGGCTATCCGGTAAAGCGGGTGGTCATCCGCTGCCAGCGCACCCGCTGGGGGAGCTGTTCGACGCGCGGCACCGTGAGCCTCAATTGCTCGCTGGTGTTCCTCGCGCCGGAAGTGGTGCGTTATCTGTTCGTGCACGAGCTGGCGCATACCCAGCACATGAATCACTCTCCTGCCTTTTGGCGCCTGGTGGAGTCTCTCGAACCCGATTATCGCCGCCTCGACCGGGAACTCCTGGCGGGATGGCGGACCGTGCCGCTCTGGGTCTTCGGCACCTGACATGACCGAATCCCAACCCGCCGCGCGGCCCTTCGTCGATCTGTCCGACGAGGAGGTGCACTGGGATCTCAGCAACTCGCTGAGCTATGCACACTATCTGAACCTGGACAAGCTCCTGGATGCGCAGCGTCCGCTGTCCTACCAGCACGATGAGATGCTGTTCATCGTCATCCATCAGGTATCGGAGCTGTGGATGAAGCTCTGCCTGCACGAATTGAACGCCGTGGTCGACTGCGTACGGCGCGACGATCTGGGTCCGACATTCAAGATGCTGGCGAGGGTCTCGACGATCCAGCAGCAACTGCTGCAATCGTGGGATGTGCTGGCAACCATCACCCCTTACGATTACTCGGCCTTCCGCAACACGCTCGGGCGCTCGTCCGGCTTCCAGTCGCTTCAGTATCGGATGCTGGAATTTCTGATCGGCAACAAGAACGCCGACCTCATCGAGGTGTTCCGCAACGACCCGCCGGCTTACGAGCAGCTGGAGCGCGCTCTGAAGGCGCCGAGCCTGTACGACGAGGTATTGAGGCTGCTCTCGCGGCGCGGGCTCGACGTGCCGGCGCAGGCCATCGACCGCGATTTCACGCAGCCCTACCAGGCGAGCAAACAGGTCGCGGCCGCGTGGCTCAGCGTGTACCACAATTCGGTCAAGGATTGGGATCTGTACGAGCTGGCGGAGCGGCTGGTCGATCTCGACTACAAGTTCCAGCTCTGGCGCTTCACCCACGCGAAGACGGTGGAGCGCATCATCGGCTACAAGCGCGGCACGGGCGGCACCGGCGGTGTTTCGTACCTCACCAAAGCCCTCGAGCTCAAGTTCTTTCCGGAGCTCTGGACCATTCGAACCTCGATGTAGGTCCCCGTGACGGATATTCAAGATAGATTGCAAAACGTCAATGTCGCCTCGAGCGACTTGTTGGCGACCCCGGAAGAGGTGAAGCGCAGGCTCCCCTTGACACAGCGGGCTTCCGACACCGTGTTCCGTTCGCGCGAGCTCATCCGCGCGATTCTGGAGCGGCGCGACCCGCGGCTGTTCGTGGTGGTGGGGCCGTGCTCGATCCACGACGTGGGTGCGGCGAGGGAATACGCCGATCGCCTGAAGCGTCTTTCGGATGAGGTCGGCTCCACGCTGGTGCCGATCATGCGCGTGTATTTCGAGAAGCCGCGCACCACGGTGGGCTGGAAAGGGTTGATCAACGACCCGGACCTCGACGATTCGTTTCACATCGAGAAGGGGATATTGCTCGCACGCGAGCTCCTCCTCTACGTGGCCGAGCTCGGCCTGCCGGCGGGCACCGAGGCGCTCGATCCGATCATGCCGCAATACCTGTCCGAGCTGATCACGTGGACGGCGATCGGTGCGCGCACCACGGAATCGCAGACCCACCGGGAGATGGCCAGCGGTCTATCCACCCCGGTCGGCTTCAAGAACGGCACCGACGGGTCGCTCGCCACATCGCTCAACGCGCTCGAGTCCGTGCGCCATCCGCATCATTTCCTCGGGATCACCCAGCAGGGCCAATCGGCGGTGTTTCGCACCCGCGGCAATCAGCACGCCCACATCGTCTTGCGCGGCGGCGGCGGGCGGGTCAATTACGATGCGGTGAGCATCGCGCTCGCCGAGCGACAGCTCGCGCAGGCGAATCTACCGACGAACATCGTGGTGGACTGCAGCCATGGCAATTCCAACAAGGATCCGAGTGTCCAGCCGCTGGTGGCCGAGAACTGCGTGGCCCAGATCCTCGACGGCAACCGTTCGATCGTCGGGCTGATGCTCGAGAGCCACTTGAAGCCCGGAAACCAGCCCATCCCGAAGGATCTATCCACGCTCGAGTACGGGATTTCGATCACCGATCCGTGCATCGGCTGGGACGATACCGAGGCGCTGTTGCGCAAGCTCCACCGGCTGCTCGAGACCGTTCGGCGCTGATCCGCGATCGGTGCGGTGCTGCCGCCTCAGCCTGAGGGCCCAGCGGTAGCCGAGCAGAGCCGCGAATATCGCGGCGTAAGCGAGCGGCGGCCGGATGTCCTTCTTGACGAGCCACCAGTAGTGCCAGACGCCGAGCCCCGCCACTACGTACACGAGCCGGTGCAGCCGGGTCCAGCCCCTTCCCAGCCGGCGCTGTGCCTTGGCGGTCGAGGTGATCGCGAGGGGAATGAGCAGCAACAACCCCAGAAAGCCGAGCGTGATATACGGGCGCTTGACGATGTCGTGCCAGATCGCGGAAAGCTTTCCATCCTGGTCCAGAAACAGGTACGTCGAGAAGTGCAACAGCGCGTAGAAGAACACGTACAGGCCGAGCATCCGTCGCAGGCGCAGCCACGCGAGCGAACCCGTCAGGTTCCTGAGCGGGGTCATCAGGAGCGTCGCGGCCAGCAGTCTCAATGTCCACGTGCCGGTGGTGTGCAAAATGAGCTTGACGGGATCGGCGCCGAGCGAGACGCCGACGACGCCAAACGCGCCCGCCGCGAGGTGCAGCGCCGGAATCAAGCATCCGACGAACACCAACGGCTTCGCGACCCAGCGAATCTGCCAGCTCAGAAATTCCTCCGCAGATCCATCCCGCTGTACAAGCCCGCGACCTGATCCGCGTAACCGTTGAACGGCAGCGTCGGGATGCGCGACGCGAAGATGCTGCCGCTGCCGATGCGGCGCTCGCTGGCCTGGCTCCAGCGCGGATGATCGACGGCCGGGTTGACGTTGGCGAAAAACCCATATTCCGACGGGTTGGAGCCCGCCCACGTGGTATGCGGCATACGTTCCACGAATTTGATGCCGACGATGGCCTTGATGCCCTTGAATCCGTACTTCCACGGAACGATCAGACGCAGGGGTGCCCCGTTTTGGTTCGGAAGCACCTTGCCGTAGAGACCGACGACCATCAGCGTCAACGGATGCATGGCCTCATCGATGCGCAGGCCCTCCACGTACGGCCATTCGAGCACCCCCGAGCGCTGGCCCGGCATCTGCTTGGGATCGTAGAGGGACTTGAACTCCACGTACTTGGCCTTGGAGGTGGGTTTGAATTGCTGCAGCAAACCCGCCAGCGGAAAGCCGACCCACGGCACCACCATGGACCACGCCTCGACACAGCGCAGCCGGTAGATGCGCTCCTCCAATGGGTTGGTTCGCAGGATGTCGTCGAGAGCGAAGGAGCCGGTGACTTCCGCCTCGCCGCCCACCGTGACCGTCCATGGGCGGGTGCGCAGCTTCTGCGCGTTTTCGGCCGGATCCGATTTATCGGTGCCGAACTCGTAATAGTTGTTGTAGGTGGTGATGTCCTGATAGGAGTTGGGCGGCTCCTTGACGCTGAGGGCTGCGTTTTGCTTGAACGCCAACGCCTGAAGGTTTGGGGCGGTCTGACCGAAGGCTTCGCTCTCAAAGGATCCCAGCGATTGAAGCGCCGCGAGGCCGAGCCCTCCCGCGAGCAGTGTGCGCCGCGAAACGAACCGCTGCTCCGGGGTGATATCCGAGGGAGCCGCTGGTACCGCGTCCGCCCAGCTCTTTATCAACCGCTTGCGTGTGTTCATGCCTATGAGACCGGGCAGAGGTCCATTTTGTTTCAGGTCGGGAACTGCCGGATCATCGCCAGTCGGCCGTGGCGATCCCCGCCCCGGCAGCCCGCCGCCGGGCTCGCCCGTTGGCGTTGACCAGGACGGCGCGATCGGCCCGCTCGAGGTGCGGCAGATCGGAATCGCTGTTGCCGTAAGCGACGATCGAGGCACCGGGATACTGCTTGCGCAGCCACTCCACGCAGCGCACCTTTTCGGTGCCGCGGCGATTCGGGGTCCGCAAGCTGCCGTTCAGCCGGTCCCCGTCCCACTTCAGCTCGGTGCACAGCGTGCGCTCGAAGCGCAGATGCGCACCGATGGACGGCACATACAGATCGGGGCTTGCAGAGAGCAGCACCAGATGATCGCCGGCCGCGCGATGCGACTCCACGATCGCCAATGCATCGGTACGGAACACTCCGCGAGGCTCGAGCCCGCGCACGTACTCCGCCGCGTAAGCCTCGATCTCCCCGCGCCGAACCCCGCCCATGGCGAGGCGGATGACTCGAGACTTCAGCATGCCGCGGTCGTGTGTGCGCGCGTAATCGGCGAGCGCCGGTGCCAAACGCCAGGCCCCGGCAAGGCGCGCGGGATGGCGCGCCAGGTAGCCAAGCAAAAACGGCATCAAGGTGTCGTGGAAGGTGAGTGTGCCGTCCAGGTCGAACAAAGCGACACCGCCGCCCGAGGTTCTTGGTTGCGATCCCACTCGCGGATATTAACATAACAAATACAATAAACTAAGAAGATATTCTCGAAATCATCTAGCAAACGCCCGCGCCGCTGCGCGCTTGATGGATGGACGCCGCCGAGGATCGACGAACCCGCAAGTGCCGTCCCGAACCACTAGAATGCCGCGATCGTATGACAAAGCGACTGTTCGAGGAGTGGACTATGGACGATCGAAGAGCGGGAGCCGTTCGCGGCGGAAGGGGGCAGCTGCGCGTGCGCGCGCGGGCACCATTGCCGGCACCGGCGCGGGCACCGGCGCGAGGAGCCGCGGTCCTGCTGCTGGGACTATTCGCCGCCGCATTCGCGCGGGCGGATGCCGGCACCGCCGTGAGCCCGCGCGCATCATCCCTCGCGGGGTACACCTGGGTGAGGTCGCTCGGCGGCATCGACGAGTACCGCTTGGACAGCAACGGCCTCACCGTGCTGATCGCCGCCAATCACTCGGCGCCGGTCGTGACGTTCCAGGTGACGTATCGCGTCGGTTCCCGCAACGAGGTCACGGGGACCACCGGCGCGACCCACATCCTCGAACATTTGATGTTCAAAGGGAGCGATGCTTTCAACGATCCAAAGGGTAATAGCATCAAGCAATTCCTGGAAAGGGTCGGCGGCCAGTTCAACGCCTCAACCGCGGTCGATCGCACCAACTATTTCGCGACGGTGGGGCGCGATGATCTCCCGGGCTACGTCGCCATCGAGGCCGATCGCATGCGCCATCTGTGGCTGCACGAGGCGGATCGGCAGGCCGAGATGACCGTGGTACGCAACGAGTACGAGCGGGGCAAAAACGACCCGAACAACGCGCTGATGGAGGAAGTGACCGCGGCGGCCTATGTGGCGCTGCCGTACCATCATCCAACCATCGGCTGGAAAAGCGATATCGAGCACGTGCCGATCGCAAAACTGCGTGAGTTCTACGACACCTTCTACTGGCCGAACAATGCCACCGTGACGGTGGTGGGCGACGTCGAGACGGCGCCGATTTTGGCGCTCATCAAGAAATACTACGGCGCGTACCCGCACTCGCCCGAGCCGATTCCGACGATCTACACCGAAGAGCCGGCGCAGACGGGAGCGCGCCGGGTGACGCTGCAGCGCCCGGGCGAACTCGGCAGCGTCGTGATCGCCCACAAGGTGCCGAACGGCCGCGACGCCGATGAGCCGGCGCTCGAGATGCTCGATGCCATCCTGAGCTCGGGCAAGACCTCGCGGCTTTATCGGGCGCTGGTCGATCAGGGTCTGGCGCTGAGCGCGGAATCCGGGACCGACGAGCATCGCGATCTGTCGCTGCACACGGTGTACGCCATGCTGGCGCCCGGCGCGACGCATGCGCAAGTGGAGCAGGCATTGCTGAAAGAAATCGCCAGGATCAAGAGTGACGGCGTAACCCCGGAAGAGATCGCACGGGTCAAGCAGCAATATCTCGCCGCCGACGCCTATAAGCGCGATGGCACGGCCGCCGTCGCCGGCGAGCTCAACGATTGGATCGCGGTGGGGGACTGGACGTTGTATGTCACTTTTCCGGAGAAGGTGGAGCAGGTCACGGTGGCCGACGTGCAGCGCGTCGCACGGCAATATCTCAATGAGGACCAAAGCACCACCGGCTGGTTCGTGCCGACCCCGAAGAGCGGGGAGAAGGGATCATGAGCACCGATCGATATACGGCGTGCGGTGTGCGCGCGCGGCATTGGGTGGGGGCGCTCGGCCTGGTCGCGAGTCTCGGCTCGGCAGCGGTGGCCTCGGCGGCGATGGCGGACAACGCTCACCGTTCACGAACGGCGCAGATCGATCTCATCACCTATCAGACCGGAGTCAAAGACGTGGTCGTCATTTTGGGATCCCTGCCGGCGGGCGATGCCATGGCGGGAACCGGCAACATCGCGATTCCCACCTTGACGGGGATGATGCTGGACCGGGGAACGAAGAATCTCGACAAGTTCCAAATCGCCGACAAGCTCGACAACGTCGGCGCGCAAATCTCGTTCGGAGTCGGCACGCAGACGCTGGAGATTCGAGCCAAGTGTCTGAAGAAAGATCTGCCGCTGGTGCTCGGTTTGATCGCGATGGAACTCAAGGAGCCGGCGCTGTCGCCCGCCGAATTCGCCAAGGCCAAGCAACAGTTCGCCGGCTCGCTGCAGGCCTCGCTGCAAAATACCGGCTCGCGCGCCCAGGAGGCTTTCGCGCGGGCGATATTTCCGCAGGGGCATCCGAATCATCCGCACACCACCGAGGAATATCTGGCGGCAACGCGCACCGCCGAGCTCGGCGATGTGAAGAGCTTCCACGCCAAATATGTGGGCCCGAGCCACATGACGCTGGTGCTGGCCGGCGATGTGCCGACCGAGCAGGCGCAGGAAGAGGTCGCCAAGGACTTCGGCGGCTGGAGCGGCGGTGAGGGCTACGTGCGCCCGGCAGCGCCGGCCGAGCCCGGGGCGGCGCAACGCATCACGGTGCCCCTCAAGGACAAACCAAGCGCCTCGGTGATCATCGGTCAGCCGACCGGACTTCGTTATCGCGACCCGGATGCGCTGGCCCTGAGGGTGGGCACGGCGGTTCTCGGGCGCGGCTTCACCGGACGGTTGATGGGCACGGTGCGCGACCGCGAGGGTTTGACCTACGGCATCGGCGCCGCGGTGGGCGAGGACAGCGTGACCGACGGCGACTGGGCTGTCTCGGCGAGCTTCGCGCCGGCGCTCCTCGATCGGGGCGTCGAATCGACGCGTCGAGTCATCGCCGCGTGGTGGACGGACGGTGTGTCCGATGCCGAACTCGACGCCCACAAGCAGGGAATCATCGGCAGCTACCGCGTGAGCCTGTCGACGGCCGGAGGAGTCGCGGGAATGATCCTCGCTTCGGTGCAGCGAGGTTTGGACGTGAGCTGGCTGGACGGCTATCCGCAAGCCATACGGGAGGTGACGCGCGATCAGGTCAATCACGCGATCCGCACGCACCTCGATCCGCAGGCCATGACGCTGGTGGAAGCGGGGAGCGTCGCGGCCGCCGGGCCCGCGCCGTCGGCTCCTTAGGCGGCCTTGCGGGCGGCGGCGAGCTGCCGGAGCACGTACTGCAGGATTCCTCCGTGGCGATAGTAGTCGAGCTCCTTCGGCGTATCGATGCGCAGCCGAGCCTCGAACTTGGTCAGCTTGCCGCGTTCACCATGCGCAACGACCGCAACCGTCTTGGCGGCTCCGCGCTCGATGCCGACGACGTCGAAGGTTTCCCTGCCCGTGAGATTCAGACTGCGCACATTCTCGCCGTCCTTGAATTGCAGCGGCAGCACGCCCATGCCGATGAGATTCGAGCGGTGGATGCGCTCGAAGCTCTCCGCGATCACCGCTTTCACGCCGAGCAGCATGGTTCCCTTGGCGGCCCAATCGCGTGAGCTGCCGGTGCCGTACTCCTTGCCCGCCAGGATCACGAGCGGGATCGACTCTTTTTTGTAGTTCATGGCCGCATCGAAGATCGACAGGGTCGCGCCGCTCGGAATATGCAGCGTGACGCCGCCTTCGGTGCCCGGAAGGAGCAGGTTGCGCAGACGGATGTTGGCGAACGTGCCGCGCATCATCACCTCATGATTGCCGCGCCGCGCTCCGTAGGAATTGAAATCCACCGACTTGACGCCTTGCTCCATGAGGTATTTGGCCGCCGGGCTCGACTTCGCGATGTTGCCGGCGGGGGAAATGTGATCGGTGGTCACCGAGTCGCCGAGCACCGCGAGCGCCCGCGCGCCTTGGATGTCGCCGACTTCGGCCGGCGTCATGGTCATGCCGTCGAAGTAGGGCGGGTTTTTGACGTAGGTCGACTTGCCGTCCCACGCGTAGATCTTTCCCCCCGGGGTCTTGATGCCGCGCCAATTCTCGTCCCCGCGGAAGACGTCGGCATAGCCCTTGATGAACATCGCGGAGTCAACCGAGGCCCCCACGGTCTGCGCGACTTCGGCCGCGCTCGGCCAGATGTCCTTCAAATGGACAGGCTTGCCGTCGTTGCCCGTTCCGAGCGGCTCGGTGGTGATGTCGATGTCGAGGCTTCCGGCCAGCGCATACGCCACGACCAGCGGCGGCGAGGCGAGGAAGTTCATCTTGATTTCGGGATGCACGCGCCCCTCGAAATTGCGGTTTCCGGAGAGCACGGAGCAGGCTACGACATCGCCGGCTTTGACGGCGTCGGAGATCTCGGGCTTGAGCGGGCCGCTGTTACCAATGCAGGTGCAACATCCGTAACCGACGGTGTAGAAGCCGAGCGCCTCGAGATCGGCCAGCAACCCGGCCTTGGTAAGGTAGTCGGTCACCACCCGCGACCCCGGCGAGAGCGAGGTCTTCACCCAGGGTTTGGACTGAAGGCCCGCGGCCCGCGCCTTGCGTGCCAGCAGGCCGGCGGCGACCAGCACCGCGGGATTCGACGTATTGGTACAGCTCGTGATGGCGGCGATGAGCACGGCCCCGTCTTGAATCTCGACGCCGCCGCCGGCGAGCTTGGCTGACGCCTTACCCGTGGCGTTGGGATTTTTCTGCGATCGTTCGTCGGCCATCTTTTTGAGGCTCGTGCGGAACACCCCTTTCGCGGCGCGCAGCGGCACGCGGTCCTGCGGGCGCTTGGGGCCCGCCAACGCGGGCTCGACGGAGCCGAGATCGAGTTCCACCACGTCGGTATAATCCGCCGCCTTCGCGCCGTCGACCCGCCACAATCCCTGCGCCTTGGCATAGGCCTCGACCAGGGCGATCTGTTCCGCCGGCCGGCCGGTGAGCTCGAGATAGCGCAGGGTCTCCTCGTCGATCGGGAAGATCGCGCAGGTTGATCCGAACTCGGGCGACATGTTGGCGATGGTGGCGCGGTCGGCGAGCGGCAGGCCTTTCAGGCCATCGCCGAAGAACTCGACGAATTTGTCGACCACGCCATGCTTGCGCAAAATCTCGGTCACGGTCAGCACCAGATCGGTCGCGGTGGTCCCAGCCGGCAACGTCCCGGTGAGCTTGAAACCGATGACCTGGGGAATGAGCATGGTGACCGGCTGGCCGAGCATCGCCGCTTCGGCCTCGATGCCGCCGACGCCCCAGCCCAGCACGCCGAGCCCGTTGACCATGGTGGTGTGCGAGTCGGTTCCCACCAGGGTGTCCGGGTACGCCGTCAGCTTGCCGCTGGCATCGTCCGAGAACACCACGCGTGCCAGCCGCTCGATATTCACCTGATGCACGATGCCGGTGTTCGGCGGCACCACCTTGAAGTTGCTGAAAGCGGTCTGGCCCCAGCGCAGAAACATGTAGCGCTCGCCGTTGCGGCCGAACTCGATCTCGTTGTTGTGCTTGAGCGAATCAGCGGCACCATACTCGTCGACCTGCACGGAATGATCGATGACCAGCTCCGCGGGAGCGAGCGGGTTGACGCGCTGCGGATCACCGCCCAGGCGCTCGATGGCCTCGCGCATCGCTGCGAGGTCCACGATGCACGGCACGCCGGTGAAGTCCTGCATGATCACGCGCGCCGGTGTGAAGGCGATCTCGTGATGCGGCAGGGCCTTCGGGTCCCATGCCAGAAGCGCATCGATGTCGCTCTTCTTGACGTTCACACCGTCCTCGAACCTCAAGAGATTCTCCAACAGGATTTTCAGCGAGAACGGCAGGCGCTCGACGTTGTGCGCCCGGAGCGCGCCGAGGCCGCAGATCGCATAGCTGCGCTGTCCCACTTCGAGCGTCGTTCTTGCCTTGAAGCTATCCGTCATGATCCCTCCAGCGAATAAAAAGAATTGGACGAAACCCGGCGCTCGCCGCGCAGCGCGGCGGACGATGAGTTGCGGCGGGCAGCGATGACGCCGCCGCCGAGACAGACATCGCCGTCGTAGAACACGGCGTACTGGCCGGGCGTGACCGCACGGGCGGGGCGGCGCAGCCCGACCTGCGCGCGGCCGCCTGCGCGGAGCAGGACGCGGCACGCCAGATCGCCCTGACGATAGCGCGTCTTCACGGCGCAATCGAATGCCGCCCGGGCGGGCGGCGCCAGCCAACGAACTTCCTCGATGTCGAACTCGTCGGACATCAGCAGCGGATGCTCGTGATTCTGGACGACGATGAGCGCGTTGCGGCTCGCGTCCTTGTCGGCCACGTACCAGGGCGCTTCGGCCGCACCCGACTTGCCGCCGACACCGAGTCCCGAGCGCTGGCCGAGGGTGTAGAAGGCAAGACCGCGATGTTCCCCGAGAAGCCTGCCGTCCGGCGTCTCGATGGGACCCTTCGAATCCCCGAGATACCGGCCCAGGAAATCTTCGAATGGACGCTCGCCGATGAAGCAGATCCCGGTGCTGTCCGGCTTGTCGAACACGCGAAGTCCCGCGGCGTGAGCGCGGCGCCGCACTTCGTCCTTGCGCAGCTCGCCCAGCGGAAAAACCGTGTTCGCGAGCGCCGCGGGCGCTACGCCGTGCAGGAAGTAGCTCTGATCCTTCGATGCGTCGCGCGCCTTCAGCAGCCGGATGCCGTTGTCCCCCGGTTCGAGCCGCGCGTAGTGACCGGTGGCGATGCGGTCGGCACCGAGACGGTGCATGTAGTCCAGGCAGACGCCGAACTTGATCTCGCGGTTGCAGAGCACGTCCGGGTTGGGAGTGCGGCCGGCCGCGTACTCGCGCAGGAAGTGGCTGAACACGCGCTCGCGGTACTCCGAGCTGAAGCTCACCCGATGCAGCGGGATGTCCAGCGCTTCGCAGGCGGCGCGCGCATCCTGGAAGTCCTCGGCGGCGGTGCAGTAGGCATCGTCGTCGCCCTCCCAGTTCGACATGTACAGTCCCTGGACAGAGAAACCGGCTTCCTTCAACAGGAGCGCGGCGACGGCCGAGTCGACGCCGCCGGACATGCCGACGATGACCGTCTCGGCGGGGTCCGCATGCGTTGGGGGCGAGGGCATCCGCCGATTATAAACTACCGGCGCGGCGGCGGCGTTCGGGTTCGAACCGCCGGCTTACATCAGCATTTGCCGCATTTGCGACTCTTGCATGCTGGTCTGCCAGACCTCGTCGAAGAAATTCAGATACCGCCGCACCACGGCCGGGTCGTTCATGTCGGAGATTCCGTCCCAACGGTCCGCCTGCAGGCGATATACCAACGCCTTGTCGTCGGCGATGATGAACGCGCCGGCGCTCGCAGGGTATTCGGGGCTCATGGCCCGCAAATCGATGCAGCTCGTCAGGCGCCGCGCCAGGGCGAGGAAGCGGTTGTTGTCGACCATGGCGCGGGAGGGATCGGCGAGCAACACCCGCACCTTGGCGTACGATCGCGCAAGCACCAGCCGCTTGATGGCCTCGAGGAACGGCTCCTCGCCGTAGATCAAGGGTTCGAGATCCTGCGTGAAAATCGACAGCAGGCGCTGCGCGGACTTCGCCACCTTCAGGCTGGCCTCGCGCACTTCCGGCATGGTGCTGAGAATGGTACGGGTGCTGGAGCTGGCGTCGCCGCTCGAAGAGGCGGCCTTGTCCAAGATCGGCTGCGTTCTGTCTTCCGTGTTACCCGACATGTCTCTCGATGCCTCATTGGAGGTAGCGCAGCACCCGCCTGCCGGCGCGAGTCGCCTCGTACTTCGGAATGGGATACTACCGTTTGCCTACATACGATCGTGCCAACTGCGTCACGTTTCGGAGGCAGGACGATGATACCTCATGCTCGCGGGCGTCGCCGCGCCAACGTCGGCGCGAGGCCGAGGTAGCTCCCCGGCTCGAGCGTCAGGAGCCGGCTTTTCTCATCGGGCGGCAGCGGCAGCGAGCCGATGAATTCGTGCATCGCCGCCCCGTTCATGGGTCGGCCGCGGGTGAATTCCTTGAGCCGATCGTAGGCATCGGGCAGCCCATGAGCGCGCATCACGGTCTGCACCGCCTCGCCGAGAACCTCCCAGGCGCGGCTCAAATCCTCGCTCAGGCGAGCCTCGTCGAGCTCCGCCTTGCGCATCCCGGCCTCGAGGGATTGATAGGCCAGAACGGAATGTCCGACCGCGACTCCGAGATTGCGCAGCACCGTCGAGTCGGTGAGGTCGCGTTGCAGCCGCGACACCGGCAGTTTCTCTGCGAAGTGCGCGAGCAGGGCATTCGCGACCCCGAGGTTGCCCTCGGCATTCTCGAAATCGATCGGATTGATCTTGTGCGGCATGGTCGAGGAGCCGACTTCACCGGCCACCGGCTTTTGACTGAAATAGCCGAGCGAAATGTAGCTCCACATGTCGCGCGCGAAATCGAGCAGCACGGTGTTGGCTCGGAACAAGGCGTGACAGTACTCGGCAATCCAATCGTGCGGCTCGATCTGGGTCGTCAGCGGGTTCGGTTCGAGCCCGAGCGAACGAATGAAGCGTGCGCTGAAGCCCGGCCAGTCGACCGACGGAAGCGCCGCCACGTGGGCGTTGAAATTGCCCACCGCGCCGTTCAGCTTGCCGAGAATCGCGACCCGGGCGAGTCCGTCGCGCTGGCGCTCGAGCCGTGCCGCGACATTGGCAAACTCCTTCCCCACGGAGGTGGGGGTTGCCGTCTGCCCGTGCGTACGGGCCAGCATGCCCACCGCCGCATAGCGTTCCGCCGACGCATCGGCGAAGCTGCCGATGGCCTCGAGCGCCGGCAGCACGATCGCATCGCGGGCCCTTTTGAGCATCAGCGCGTAAGCGAGATTGTTGATATCCTCCGAGGTGCAGGCGAAATGCACCCACTCGAGCTCGGCGGCGCGGGCCCCGCGGAGCTTCAGCTCGCCGCGAATCCAATATTCGACGGCCTTCACGTCATGTTTGGTGCGCGCCTCGATCGACTTGATGGCGGCTACGTCGGTCGGCGCCGGGTCGGATGCGAGCGATTGCGCCCACACGCCCGCCGCGGCCGGCAGGTCGCGAAGCGCGGGCTCGGCCGGCCCCTCGGCAAGCGCGAGAAACCAGGCGCATTCGACCCTGACCCGCTCGCGCATCAAGCCGGCTTCGCTGAATACGTCGCGCAGCGCTGCGAGCTTTCCGGCATATCGCCCGTCGAGCGGCGACAGCGCATCGATGGGCTGGCCCTTCTCGGGCTTTGACATCTCGAATCCCGTTGCCAAATTGATAGAATGAATATGCGATATTACAGCAAACCAACCACAGGCGGGCTCCGGAAGGAAGACGCGATGAGCACATCCGACTATCGCGTCGAGCACGACAGCATGGGCGCGCTCGATGTGCCGGCGAGCGCGCTCTGGGGCGCGCAAACACAGCGTGCAATCCGGAATTTTCCGCCGAGCGGACTCACGATGCCGCGCGCCTTCATCCGCGCGTTGGGCCTGATCAAGCAGGCCGCGGCGGCCGCGAACCAGGAACTCGGCGCGATGCCGGCGGATCTCGCCGCCGCCATCCAGGACGCGGCGGCGGATGTCGCCGAGGGGCGGTACGACGATCAATTCCCCGTCGACGTGTTCCAGACCGGGTCCGGCACGAGCAGCAATATGAACGCCAACGAGGTCATCGCAACGCTCGCTGCGCGGCGCCTCGGCCGGGCGGTGCACGCCAATGACGAGGTCAATCGGAGTCAGAGCAGCAACGATGTCGTGCCGACGGCGATTCACGTCGCCGCGGCGTTGCTCGTTTGCGAAAATGTCCTGCCGGCCTTGCAGGGTTTGAGCGCCGCACTCGAGTCGCGGGCGGCAAAGCTCGCGCGCGTGGTCAAGACCGGACGCACTCATCTGATGGACGCCATGCCGATCACGCTCGCTCAGGAGCTCGGCGGCTGGCGGTCGCAGATCGACAAGGGCTGCGATCGGCTGAGCTCGGTCATGCCGCGGCTCAAGGCGCTCGCGCAGGGCGGCACCGCGGTCGGTACCGGCATCAATGCCGATCCGACCTTCGGCGCGGTGTTCGCCCGGCGTCTCGCCGCCGCGACCCGCCTCGAATTCGTGCCGAATGAGGACTATTTCGAAGCGCTCTCCTGTCAGGACACTGCGGTCGAGCTGTCGGGTCAGCTCAAAGTGGTCGCGGTGAGTCTCATGAAGATCTGCAACGACCTGCGCTGGATGAACAGCGGACCTCTGGCCGGTCTGGCGGAGATCGCGCTGCCCGCGCTGCAACCCGGGTCGAGCATCATGCCGGGCAAGGTCAACCCGGTGGTCCCGGAATCGGTCACCATGATCGCCGCGCAGGTGATCGGCAACGATGCGACCATCACGGTGGCGGGCCAATCCGGGAATTTCCAGCTCAACGTCATGCTCCCCGTGATTGCCTACAACCTCGTCCAAAGCCTCGAGCTGATCGGCATCGCGTGCCGGAATCTTGCCGCGCACGTCATCCCGGGATTCGAAGTGAACGAGGATCGGCTGCGGGAGGCGCTCGATTTGAATCCCATCCTCGTGACAGCGCTCAACCCGATCATCGGTTACGAGAAGGGCGCTGCGATCGCGAAGAAGGCGTACGCCGAGCGGCGCCCGATCCTGGATGTGGCTGCGGAAATGACCGGCATGAACATCGAGGAACTGCGTCGACTGCTCGATCCGCTGTCGCTGACCGCCGGGGGTGTGACGGGACAGGGATCGTCCGGATGATGATGGATCCTCTTTATTCCAGGGCGCATATCCGCGAATCGCTCAATCCGTCCCCTTCCTCGCCGGACGAGGACATGCTGTGGCTCGCCGGCGGGTCGCGCGAGATGCTTGCAGAGGTTCGCGCCCGGGCCCCCGCGCAACGGGTACCTGCAGCCGTGCTGGTACCGCTGGTGGAGCGCGAAGGCGGCTGGACGGTACTGCTCACGCAACGCGCCGCCACGCTCAAGGATCATGCCGGGCAGATCAGTTCTCCCGGCGGACGCATCGAGCCCGGCGATCCGGATCCGTGGCGCGCGGCGCTGCGCGAAGCGCACGAGGAAATCGGCCTTGCCGAGAGCTTCGTGGAGTTCGCGGGTTACCTGCCGGATCACTGGGTGGGCACGGGATTTCGGGTGACCCCGGTGGTCGCCTTCGTCAACCCGGCGTTCGAGCTCAAGATCGCCACGGCGGAAGTGCACGATGCGTTTGAAGTCCCGCTGCGCTTCATTCTCGACGCCGCCAATCACAAGCCCCGCCAGCTTCGCATGGCTGATCTGACGGTGGAGGTTTACGACATTCCATACGGCGAGCGGATCATCTGGGGGGCCACCGCCGGCATGTTGATGACCTTTCGACGGCTGCTGCAGGCGCGGCAGGCGGCGCTGACCGGCGGGGCACCCGACGAGGCGAGACCGTCATGACATCGCGACTGCCCGAGCTCATTTCGATCATGCAGCGCCTGCGGGCGACCGACGGGTGTGCGTGGGATCGTCAACAGACCTTCTCGAGCATTGCGCCGTACACCATCGAGGAGGCCTACGAGGTGGCCGATGCCATCGGGAGGGGCGATCTCGCGCATCTCCAGGATGAG
>Ga0182016_10003472_pt1 | contig 17979 bp, 12 predicted proteins | sample 712S2MmetaG_FD_120491 | JGI IMG/M metagenome (GOLD analysis project Ga0182016, IMG submission 120491) | Permafrost microbial communities from Stordalen Mire, Sweden - 712S2M metaG | ecosystem: Environmental > Terrestrial > Soil > Wetlands > Permafrost | place: Sweden: Stordalen | collected...
TATCTATCCTTTTCTTGACTCATGTGGGCCGCGCAGCTAAGGTAAGAAAACAACCAGCGTCGCTTCGCTCCGACCCTGGCCCACATCACCGGAATCGGCGGCCCACTTCACCGGAATACGCACTTTGTGTCACCTTCCCGGTGGCAGCCCATTCCGTGCCCCGCTGGAAGGTGGTGATGAATCCCACGCAACTCAACGCTGCCACATCGTGGCCGAGCGTGGTGTGAAAGACTCGGCCTTTTCCGTACCGCAAAGCCATCAGCACGGGCTCGTCGTGGCCGGTTCCCTTGTTCTTTGGGTCGGAGTGCGCAGTCGCCAATACGGTCATGTTTTCGCCGGGCCCGCGGAGGGAATCGTAAAGCTCGTCTGCCACGTGCATCCAAACCGGCGGCAGGCCTCGCATGATCGGGTGCTCGGGTTGCCGGGTCACAATTTGGAAAGGAAGCCGGTTGCCGTGGTTACCAGCCAGTCCCGGCGCTGTATCTGAGACGAGCTTGCCCTCCTTGAAATACCAGTGAGGACCGGCTTGTTCGTTCCTTCCCCTCCATCCGCCAATTCCAATCATCAAGTTATAGGCACGCCAGTTGGGAAATGCATTATCGGCAGCGTGAACGACGACCAAGCCGCCGCCATTGTTGACGAATCGCTCAAATTGCGAGCGCTGCTCCTCCGGCCAGTCAGGAGAGTCGTAATTCAACACAATCACCTGATAGTTGCTGAGCTTCGGCTTGAAATCGCTGAAGTTTCCATCGCCCGGCGGCGCAGTCATCACCGTAACTTGAAACAGACCAGTTTCTTCCAATTCCTCACGGAGCACGGGAGTCGTCAATCTCCAGTTGTGATATATACCTCCGCTCTGTCCGTCCACAAGGAGCACACGAATTGGCGCCGGTTCCGAAGGGTGTGCCCGAGTGGTCTGCGCTTGGATGAACACAACCGGAAACAACCCTATCGGAATGACCGCGAAGAATTCGAACATTCTCCTCATGGATTTGCTCTCTCGCTCTCACAGAACAGTTTCGTGGATTTGGTATTGCATGCAGAAAGCACTTAGCAGCTTTCAAATGCAGGAGTGTACTTGACCTTCTGCTCAGCAAGGCACGCAGCCTGCGTTCGTTCCGCCGACTGCGCGCCTTGCTGGATATGGCCTATTCCCTGTAATTCGCTTCCTGCGAATCGAAATCATCCTACACGCACGCGACGCTTAAGGATAGATGCCGCGGATCTGAACGGCCTCTGCCACGCGCCCAACGCCGAGCATATTGGCGGCGATGCGCATCGGAACTTTATGCTCATCGCGGATCTTCAACACATCCCGGAATGCTGTTTTCATCACGCGTTCAAGGCGGTTGTAAACATCCTGTGCATCCCAGAATAAATGCTGTTCATCCTGAACCCACTCAAAATACGAGACCGTTACTCCGCCAGCGTTGCAAAGAATATCCGGAATTATGAACACTCCCTTGCCTTCCAGAATCCTGTCTGCCGCGGGTGTGAGAGGGCCGTTCGCCGCTTCGGCAATGATTCTTGCCCGCACTGATGTGGCATTCTCAGCGTGAATGATATTCTCCAGCGCTGCAGGAACAAGGATTTCGCACTCCAACGCCAACTGTTCAGCAGGGCTGATGGGCTCGCTTTCCGGGAATCCATACACATGTCCGGTAAGGAACTTCATATGCATTACCTCGGGAATGTTCAGACCATTTCGGTTGTAAATGCAGCCCGTCGAGTCACTCACAGAGACCACTTTGGCTCCGGCCTCATGCAGCAACTGTGCCGCAACAGAACCGGCGTTTCCGAACCCTTGCACCGCCACGGTGGTGTCCTTCAGCTGCCTGCGCAAATGCTCACAGGCGCACTCGATAGTGTTGAATACGCCGCGCCCGGTCGCTTCGCTGCGTCCTAGCGATCCACCAAGGCTGATGGGTTTTCCGGTTACCACGCCAGGGATTGGATACCCCTTGGTCATGCTGTAGGTATCCATGATCCACGCCATGGTTTGTGAATTCGTATAAACATCCGGTGCAGGGATGTCTTGGTCAGGCCCAATCAAGGGGAGGATCGCACTTGTGTAGCGTCGCGTCATCCGCTCCAATTCGCCCTGAGACATGTGCTTCGGGTCGCAGGTTACTCCACCCTTGGCGCCGCCAAAAGGAATATTCACCACCGCACACTTCCATGTCATCCACGTGGCCAGGGCCTTCACCTCATCCAGCGTGACCTGCGGGTGGTAGCGAACGCCACCCTTTGCGGGTCCGCGCACCATGCTGTGTTGGACGCGATAAGCCTCAAAGCGGTGAATATGCCCGTCGTCCATGCGCACCGGCACGGTGACGGTGAGAATGCGCTCGGGATATTTGATCATCACCCGAATATCGTTATTGAGCCCCAGTGCGTCCGCCGCCGTATCGAAGTTCTCGAGGGCCACGTCATACGCGTTGTCTACTCTTGTTGTCGTGAGCATCGCTCTTCCTCCTTGGCCGAAGCGGCCTACCAAGCGCTTTCGACTGGACCATCTATTCAACCGGCATTCATTCCAACCAGTTAATTCAGTCCCTGGTCGTGCTTTATTCGCGATTGGTAAACTGGCGTCAGCCAGTTAAAGTAAGTTTCCAAATGTCCTCGGGTCGCATCGAAATACAGCTGTTGTATTCCACGCGTAACCGAGACTATCCCTCCATCTCGTTCCAATGTGCTCGAATCCCCTCAAATACACCGGTCCCATATTGCAGCGCATGCGTTAGGATCCCTACGCGGGCCTCGCGCAGCGGCACATACTGCCCGCCAAATTACACAATCAGGCTAGGATCCGCATAAGCATTCATGACCTGCCTCATTGCACGAAATTCGATACAGTTCTCGCCCCCTTGCCAGCGCTCGCTCGTCCAGTTCAAGCCACTTTGGGTTCTTCACCAACCGGCGCAACGCAGCATCAATACTGGCTTGAGGCAGAGTTCCCGTGATCTCCAGCAGCGCGCCCAGCATTACCATATTGGCGACTCGCGAATCGCCCAACTCATCGGCCATGCGCGTGAATGGAAGCGCCAGCACGTGCACATCGTCTCGCGCGTATTCCGAAGGAAATGTATCGCCGTTGTAGATCACCCATCCACCGGGACGCACACTTGCATCGAACTTCTTGAGCGACGGCTCATTCATCGCCACCAGCACATTGGGCACTGTCACCAACGGCGAATCGATCGGCTGTCGCGCTAACCGTACGTGACAGTTTGAAGTACCCGACCGCATCTCCGGTCCGTAAGACGGCAGCCACGAAACCTCCAACCCGGCATCCAGCCCGGCATCCGCCAACACTTCACCCAGCAATAGGACCCCTTGCCCGCCGAAACCCGCAACTCTCACATGAAGATCCACATCTTCGGCATTGATCGGATTTGCCAAAGGCTCTTCCGGTACATCTTCGTAATCAACGCCGAGAATCCGCGGAAGTTCTTTGAGCGCGGGTGCCGGTTCGGGCTTTGGCCACGGATGCGCTTCTTTGGTGCGATCTTTGAACACTCCCAGGGGATAGGTCTTCTCCATTACGTCCTTTACCCAGCGCTGTGCTTCCACCGGGGACATCTTCCATATGGTTGGGCACGGCGATAACACTTCAATCAGCGAAAAGCCCAACCCTTTCACCTGGTTCTCTACGGCGCGCCGCATGGCCCGGGTGGCCTGCACAATCTGCTTGTTATCTCCCAGCCCGACGCGCTCGATGTAGACCGGGGCCTCAAGTGTGGCCAGCAATTCGCAAACGTGCAGCGGGTAACCTTCGTTGGCTGGATTGCGTCCGCCCGGAGTGGTCGTGCTCTTCTGGCCAATGAGCGTTGTCGGCGCAACCTGTCCGCCGGTCATGCTATAAATGGCGTTGTTGACGAAGATTACAGTGATGTTCTCGCCGCGATTCGCGGCGTGCAGGATCTCTGCCGACCCGATGGCAGACAAATCTCCATCGCCCTGGTAGCCGATGACAATGCTTTCCGGCAGGCTGCGCTTCACGGCCGTGGCCACAGCGGGAGCCCGTCCATGCGCCGCCTGCACATTACCCACATCAAAGTAGTAGTACGCAAACACCGAGCAGCCCACGGGGCTGATTAGAATTGTGCGGTCCTGAATGCCTAATTCGTCGATGGCCCGGGCCAGCATCTTGTGCACATTGCCATGCCCGCACCCTGGACAAAAGTGCGTCTGGTGCTGCAACTCCTCTTTGCGCTCATACCTCTCATAGAACGCCTTTGGCTTGGCATGGACCACAGAGTAGTCTGAAATCAATTCGCTAGACATGGGCTATCCGCTCCTCTTCCGGCTCTACTTTCGACAGGGTTTGCCGTGCCAACCGCCGCACAAATGCCAGCACCTCATCGTGCGACGGAACATTTCCGCCCCCGCGACTCAGAAACTCCACAGGCCGAACCCCGTTCAGCGCCAGCCGCACATCTTCCAGTAGCTGACCATTGCTCATCTCAACCACCACGAAAACCCGGGCGCGCTTTGCCAGTCGCTGGAAATGAAGCTTTGGAAACGGATAAAGAGTGATTGGTCGCAGTACACCCACATTGATGCCCTCGGCACGGGCCTCAGCGGTCACAGCCTTTAATATCCGGCCCACAATTCCATAGCCGACCAGTAGAATTTCCGCCCCATCCGCGTACCATTTTTCAGCGCGTGCCTCATCGCGCTCCGCTCTCTGATACTTCGCCTCCAGCTTGCGAACATGTGCTTCCAGATCGTCGTTATCCATATGCAATGACGTAATTAGATTGCCCCGCGTAGCGGCCGTGCCCGCCACAGCCCAATTCGGCAGACACGGCTCAACCGCAATCTGCGGGAACTCCACCGGCTCCATCATTTGCCCGACGAATCCATCGGCGAGCACAACGACCGGAGTTCTGTAACGGTCCGCCAGCTCAAAGGCCAGCGCAGTCAGGTCAGCCATCTCTTGCGCGGAATGCGGCGCCAGCACGATGGTCCGGTAGTTGCCGTTTCCACCGCCCTTTACTACCTGGTGGTAGTCGCTTTGCTCAGATCCAATGTTTCCCAGGCCGGGTCCGCCGCGCATGATGTCCGCGACCACGCAGGGCAGTTCAGCGCCCGCCATATAACTGATGCCTTCCTGCATCAGGCTTATTCCAGGCCCGCTCGAGGCCGTCATGCAGCGCACTCCGGCCGATGCCGCACCGTAGAGCATATTGATGGCCGCCACTTCGCTCTCAGCCTGCAGAAAAACTCCTCCCGTCTGCGGCATGTAGAGCGCGGCAGCCTCAGTGATCTCGCTGGCAGGCGTTATGGGATACCCATAGAAGGCGCGGCAGCCCGACAGAATGGCGCTCTTTACAATCGCTTCATTGCCCTTTATCAGTTGCTTGCGCATGGATTCGCTCCCTCAATGGCTGCATCGAGTCCGCCACCCGCGACCGCTGGATGAATCACGGCTCGCAGCACGGTGATCGCCCCCGGCTCCGGACAGACCATAAAGCATATTCCGCATCCGGTGCAGCCCGCACCCGCGTAGTTGGCCGTCCGATAACCGTAGTGATTCAGCCGCTCGCTCAAGGCGATCACCTTGGGCGGGCAGGCTTCGACGCACAGCCCACACCCTTTGCATTCCTCTGTATCCACCCGCAGTAAACCGCGGTCCTGCTTTTTTACTTCGATCATTCCACGCTCCTCCCCGGCCGGCCACGCCCTCTCAGGCGTAGACTGCCGGAGCTATCTTGCGCTCCAGGTAGTGCGAACGCACCGCAAAATCTTCTAACTCATTTCTAAACTTAGGATCGGCGATCGCAATCAATGCCTCGGCCCGTTCGCGCAGCGTCTTGCCGTGCAGATACGCAATCCCGTGCTCGGTCACCACATAATGCACGTCGGCCCGTGAGGTCACTACTCCTGCGCCCGGCTCCAGCACCGGCACTATCCGCGACACTGCACCGCCCATCGCTGTCGACGGCAGTGCAATGATCGGGATCCCGCCATGCGAGCGTGATGCTCCACGAATGAAGTCCAGCTGCCCGCCAAATCCGCTATAGGGCTTCGTTCCCAACGAATCCGCGCAAACCTGTCCCGTAAGGTCGACTTGCAGGGCCGAGTTGATGGCCACCATTCTGTCGTTTTGCGCCACCACAAACGGATCGTTCGTATAGGAAATTGATCGAAACTCGAAGCTTGCATTCTCATGAATGAAATCAAACAGCCGCCGTGACCCCAGCACGAAGGACGCCACTGCCTTGCCCCGGTGCAAGGATTTCCTCTGTCCATTGATCACACCGGATTCGATGAGGTCAATGACTCCATCCGGGCACATCTCTGTGTGAATCCCGAGGTCGCGCTTGTCTCCAAGGCACATCAGCACGGCTTGCGAAATTCCGCCAATGCCGGTTTGCAAGGTTGCGCCATCCGGAATCATGGAGGCCACATTTCGCGCTACTTGCAAATGCAGTTCAGAGGGAGGCTCCGTGCAGACTTCCAACAGTGGATGCGACGATTCGACCACCGAAGAGATTCTGCTCACATGGATAAACGTGTCTCCGTGTGTGCGCGGCACCTGGTCGTTTACCTCAGCAATCACAACTCTTGCGCAGCGCACCGCCGTCAGTGTGCAGTCAACCGTGGTCCCCAGGCTCACGAATCCGTGCGCGTCCGGCGGAGAAACCTGCATCAACACTACGTCCAAGGGCATCGCACCACTCAAAAACAGGCCCTCAATCTCGCTCAGAAATATCGGCGTGTAGTCGGCGCGACCTGCAGCCACCGCTTCGCGCACATTCGAGCCCAGGAACAATCCGCGATGACGAAAGCATCCTTCGTACTCGGGCTTGGTATAGTCCGCGCTTCCCAGCGTCATCATGTGAACAATCTCCACATCGCGAACCTTGGGAGCTCGTGCTACCAGTGCATCTACCAGCTTCGAAGGCGTGCCGCACCCCGACTGGATCCACACGCGCGAACCAGAGCACACCGCCTCCAGAGCGTCTGCGGTGCTCATACATTTGGCTCGATATTCTTCGCCCCAACTCAAATTCGATTGCCTCTCAACACGTGCCCGTAGGTCCAGCGCAGTTCAGTTCCCTCGTATTCTTCACCGGTATCGGCCAACGTCTTCGCCCTACCCTTGTCCTCTCCAATGCCGAACCAGGACCTTGGCGTATGGATATATTCCCCCAAAAGCCCGCGTTATGTTGCGCTTTGCTAGAGGGCTACGCAGTGATGCGCATCACCTTTTCCGCGCGCCTCTATCTTGCAGATGCACAAGGATTTCCAGTGGCGGGTGCACAACATACTATTAGCCTGGGTCTGCTGGATTTCGACAAGACGGAGATCCCCATTCGGCCTTGAAGCTATCAGGACAACGTTTCCTGGCGGGTGAGACGAAGGCGAAAAGGAAACGAGCAGTCGCACGGTGACATGAATCTGACCTCGATAGCCCTGCTCGCAGCCTGCCTCGGCGGGCATAGGCATACTTTTCTACGCTGAATCGATCCGGGGCGACGTACAGGCCCTAGAGCCTGTCCAAAAACCAACAAGGCCGGATACGGCTCTCCGTCCGGCGATGCTCTTCCCTTTGAATCCTGAGAGCGGCTGCCCTTTTGCAGGGAATTAAGTGCGCGCGGCGCATAATGGAATTTGAGTTGAATGCAAGGACGGGGAGCATCGCCAGTCGAACAACGGGTTCGGTAGCTGTGCACCGGCTGGGGCGGAAGGGGACTTGCCTTCGTGAATTTGGCAAGCAAACCATCCTCCGCGTGCCCCAGGGGGGGGCTTAACTCCTTTAATGTCTATATTCTGCAGATAACTCTTGCGGAATCAATATTTTGCGGCTCAACCCCTACCTTAAACGCATGAAAAGAGAGAATTTATCTACAGAATAGGGGGATGGGGGTACCCCTGAAACAGGTACGGACCGGTTACATACCTCACAGATTGGGCCGGGCGCATCTCCGATACTGCAGCCAAGGTTGTGAGGACGCGCAACGAGGGCTGACCATTGAGTCCTCGATTAGCGCCGGAGCTAGTTGCAGAGATCTTGATTTCGAAGGGGCTAGGCTTTAGTCGCCAAGCGTTACTCCTTAGCAGTTCGCCATGCAAGCCCCTCATTTTGCATGGCTTATCAATCTGCTGCGCAAAATCGCTGGGGCGACGGACACGAATCAGGACACGCTAGCTTGGATTGTCACCGGACCAAGCAATCCTGATTCGAGCAGGGTGTCCTCAGGATGGAACGGGTTCCCAGTGATCCATGTCAGCCGCTTCTCCGGAGGCAAATTGCTGTCGCCGATCAGGCGATTGGTCCAGAGGTTGGCCACCACGACTTCCAACGAGTTACCCCGCTGTTGGAGCGCGCCCTTGGGAATTTGAAGACGCCATGGCTCGCACCAGGCCACACCCAGGTCGCGTTGATTGATCTTGATTGAAGCGATGTTGGCGACTTTTCCCAGCGCGACAAAGTAGCTCATCTGAGGACCCAGCCGTTCGCAGTCGAAGGTAGTCCTGTAGGTGGCTTTGCCGGAGTAGTACCGTATTCCTGGCTCAGGGCGCTTGCTCCAGTCTTCGAGCCGCGAGAATACAACCCGCTCCGGTCCGCCCCACTTGGAATCGAAAGAGACCTCCCAGGGCGCATCAAGCGTAACAGTTGTCTCGATTTTGGGGAAGTTTACGCCGCGCGCGGAGGCCGTGCGAACGGCGGATTTGCGAAATACAACAAAGCCGCTCTCGAGCGCCTCGAGACGCATGGGAATTTCGGTTCGTCCGCCGCGTTCAGTGAACTCGGGAAGGTCGCGGCGTTCTCCGGTGATCGCGTCCCACCACTCCGGCTGACGGCCTGTTACGCGGAATGTGCAGGTTGCGCTCTGGATACGGGATTCACCGTTGGCCACAAAGTAGAAATCGTCGTCTCCGTCGCGACGATGGATGTAGCGGAGAACCGCGTCGGTTTCGAAGTCGGGCTTGACGCCCATCCGCGACAGAATTTCCGCTGTGGAAGCGTAGCTGGGATAGATGTCAGCCTGCTCGATTGCCGAATCGTCCAGCTTCCAGGGCTCCATGCCGAACGGTCCCAACTCCTCGACGGCTAACTGGGGACCGGATTCCGCCGCGGAACAAGTCCAATGTCGATCGGTGCTGATCGCGGTTTCGCTTCCATCGCGAAGGCGAACAACCAGGGAGGCAATCAACTTGGGCTGGGCCGACTTATCGACGACACGTGAGGAGCTCAGAGCGGTTTGGCTTAACGCCTGCGCGCTGTTTTCGACAAGAGCTGTCAGCACATTCGCGCCTAGGCGCAGCAAGGCGGCGACATCGACACGATGGGCGCGTTGCACAACGTCTCCGGTGAGGACGAAGCGTCCGTTGAGAAACAATTTGCAGTTCTTGTCCGCGGTGACGGCCACGACCGCGGTGCGCACGTCGCCCGGTTCGGCGATGGAGAATTCGCGCTTGAAATAGAGGTTTCCACTGGTTGGGGCCGATCCTGTTTCGACTGGCGCGGAGCCGATCCACTTCGCTTTCGCGAGAGGATTTGCAGCCTTGTCGTGCGCTGCTTCAGAGTCGTAGATCACGCGGCCAAGGCCGACGCGGCGTTCCGGCAGCATCTCGCCATTGGGCCAGAGCCTGGCGGCAAGTTCACGTACCTGACCGTCGCAGTCGGGATAGTTGGACAAGCTGGGCGATTTATCGGGCGGCGCACCCAGAACAGTTGCGCCCTCCTCGACCAACTTCACCACCTTCTCAAGGGTACGCGGCGTGATGGTCTGAAATTGCGGGAGCACCAATAGCCGGTAAGACATGCCATCGGGAAAAACAATGCGCCCGTCCTTAACTGAAGCTCGCATAATCAATGTTTCTGGAGCGCATCCGTCGAAGTTGTAGTCACGACGATCGGGGAACTCGCCGGCACGAAACGCGGAGCGCGGGGGAAAGAATACGCAAGGCGAGCCTTCTGGAGAGAGATAGAGGATGTCGGCGACAAAAAGCCCGCGGCGCAGCATGTTCGAGCAACGGGTGACATAGGTATGATAGGCGGGCGCGAAATCCCACCAAGTCTGGGTCCGATCCCAGTGCACGCCGAAGCCTCCATCCGGCCCCATCGTCATTCCGGGGAAACGATCAAGCCAGGGTTGCGCCTGAAAGCGGTGAATCACAAACTTGTTGATGCCCTGGCAGAATGCCCAGTCCCCCTGCGCCTTCATCGACGCGGGATGCTGGCGGCCTCTCTCTTCCATCTCCGCCGTAAACGCCTCGGCGCCGATGACCTTACGCCCTTGCGTGTGGCCAACCGAAGTAGCTTCAGGAAGGCTGAAGTCCGTGGGCGGATAATACTCTGTTCTGGTCCAGAATTCCGCCATGGGAATATCGGCAGTGGCCCCTAGTTCCAAGTCGGCGGCGGGATTCAGGTCATACGGCTCGAGTGAGAGTACAAGCCCATATTGTCGGCCGCGCTCGCGCAAACGCAGTGCCTGTTTTTCGCAGACCAGTTCCTGTGCGGTCTTGCGAATGTCCCAGAGAAAGCGCTCGGAGGTTTCAGGGGTGTCAACCACTAAGCCCGCGAAGGTGGGAAGCATTGTCACCGGGTCATAGCCGCGGCGGTTCTTGAACTCCTGCTGAAAATGCGGAGACCAGTTTTGCGAACTCATCTCCCAACTGTCGAAATGCAGGCCGACAAGCCCACGGCCGGGATGCTGAGGCGCGCCGGTCTTTTTTAGCAGCGAGACGATATAGGCGTCGAAGTGCGCATCCATTGCGCCCGCGTCGAACTTGTCGGACTCGAGCCCGAGTCCGGGTTTAGGAGAAGGGCGCGTGGTTTGGCCAGTCAACGTGCGGCCAAATCGCAGGATCGTCCAACTTCCCTGGGGCACACTCCAGTTCAATGTGCCATCCGGCAAGAGCTTGCCGGTCAGGTTCACAACTCTCTGCGAAGGCACACACATGTCTACAGGAATGGATTCATATCTGTCTTCGCTGGGCAGGAATGGCCGTACCCAGGCGCGCTTGGTGTACGGGCCGGGAATCTGGGAGGAATAGGAGCCGCGGGTATAGAGCGCCTTCTCATCGATATCGCGAATGGAAGCGCCTCCGGCCGGCGTAGGAAATGCGAGCACGTACTCGTCGCGATAAAACTCCTTGAAAGTCTTGAGCAGATCGGGAGAGAGGGTATCTTCGCCGAAAAACGGCGTGTGAGGCGGCGGTTGCGGCAGGCGGGCACTGAACTCGGCCGGCCCCTGCACAACGGTCTTGCTGGCCACGAGGTGCTGCATCGATTGATCCGGACTCACCCATGGGCCACCCGTACCGCACCAGCCGGGCCCCGCCGCAAGGGCCAACTGCAGGCCGAGACGGTCGGCATGCGAGAAAGCAAGACCCACAAGTTCCTGCCAGGGTTCGCTCATGAATTCGACGGGGCCCGGCTCGATTCCGATTCCCGCTTCCAGAAAGATCCCGCCGCCCAAGCCCGCTTTTTCCATCGCTTCGAGATCAGCCGCCATTCCCTCCCGGGTTAGATGACCGTCCATGAAATACCAGTAGACCCATGGGCGTGCATCATCAGGGGGCTGAATGAACTCCAGGATGGCTCGATCCTGATCGTTTGCCTCCAGGCTGAGTAGCTTTGGCGGCATGCCCATGGCGGCTACGCCAATGGCCGCCGATTTCAAGACGTCTCGTCTGCTGATGTTGCCGCTCACGGTTTCCTCGCTTTCAAATTGCAACCCATTCCGGAGTACGACCGTCGATTCAGAAGTGGAAAAGCGATTGGATTTACTTCTCCGTTGACAGTGAAACCTACCCTCAGTCATCGCATGAATTCTATGCGATTCAGTGCTCCCGCGAGTAGCGGACCATTGCCCTCAGATTCTCATAGGGGCTGGCGGGCGGAACCTCACATCCGCAATTCACAATGAAATACTTGCCGCACACCGCATGACAGCGCGCGACCGCCTCGTAGACCTGCGTGGGCGTGCCCTCCAACATGTCGGTAATTGTAGAGATGTTGCCACTGATGACGCGGTCACCAAGTTGCGATTTCATCTTTGCCAGGTCGGACGGAAAGTCGATTTCGTAGATGTCGACGGGCAGCTCACTCATCGCTGCCCCTAGCAGGGTCGTTTTTCCACACATATGTGATCGAGTCAACACTTCCGGGTGATTCTCTTTGATGTGCCGGTAAACCCTCATCTGCTCGCCGTGAACGAACCGTTTATATAAGATCGGACCCTGCATACTGGCCGCAGCGTCGCTCATTCCGATGGTGTCTACCCCCGCGGCGATCTGGGCGTCGGCGTACAAAATGGCGACGTCGGCGCAAAAGTGCAGCAAGTCATGGGCGAACTCTGGGTCATCGAAAAAATCGGTCATAATGTGATTGATTCCCCGGAGTTCCGCCGCCAACGCCAGCGGGCCTTCTACCCAACCGACGATTGAAACCTCCTGTCCGGCCTCGCGACGCATCATTTCGATGGCTCGAATGCGATCGTACATTCGTCCGGCAGGATCCAGGCTTGGAAGGCGAAACTCCTTCAATCGCGTCTTGTCGGCCAATGCCGCCCGAGACTCCTGGATTGCCGGACCCTGGTTTTCAAACCACTCGATGCTTCCATCTCCTGCAATGTCGATCACTTCACGCGCCGGGTCCGAGCATGTCAGCAAGACGTCGATATCGAAGTCCCGCCAAACCCGGAGTTGCGCCTCGGCCATTTTCCTGCCATCCCGCGTGTAATCGATATACGGCATCTGCGAGTGCCTGGCCGCGAATTGCATCAGCATTGGTTGACAGGCAAGATGGTCGATTGGCTTACCAAGCACTGTGTTACGCACCCGCTGCAATGAATCCACAGCCGTCTCCTTCCAAATCCAGAATGTCAATTCTACGTCTTGGATGGAAGCGAGGTCAGATTCGCATGGCCTCGCCTGGATTTAGAACCATCGATGGGGACTAAGGCTTCTGCCGGACTGTGGGTCCCCGCCAATTCAATCTACCGTAACAGGATCACAATCTGGTCCGGCGCCTGCCCTCCCCTTGTGCCACCGCAAGCCATCTCCGGGTTGTCTCTCAATGTTCCCGGTTAAAGGGTCGCCATACACCGCAGCCGGACCACTGCACCCTCATGCGCCTATACTGCGTCAGATGTGGGAATTTCATTCAGGAGGCAAGGCTGTGCGCAGGCATCTACTCGCGATTGTCATCTTTGCAAGTTTTGTATGTGCATCCTCGGCGCAGACGGCGCCGAATCCCAAAGACTACACGGCGCATGTGGTGGGTTATGCGCACATGGACATGGCCTGGCTGTGGCGGTGGGAAGAGTCCATTCACGACATCATGTACAACACATTCACCAATCAACTCAAGTTGATGGATGAGAATCCGAATTTCACGTTCGCGCAGGATCAGGCGGTAGTTCTTGACTCCATGGAGCACTACTATCCGGACGTTTTCAAGGGTCTAGTCCAGCAGGCGAAGATAGGCGGATTCGTTCCCGCCACCTCAAGCTGGGTGCAGATGGACGAAAACGTCAGCGACGGCGAATCCATGGTGCGGCAATTCCTCTACGGACAGAAATTCAGCAAGGAGAAATTCGGCCACTACGTCCGCTTCGCCTGGCAGCCGGACGTCTTCGGCCATCCGGTGACGATGCCGCAAATTGCGAGCAAAGCCGGTATCGAGCTTTACCTGTTTGACCGCCCTCATGATCCGTCCCGCCCCCGGATCATCTGGTGGCAGGGCCTGGACGGAAGCCGAGTGCTGGGCTATTCGACTCCCAGCGAGTATGCGGGAACGTTGAATCATGAGCGCGTCACCGTGCCGGCCATGCAGAGCGCAGATCTGTCCGGCGTGAAGGATATGCTGATCCTCTACGGCGCGGGTGATCACGGCGGTGGACCGAACCCTCAAGACGTCGCCGCCATTGCGACCATGAATGCCTCACCCAATGAAATGCGAGTGAAGCCCACCAACGTCTCGGATTACATCGACACGTTGCTGGCCGAAAAGAAGGACTTCCCCATCTACGAAAAGGAGCTGAACCCGGTCTTTCCTGGCTGCTACACGACGCAGGTGGAAATGAAGCGCCACAACCGGCAGGCAGAACAACTGCTGCTGAACGCCGAGAAGATGTCGGAGATCTCCACTTTCTTCCACTATCGCGACTACTCACCGACCCGCGATTTCAGCGAGGCCTGGAAACTGGTCCTGCTCAACCAGGCCCACGATCTGGCTGCCGGTTCCGGCATTGGTCCGATCTACGCCGACGCTGCGCGCCAATACCAGGAAGTCTTTGAGCGGGGCAAGCGAGCTCTTGACTTCTCGCTGGAAACTCTCGGCCTTCAGCTCGAAACCCGCGGAGACGGCGTGCCTCTGGTGGTCTACAATCCGCAATCGTGGAATCGCACAGACCTCGTCATCGCGGAAGTTTCTGCTTCCTCCCTTCCGACGCGAATGGTTGCGATTCATGATGGAGAGACGACGCCGGTGCAAATCCTGAGAGTGCCCGCGGCGATGGGCTCCCGCGAGACAGCGACCGTGGCGTTTGTCGCGAAAGACGTTCCTCAGATGGGATTAAAGCTATACCGGCTTGTCGCCGATCACGGCACTCCCCAAACTGACACACCGAGGAGCTCCGAAAGCAAACCGGTTCTGCTGAAGACTGGCTCCACGCCCCGGCCGTTTCTGGAAAATGAGTTCTTCCGGGTCGAAATTGATCCGAAGACCGGAAACATTGCGAACCTTTACGACAAGGTGAACAAGCGCGAGACTTTTCATGGAGAAGGCAATTCCCTGACTGCCTGGGAAGATACAGCGGAGCGGGCCAAGATAACTTCAAAGGAGTATGCGGGACCGGCCTGGGATATCGGATTGACCGGAAAGAAGTGGGAGATCGATAAGGCCGAAAGCGTGAAATTAATTGAACAAGGGCCAGTGCGCGCCACAATTCGTGTGGTGAGACGATTCCGCGACTCCCGGTTTACGCAGGATATTAGTTTGGTTGCGGGCGTTCCACGCGTCGATGTCTCCATGACAGTTGCCTGGTATGAGCGCGCAACCCTGCTCAAGGCCGGATTTCCCTTGGCGCTTCAATCCGGGAAGGTCAGTGCGGAGATTCCCTATGGCGTGATCGAGCGCAGCCAGGACGGCGAAGAAGCGGTCATGGGGAAATGGGTCGACATCTCGAACGGAGAGGACGGCGTGGCTATCCTCAACAATGGCCGTAATGGCTATGACGCCCGGGACAATGCCATCCACCTTTCCGTGATACGCGGCCCATGGGCGCCTGACCCCCGCGCAGACGAGGGCGACCATACGTTTGGATATTCAATCTACCCGCATCGCGGAGGATGGCGCGAAGGAAAAGTGGTGTATCAGGCCCTGGCGTTCAACTCCCCACTACTGGCCATGCAGGAACCCCAACACGCCAGCCCTCAAGAGCAGTGGGCAGGCAAAGACGGCGGCCTGCCGGCATCCTACTCCTTCATCAAAACTAACAGCGACCACGTGGTTCTGTATGCTTTCAAACAGATGGAGGGCTTTTACGACACGGATGCCATCGCGCGCTTTGTTGAAACTGAAGGTCGCGATGGTGATGTGTCCCTTGAATTCCCGCGCCCTGTGCGGGCCACGGAAACAACCCTTCTGGAAGATGTCAAAGTGGGTGACGCCGGCGAGGGAAAGACCATTCAATTCCACATGAAGCCTTGGGAGATCAAGACGTTGCGCCTGAGCCCGGTGCAGTAGACCAAACTCTCCAATACCTGCGGGTCAGCGGGGCCTCGCCAAGGCAAACGAGGCCCCGCTAAGACAAGCGGATTCGAATATCTGAGTTTGGGCATAGGTTTGTTTCTGACTTCTCTCGGTTCCTTGTCGTCGTAGTTCGAGGGTGACAGACGCGTTCTTCGTGCGTTTCGCCTTGCTCTTTAGGCGCCTGGCCTTTTACTTTTGACCTCGGAAGTTGAAGGAGCAACCAATGAACTATATCTATAGGAATGAAGTGTCAAGCGAGAGAACGGCCGCAATCCCAGAGCTTTCAGGAACTCCTAATCTGGCGCCCGGGAGCGCTGGCACCATCCCGCGAGTCGTGAAGCATGGCCGTATCAGGCAGTCGCTGACATTCTGGTGCTTGAACTCGGCGCCGTGGAATTGGGATATTGAGCGCATCTGCGCAACGGCGAGTGGCTTGGGCTGCCAGAGCGTAGAACTTGTTCCTACTGAGTTATGGCCAGTGCTGCGCAAACATCACATTACTTCCGCCCTCGCCTCAAACGGAATGCCTGACCCGATGTTCCATAAGGGTTTGAACAACGCGAGTAATCACGAAGAAGTAATTACTCGGACGAAACATGCTATCGATCAAGCCGCTGATTTCGGCATTCCCAGCGTGATTGCGTTCACGGGGTATAAGTGGCGTGATCCAGAGGACCCGATGAGTGGTGAAATCTCGCTCGAAGAGGGTGCAGCCAGCTCCGTATGCGGGCTCTCAGAACTAGGCCGATATGCTGCAGGAAAGAATGTCACCATTTGCCTGGAGCAGCTTAATACACGAGATCATTCCGATCCCATGAAAGGTCACCCTGGCTATCAAGGCGACAACCTGGACTATTGCGCTGACATTGTTAGGCAGGTCAACTCGCCCAATGTAAAGCTTCTCTTCGATATCTATCACGTGGACATTATGAACGGCGACGTGATTCGACGTCTGCGTCAATACCACGACTTAATTGGCCATATACATGCAGCAGGCAATCCAGGCAGAGGAGAGCTCGACGATCACCAGGAAATCAATTACCCGGCCATTATGCGTACGTTGCTGGAGCTCGGCTACAAAGGCTATGTCGGACACGAGTTCATGCCCACTCGCGAGCCTTTGGAAGGGCTTGCACAAGCTGTATCCCTTTGCGATGTGGCGTAGGGATATTCCAAATGAAAATCTCTATGTCCGGTGTATTCGCGGCCTTGATTACACCTATTGATGATCTTGGCCGACCCGATATAGACGCCTTTGACTGTTTAATTGACTTCGTGATTGGTTGTGGAGTCAACGGGGTGGTGATTGGGGGAGCCACGGCCGAATATCCGCACCTTGATGTTGGTACACGCGCCGCGCTCGCGCGTCAAGCAGTAAAACGTATTGCCGGACGAGGGCTCGTAATCACATGCGTCGGAACCTCTTCAATCTATTCCACGCTTAGTCTGACGAAGTGTGCGGTATACGCAGGCAACGATGCCTTGCTTCTTCCAATGCCATATTTCTATCGCTACAACCAGGACGATCTTGTCGCCTATGCAAAGACAGTTTGCGCCTCGGTTCCCACACCTTTCTTGTTGTACAATCTTCCCTCCTTTACCAGTGAAATCAGAGTGCCCACAGCAGTCCGGCTGCTAAAGACAATTACGAATTTGATTGGCATCAAAGACAGTAGCGGAAGAAGGAACAATCTCGAACAGTTCGGTCGATGGCGCAAGGAATATGGCTATGAGGCTTTGGTGGGGGACGACATCTTGCCTCTTGATGCTCTGCGATCCGGGTGGAACGAGGTCGTATCCGGTATAGCCTGCTTTGTCCCTGAGTTGATCATTGCCGAGTATCGAAGCTGTCGCGCCGGCAACACTGCGCAGGCGTATTCTTACCAGGCGATGCTGGATAGATTGATCCACGAAGTGATTCGCCTTCCCATCCCCCGGTGGATTCGCGTAGGAATAGGAGAGCGCGGCATCACCAGCGGTCCGATGCATCTGCCTTTGTCGAAGACACGCCAACGCCAGATTGAGCATCTTCGCACGTGGCTGCGAAACTGGGCAACAGCTCGAGACCTGAAATTGGATCAGATTTAGAAGAGTATACCTTTGGATCAAGTTTCATAGGTTCGCTTGGAGAATAGGGATGAAGGTTATTGGCATTATACCTGCACGTTACCAATCTACTCGTCTGCCGGCCAAACCGCTCGCGGATATTCACGGGAGACCTTTAATTCAACATGTTTATGAGATCGCGCAGAAGACCA
>Ga0182016_10003473_pt1 | contig 17978 bp, 17 predicted proteins | sample 712S2MmetaG_FD_120491 | JGI IMG/M metagenome (GOLD analysis project Ga0182016, IMG submission 120491) | Permafrost microbial communities from Stordalen Mire, Sweden - 712S2M metaG | ecosystem: Environmental > Terrestrial > Soil > Wetlands > Permafrost | place: Sweden: Stordalen | collected...
ATCGCGTATTGCATGTTGGTCATCGGCAGCATGTTGCCGGGCCCGGTTGCGGGAAACGAGCCGAAGGCATCGCCATAGATCCAGGGCCAGATATGCGGCCACGTCGGCGGCTCGCTGACCGAAGGCAATGGCGGGCGGAAGCTGTTGAGGATATTGCGGCGCAGCTCGCGATAGGGATCGAGCCCGTTCTCGGGGACCCGCGCCAGTTTTGCCAGCAGCGCCGGATCGCCAAAGTCCCACGGGCGGCCCTTGCCGAACATGCCCGCATAGCCCGCATTGACCCATTGCAGATTGCATTGCCGCTGCAAGATCGGCAGCACATCGTCGGCGAAAGACACCTTGTCCGGGATTTTCATCATCCCGGCTTCGACATAGACGTTGCACAGCTCGTCATACATCGTGCGCCAGCTGATGATGTCGGGCGCGTAATTCGGCGGCGTCACCACCACCCAGGCCGGCTCGACCGGAAGCGACTTACCGCCAAGCAAGACCGCGGCTGTCACCGGCCCGTCGGACGTGTCGTCGTACCAGTCATTGGCATTGTTGAAACTGTCGGGATCCGCCGGATCGTACACCGGCGCGCCCGACGGCGAGCCCGATTGGCCGGTGCCGCCGAGCACGATCAGCCGGCCGGAGTCGTCGGTGCGAATTTCGCCGAGGGGCACCGTGGTGGTCTTCTTGAACGTGCCGCTATCGAAGGCGTGGTCGGCGCCGCCCGAGACCGATTTGCCGGTGATATTGCGCGGGCCGGGATCGATCGCGAGCTCGCCGCGCTGATCGACGCCGACATTCTTATTGCGCCGGATGCACGCCATGTCGACGGCTTCCGGAATATCGAGGGCGGCGAGGAACTGGTACCACTGCGCCTTGCGGTTGGCGACGTGCACGGTCCATGTGATGTCGGCATTGTCGGCGGTGAGCTCGCGCACTACCTCGCCCGCGGCATTGTAGCCATAGACGTAAAAGCGAGCGGCCTGCCGTTTGATGGCCCCGGCCGCATCGCGGTAGTAGCCGGGGTTTTGCGGTTGCGGCGCCGTGACTTCGGGACCGATGTAATAGTCGGTCTTGCTGTTGCCGATACGCGCCACGCCGATACCGGGATGGATCGCGGCGCGCACAATGACGCTGTCAGTCGGACCGGATTCTGTCATGGAATGTCCCCTTGCGACGGCGTTGCGCCGGCCCCCGCGCTCGATCACGTATCGGCGCATAATACAACCCTAAGCCGAGCGGAGTTCGTAGTCCAGGCCGCACAGTCTGCATTGCGGATCGCGCTGGTGCGTGTTCATCATGCGGCATGAGTCGCACTAGCAGCAGTAACAAAACGGCGCGGCTGCCGCTTAACGAGGAAATCGCGCGACCGACATTCCGGCGCGAGCGCGCGGCGCTCAAGCGCGGGGTGTGGCCGATCGCCGGCTGCGATGAGGCCGGCCGCGGCCCGCTTGCCGGTCCGGTCGTCGCCGCGGCCGTCATCCTCGACCCCGACGACGTGCCGCGCGGGCTCGACGATTCAAAGCGGCTGACAGCGGAGCGGCGCGAGGTGCTTTACGAGCGCATCTGCGCCCGCGCTCAGGTCGCGGTGGCGATGGCGCCGCCGGCGCGCATCGATCGCGACAATATTTTACGCGCGTCGTTGTGGGCGCTGGCGCGTGCCGTCGCGGCGCTGCCGGTGCAACCGCGCCTGGTTTTTGTCGACGGCCGCGATCGCATCAATGCCGGCTGCGATTGCGAGGCGGTTATCGGCGGCGACGGGCTCGTCGCCTCGATCGCGGCGGCCTCGATCGTGGCCAAAGTGACGCGCGACCGCTTGATGGCCTGCCTCGGCTCGGCCCATCCCGGCTACGGCTTCGAGCGCCATATGGGCTATAGCGTGCCGGAACATTTTGCCGCGCTCGGCCGCCTCGGTCCCACCATCCATCATCGCCGCTCGTTCGCGCCGGTGGCCAATGCGCTCGGCCTGATCGAGGATGCCGAGCAGGTGATCGTCGCCGCATTGCCTCTATAGGGCTCCCGCCGTATAGGGCACAGCCGTCATTTCAGGGCGCGCCGCGCGGGTTCAATGTTTTACGTACCGATCTACGTCGAAATGCTGCGCTCGCGCCCGGGCCTGGTGTTCTGGGCGGCGGCGCTCGCGCAGGCGCTGGTGTGGCTCGTTGTGCCGATGCTGTTTTATGCAGCCCCGCCGAGCGACCTGGCCGAGCTTCTCGCCATCGGCCATGAATTCCGCTTCGATGCCGGTGTCGGTCCGCCGCTCGCTTATTGGCTGGCCGAGATTGCCTTCCGCAGCGCCGGCATGTTCGGCGTTTACCTGTTGGCGCAGATTTGCGTGGTGACGACCTATTGGTGCGTCTTCGCGCTCGGTCGCGCGATCGCCGGTCCGGCGCACGCCGTCATGGCGGTGCTCTTGATGGCGGGAATTTCGCTGTTCACCGTGCCGTCGCCGGATTTCGGCCCGCCAATCCTGACCATGGCGCTGTGGGCCCTGGTGCTGTTGCACTACTGGCGCGCGGTGGTGGAGCACCGCGCTCGCTCCTGGTATTGGCTCGGCATTGCCGCGGCCCTGATGCTGCTCACGAGCGATGCCGCGTTGATCTTGCTCGGCGTGCTCGCCTTCTTCACGGCAGTCACCGCGCGCGGCCGCGCCGCGCTCGCAGCGACCGAGCCTTGGATCGTCGTGCTCGGTCTCGTCGTTTTCCTGTTCGTCCATCTGCTGTGGCTCCAAGGCTTAGGTGACCAGGGTCTGGGCCACAGTTTGATGCCGATGTTGCAACAATTGCGCGATGCGCAGACGGCCGACGGCAATATGTCGCTCTGGCTGCGTCTCCTGATAGCGCTCGTGCTTGCGCATGCCGGGCTCATCATCCTGTTGGTGCTGTCGTCCGGCTGGCCGCGGGTGCGCGCGGCGCCGGCGCCGCCGCTCTCGCGGCGTCCGGTCGATCCGCTGGCCGTGTCATTCGTGAAGGTTTTTGCGCTGGTGCCCGGGCTCTTGGCGACGATCTGTGCCGTCATTATCGGCCAGCGCTTGCCGGTCGGCGGCGCGGCGCCGCTGGTCATTCTCTCCGGACTTGGGCTCGTCATCGCCGCCGGCGACAGCATCGCGCTTTATCATCAGCGCGTCCTCGGTTTTGCCTGGGCCGGCTTGTTGATCGTGCCGGCGCTGTTCGTGCCGCTGTTGATCGTGCTGTTGCCCTGGACCGCCGGCACCGATCTGCAGATCGCCCAACCGGCGAGCGCCATGGGGCGCTTCTTCGCCGAGAATTTTGTCCGCAGGACCGGCGAGCCGCTCGCTGTCGTCACCGGCGATCCGCGCACCGCGGCACTGGTTGCGCTGTTCGCGCCGAGCCGCCCGAGCGTGTTCTTCGACGCCGATCCGCAGCGCTCGCCTTGGGTCACCGCCGACGACATCCGCAAGAAGGGTGCGGTGGTGGTCTGGCTCGCGTCCGACACGACGCAAACGCCGCCGCCTGACATCAAGACCTATTTTCCGGACCTCGTTGCCGAATTGCCGCGCACTTTCAATCGGCCGGTGCAGGGCCGGCTGCCGGTATTGCGCGTTGGCTGGGGCGTGATCCGGCCCGGCAGCGTCGCGCCGGCGCGTTGAACGAGGGGCGGTCCCTGCGTGATGACCGGACTAGCCGGCCAGCGCCTTTTTGAGCGCCAGAAAATCGCGCCAGGCGAAGCGCTTTTGCAGTGGGCTCCGTAACAGGAACGCCGGGTGGAAGGTCGCGAGCGCGCGGATTTCGCGGCGGCCGGTGTCGAACATCATCCAGCGTCCGCGCGAGCGCGTGATGCCGTCCTTGACGCCGAGGAGGGTTTGCATCGCCGGGCCGCCGAGGCAGACCAGAAAATCCGGGTCGGCGAGCTCGATCTGACGGCGGATGAACGGCAGGCAGATCGCGGTTTCCTGCGGCGTCGGCGTGCGGTTGCCGGGCGGCCGCCATGGCACGACATTGGCGATGTAGACCTTCGTGCGGTCGAGCCCGATCGCCCCCATCATCAAATCGAGGAGTTTTCCGGAGCGGCCGACAAAGGGACGGCCGATGACGTCTTCGTCATAGCCCGGCGCTTCGCCGACCAACATCACTTTGGCATCCGGATTGCCGTCGGCAAAGACGAGTTGCGTCGCGGTGGCGCGCAAAGCGCAGCCCTCGAAATCGGTGAGCAGCGCGCGCAATTCGTCGAGGGTCTTCGCGCTCTTGGCGGCCTCGCGTGCCGCCATCACGGCGATTTCGGGTGATGCCGGAGCTGCCGCGGGCGCTCGCGATCGACCCTCCCCTGGAGGGGGAGGGTCGGATCGTCGAAGACGATCCGGGGTGGGGTCGCGTTGAAGCTGCATAGCTTTGCCGCCGGCCCCCACCCGGACAGCTTCGCTGTCCGACCTCCCCCCTGCAGGGGGAGGTGAAATTTCATCCGCCATGCGGTCGACCGGCTCTTCGCCGATCAGTGCGTCGGCGCCGGCATCGACATAGAACGCAAGGAGTTCGCGCGCTTCGCGGTTCGGATTTTGTCGGTCGGGGTTCATGCTTGGCGATTGAGAAAGGCGGCGGACGATCCGCGATTGTCTTTGGCGATTGTCATTGTCGATTGTCTTGGCATTAATTTCGTGAAAAATCATGGCTATTGTCCGGGACACGGAGCAGACCATGACTGACGCGGAGCTTCCGGCCCGAGAGGCGATGGAATTCGACGTCGTGATTGTAGGTGCGGGGCCGGCGGGCCTTGCGGCCGCGATCCGGCTGAAACAAATCGCCCCCGATAAATCGGTCGTCGTGGTCGAGAAGGGCTCCGAGGTCGGCGCGCATATTCTCTCAGGCGCGGTCATCGACCCGATCGGTCTCGACAGCCTCATTCCGGAATGGCGCGGCGAGGACACCCCGATCAAGACCGAGGTGACCGCGGATCGGTTCTACGCGCTCGGCGCGTCCGGCGCGCTGCGGCTGCCGCTCTCCTTGATGCCGCCGCTGATGGGCAATCACGGCAATTTCATCGTCTCGCTCGGTGACGTCTGCCGCTATCTGGCGAAAAAGGCCGAAGCGCTCGGTGTCGAGATCTATCCGGGCTTTGCCGCGGCCGAACTCCTGTTCGAGAACGAGGCTGTCGCCGGCATCGCCACCGGCGATATGGGGATTGGCAAGGACGGCCATCACAAACCCGGCTTTGCCCGCGGCATGGAATTGCGCGGCAAATACACGCTGTTCGCCGAAGGCGCGCGCGGCAGCCTGTCAAAAATTCTGATCGAACGCTTCGCGCTTTCGCGAGGCCGCGAGCCGCAGAAATTCGGCATCGGGCTCAAGGAGCTTTGGCAGGTTAAGCCCGATAAATTCCACAGCGGGCTCGTGCAGCACACGCTGGGCTGGCCGCTCGACAATGGCACCGGCGGCGGCTCGTTTCTTTATCATTACGACGACAACCTCGTCTCGGTCGGCTTTGTCGTTCATCTGAACTACCGCAATCCTTACCTCTCGCCGTTCGAGGAATTTCAGCGCTTCAAAACTCATCCGCTGGTGCGCGATACTTTCGCGGGCGGCAAGCGCATCAGCTATGGCGCGCGCGCGATCTCCGAAGGCGGCTGGCAATCGGTGCCGAAGGTCGCGTTTCCGGGTGGGGCTTTGATCGGATGCACTGCGGGCTTCCTCAATGTGCCGCGCATCAAGGGCAGTCATAACGCCATGTTGTCCGGCATGCTCGCCGCCGAGCATGTCGCGGCGGCGCTTGGCGCCGGGCGTGCCAATGACGAATTGTCGAGCTACGAAGCGGCGTGGCGTTCGTCGCCGATCGGGCGCGATCTGTGGCGGGTGCGCAATGCCAAGCCGTTGTGGTCGAAGCTCGGCACCATGGCCGGTATTGCGGCGGGCGGTCTCGATATGTGGACCTCGACGCTCGGCTTTTCGCTGTTCGGCACGCTCAAGCACGGCAAGCCCGATTACGCCACGCTCGAACCGGCGGCGAAATGCCGGCGCATCGTCTATGCCAAGCCCGACGGTAAGCTCACCTTCGACCGGCTGTCTTCGGTCTATCTGTCGAACACCAATCACGAAGAAGACCAGCCGGTGCATCTTCTGGTGCGCGACGGCGCATTGCAGAAAACCTCCGAGCACGATGTCTATGCCGGGCCGTCGTCGCGCTATTGCCCGGCCGGCGTCTATGAATGGGTCGAAGAGGGCGGGCAGCCGCGGTTCGTGATCAATGCGCAGAACTGCGTTCACTGCAAAACTTGCGACATCAAAGATCCGAACCAGAATATCACCTGGGTGCCGCCGGAAGGCGGCGGCGGGCCGAATTACCCGAATATGTGACGGGACTTGGAGCCTTGCCGGGTGAGGCTGCCGCTGCCGCGATTTCGCCGCCGTTCGGGCCTAGGGAGGCTGACGGCGCGGAAAGTTTCGGGGGTGGCTGCCCGCGAAGCGTCCTTGCGGGGGCGGAGCAAAACGGTCATTCTCGCGCCGACTGAAGGGTATCTGGCGTTCGATTCCCGGTTCGCCGATCAACTCCCTCAGCCGATCCAGTTCGCCAATGGAGCTCTCGTGAATAATTCGCTGCTGCCCCGGCATGCCGCTGTCGCTGGCCTTGCCCTGGCTTTGAGCCTGCCCACGGTCCTTGCCGCGCAAGCGGTTGCCGCCCAGTCGCCGGCGCAACAGGCCCTGCTGCCCGACAATGCCTTTGGCAGTTATTTGGCGGCCCGGCATGCCGGCGCCGAGCGCGATTCCGGCGCGGCGGCGGCCTATTACCTCAATGTGCTGAAGCTCGATCCGAAAAATCCGGATCTGCTCAGCCGCAGCTTTCTCTCCGTGCTCACCAATGGCGATATCGACGAGGCAAGCAAGCTTGGCGAGCGGCTGCTCGCGATTGACCACACCGATCGCATCGCGCGTCTCGTCATCGGCATTCGCGAACTGAAGCAGAAGCATTACAGCGCGGCCCGGCAGGATTTTTCGCAGTCGGTGCGCGGCCCGGTGACGGATCTGACCGCGACATTGCTCACCGGATGGGCGCTGTACGGCGAAGGCAACAGCCGCACGGCCGTCGAAACCATGGACAAGCTGACCGGCCCGGACTGGTACGCGATCTTCAAGGATCTCCATGCCGGACTGATCCTCGACCTCGCCGGCGACAAGAAAGAGGCCGGCAAGCGTTTCGAACGCACCTATAAGGCGGACCCGACGGCGCTGCGCGCGGCGGAGGCCTATGGCCGTTTCCTGTCGCGCAACGGCAGCAAGGACGACGCGCTGAAGGTGTACCAGGAATTCGACAAGGCGCTGCCGAACCATCCGCTGATCAAGGAAGAGATGAAACAGATCAGCGACGGCCAAAAACTGCCGCCGCTCGTCGATTCACCGCAGGCCGGCGCCGCCGAAGCGCTGTACGGGCTCGGCGCCTCGATCGGCCGCCGCGGCGGCGAGGATCTGGCGCTGATCTATCTGCAGCTGGCGCTTTATCTGCAGCCGTCGCATCCGATGGCGCTGTTGTCGCTCGGCGACCTCTACGAGGATCTGAAAAAGCCCGAGCTTGCGATCAAGGCTTACGACCGCGTGCCGGCGAATTCGGCGCTGTCGCGCAATGCCGAAATCCAGCTCGCCGTCGATCTCGATGCGCTCGATCGCACCGACGAGGCCAAGAAGAAGCTCGATCACGTCATCTCCGAGCATCCGAAAGATACCGAGGCGATCATCGAGCTCGGCAATATCCAGCGCGGGCGCAAGGAATTTGCCGATTGCGCGACCACCTACGGCAAGGCGATCGATACCGTGCCGACGCCTGAGAAATCGAACTGGGTGATGTTCTATTTCCGCGGCATCTGCAACGAGCGCTCGCATCAATGGCCGGCCGCCGAGGCCGACATGAAAAAGGCGCTGCAGCTTTATCCCGAGCAGCCGCTGGTGCTGAACTATCTCGGCTATTCCTGGGTCGACCAGGGCGCCCATCTCGACCAGGGCATGGACATGATCCGCCGCGCGGTCGAGCAGCGGCCGGACGACGGTTACATCGTCGACTCGCTGGGCTGGGCCTATTTCCGCACCGGCAATTACGACGAGGCGGTCAAAAATCTCGAGCGCGCCGTCGAACTCAAGCCCGAAGACCCGACCATCAACGACCATCTCGGCGACGCCTATTGGCGCGTCGGCCGCACGCTGGAAGCGCACTTCCAATGGTCGCACGCCAAGGACCTCAAGCCCGATCCCGAGGACCTGCCGAAGATCGAGGCCAAGCTGAAGGACGGCTTGCCGCCCGATACGTCGGCTGCCGCTGAAGCCGACAAGGCCGCTCCGGCCGGCGATGCCGACAAAGCCAAGAAGGCCGGCAACGGCGGGTAAGGGGCTTCCTTGCCCGCGTCCGCTGCCGAAACTCCCCTGGTCGAAACCGCGCCGGCGAAGGTCAACCTGACGCTGCGCGTGTTGTCGCGCCGCGCCGACGGTTATCACGAGCTCGAAAGCCTCGTGGTGTTTGCGAGCTGCGGCGATCGTCTGACCTTCATTCCGGGCGGCGAGCTTACCCTCAACGTGAGTGGTCCTCGCGCTGCGCATGCCGGCGACACGGCCGACAACCTTGTGCTCAAGGCGGCGCGTGGGCTCAAGGCGCTCATTCCGGGCCTAACCGTGGGCGCATTCCACCTCGAAAAGTCGCTGCCGGTTGCGGCCGGTCTCGGCGGCGGTTCGTCCGATGCCGCCGCTGCGCTGCGGCTTTTGGCAAGAGCGAATGATCTCGCGCTCGATGACCCGCGGCTCTACGAAGCAGCCCGCGCCACCGGTGCCGACGTGCCGGTCTGTCTCGATCCGCGCCCGCGGCTGATGCGCGGCATCGGTGAAAAGCTTTCCGCGCCACTCGCATTACCTCAACTCCACGCCGTGCTGGGCAATCCCGGAGCGGCGCTCGCGACCAAACTCGTTTTCGCCGGCTGGAAGCCAGCGGCCGCGCCGGCCGAAACTTTCGACCTTGCGGCGCTTTCGCAAGCGGCGAGCTTTGACAAGTTTCTATCCATGCTCGCCACCCAGCCGAACGATCTTGAAAGCGCGGCGATCGGGCTTGCCCCGGAGGTTGCCGACGTAATCGCGGAACTCGCCGCCCTGGCGGGCTGTCGTCTGGCTCGCATGTCGGGTTCGGGTGCGACGTGTTTCGGGCTCTTCACATCTGCGGCTCAAGCCGTCGCTGCAGCGAAGACGTTGCGCGCCAAATATCCCGACTGGTGGGTCTGTGAGACGATGTTCGGCTAGCGCCGCAACGACGGTCTAATGCGTCCGCGCAATACAAAAATCGACAGTCTCGACCAGCGCGGCCTTAACGGCCGAATCCGGAAACAGCGCCAGCGCGTCGCGCGCGATGGCGCCGTAATGGTGGGCGCGGCCGATGGTGTCTTCGAGCGCGCGGTGCTTGACCATCAAGCCGATGGCGTGATCGAGATCAGCGTCGTTGGTCTCGCCGCGCTCGAGCGTGCGCCGCCAGAACTCGCGCTCGGCGTCGCTGCCGCGGCGGAAGGCGAGCACGACCGGAAGCGTGATCTTGCCCTCGCGGAAATCGTCGCCGATGTTCTTGCCGAGATGCGAGGCGGCGCCGCCATAGTCCAAGACGTCATCGACCAGCTGGAACGTGATGCCGAGGTTCATGCCGAAGGAGCGACTCGCCGCCTGTTCGGCTTTCTGCCGCACCGAAATCGCCGGGCCGATCTCGCAGGCCGCCGCGAACAGTTCGGCGGTCTTGGCGCGGATCACCGCGATATATTCGTCTTCGGTGGTCGCCGTATTCTTGGCGGCGGCGAGTTGCATGACTTCGCCTTCGGCGATCACCGCCGCCGCGGTCGACAATATCCCGAGCGCCTTGAGGCTGCCGACCTCGACCATCATCTTGAACGCCTGGCCGAGCAGGAAATCGCCGACCAGGACGCTCGCTTCGTTGCCCCACAGCATGCGGGCCGCGAGCCGGCCGCGCCGCAATTCGCTCTCGTCGACGACATCGTCGTGCAGCAGCGTCGCGGTATGCATGAACTCGACCGCGGCGGCGAGCTTGATATGGCCGTCGCCCGAGTAGCCTGCGAGCCGTGCCAGAGCCAGCGTCAGCATTGGCCGCAGCCGCTTACCGCCGGAATCGATCAGATGCTTGGCCACCTCCGGAATCATCGTCACCTCGGAGCCGGTGCGGGCGATGATGGTCGCATTGACGCGCTCCATATCGGCGGCGACCAGACCGATCAGCGGCTCGATGGAGGGCTGACGCTTGTTTTCGAAGGGGACGACGACGGCCACTGCGGCGTTCTCCTGGATTACTTGGGAAGCATAGAAACGCTATGGTGACGCGGCAAGGGCGTCGGCTACATAGGCGCCGAGCCGTAACAGCCGGCGGCGGGCCGCCGGCGCCGCCGGGCGCACTGGCGGCGGAGAGAGGGAATGCCAAGCACCGGGCCGGATATGGAAGAATCGGCGCCAAGCGTGGGCGCAAGCCGGCATGACGTGAGCCACTACGACGTGGCGATCCTGGTTCCTTGCTACAACGAGGCGCACGCCATCGCCAAGGTCGTGGCGGACTTTCGCGCGGCGCTGCCGGCGGCCACCGTCTATGTTTATGACAATAATTCGACGGACCGCACCGTCGACGCGGCGCAACAGGCCGGCGCTGTCGTGCGCCGCGAGACCCACCAGGGCAAAGGCCATGTGGTGCGGCGGATGTTCAACGACATCGAGGCCGATATCTATGTCCTAGTCGACGGTGATGCGACCTATGACGCGCCGAGCGCGGCGCCGATGATCGAAAAACTCGTCGCCGATCGGCTCGATATGGTGGTCGCCACGCGGGTCGATCGCGAGGAGGCGGCTTATCGCCCCGGCCACCGCGCCGGTAATTGGCTTCTGACCGGCTTCGTCGCCCACATTTTCGGCCACGCCTTCACCGATATCCTGTCCGGCTATCGGGTGTTCTCGCGCCGTTTCGTCAAATCCTTTCCGATTCTCTCGGGCGGCTTCGAGATCGAAACCGAACTGACCGTCCACGCGCTCGAACTCGAACTCCCGGTTGGCGAACTACCGACGCCCTATTATTCGCGGCCGGCGGGCTCGGCTTCAAAGCTTTCGACCTGGCACGACGGCTTCCGGATTTTGTGGACGGTGCTGAAGCTCTATCGCGCCGAGCGCCCGCTGTCGCTGTTCGGCTCCTTCGGCGTCGCACTGATCATCATGTCGATCGGCCTCGCCATCCCGCTCGTTATCACGTATTTGCAGGAAGGCTTGGTGCCGCGGCTGCCGACCGCGGTATTGTCGACCGGGTTGATGCTGCTCGCTTTCCTATCGATTGCATGCGGCCTGATCCTCGATACGGTCACCCGCGGCCGGCGCGAATTGAAACTCATCGCTTATTTGGCGCTGCGGGCGCCCGGCGAGGAACGGCGGCGGAGCTGAAATCGTGCGGGAGCTTGTTCGCACCAACGATGCGGTCCTGATCTCGGCGCTCGAAGCGCTGCTCAACGGCGCGCGCATCAAGCATATGGTGGTCGATCAGAATATGAGCGTGCTGGAAGGCTCGATCGGCATTTTTCCGCGCCGTATTTTGGTCGGCGAGGATCAGATCGATGTCGCGCGGCGGCTCCTCGAGGAGGCGGGTTTCGGCAACGAGCTTCGTCCCCAAAACGACTGAGAAAATTGATTGAAATCTCGAGCCAGAGGCCGGCCGCGATGGCTGCTGAATTCAGCGATGACTCAGCCCTCGGCGGCAAGCTCGTTTTGCGCCAGCCGCGCCGCGGTCACCGCTTCGGCCACGATGCGATCCTGCTTGCCGCGGCGACGGCAGCGCGCGCCGGCGAGCATGCGGTCGATCTCGGCTCGGGCATCGGCGCTGCTGGTCTCGCGCTGGCACGGCGCGTCGAGGGTCTCGTTGTCACTTTGGTCGAGATCAATCCGGCGCTGTCAGCGCTCGGCCGCCACAATGCCGAGCGTAACAAGCTTTCTTCGCGCGTGCATGCGGTCTGTCTCGATGTCGCGGCGACGTCGGCGGATTTTGCCGCAGCCGGATTGCCGGCTTCTTCGGTCGATCACGTGCTGATGAACCCGCCCTTCAATGTGGCGCATAATCCGTCGCCGGATCCTGCTCGCCGCCTGGCGCACACCGCGTCGCGCGATACGCTCGCGCAATGGCTCGGCGCCGCCGCGCGCTTACTGCGCGCATCCGGGACCGTCACACTGATCTGGCGCGCCGACGGCCTGGATGAGGTGTTGCGGGCCCTGGCAGCGGATTTCGGCTTGGCTGTCGTGCTGCCTATTCTGCCGAAACCCGACGCTCCGGCCATCCGCGTCATTGTGCGGGCGACGAAAGGCGCGAACCGCCAGCTCGCGCGCTTGCCGGGCTTTGTGCTCGCCTCGGCCGACGGCAAGCCGAGCGAGCAAGCCGAAGCGGTGCTGCGCAAGGGCGCCACGCTGGACTGGAGCGGTACCTGAAGTCGGACTGGAAGCGTTAACGGATCGCGGAATTGCAAACGATTACTGGAACGAATACTGCACAACGGTTGGGCATTATGCCGGCACAAAGCCGGTCAAGATGCGTTTTTACTCACACGCTGCTTCGCTTCAGTGCGAAGGGGAACGTAGGACAGGGTGACAAACACGCTGATTATCATGAGGAGGAAGTAAATCTTCATCGCGCGACGGCCTCCGCTATTGTCCCGGCAACCCGGTTAAGCAAGAAGCGTTCCAACCGCTTAAGAAACCGTTACTTGAGAGTAAATGAGACACTTCCTATTTGAGCTTTCATGACCGAGCCGTCGGCGGGCGACCGCATTCGAACTCTTCGCAGCGGTGCCATGGCGGCGCTGTGCATGCTGTTGCCGCGGCGGTTCCGCCGCGATCGGCCGGTCGTGCCGGTGGTCCGGCTGTCAGGCATCATCGGATTTTCGACCCCGTTGCGGCCGGGCTTAAGTCTGGCGGGCATCGCGCGCACGCTCGATCGCGCCTTCGCCATGAAGAACGCCCGGGCCGTCGCGCTCGTCATCAATTCGCCAGGCGGCTCGCCGGTGCAGTCACACCTGATCTTTCGCCGCATCCGCGAATTGGCCGACGAGCATAAGCGCCGGGTCGTAGCCTTCGTCGAAGATGCCGGCGCGTCGGGCGGTTATATGATCGCCTGCGCTGCCGACGAAATCATCGCCGATCCGCACTCGATCGTCGGCTCGATCGGCGTCGTCGGCGGTTCGTTCGGCTTCGACAAGCTGATCGCGCGGCTCGGTATCGAGCGACGGCTCTATACGTCGGGCGAGCACAAGGCGATGCTCGATCCGTTCCTGCCCGAAAATCCCGATGACGTCGAACGGCTGAAAAAGCTGCAGCGCGACATCCACGACGACTTCATCGCGCTGGTCAAAGCGCGCCGCGGCGGCAAGCTCAGCGGCCCCGACGGCGATTTGTTCACCGGCGAATATTGGACCGGCCGGCGGGCGCTGGAATTGGGTCTTGTCGACGGCATCGGCGATTTGCGCGGCGTGCTGCGCGAACGTTATGGCGACAAGGTCTACACCCCGCTCGTGACCGCCGAACGCGGCTTGTTCGGCCGCCGCGTTTTCGGCGTCCACCTGCCCGAAGTGCTGCCGACCGCTCGGCCTGCGAGCCTTGCCGAGGACGTGATTTCCACACTTGAAGCGCGCGCGATTTGGGCGCGATGTGGGCTCTAGAATATTGCTCTGGATCGCAGTTCGATATGAGATCGCTGTCCGATTTGCCCGGTTTCTGACACGATCGTGCTTGAAAGCTAAAGCCGGAGTTTGACCATGCCGCCGCTGATCGTTTTCGCACTGGGAGTTACGGGGGCGGCCATGCTGGTGCGCTGGTGCGTTAAGGAAGTGCAGCGCGTCAATTCCGAACTCGACGACGTGCGCAGCAAAGCCACCGTCGAGCCGCTCGACCGCAGCAGCCTGCCGAAGCTGAAGCCAGATCCGAAGACCGGGGAATACCGGCCGGGGTGATATTTCTCCGCTCATTCCCGCGCAAGCGGGAATCCAGTCCTGGGTCCCCGCTTTCGCGGGGACGAGCGGGCGGGGCGAAGATTCACTGCGTGTCTTTGATATTCCGCTCTTTGACCACGCGGCCCCACTTTTCGTATTCGGCCTTCATGAAGGTGCCGAAGCTTTCCGGGGTGCCGCCGACCGGGGTCGCGCCGGCCTGAACGAGCTTGTCGTGGGTGCTCGCATTGTTCAGCGCCGCGTTCACCGCCCCGTTGAGCCTGGTAATGACGGCGGCGGGCGTCTTGCCCGGCGCCAGGAGGCCGTACCAATTCGAGGCGTCGGTATTGGGATAACCCTGTTCGGCGAGCGTCGGCACCTTCGGCAGGATGGCATCGCGCTTGTCCGCCGCCGCGCCGATCGGAACCAGCGTGTCGGCGCGGATCTGCGCGATCAAGACCGGCACGTCGGCGGCGAGCACTTCGACTTGGCCGCCGAGCAGATCGGTCAAGGCCGGCGCCGCGCCGCGATAGGGCACGTGCAGGAACTGCACGCCCGCCGAGGCATCGAGCAGTTCCTGCGCCAGATGCGGCGGCGAGCCGATGCCGGTCGAGGCAAACGGGATGGTGCCGGGCTTCGCCTTGGCGAGCGCGACCAGCTCTTTGACGTTCGTGATGCCGAGCTTGGGGCTGACGACCAGCACCTCCGTCACCGTGGTGACGAGCGCTACCGGGGCAAAATCGCGCAACGCATCATAATGGATATCCGCCATGATATGCGGCGACACCGTCACCGCGCCGGCCGTGGTCAAAAACAGCGTGTAACCGTCGGGCTCGGACTTGGCGACGAACTCGCCGCCCAGCGTGCCGTTCGCGCCTGGCTTGTTGTCGATGATGACGGTCTGGCCGAGCGCCTCCTTCATCTTCTCGGCGACGACACGGCCGACAAAATCGGTGGGACCGCCGGGGGGGAACGCGATCACGATATGGATCGGACGGCTGGGAAATTCGTCCGCCTGTGCGGCCGGCCCTGTGGCGAGCGGCAGCAACACTGCAGCGGCGATCAATAGGCTTCTTACCTTGGTCACGAACTCCTCCCCTTATACGGCGCCGGAAATCGGCCCTGAGGTATCAGGAATTGGGGGGCAAGTCTCGATCCTTGCTCGGCCGACTTGACCTTGGGGGCTCCATCCACCAACAACGCAGCATGGAAGCGTCGAACGATTTGCCGCCCTATATGCGCCCGGAACGCTCGTTTCAGGGGCTTATCCTCGCCTTGCAGCGCTACTGGGCGGATTGGGGCTGCGTCATTTTGCAGCCCTATGACATGGAGGTCGGCGCCGGCACCTTCCATCCGGCGACGACGCTGCGCGCGCTCGGGCCGAAGCCGTGGAACGCGGCTTACGTGCAGCCAACGCGCCGGCCCAAGGACGGCCGCTATGGCGAAAACCCGAACCGGCTGCAGCACTATTATCAAATGCAGGTCATCCTGAAACCGTCGCCCGACGACTTGCAGGAGCTTTATCTGAAGTCGCTCTATGCCATCGGCATCGACCCGAAAATCCACGACATCCGCTTCGTCGAGGACGACTGGGAAAGCCCGACGCTCGGCGCCTGGGGTTTGGGCTGGGAGTGCTGGTGCGACGGCATGGAAGTATCGCAGTTCACTTATTTTCAGCAGGTCGCGGGTTTTGAATGCGCGCCGGTAGCGGGCGAGCTGACCTACGGCCTCGAGCGGCTCGCCATGTATGTCCAGGGCGTCGAAAATGTCTTCGAGCTCAATTTCAACGGCCGCGACGGCGCGCAGCGGGTGCGCTACGGCGACGTGTTTCTGCAGGCCGAGCAGGAATATTCGCGGCACAATTTCGAATTCGCCGATACCGACATGCTGTTCGAGCAATTCCGCATGGCGGAGGCGGCCTGCCAGAAGTATCTCGCTGCCGGCTGGCAGGTCGATGACACGACAGCCAATCGCGGCCGGCATCTGATGGCGCTGCCGGCCTACGACCAGTGCATCAAGGCAAGCCATGTATTCAACCTGCTCGACGCGCGCGGCGTGATCTCGGTCACCGAGCGGCAGAGCTACATATTGCGGGTACGCGACCTCGCCAAAGCGTGCGGCGAAGCGTGGCTGGCAACAGAAGGCGGAGGCAAGGATCTATGAGCGAGATGCCCGAAATCGGCGGCCGTAAACCGATCCCGGTCCAGGTCGAGGCCGGCAAGAGCTATTGGTGGTGCGCCTGCGGGCGCTCCAAGACGCAGCCGTTCTGCGACGGCTCGCACAAGGGCACCGGCTTCGTGCCGCAGGAATGGAAAGCGGAAAAGAGCGAAGAGACTTGGTTCTGCGCCTGCAAGCGCTCGTCGCACGAGCCGCTGTGTGACGGGAGCCATAAAACCCTCCCCTGACGGCAGAGTGATCCCCTCCCCCTTGTGGGGAGGGGTAGGGGTGGGGGTCGGGAGGTGACTCTATGACAGAGAAGCAATCCTCCGACGAAAGCCGGGCGGTCCGGGAGCGGAGCGTCGTGCCGACCAACAAAATTCGCGCCCGCGCGATGCGCTCGTCGCCGACAAAAGCGGAACAGAAGCTTTGGTGGCATCTACGTCATCGTCTCGCCTTGTCCGACTCGCATTTTCGCCGACAGGTGCATCTGGGCCGGTACATCGTCGACTTCGCCAGTCATCAATTGAAGATCGTGGTTGAAATAGACGGCGGTCTGCATGCGGTGCGGGTAAATCTTGATGCGACGCGGACGAAGTTTCTTGAGTCTGAAGGCTACCGAGTACTGCGCTTTTGGAACAATGAGGTGCTTGAAAATATCGATGGCGTGCTTGAGACGATTCAAAGTGCGATCCTCCCGACCCCCACCCCCACCCCTCCCCACAAGGGGGAGGGGAGCAGCTAGCGTCATACGCAATGCCTGATCTTTTGCTCGAACTATTCTCCGAGGAAATCCCCGCGCGTATGCAGGCGCGGGCGGCCGAGGATTTGCGCAAGGCGGTCACCGACCGGCTGGTCGATGCCGGGCTCGTCTATGAAGGCGCCAAGGCTTTTGTGACACCGCGACGGCTGACGCTCTCCGTGCATGGCGTGCCGGTGCGCCAGCCCGATCTGCGCGAGGAGAAAAAGGGTCCGCGGGTCGGCGCGCCCGACAACGCCATTGCCGGGTTTCTGAAAGGCGCGGGACTGAAGTCGATCGCCGAGGCCAAAGTGCAGCCCGACAAGAAGGGCGACTTTTACGTGGCGGTGATCGAGAAGCCGGGCCGCGCGGCGATCGACGTCATCGGCGAAATCCTGCCCGCGGTGATCAAGAGCTTTCCCTGGCCGAAATCGATGCGCTGGGGTGCTGCCTCGCAATCGCCCGGCGCGCTGACCTGGGTGCGGCCGCTGCATTCGATCGTCGCCACGTTCGGTCCGGAGACCGAGGAGCCGGATGTCGTTGCGTTTTCGGTCGGCGGCATCGCTGCGGGCAACCAGACACGCGGCCATCGGTTTCTGGCACCGGAGCCGTTCACGGTGCGGCGCTTCGACGATTATCAGCGCAAGCTCGGGGAGGCCAAGGTCGTGCTCGATCCCGAGCGCCGCCGCGACATCATCCGCACCGAGGCGAAGCAACTTGCCTTCGCGCAAGGGCTCGAAGTGGTCGAGGACGAAGGTCTCCTCAACGAAGTCGCGGGTCTTGTCGAATGGCCGGTGGTGCTGATGGGCTCGTTCGATCAGAAATTTTTGCAAATCCCCGAAGAAGTCATCCGCGCCACCATCCGCAACAACCAGAAATGCTTTGTCTTGCGCGACGCTGCGCACGCCAAGCTGGTCGACAAATTCCTGCTCGTTTCCAATCTCGAGGCCAGCGACGGCGGCAAGGAGATCATCGCCGGCAACGAGCGCGTCATCCGGGCGCGGCTGTCGGATGCGAAATTCTTCTACGAGACCGATCTGAAGACGCGGTTGGAGGACCGGTTGCCCAAGTTCGAGCATATTGTGTTTCACGAAAAGCTCGGCACGCAGGCGGAGCGTATCGAGCGCATCGAGCGGCTCGCAGCGGAGCTCGCGCCCCTTGTGGGCGCCGATGTGG
>Ga0182016_10003478_pt1 | contig 17962 bp, 12 predicted proteins | sample 712S2MmetaG_FD_120491 | JGI IMG/M metagenome (GOLD analysis project Ga0182016, IMG submission 120491) | Permafrost microbial communities from Stordalen Mire, Sweden - 712S2M metaG | ecosystem: Environmental > Terrestrial > Soil > Wetlands > Permafrost | place: Sweden: Stordalen | collected...
AAACTGACCGGCCTTGACCTGGCCGAGGCGCGGCTGGCGGCCGGGGATGTGGCCACCGCAACCGCAATGGCGCGGCAGGTTCTGGCCGTCCATGCGGACACGCTGGACTCGGTGGCCCAGGAGGCGCGAGCGAACTTCATTTTGGCGCGCGCGGCAATCATGACCGGTCATCCGGAAGACGCGATCAACGGCTTCCAGAAGACTATTGGGGCAACGAAGGAGCCACGGCTGGTGGCCTGGTCGCACATCTATCTGGGCCGGATGCTCGACCTCGACTGCAAGCGGGATGAGGCCGTTTCAGAGTACAAAGCTGCTCTTGAATCGCGAGACGGCCAGCAGGATACACGGTTGGCGGCCGAGCGTGGTGTGAAGAAGGCGTACGCAGTGAATGGCCACTCCTGCGAAGAGGATGCGGACGACGATGCACCGGAGCCGGGTGCAACCGGGCAACCGGCAAAGCCCGCCGCTGCGGTGCAAGGTCAGAAACCTGCCGCGCCGCAGCCATAGACGGGCATCGCAGGCCTTATTCTGTTTGAAGGCGCGTTGAACCTGATGACAGGATCGTTGCCGGGGGACAACGTTCAGAACCCGAGGTCCAAGCGGGAATTGACCGAGGCGAAATTGGAAGCAACTCTGGCCGCTCTCGAATCCGCGTTGGGACACACGTTCGCGAGCCGGGCCCTGTTAGTGCGTGCGCTGACTCACCGCTCGCTCGCCAACGAAGAGGCTATGACAGAGCGGTTGCCCGCTTTGCTGCCAGCCGAGGCCCAGAAGCAGGTTATGGCGGGGCTCGAGGACAATGAGCGGATGGAGTTCCTGGGCGATGCAGTGCTCGGTTTGGTGGTCGCTGAGGCACTGTTCCAATCCCATCCTGAGTGGCAGGAGGGGGAATTGACGCGCGTACGTGCGCAACTTGTGAGCCGCAAACACATGGCCGACGTTGCTCGGAGCATCGGGCTGGGGAGCTATCTCCGTATAAGCAAAGGCGAGGATCGCGGAGGGTTGAGGAGCGGGAGTACTGTGCTTTCGAACGGCATGGAAGCGGTGCTGGGGGCGCTATTTCTTGATGGTGGGCTGGAACCGGTCCGGCGCTTCGCACGTCAATATGTCATGGGCGAGGTCGTCGAGCATCTTGCGGAGGAACTCCGTTCGGGGGCGGCGCTGGGCAACTACAAATCCGCGCTTCAGGAGCATTTGCAAGCTGAGCGTGCAGGCTCCCCGGTCTATCGGCTCAAGAGCGCGAGTGGTCCCGACCACCGCAAGCGCTTTCTTGTGGAGGTGCGTCTGAGGACAAGCGCCTCGGAGCCGGGACAGCCGCTTGCCCGCGGCGTCGGAAGCACCAAAAAGCTTGCCGAGCAGGATGCGGCCCGCCTTGCGCTGGAACGGCTGACGGCGAAGCCAGTTGACCTCTTGGCTGACGACGCCTCCGAAGAGGTCGAAGAGCTGGAGGCAGAGTGAGCGATCCCGTACAAGCCAGCGGCCCAGTCTCAGCCAGCCCGGCGCCAACGAGTCCGGAGTTGCAGGCCGAACAGGCCGAGGCAGCGCGAGTACCTGCTCATCACGCATCGTGGTTCCATATCCATCTGCCCACTGTTCCCGAGGCTCTTGCCTCACTTTTTCAGACCATCGTCGTCGCTCTTTTCTTGCTCACATTTGTGTTGCAGCCTTACCTGATTCCATCCGAAAGCATGGAACACACGCTGCTCGTGGGCGATTTCCTGCTCGTCAATAGGCAAGTCTACGCGCCAGTTGGACGGCTCACTGGATGGCTGATGCCCTATCGAGATGTAGCGCGTGGGGATATTGTGGTCTTCCATCATCCGCAGCCACATCCGTTCCTGGTGAAGCGCGTGGTGGGGTTGCCGGGCGACAGGCTTCGCATCGACAATGGCCGTGTCTCCATCAACGGCACCATCCTCAACGAGCCCTACGCTGTCTTCGAACCTGTTCCGCCCAACCCCCTCCGCGACGATTTTCCCGGCCGTCTCAACACAGATCCGCAGGTTGATCCAACGTGGTGGAGTCTGATGCAGAGACTCACCACCAATGGAGAGTTGACCGTGCCCAAAGGGCAGTACTTTGTGCTTGGCGACAACCGCAACCACAGCCTGGATTCGCGCTTCTGGGGCTTTGTCCCGCGTGACCAGATCGTGGCCCGCCCGCTGGTGATTTACTTCTCGCTGAGCAGGCCTTCGACCACCGATGTTGAGCAGGCCTCGGATGATAGACTCGGACACGATAGAGAACTCTCGGCAAAGCTGACAGGGTTTGCGCGCTGGAAGCGCATCTTCCACGTGGTCCGCTAGAATGCGGCCCGCTGGCAGCATCCGCGGCGAAGGCCCGATTCTCAACGAGCAGGCAGGATGACGAAGAAAACAGACCGGGATGCCAAGACACCCTACCCAGCAAGTGCTGAGGCGAATGTTGCCGTGGCCGCGGAGGCGCTTCCCGAGGCGACCAAAACGGTTGCCGAGCCGCGTGTGGAGGAGACTCCGTATGAGGCTGTGGCGAGTATCTGCTCGGTGCTCGTCGTAGGGCTTTTCATCCTTACATTTCTCGGCCAGAATTTCGTTATCCCATCGGGATCGATGAAGGATACGCTGCTCGTCGGCGACCACCTTGTCGTCGACCGCATCACGCTGGCTCCGGCGGCTCCATGGATGCCGCTGGTTCATTATCGCGAGCCACAGCGCAACGACATTGTCGTGTTTCTTAAGCCGGTTGCCGATCCAGATCCGGTGGACGGTTCGCCCACATATCCATTCCTGGTGAAGCGGCTGATCGGGGTTCCCGGCGACCGCATCCATCTGCGCAACGGCATCGTCATCATCAACGGCGTGGCGCAAGACCAGCCTCACGCTGAAGCGACTACGCTCGAAAACCACAACGACTTTCTCGACGAATTCCCGTCTATCCCGCCTGATCCTGAGCGCGGCGCAACTGAGGGCTGGAGCGTCGAATTTCCCTCGCATGTCGAGAACGGCGGCCTGGTTGTGCCTCCCGGACACTACTTCATGATGGGTGATAACCGGCACAATTCGCTCGACTCGCGCTACTGGGGCTTCGTTCCGCGGGAAAACATTGTAGGCCGGCCGCTCTTCAACTACTGGTCGTTCAAGACGCCCGATGAAGAGTATCAGAAGCAAGGAATCGGCAACAGCATTGCGTGGATGGCCCACGTGGCGATTCATTTTTTCACTGAAACGCGCTGGGCCCGGACCTTTCATCGCGTCCGTTGAGGAGCGCATTTCCGCTGACCCATGGACGTGGGTGCAATAACATAGAAATCAATGAGCGAAGACGTCGGGGAGCGGAAACCTAAGCGCGGACGTTGGGTTCTGGGGCTGGCCTTCTTTGCCCTGTTCCTTGCGATTGCCATTGTCCCGCCTCTGGTCAGCATCAACAACTACAAGGCGCGAATCACGCACCTGATGTCGGCATCCGTTGGCCGGCCAGTGCGTCTCTCCTCGGTCGAGATGCGATTGCTGCCCATGCCCGGGTTCGTCCTCAGCGACCTGACAATTGAAGAAGACCCGGCCTATGGCGCAGAGCCGGTGCTGCATGCAAATACAGTTGTCGCGTCTATCCGACTGCAGTCGCTCTGGCTTGGGAGGCTTGAGATCGGCCGCATCAGCGTTGACGAAGCAAGCCTGAACATTGTGCGCACGCCCGAGGGGCTTTGGAATCTCGATCCGTTCTTTCGCACGGCTGCGCAGAAATCGCACCCGGCCGGGGGCGGCGCGGAGAGCCATGTAGTTCCGCTGCCATACCTGGAAGCAACCAATTCGCGCATCAACTTCATGCGAGGAGCGGAGAAGATGCCGTTCTCGCTGGTCAACACCGACCTCTCTTTCTGGCAGGAGAATCCAGGGGACTGGCGGGTTCGTCTGAAGGGCGAGCCTTCGCGAACGGACCAGAGCCTGGAGCTCTCGGGCAGTGGCGATACCGGCGTTGTGCGGCTGGAGGCGAGCCTGCGCCGCGCGGCGGAACTGCGTCAGATGCCGCTGCACCTCGATCTTGAGTGGAGCGATGCGCAAGCCGGACAGTTGACTCGCCTTGCACTTGGATCGGATGCTGGGTGGCGCGGCAATCTGACCGGGGAGCTCCATCTGGACGGCACGCTTGATGCAGCACAGGTCAAGACCCGGCTGCGCGCGGACAGCGTTCATCGTGCCGAGTTTGCGCCAGTCGAACCGCTCGACTTCGATGCGCGTTGCAGTATGCTTTATCGCTTCAGCCAGCAGGCCGTTGACAATCTGGTATGCGACTCGCCGCTCGGAAATGGCCATGTGCGCCTGAGTGGAGATATTCCAGCAGAGGGCCGGGGGCCGCACCTCACGATGGAGATGGACAAGATCTCTGCCAGCGCGGTATTGGATGCGATGCGGACCGTGCGTAGCGGCATTGGCCGGGGGCTTGAAGCACGGGGCACGATAGCGGGAAAGCTTGTCTACAATCCGGATGCGGCTGTTATAGCGGCGGACCCGAGCGCACTGGCGAAGGCAAACAGGCACATCAAAAAAGACAAAACGCCCGGGCCGAGAGTGGTGCAGGGACCGCTGACAGGCAGCCTGATTGCGGGGGGGCTGCAACTGAGCGGCGATAGCCTCAGCTCGCCGATCCAGGTGGCGAAGGTGGCCTTTGAGCCTGCGCAGCCCTCGCTGGGGCAGCATGCTGCGCTGGTGGCCAATGCGAGTGTTCCGCTGGGCGGAGCTACGCCCATGACGGTTGCAGCGCGGGTTGCGCTTTCGGGCTACTCGATTACGCTACGTGGGCCCGCAAGCGTGGCCCGAGCCCGCGAGCTCGCCAAGGTTGCGGGAGTATCGCAGGGTTTGTGGCTGGACTCGCTAGCCGGCGAACCGATTGTTGTCGACCTGAGCGCGGAAGGTCCATGGGTTGTACCCGAGAACATTGTGGTGGCAGCAACGCTGCCGCAGAATCCAGCCTCAGTGACCGCGATGCAGTCGAATCAGGTGCCGCAGAGTACGCCTCCAGTGGATAAGCTCGGCGGCACTATCACGTTGAACAATGCCAACTGGAAAGTCGACTATCTGGCGAATGCGGTGATGATCTCGCAGGCCACGCTGCACTTCGATGGAGACGGCAGCCGATGGGATCCGGTTGAATTCTCCTATGGGCCGGTGAATGGAACAGCGACCCTGACTCTTCCCGCGGGCTGTGTTGAGCCGTGCACGCCCCGATTCGCAGTTGATTTCGGGACGCTTGATGCGGCTGCGCTTCAGGCCGCGATTCTTGGCGCGCATGAGAAGGGAACACTTCTGACGGAATTGATCGCGCGGTTGAGCAGCAAGAAAACCTCTGCGGGAGCGTCGTGGCCTTATGCGGAAGGGACGGTAAAGGCGGAGACGCTTGTTCTGGGGCCGCTGACGCTGCACGATGCCAGGGCTGCGGTTCGCATTGCGGCGAATGGCGTGGAGATTCCAAGCTATGAGGCGAAGCTGCTGGGCGGAAGCGTAAACGGCAATGGCTTGATCAATCCTGCAGGTGGAGACCGCGATAAACCGGGCTACACGATTGGGGCAACGTTCGAAAAGCTGAACCCTGCGGAAGTGGGCGAATTGGCTGGCTCGCATTGGAAGGGCGGCGAGTTGGAGATCGATGGCAAGGTGGAGTTGTCGGGATTCACTGGAGCCGACCTGGCAAAGTCTGCGCATGGACTTCTCCACTTCGACTGGAAGCGCGGGAGTGTTGCCGGTGCAACAGAAGTAGTAGCGGTTCCAGCGGAGCTTGCGCACTTTGATCGCTGGACGGGCGATGCTGAGGTTGCGAACGGAGCGATTACGCTGAAAGACAACGCCGTGAAGCTTGGTGCGCGAAAGGGTGTTGTCAATGGTTCCCTGGCCTTTGGAGATCCTGCAAAGCTGACGCTTGCTGCGGCGAAAGAGACGCAGGCGAAGCGATAGGCGCTGATCGGAAGCGAAGCGCGCAAGGCGAGCACCAGAGCGGTCCGCCGTTACAATCGAGGTATGTCTTCATCACTTCTTTCTTCCCCTGTCACGATTCGCTGCAAGGGCATTTTGTTTGACATGGACGGCGTGTTGATCTCGTCGCTGGGCTCTGTGGAGCGCAGTTGGACGCGTTGGTCGGAGATGCGTGGCATTGATCCAACCTATGCGATGTCGATCATCCACGGTCGCCGAAGCATTGAGAGTGTAGCGTTTCTCCGTCCTGATCTTGACGCAGAGGCTGAGAACCGCATCATCGAGAAGATGGAGATCGACGACAGGGAAGGCGTTGTTGCGCTGCCTGGCGTACTCGAATTCCTGGCTGAACTTCCAGAAGGGTCATGGACAGTGGTGACAAGTGCGACTCGTTCACTGGCAATCGTGCGGCTGGCTGCGGCGGGCATTCCGGCGTCGGACAGAATCATCACAGCTGACGATGTTGCAAAGGGGAAGCCTGATCCCGCGCCCTATCTTGCCGGGGCTGCGCTGCTGGGTCTTCCGCCGGCTGAGTGCGTGGTGATTGAGGACGCTGCATCGGGAACTATTGCGGGCCGCGCGGCGGGTTGCATTGTGCTGGCGACGACGTTTTCGCATTCGATTGAGTCTTTGAATGCGGCGGACTATGTGATTCCGGATTTGACGGAAGTGCGAGTTACGCGGCTGCCTGGCGATGAAGGCATCGAGCTGACATTCACGCCGATTGCGGTGCTGACGAAGTCGTAGTGCGGCTGGCTACTCGTCGGCATCGATTTTGCGTTTGCCGATGTCCTGGAGTGGGCGGGAGTTGACCCGGTAGAGGGCGGCGAACTTTCGCAACTGGTCGCGGCCGATGGAGAGCGGCTGCTCGAAGACGAACCAGTGCACGCCTTCAGTGCAGGGCGGGGTGGTGAGCGAGCCGATGTAGGTCCAGTAGCCGGGGTCGGAGGGGACGAAGCCGGCCGGGTTTACCATCTCGGTGACCTTGGCGGTGGTTCCGGGCTTCTCTGGCAGTTGGGGCCACAGACTGGCCAACACAGCATTGGGAGAGCCTCGATCCTCAAGCAGTTGCACGTTGAGGATTGCGATTTGGCCGTCGGCGCTCTTGTGGAGCAGGTCGACGTCCATGTCAGTGAGCTTACCCTTGACTGCTCCTTCGCTGGGATGATGGAACTCAAAACTTAACAGGTCATAACGAACGCCGTTGGCCACCATGTAGCTGCCCTTGGCGGGAATTGCGCGGATGGTGTGGCCGGTGTTCTCAAGCGTGACCGAGCCGGCGATGTAGTGGAACTCGAGCGGCTGGAGAGCCTTGTTAAGGCGCGCGCCGCGGATGTCGACCGGTGACTGCTCATGGCCTTTTGAACAGGCGGAGTAGTTGGGATCGAGCTTGCCCCAAACCAGTGCGCCGTGTTTGCCTTCGTAGTCCCACGGGGTAGAGTCCTGGGCCAAAGCGGCCAACGGACCTGCGAGGACCGCAGTCGCGGCCAACAATACCAAGCCAAATCTCAGGCCAAATCGCTTCATCGTTCGCTCTTTTACCTTGCAAGGATTGTACGAGATAGACGGCGTGGGGACCAGAAGGCTTCAAAGAGCTGGTTGTGGTGCTGAATTGGCGGGTAACACAACTTGGAGTTGCTGAACTAAAGGACTTAGGGGCAGTGAGCCAAGGCCGAAATGGCGTTTTTCGGCGCTTTTTGGAGGGAATTTGGAACTTTTTGGCGCTTTTCGGCGATTTGACAGGCTGTAACTCTTTTGTTTCCGGGGGGTGCGAAACTTTTCAGTGTGGAAAGCCTTTGTTATCAACGAAAAATGAAAGTCGAGTATCTTTTTTGATTTGAGCGGTAGAGGTGAGGGAATAGGGAGAAGGGAGGAGGGAGAGAAGGAGCGGGGTCTGGGGTTTAGGGTCTGGGGTCTGGGAGGCTGGGGCCAGAAGGCAGGGACCAAGGGACCGGAGGGCAATGAGTCCGGTGGCGACGGTAGTGAGACTCTTCTGGTGTTCATGGTTCGATTGTGCGCGCAAGGATCGTAATTATGTGCAAATGGGGTTAAAGAAAAGTTGATGCAGATGGTGGGAGTCGGATTGGTGTTTCGCGGTGTAGCGATTCGGCGGCGCAGACCAATCGCTGAATTGAAAAATTCGTTGCCAACAAGTGTGGGTATGGGGTAATCCTTTTCGCATGGGGGTGAGGGATGGGGATGAAGAGACTGGTCTGTCTTTTGACGGCTTGTGCGCCGTTGGTGTGGGCGCAGGCCACGGGGGCGCATTTTGACGGGACTTGGACGACGACAATGGCGTGCGAAGAGAGCCTGCACATGCCGGCCTACCAGTGGACATTTCCAAGCACGATTGCAAATGGGATATTCCATGGGCAGCATGGCGAGGAGCATGGTCCCGGCTATTTGGTGATCGATGGCCCTATCAATGGCGATGGCAGCGCGAAGCTGCACGCGAAGGGCACGGTGCAGGCGGGAAAGGCGGGGCTGGTTACGGAACTGAAAGGCAACAAGTACGACTACAACATCGAGGCCAAGTTCACGGATACGACGGGGACGGGAACACGGGACAAGGGCGCGGGAATTCTGGGGCGGCCGTGCGATTTCCATTTCGTGAAGAAGCTGGACGGAAACGCCGCGCCAGCGGGGGCGGCTGCGCCGGCGGGGCAGTAGGAACTTCTGAGGCTGCGCGCAGTTCCTGGATCGCCAGTCCTCCGATTTGAAGCCATCGGAGCGCTAGATCAATTGGTTTGAGCCCTCAATAAACCGGGTTATATGCTTTACGGCGCCAAGTTGATCTGAGAACAGGCATATCGCAAATCTGAGCGGTTATCGGACGCTCAAGAGCTCGAAGGAGGATCTCATGTACGGCCTATTTCACTTACGGTCGTTGCCCCGCAGGATGGCTGCCGCATTTTCACTTGCGCCGTTGCTGTGGTTTGCAGTCAGGGTACCGGCGACCGCACAAACATGCACTAATACGAATGATGGGGTTGTTTGCGCGCCTGATCGCTTTGGCACTCCTCCTCCGCCCCAGCCAACCAGCATCACAGTGCCATGGCAGGAGTCGGGCGCTCTGCAAGGCTTCGTGCTCCTCATGCAGGGCTCAACGGTGATTGCAAATGTGCCGACAAAGCCCCTTGCCAATGTGGGAACAATTACCGCAACTGGGCTGAAGCCGGGCACAGTCTACTCAGGGCTGGCACTTTGCGCGGCGAAGTCGTCAAACGTACCCATCATCTGCACTCCGGCAAGCGAACTATTCCAGATGGAAACCAGCGCCGAGCCTCCTAAGCCGGTGGGTCTTGACGCACCAAGCATCTCCATTCTCAAGAACGATGCATTCGGCATTCAGTTTGCATGGCATTCCGTTCACAGCTACAACTCGTTCAACGTGCGCCTGGCTGCGTCGATGCCCCCCGAGCCTATAAATTCCGGGGGAACCAACGGCAGCTGGCTGTTCACTTCGAGTGGAGCACCCCCGCCCAACGCCCCAGGAGCCTCTACGCCGGCGCTAAGCCGAGGAGTCCCATATGCGCTCGGAGTGCAGGGTTGTGGCGGGTCGGGCTGTTCCCCGTGGGGGATCTACAACGTCGTCTGGAATCTTGGTCTCGAGCCCGGATTCTGGGGCACGCAACGGCAGGGCGTGGGAATAGGCAGCAGCAAAGGGCCATCTTTGGCGGTGTTTAACCGGAAGCTCTACGCCGCATGGAAGGGAGTGCCCGGTGACACTCGCATGTTCTGGTCCAGCTGCGACGGAACTAACTGGTCGAATGAAGAAAAGGGCGTCGGCATCGGAACAAGCGACGGCCCCTCGCTTGCCGTCTTCAACAATCGCCTCTATGCTGCGTGGAAAGGGGTGCCCGGGGACACCCGCATTTTTTACTCTAGCTTCGATGGCAATGGCTGGTCGGGCGAAGCACCCATCCCGCTCGCCGGCACTAGCAGCGGACCATCTTTGGCCGCTTACAACGGCAGGCTCTACGCCGCCTGGAAGGGAGTCCCCGGAGATAATCGCATGTGGTGGTCCAGCCTGGAGGGATCAAGCTGGTCTGTTCCAAAGGTTGGCGTCGGCCAGGGAACCAGCGACGGCCCCTCGCTGGCGGTCTTCGACGGATACCTCTATGCCGCATGGAAGGGTGAGGGGAACGACACCGCAATGTACTATTCGCATTTCGACGGGAACCAATGGCTCGGGGAAACCAAGGGAGTGGGCATCGGCACCAGCGAAGGCCCGCGGCTGGCGGTCTACAACAATCATTTGTTTGCTGCCTGGAAAGGCGTTCCCAATGACACCCGGATGTTCTGGTCGGTCTTCGACGGCAACACATGGAGCGTGGAATGGCAGGGAGTCGGTGTCGGAGCCGGTGCCGGAACCAGCGACGGCCCCAGCATCGCTCCCTTCAACAATCAGCTCTACGCCGCATGGAAAGGCGTTCCGAACGACACTCGGATGTTCTGGTCGACTTTGCAATGATCCCAGCAGAGCCCTCTGTAGATAGTGACGGGAATGAGGGTGGGATGGCTCGTTGGTTTGAGCGTCCACGAGCGCTTCTTAAGAGTGGCGCGGATTTACCGGGTTGTGGGAACGAGCTGTCGAGGCGTTGGAGGAATGCAGGTCGAATGTCCCCTAATCCGAATGCCACATTAACGAGGAATGGGACCCGTCCTGGAGGATGGGTCCCATTGTGTTGAGTGCGCGATCAATTGGACTCGCGTTATGTTCTGGGTCTATCTGGCAACATTTTATTGCCGAGACTCAGATGCTTGAGCCGAACTCGCACCTGAGTCTCCGCGCATTCTGCAGCCGCTATTTAACGATGAACTGAGCGGTTGCTGTTTCGGTGATCGAGCCGGAGACACCGGTGAAGGTGATGGTGTAGGTGCCCGGCTTCGCCGCTGGCTGGAACAGGATTCCCGACAGGGCAATGTAGGTTTGGTTGAGGTTCGCAGTCATCGGGAAGTCAACACACTCGGAGCCGGCCGGGCCTCCGGAGCAGGTTAGCTTAACGTTTCCTTTGAAGCCGTTGACGGACCTGAGCTCCAGTGCAAAGAGGCCAACCACTCCTCTGGTGACGGTTTCAACAGCGGGGATTGGGGTGATGGTGAAGCTGCCGGTTTGCGTACCTGTCACGCTGAAGCTCTGTGAGACCGATGTTGCCGCAGCGAAGTTGGCGTTGCCGGACTGCGTTGCCTGGATGGTGCAGGTTCCTGCCAGGATCAAAGTCGCCGTATTGGCTGAAACGGTGCAGACAGACGAAGTGAGCGAAGCAAAACTCACAGCAAGACCGGAGCTGGCCGTCGCGGTCAAAGTTACCGGTGTGCCAACAGTTTGAGCTGGTATTGGGTTAAAGGTGATGGTCTGGCTTTCTTTGCCGACCTGGATGGTCTGCGAGACGGGGTTGGCTGCGGTGTAGTCTGCGTTCCCTGCCTGCGAGGCGGTTACGATGACAGTGCCCGCGCCGGTGATGGTGAGGGTACTGCCGCTGATGCTGGCGGGACCAGTGACGCCATAGGAGACGGCGAGCCCTGAGGAGGCTGTGCCGTTCAGGGTGTATGGGCCGGCGGAGCCATAGGTTGCGGTGGTGGGAAGCCCGGTGAAGGTGATGGTCTGGTTGGCTGCGCTGACGTTGATGGAAAGAACAACGGGAGTGGCAGGGGTGTAGTCCGCGTTTCCTGCCTGAGAGGCCGTAACAGTAACCAGGCCCACGCCAGTGATGGTGAGGGTTGAACCGCTAATGCTGGCGGGACCAGTGACACCATAGGAGACGGCAAGTCCTGAGGAGGCTGTGCCGTTCAGGGTGTATGGGCCGGCGGAGCCATAGGTTGCGGTGGTAGGAAGACCGGTGAAGGTGATGGTCTGGTTGGCCGCGCTGACATTGATGGAAAGAACAACGGGAGTGGCAGGGGTGTAGTTGGAGTTTCCTGCCTGAGAGGCCGTAACAGTAACCAGGCCCACGCCAGTGATGGTGAGGGTTGAACCGCTGATGCTGGCGGGACCAGTGACACCATAGGAGACGGCAAGTCCTGAGGAGGCTGAGCCGTTCAACGTGTATGGGCCGGCGGAGCCGTAGGTTGCCGTGGTGGGAAGGCCGGTGAAGGTGATGGTCTGGCTTCCGATGGTTACACTGAGGGACTGTGCTGGCGAAGTGCTGGTTGCGAAGTTGGAATCGCCGCTGTACACGGCCGTCAACGAATATGTGTTGATTGCCGCGAACGAAGTTGTGTAGGTTGCGATTCCGGTTGAACTCACCGTTCCTGTGCCCAGTTCGCTGGCGCCGTTATAGAACGTCACACTTCCGGTGGGGACGGGAGAAGCAACTGAACCCGAGACGGTTGCTGTCAGGGTCACCTGCTGTCCGACGGCGGCCGGATTTGGCGATGGGCTGAGGGATATTGAGCTTGGGAACAGTGGGGAAATCTTGGCGACGTATCCGTCATAGGTTCCAACGAAGTTCGTCTGGAAAGCGCCAGGGGTGGTTGTCACACCAGTGGTGTAGGCGTTGCCAGCCATGTAGATGTTCCCGCTCGCGTCGACGCCCAATCCGGCTGCGTACTGCTCACCGATCAAGCCGCCCGAGCCAAAGAATGTGGAGAAGAGCACCTGGCTGCCGGTCGGGTTGAATTCAGTGATGAAGGGCAGGAGATTGCCCCCGGTGACTGCCTGGATCGGATTGACCTGGGGGAAGTCCGGATAATACCCGGTGGTTGTTCCGATGATGTAGACATTGCCAGAGCTGTCGAGTTGAATGGGACCGACGGTGGCCACGGTGCTTCCGCTGCCGCCTTGCTCGTTGCCCAGCATGGTGGACCAGACGATGCTATTGCCCGCCGAGTTGAGCTTGGTGACGAACGCGATTCCGCACTGTTCGTCGCCCTCGGTGCCGCAGGTGGTCTGGAACGCTCCGGGAGTGGTTGGGAAGTCCTGGTCATGGCTGACGCCGGCTATGTACACCTCGCCTTCGCTGTCGGCGGCGAGCGAAGAGGCGAAAGTGCCGTAGCCAGAGCCGGGGCCACCAAAGTAGGTGAGGTAGTCAAGCGCGCTGCCCGAGGCCACGGGAGCGAACTTTGCGACGTAGGCCTGGCAGCACGCGGCTGGAATCCAACTGGGGGCGGTCTGCAAAGCTCCGGCGGTAATCGGCAGGTTAGGCGCGATGGTGTCGCCGGTGACGAAGAAATCTCCGGCCGAATCAACGGTAACAGCGTTGCCGTTGGTCAGGCCCCAGTATCCGGCGGGCTCGGCGCCGCTGGTGATGAGCGCCGTGTTGTCGCCTATGTAGGAGGAGTAGAGGAGATTTGCGCCCGCGGCATCAAAGACTGTTACAAAGGCGTTGCCCGTGTAGAGGCCGTAGTCACCCAGGGACGGCTGCCACACATAGCTCGCACTTCCAGGAAGGATCGCGTTGGCAGTGGTGGGAAAGCAGTAGATAGGGGACTGGGTGGGGGAGCAATAGTCACCGGAATTGCCGGTGACATAGGCTTGCCCGTGAGCGTCTACGGCGATGGACATGATCTGGGAGCCGATCTGGCCGCCCAGGAAGGTGGAATAGATGAGCGTTTGACCGGTAGGGTCAAGCTTTGACACAAAGGCCCCAATCGGGCCCTCGAAACTGCATCCGTTAATGCGGGTATTTCCATTAAAGTTCACACCACAGAAGGTCTGGTAGGCGCCGGCCGTCACCGGAAATGAGCCGTCGTCGGTGTAGCCAGCGATGTAAGCGTTCCCCGCGGCGTCAACGGCAATGGAGGTCCCGATGCTTTGGCTCAAGGTGGTGATTCCGCCGAGATATGTGGAGTAAATCAGCCCCGTTCCCTGCGGGTTGAACTTGGTTACGAAGACGGCAAAGCTACGGAAATCGCCGTTGAGTCCCGGAACCGCGCTCTGGTAAGGATTCTGGAGAGGGAAGTCGGTGGAGTCGGTATAGCCCGTCACAATGACATCGCCCTGCGAATCGACTGCAAGGCCCTGGGTTGGGGCGGAGAAACCGGAAGCGCTGAAGTTGAGGTTCCAGCCGATCTGGGATTCACCATCGGTTGGAGAGTATTCATTTGCAGCACCGCCGAGATACGTGGAATAAACGAGGACCGGATCGATGACCAGTGGCTTGGCGTGGTCGTAGTTGCCGAGCTTGAAGTGAACGCGGTCGCCGGCCACTTGAAAAGCACCATCGACAGGCACGCGGGTTGTTCCATTCGTCTGATAGACCACGGGAGCCTTGAAGCTGGCTGGGCCGTGGGCAGCGTTGAGCACCAGGTTGCCGTCCTTATCAACGGCGGCGGCTGCGCCCTCGATTTGCCAGGCGATCTTGCTGGCGTCCGCGCCGGGGGCGACGACAAAGTCGTATTCCAACTGCCGCTGGTTGCCGTAGAAGACCAGGTCCACGCCAGGGTATACCTGCGCGTAGTTGACCTTGCCGAAGGTGGGAATGCCGGAGTGCCATTTTTTCGAATCGTTGCCGATCAAATAATTGACGACACCGGACAGGGGATCTGCGCCGGAGACGGCCGCCCCGGTGTTTGCTCCAACCATTTTCATGCGCAGCGTATCCATGGATTCTGCCTTGGGTGGCACTGCCTGAAGCTGCCCTTCGGGCAGGGATGACGATGCAGGGCCCTGCTTTTCAAGGGTGAGGACGACCTCGCCGGGGGTTAGATAGAGCGAGTAACCTTTACCGCGCGAGAGGAACTGCACACGCGGATCGCTCTGCCCCTGGTTGGGTTCGAAGCTTAAGGGAATCTTGCCGTAGTTGGCGACTGGCTGGCTTTGCGCGGGGTGGCCCGCAGCAGTTGCCGCGAAGGTGGACGACGCGAACGCCAGCGGAAGCGCCAGCGGTAGAAGGGAAACCAGAGCCGTTGCGAATCCGCGCATGTTCGGAATGCAACGCATCTTCGGGGTTGAGGATTCGCAAGAACGATTTGCCTCAGGATTCAGCATCAGTTGATTCATATTTCTCTCCCGGCATTCAGATTTTGTCTTTGAAACTCACCTAGTGAGCGAGAAGGCGGGAGAAAATGCCTCAAGAATCTTTCGCGGTTTGGCTGCCGGCCCCATCAGCCGGTGGCGAGGTCTGTATTTTCAGGGGCTTGTTTTGGCTGGAATGGGCTGGCTTTTGGCTCAATTGAAAGGGAACAAGTACGACTACAGGATCGAGGCGAAGTTTACCGATATGACGGGGACGGGATCGGGGGACGAGGGTGCGGGATTCCGCGGGGCGTTGAGATTTTCATTTATTGAAGGAGATTGAGTCGGGTGGCGAGGCGGGGCGGCGGCTGCGCCGGCGCAGTACGTCTCGCGTCCGCACGGTCTGGTTTCGTGGGCTACCATCCTCTTCGCAGAGATCGCGAAAATGATGGCGGTCCTGAGTCTATGGGTGGGTCAGGAGCAGCTGGCAATTCTGGTGCCCGCCAGGTGTGGATGAGCGCCTCGGACTGATACCAGCAACTGAGATCTCCGGTCGGCAGCAGACGGCTCGGCACAAACCGACTCCTGATTACCGGTTTTGATGATTTGAGTTGCCCATCGCTCTAGGGAATCTTCAAGTAGTCGGCGCAGGGTTTGTAGTTGCTGATCTTCGCGGTATTGTTTTCGATAACACGCTGGACCATCCTTTTTGCGATCACGCTGTCTGAAAGCCTTCCGCGCGAAAGTTTCTTTTGCTCGTTGAATAAGTTTTCGCAAGATTCTGCGAAAGAAACAAGAATCTGTTCATACCACTTGTGATAGGCAACGAATGTGGCGCACGCGACGTCTGTGCAGCATCTATCTTCTACGGTCATTCTCACTTCCTCACGCAAACAGGCTATTTCAAGAAAGACGAACCATCGGACAGCCACTTCTTCTGAATTCTCAATGTCAGATAGCATGGCCTGGCTTACCCCCGGCGACACGCGAACAAGCCATGTTCCCCTGATTAGGTCCACCGCAAAATAGAGCTTGAAAAGATCACCGGGAATTTCCTCTAAGTCACGACGCCACTGTTCGATATACCGCTCGCGTTGAAACGGAAGAAGCTGGGATGCTGCGCATTTGATCATCGCATCGCAGATCTTCGGACGCCACGCTTTGACCTCATCCGCAAACAGCTTTCCGAAAACCGATAGGGCGAGCGCCCCGACTACAGTCAAGATTGCCATTGGAGCCTCCCGCTTGCGGGAACGAGCGAAGCGAATGCCGCTCGGCTCTGCGACACTCCCAAAGAGGTCATTTTGTAAATGCGTTTGCGCGGCCTGCCCGCCTCGGAGGGGTCTATCTTTTCCCACTCGCTCTTGAGCCACTTTGCAGATTCAAGGCGCATGAGAATCGGATACAAAGTTCCCGAAGCGAGTCTTGTCTGCTTGGCGATGTCCGCCCCCGACAGCCCCGTCAATGGGCCATCGAGAAATTGCCCAAGCACTTGGAGAGTCGGACCTGAGAGACGTGGTGAATCATTACTCATACACGAAACTCTACATAGGGTGGGAGAAACTGTCAAGTCGGACGAGGTCTTCTTATTGGAGCGCATCCCTCAACTGAGCTATCTTCGGTTGGAGAGGCTTGACGTACTTGTCTCAAGAACAGCCTTCTCGGAAACTACGAGACAATCGCCTCGATCGCAGTCGACGCCCTCGCCTTCTCGATCAGTGACAAATCGCCAGATCACGCATCAAGCTGCTGGGGAGGGACTCCGGACTTCGGGCGGACCACCGGCAATCCGAAACCGCGCCGAAGAAAACGGGACCCATCCTCGCGGGTGGATCCCGTGGTGCTGGTTTCGGATTGAGGCTGGATTACTTGGCGGCGGTGGCGATGCCGGCTTGTTCGGCTAGGGTTGCGGCTTTGTCGGTGGCTTCCCAGGTGAAGCTGGGCTCGGTGCGGCCGAAGTGACCGTAGGCGGCGGTTTGCTGGTAGATGGGGCGGCGCAGGTTGAGGCTCTCGATGATGCCTTTCGGGGTTAGCGAGAAGTTTTTGCGGACGAGCTCGGTGAGCTTGGCTGCGCTGAGCTTGCCGGTGCCAAAGGTTTCGACAAGCACGCTGACGGGCTCGGCCACGCCGATGGCGTAGGCGAGCTGGACTTCAGCCTTGTCGGCCAGGCCGGCAGCGACGATGTTTTTGGCGATGTAGCGGGCAACATAGGCTGCGGAGCGGTCGACCTTGGTCGGGTCTTTGCCGGAGAATGCGCCGCCGCCGTGACGGCCCATGCCGCCGTAGGTGTCGACGATGATCTTGCGGCCGGTGAGGCCTGTATCTCCCATGGGCCCGCCGATGACGAAGCGGCCGGTGGGATTGATGTGGTATTTGGTGTTCTCGTCGAGCCACTTTTCGGGGAGCACGGCCTGGATAACGTACTTGAGGATGTCGGCCTTGAGCTCGTCGTTGCTGATGCTCTCGGCGTGCTGGGAGCTGATGACGACGGCATCGATGCGGGAGGGCTTGCCGTTTTCGTCGTACTCGACGGTGACCTGGCTCTTGCCGTCGGGGCGCAGGTAAGGGAGCTTGCCGGACTTGCGGACGACTGTGAGCTGGCGGGTAAGCTTGTGGGCCAGCGAGATGGGCGCCGGCATGAGCTCGGGAGTCTCGTTTGAGGCATAGCCGAACATCATGCCCTGATCGCCAGCGCCACCAGTATCCACGCCCTGGGCGATGTCGCCCGACTGCTTGTTGATGGTGGAGATGACGGCGCAGGTGTTGGAGTCGAAGCCGTAGAGAGCGTTGTCGTAGCCGATGGAGGCAACTACGCCACGGACCAGCGACTGAAAGTCGACGTAGGCCTTGGTGGTGATTTCGCCGGCGATGACCACGAGGCCGGTGGCGGTAAGGGTCTCGGCGGCCACGCGGCTGTAGGGGTCCTGTTCCAGGCAGGCGTCGAGAATAGCGTCGGAGACCTGGTCGGCGATCTTATCCGGATGGCCTTCGGTTACCGATTCAGAAGTAAACAAGAAACGATCACTCAACTTCAGACTCCTTCGAGTTCAAGGGCGCATTGGAGGGCCGTTGAAGGGATTGGATTAGCTGCCCGTGCGAGTTGGAGAGTTACAGGGTGCGG
>Ga0182016_10003480_pt1 | contig 17957 bp, 14 predicted proteins | sample 712S2MmetaG_FD_120491 | JGI IMG/M metagenome (GOLD analysis project Ga0182016, IMG submission 120491) | Permafrost microbial communities from Stordalen Mire, Sweden - 712S2M metaG | ecosystem: Environmental > Terrestrial > Soil > Wetlands > Permafrost | place: Sweden: Stordalen | collected...
ACCTTCGCGGCGCACGCCAACGGACCCTCGAAGTCCCCCGAGACGCCGCCCTGTGCCGGCGGGCAGTGCTGCAATCCCGGTATGTGCGGGATGAATTTCAACTGAGTTTCGGGGACAGGCTACATAACCTCGAAACTCGGCTCTCACCGATTTCAGAAGTGCTCGCCCTCGCTCGATCCTATTCGAGCAGCGACCCCAAATTCAGCGCGGGCGGGCAGGCGGCACCGCCTTGCCCCACCTGCCAACCTGTCGCCATCGAAAGGAATGGCTCAGCCCATTTTCCCCGGCCAGGCAGAAATTGCGGGGCGACATCAGGATTTCTGAATTTGTATTTCGAGGTTATGTAGCCTGTCCCCGAAATAGCCTAGCTTGCCAAACAGCCCTGACCGAGAACCGCGTTGATTACGATTTGGGCATCCACCACGTTGACCGCTCCGTCGCTATTCAAATCATTAGTCGCCTGCATCTTGCCGAGAGCCTGGTTGATGACATCCTGTACGTCCATGATGTCGGTTTTCTGATCCCGATTGACGTCGCACAAGGACAGAGCCAGAATCGCGATGCTGTTGCTGGTGGAAGGCAGGCTCCCTCCGCCTCCGCCATACGTCGCCGTCAGCGTATGGTTGCCGGCGCCGAGATTGGCGCTGAATGTGTAGGGACTGCCGGTCTGGCTCGCCGTACCGAGAACCGTGGCTCCGTCCAGGAACGTCGCCGTACCGGCAAGGGCGTAGAATGCCGGGGCCGTATCGGATACGGTCAGCGTCAACGGTACGGACTGGCCCACGAAGATGGTCGCCGGCGCGGTCGTGCTCAATACCGAGGTGGTGGAGACTTTTCCGCCGAGCAGCACGGTGACGTTGCCGCCACCATAATTGGCCGTGGCGAGGTCCGGAATGCCATCGCCGTTGAAGTCCGCTGTTACAACGGAAAACGGAGACGCTCCCACCGTGAACGGGCCATTCGCGGCCGGTGTGAACGCGCCCATGCCGTTCCCCAGCAGCACGGTCACGTTGTTGCCGCCGTAGTTTGCCGTGGCAAGATCTGGAAAACCGTCTCCGCTGAAGTCCCCCACCACCACGGAATAGGGCGTCGTTCCCACTCCAAACGGGCTGCCCGTGGCCGCCGTGAAGCCGCCCGAGACATTCCCCAGCAGCACGGTTACGTTGTTGCCGCCGGAATTGGCCGTGGCAAGATCCGGAATGCCATCTCCGTTGAAGTCCCCTACTACGACGGAATAAGGGCTCGACCCCACCGTAAACGGGCTGTCCGTAGCCGCCGTGAAGCCGCCCGAGCCGTTGGCCAACAGCACCGTGACGGTACCGGCGCCGAAATTCGCCGTGGCCAGGTCCTCGATACCATCCCCGTTGAAGTCTCCCACCGCCACGGATTGAGGATTTGTCCCCACGGTAAACGGGCCGCCCGCGGCCGGTGTGAAGCCGCCCGAGCCGTTCCCCAGCAGCACCGTAACCGTGCCGATCCCGAAATTGGCCGTGGCAAGGTCTTGAATGCCATCCCCGTTGAAGTCTCCCACCACAATGGAGACGGGCTGTGTCCCCACGGTTAGCGCGCCGCCTGCGGCCGCGGTGAAGCCGCCCGAGCCGTTCCCCAGCAGCACGGTTACGTTGTCGCTACCGGAATTTGCCACCGCCAGGTCCTGATAGCCGTCTCCGTTGAAGTCCCCCACCACCACGGATTGAGGATTTGTTCCTACAGTAAACGGGCTGCCCGTGACTGCCGTGAAGCCGCCCGAGACATTTCCCAGCAGCACCGTCACGGTGTTGTCGTGGTAGTTTGCCGTGGCCATGTCCGGAATGCCATCGCCGTTGAAGTCTCCCACCGCTACGGAACGCGGCTCGGTTCCCACCTGAAACGGGCTGCCCGTGGCCGCCTTCAGCGTTCCCGATAGATTTGCCAGGCTCACGGTGAAGCTCCTGGGTACCGGAGCGGCTGCGCTGAAGCTGACGTTGCCCGTCTGAGTGGCCTTGATGGAGCAGGTTCCCGCGCTCAGCAGCATGACCAGTCCGCTCGCGTTCTTGCACACTGCCGGGGTGGTGGAGGCGAGGGTGACCGGGAGCCCGGAACTGGCCTCAACGGCGATGGGGAATGGCGAGATTCCAAAGATCTGGTTGGGGATCGCGTCGAACGTAATGGTCTGCGGACTGACCGAAGCGGGCGTGAGCAAAAGGGCGTGGCTCGCTCCGCCGGGGACCGTGCCGGTCGCAACGATGGCCCCATTGTCGCTAATGCCGGTCCCGTCCCCGATGGTATAGCCTGTCGAAGCGGAATCGAGCAGGTTGTTGAGGTCCAGCAGCGTGCCGCCGTGATACAGGAAGCCATGGAAGCCCGATCCGCTCCAGAAAGACTCGCCCACCACATCGCCGCTGGAGTTGACGCCGCCAGCCCTGCTGACCGTGCTGGCCAGCGTCCCCAGATCCACCATGTGGCCGCCGGTGTAAAGGAACGCGTGCGTGCTCCCGTCGGCACGATTGGAGGAGCCCGCCACCAGACCATTGGAACTGAGGGCGGCGGCGCTACTGGTAGTGCCGCTGGCCGTTCCGTTCAGCGTGCCCAGGTCCGTGAACGTTCCTCCGACCAGAGTGAATGCATGGGTGGTGGCGCTGTCGGGAGTGTAATAGCCGACAATCTCGCCGCTGTCATTAACGGCGTATGCGTAGCTCGAAGTTCCGCCCGGCGGCAAGCCCAAATCCTGCATGGTTCCGCCGCTATAAAGGAAGGCGTCATACTGATGGAAATTCGCGGTCGGCTGGGAGTAGCCTACCACCTGGCCGGAATTGCCGATGCCATAACCGAAGCTGTCAAGCCCTCCCAGAGTTCCCAGGGCGTTCATTACGCCGCCGGTATACAAAAATGCGATATCGTTGGTGCCGACCACCGCATAACCAGCGACCTGACCGCTGTTGTTGATGGCCAGTCCAAAGCTGTTGGCCCCCAGCGCTCCCAAGTCGACCGCCCCGCCGGAACTGCTGTAGCTGAATGCGTGAGTGACACTGCCGTTCCTGAAGTAGCCGGTTACGTAACTTCCGTTGCCGCTTATCCCGGTGGAAGTGCTGGACGTGCCTGTCAGGGCTCCCAGATCGGTGACGTGATATGTCGGCTGTGCCCCCAACACCCCGGCAGTGAGCGCACCTAGAACGAAAGCTCGCGATAGATTCATTGATCCCCCCTGGGCCGTTAAATAATAGGTGTGAGGGGATGCGGAGTCAAGTCCTGGAGCTCCTGGGCTAATTCGGGGACAGGCTACATAACCTCGAAATACCGTCGGGGCACTCGCCGGCTGATTGTCCGACTGTATTTCGAGGTTATGTAGCCTGTCCCCGAATTAGCACCACGTGCTATGCTGAAGCCGGATGTTCTCTCGGCAGCGTAAGGCCCGTGTTTTGTTCGGGCTATCCGATATTTTGCTGGCCACCTTAGCTTTTGAAGCAGCTTACCGGACCCGCACCTTCCTGCCGCTCGAACGCCAGTTCTTTCTCACCGCGCAACAGCGGGCGCTGGTCCTGGGCTCCGCTCTGGTCGCCTGGGTGGTGATTGCGCTGTGGCTCGAAATCTACGAAAAGCTCGATTCCGGCCATCCCCGCATCATCTTGCGCGACACCTTCCGGCAGTGCGTTTACGGCGCCGTGTGCCTGGTGGTATTCGAGTACGTCCTGCGCCTGGAGTTGAGCCGCCCGTTCCTGCTGCTGCTGTCCGCGTATACCTGGGTGCTGCTGCTGCTGTTCCGGCTTACCGCGGGCCGTCTGGTGGGCGTCCTGCGGCGCGAATTCGTGGCGCCCCATCAGGTGGTGGTCGCGGGCACCGGCGAACGGGCCATCCGGCTGGCCAAAGCGCTCGAAACGTCCACCGAGTACGATGTGCGGCTGCGCGGATTCCTGAGCGAGGAGGCCAACCCACCGGCCGAAATCGCGCTCGATTCGTTATATAAGGTGTGGCCCGTGAGCGAACTGCCTTCCATTCTGCGCGAGCACGTGGTGGACGAAATCATCTTTGCGGTGGGCAGCGAGAGCCTGGCGAATCTGGAGGAAGTCTTCCTGCTCTGCGACGAAGAAGGCGTGCGCACGCGCGTCGCCGTGGACTTCTTCCCCCACGTCAACAGCACCGTCTCCCTGGACCGCTTCGGCGAGACGCCGCTGCTGACTTTTTCGGCCGCCCCCTGCGATGAGGTCCAGTTGCTGGCCAAGCGCGCCATCGACGTGGTCATTGCGGCGGCCGGCCTGCTGGTGCTCTCGCCCCTGATGGGGCTGATTGCGCTGCTCATCCGGCTCACTTCGCCCGGTCCGGCAATTTTCCGGCAGGTGCGCTGCGGGCTGAACGGCCGGCGCTTCGTGTTTTACAAGTTCCGCTCCATGGTGGAAAATGCCGAAGAGCTCAAGTCTCAAGTGGCTCACCTCAACACGCGCGACACCGTGGTCTTCAAGATTCCGGACGATCCGCGGCTCACTGCGGTCGGCGGTCTACTGCGCAAATTCTCGGTGGATGAGTGGCCCCAATTGTGGAACGTGCTGCGCGGCGATATGTCGCTGGTGGGTCCGCGGCCCGCGGTGCCCAGCGAAGTGGACCAGTATAAGTGCTGGCAGCGGCGCCGCCTGCGCATGCGGCCCGGCCTCACCTGCCTCTGGGCCATCTCCGGGCGCGACAATGTGGATTTTGAAACCTGGATGAAGATGGATATGCAGTACATTGATAATTGGTCCCTGTCGCTCGACTGGAAGATTCTGTTGCAGACCATTCCACGCGTGCTCACGGGCCACGGAGCCAGCTAACGATGCATCTGATCCCCACACAAGATGAAGTCGTGACCGTTTTGCGGGAAACCGGCGCGTTGCGTGACGGTCATTTCGAGTACCCCACGGGCATGCATTCCAACGAATACCTGCAGGTGCCGCTGGCTCTGCGTTACTACCAGTACCAGCGCATGCTCGCCGTAGGACTGAGCCGCCTGCTGCGCGCTCATCCGGAAATTCGCGCCGCCGTGAAAGACCTCTCCATCGTCACGCCCATGACCGGGGGATTGCCGGTGGCCTATGGTGTCTGTGAAGCTTTGCGCGCCAATCAGGTCTATTGGGCCGAGCGCCAGCACGACGAGCCATTGCGGTTCCGCCAGTTTCTGGAACCGTGTAAGGGTGAACAAGTGGTGCTGGTGGACGACATTCTGCGCACCGGCAACAATCTCGCCGAACTCAAGAAACTCTTGGAGGCGCGCGGCGCTATTGTGGTCGGCCTGGCGGTGATTATCTACCAACCGACTCCAAAAACCCTGAATTTCGGATCGCTTCCGCTGTACTATCTGGCCAAACTGGAGGCTAGTTACTATGCCGATGCGGCACAATGCGAGATGTGCCAGCGGGGCGTGCCCCTGGAGAAGGTTTGGGTCTAGCAGATGGCCGCGAAACGCCGCTGTCGCGAACTCCCAACAACCTTTTCCGCAAGCAGTTAAGGATGTGAAACGCAGGTTTGCTGAATAAGGGTGCAGAATGTCACAAAGCTATTACGCAACGTGTGGTTGGCCCCCCGGAAGGGGTGGTTTTCCACAGCCTTTTCCACAAATGGGGTGGAAAATCGGAATGGGGTTCCTTGCCCTGGGAATTGTATAGGTTCGCACATCGCTGAGGTTTTATGCGAAGAATCGCCTTGCTGACGCTTGCATTTTGCAGCTTAGTTCCGGCCCAGAGCGGTGACGCCGAAAAACTGGCGCCGTATTATCCGACCCCCGAGACGATTGTGGATAAGATGCTGCAGTTAGGCGGCCTCAAAGCCGGCGAGAAGGTGTATGATCTGGGTTCGGGCGATGGCCGGATCATCGTCATGGCCGCGCAGAAATTTCATGCCGATGCCGTCGGTATCGAGTTGGACAAGGACCTCTGTAAGCTGAGCGAGGATAAGATTCGCAAGCTTCACCTGGAAAAGAACGCGCACATCGTCAATGGCGATCTGCTCAAGCAGAACTACAGTTCAGCCGACCTGGTTACTGTATACCTTTTGCCGGGATTTATCGACAAGGTCCAACCCCTGCTCGATCTGCAATTGAAAAAGGGTGCGCGTGTGGTGGCCCACGATTTCGAATTCACGAATTGGACGCCCGATAAGGTGGAGAATATCGCCGACGACGGCGAAGGGCGCAGCCACACGCTCTACTTATACCGGAAGTAATGGCGTGATGCATACCACCGACTTCCCGTGGACGCGGCATCTCTGCTGGGTGCGCGTCCTGCTGGCCGCTGTCGCCGCGATCATGGCGGGCGTGTCTTCCGCGCGCCTCTCGCCCGCGGCCGCGCTGCTGGCGGTGTTCCTGGTGGCCAGTGTGGTGGCGGCAATTCGCGGCGTACAGCGCGGTCTGCTGGGAATGTTGGCGCTGTTTGCCGATACGGTCTACTTCCTGATTGTGGTCTATTTCGGCGGGGGACCTATGGAGTGGCTGGCGGCCGCCTTCTTTCTCTACTTACTGAGCGAAGCGCTGGTCTTCTTCGGCCCCGTGGAAGTGGCGGTTATTACCGCCGGCTCGGCCATTTTCTGCGCTGTTTTGCCCAATCCGGAAGTGTATGTTCTGGAATCGATGGTGGTGGTGGCAGGCGTGCTGGCCTGTGGTTTCGCGGTATACAAACGTCGCCAGAAAGCGTTCACGGACGAACTGACCGGTAGGTTGGACGCGGCGCAAAAAGCCGCCGAGAAGGCTCGCGAAGAGGAAAGCCAGCGCATCGCCGCCGATTTTCACGATGGTCCGCTGCAAAGCTTTATTAGTTTGCAGATGCGGCTTGAGATCCTGCGCAAGCTTTTCGAACGCGATACCAATTCCGGTATGCAGGACCTCAAGCAATTGCAGGCCCTGGCGCAATCCCAGGTCCGCGACCTGCGCACCTTCCTGCACAGTATGCGCCCCGTGGATATCGATGGCGGCAATCTGGTGGTGACTCTGCGCCGCACCGCCGAATCTTTCCAGAAGGAAAGCGGGATTCCGGTGACATTTGTCAGCGCCGCTACCCCCGTGGGCTTACCGCCGGAGGTGACCATGGAGGTTCTGCAGATGTTGCGCGAAGCGCTGCACAACGTTCAGAAGCACGCCAGTGCGACGCGTGTGGCGGTGGCCATGGAAAAAACCGATCGCGGCCTGGAGATTTCGGTGGACGATAACGGCCACGGCTTCAACTTTGCCGGCACTTACTCGCTGGAAGAGTTGGAACTGCTCCGCCTGGGTCCGGCCAGCCTGAAGCGGCGGGCGCGGGGCCTGAACGCCGACTTGCTCCTGGAATCGCGCCCCGGCCGCGGCGCGGGCGTCAAGTTCCGCATTCCATTGCAGTGAAGAAGCTGTTGGCTGGTTTCTGTCCGCGAAACTCATTTCAGATGGTAAGGGACCGCGCAAGAATAACTTTACAGTGTCCGCAGTGGCGATGTGGCGCCGGCACTCCTGCCTACCGGGTCGAGACTCCGAACTCCTGAGGTCATGCGGCATTTTGGGGCCGCCGAGGAATCAGGCCGAGCCACCGCATCGCAGAAACAAGTTTAGCCGCCGATGAACGCAGATGAACGCCGATAAAACAAGGTTTTTTCTTATCCAGAATGCCTTGTTCGGCCAGAAAGCTATCAAAAGAGGAACCAACCTTGCCTTTCTTGCGCGTCATCAGAGCACCTCCTTCATACGCTTGAGCGCCAGTCTCAAATCCCGGGCCGGAGTCTTCTGCGTTTTCTTGACCAAGCTGTGCAGCAGCACCATGCGTTCCCTCGCGACGCAGAAAATCACCCGCCCGATTCTTCCATCAGTCAGGTCGCTCCGTACCTCCCACAGACCATCGCCGAGACTGCGACAATAGGGCATGCCGAGCGGCCAACCGAATTCGACCTTCTGAATGTCCCGGCCGACCAATTTGCGGTCCTCCAAGGAGAGCCCCAGTATCCACTCCCGCACGGCCGCCTGCCCAGGGCGGATTCATAGAAGAACGCCGGGAGCTTTTTGGAACGGTCGACCAATCCGTATTGTGTCAAAAATGGCACATAATGGCAAAGGACCTCGCGGCGCAAATCTCGGGTCGAGCCAAGAACAGGAATGGCCACGGATGAACACCGATGAACACCGATGAGAAAGACCTTGTTTTATCCGTGTTTATCCGTGTTCATCCGTGACTAAACTTGCTCTTGCCAAGCGGTGGCTCAGTCTGATCCCTCGGCGCCTCCGAAACACTGGGTGACTTCAGGAGTTCTCGGACCCGGCAGAGCTGCTCGGCGATTTCTGGCCGGAAGAAGAGTCCATTGAGGACTTCACGAGTGGCGCGGACATGATCGGTCTGACCGCGCGGCATGACGCCCGTTGTAGTCGACACGGACGTCGTTTCATCTCTCTTCAAGAGCGACAGTCGAGCGCGGGCGCCGGCCGGGTCCAGCGATTCCAGGAGTTCAGGAAGGGTTTCGCGTCAGTACCTTCTTCCCGCGACTTGATCCTGAGGTGGGCCGGTGTGATGGTCGCAGCCAGAACGAATGGCCGCCGTATCGAGGCTGCCGACGCGTGGATTGCGGCAACCGCTCCCACACTCCGCCCGTGCACCCGCCTCGCGCCACCTGTTAGACTCAGCTTTCAAGAGAGGTACCGGCCATTCCCGAATCTGCGCAACTCTTCATGACGGGGCTCATCACGCGGGCCCGCAAACTCAAAAAGACCATCGTTTTCCCGGAAGGAAACGACCCACGCGTGCTCCAGGCCGCGGTCCGGTTGTCCGCCGAAGGCGCGGTCCGGCCCATACTCCTGGGGACCGCGCCCGCGACTCCCCTGGAAGGTGTCATCTTCGTGGATCCGGCCCGCTCGCCGGCGTCCGCCAAGTACGCGGCCCTCTACTACGAACGGCGGCGCGCCAAAGGCGTGACCCAGGTGGAGGCCGCCGAGATTGCCCGGCGCCCGCTGTACTTCGCCTCCCTGATGGTGGGCGCGGGCGATGCCGATGGCAGCGTGGGCGGAGCCGTCAACAGCACCGCGGAAACCGTGCGGGCGGCATTGCACTGCGTCGGCCCCGATCCGCGCGTGCGCCTGGTTTCGAGCGTCTTCATTATGGCGCTGCAAGACCTGTCGCTGGGACACCAGGGCCTGATGGCATTCGCGGATTGCGCCGTGGTGATCGAGCCTACCGCCGGGCAGCTTGCCGATATCGCCATCGCCACGGCGGAGAGCACGCGCGTACTGATCGGCGCGGAGCCGGCCGTGGCGCTGCTCAGTTTCTCCACCAAGGGAAGCGGCAAACATGAGCAGGTGGACAAGGTTGTGGAGGCGCTCGAAATTGTGCGGGCGCGGGAGCCGGAGTTGAACATCGACGGCGAACTGCAGGCGGACGCGGCCATTTCCGCGGCGGTGGGCCGCTCCAAGGCGCCGGGCTCGAAAGTGGCGGGCCGCGCCAACACGCTGATATTTCCGAATCTGGCGGCGGGCAATATCGGATACAAACTGGTGGAACGGCTGGGCGGCGCCATGGCCATGGGACCGTTCCTGCAAGGTTTGGCGAAACCGGCCAACGACCTTTCGCGGGGCTGCTCGGCGGAAGACATTTTCAACGTAGCGGTAGTGACGGCGCTACAGTCGGAGCGGGGATAATGCCATGCTCCCGTTTCCGCTGGTCTATTCCGAGCGGTACGACCTGAACCTGGGGGACCACGTTTTCCCTTCGAAGAAATTCAAGTGGCTGCGCGACCGGTTGGTGCGCACGCGCTTCGCTTCCGCGGACGATCTGGTAGAGCCCCAGCCGGCGAGCGATGAAGACATCCTGCGGGTCCATCGCGCCGAGTGGGTGTCCGGGTTGCGCAACGGAACGCTGTCATACCACGACATCCTGCGGTTGGAAATACCCTACTCGCGGAATATGGTGGAGGCCTTCTGGCTGGCCGCCGGCGGCACCACGCTGGCGGCGCGGCACGCGGTCGCCGGCGGTATCGGGTTCAACATTGGCGGCGGATTCCACCACGCGTTTCCGGACCATGGAGAAGGCTTCTGCGCCATCAACGATATCGCCGTCGCGGTGCGCTGCCTGCAACACGAGAAGACCATCGAGCGGGCCATGGTGGTGGATTGCGACGTGCACCATGGCAATGGCACGGCGGCGATCTTCGCGGGCGATCCCTCGGTGTTCACGCTTTCCATCCATCAGTTCAACAACTACCCCGCCGAAAAGCCGCCTTCGAGCCTGGATATCCACCTGGCCGACGGCATCGGGGACGGCGAATATCTGTACCGGCTGGCGAGCCCGTATCGAACCGCGCTGGCGATGTTCAAGCCGGACCTAGTGGTGTACGTGGCGGGTGCGGACCCCTACAAGGAAGATCAACTGGGCGAACTGGCGCTGACCTTCGACGGCTTGAAGGAGCGCGACCGGCTGGTGATCTGGACGGCGCTGACGCATCGGACGCCGGTGGCGATCGTGCTCGCGGGCGGCTACGCGCAGAGCGTGGAAGACACCGTCACCATCCACGCCAATACGGCGGAGGTAGCCAGGGACGTGTTGACCAAGGTAGGATGGCAGGGCCGCGCGACGTCCTGAAACGCCGCGGTCACGCTCCCTAACGGTCGTGGCTCCGTCAAATGCGCATGCCAAGCCGCGCGCGGGAGCAAGCGGTTGGGTCTGAGTGCACAGGATATTTCTTCGCGGCTCCTAGTCGGCCAAGCTCAGAACTCCCGATGTCGTGGAATTTGCAGTGAGCTTCGCGGGCGGGCAGGCGGCACCGCCTGCCCCACCTGCGAAGCTCTGGCCATCGAAAGGAATGGCTCAGCCCCCTCTGTGGCCTCAAAACCCGAGGAACCGCAGGGTCTGCAACGTAGCGCGACGACACTTTTGGGCCTCTTGGGTTTTTCTCTGTGTCTCTGTGGCTCCGTGGTGATATGCCCTTCTTGCCGGGTCCTAAACCGAAGGCGGCCTTTTCTTGTGCCAGTCGGTGTGCGTCTGGAACTCGCGACCGATCGCCAGGAGCAGGTTCTCGGAAAACGGCGCGCCCACCACCTGCAACGCTACCGGCAAGTTATCGGCGAACCCGCAGGGCAGTACCAGCGCCGGCAGCCCGGCCAGATTGCCGGCCTGAATAATCCCCTGCAGCCCCGGCGGCGTGCCTGCGGGCGGCTGGAATCCGCCGCGGTCCACAGGCTGATCCAACTTACTCGCCGGACCCGGTCTTCCCGGCGCCAGCAGCACATCCACCTGAGTGAAAAGCTTGCCGAACTCTTCCTGGATCACCCGCCGCAGCCGCATGGCCTTCAGATAATCCTTCGCCGGCAGCTCCAGGCTCGCCTTGAGCCCGGCGATCTGCGCCGCATCGGCCAGTTGATCCACCTTCCCGCTCGCAATCAGCGGTTCGAAGATGGAAGCCTGTTCCGCCGACAAAATGGCCGACAGAATCGGCCCGTAGGGGAACTGCGGCAGCCGGGTCTCCACCAGCGTGACACCGGTTTCCCGGATGGCGGAAATCGCGGTCTGGAAAGCCGCCCGCGCCGGCTCCTCCGCCCGGTCCGCGAAATCCACGGCGGCGTAACCCACCTTGATATCTTTCAGCGGGCGAGCGTATTGCGGCGTGTAATAGAAGCTGGTCCCCGCCGACCCCGGGTCTTTACCGTCGCCGCCGGCGATTACCTGCAGGATGCGCCCGCAGTCCTCGGCACTACGCGCAAACGGTCCCAACTTATCGAGCGTCCAGGAGAGCGCCATGGCGCCATGCCGGCTCACCAACCCGTAAGTGGGCCGCAGCGCTGTCACCCCGCAGTACGACGCCGGCGTCACGATCGACCCCGACGTCTCCGACCCGATCGCGAACGTCACCAGCCCCGCCGCCACGGCGGCCGCCGACCCGCTCGACGATCCGCCCGACCAGCGCGTGCGGTCCCACGGATTCAGCCCCGGCCCGGTGAGCGACGCCGAGGCAAACCGGTACCCGCCGCCGCCCGCCAGTTCCACCATGGAAAGCTTCCCGGTAAGCACCGCGCCCACGGCGTCGAGCTTGTCGACTACCGTGGCGTTGAAGTCGAATACCTGTCCGGCATATGGCCGTGCGCCCCAGGTGGTCGGTTGGCCTTTGTAACTGAGCAGATCTTTCACGCCGTAGGGGATGCCCTGCAGCGGCCCGCGCAGACGATCGATCTTGAGGTCCTGGTCGACCGCCTTTCCCTTGCGATAGGCCTCCTGCTGCAGCGGCAGCGCCAGCGCGTTGTAGCGCGGACCGAGTTGCGCCAGCCGTTCCGCAAAGGCCCTGGCGAGGTCCGCCGCTTTGAATTCCTTGGATTTCAGCCGTGCATTCAGCTCCGGAATGTCGGCGAAGAAAACGTCGTTGGGAACGGTCGCCATGGCGCACCTCAGGCCTTGAACTGGAAGGCCGGTTCCATGGCCATGGGGACCTGTTGTTGGGCCATCAGGTCGCTATTGGCCTTCAGCCGTTCCCGCGCGGCCTGCAATTCGTCCGCGGGAGCCGCGGCCCGCGGTTCGGTCTGCGCCTGCGCCTGGGCATGGTGCAGGGCCGTGGCCGTGGCCGAAACCATCGCCGCCAATTGCCGCCGTGTCAGTTTCATTTATGTTCCAGCGCTTCCTCGGCCGCCTTCTGCATGACTGCGCGGGGGGCCGATCCGCCCGTCCAGATTTCAAACTGCCGGACGGCCTGCTCGATGAACATATCGAGCCCCGGCACTACCGTTTTGCCCTGCTCTTTGGCCCGTTTCGCCAGCATCGTTTCCGCCGGATTGTACACCATGTCGAAGACCACGTCCGCGGGGATGTGGCCGTTGAAGAAACACTCGTCGGTATGCGGGAACATGCCCAGGGGCGTGGCATGCACGACGGCGTCGAAGTGGCTGGCATCGGCCTCCTCGCGCAGCAGCGCTTCCGCTCCGCATACTTTCGCCAGCGCGCGTACGCGGTCCGGATTGCGGCCCACCAGCGAGATTTTGGCGCCGGCATCGGAGAGCGCGAAAGCCGCCCCGCGCGCCGCTCCGCCGTTGCCCACAATCAGCACTGACGATTTTTGCAGGCGCAGCAACCGCGCCAGGGGCACGGTTACGCCGGCCGCGTCGGTATTCGTGCCGCGCCACTTTCCAGCCTTGCGCCACACGGTATTGACCGCGCCGATGCGCCGCGCCAGCGGGTCCACCACGTCCAGGTAGCGGATGATCTTCTGCTTGTGCGGGAGGGTCACGCTGAAACCGGCCAGCGGCAGTTTGGCCGCCAGCGAGAAAAAGTCGCGCAGATAGGTGGGCGTCACCAGAAAGGGCAGGTATACCGCGTCCAGGCGCCGCGCCTGGAATGCCCGGTTGTGGACCGCCGGAGAAATGGAGTGGCGGATGGGATCGGCAATCACGCCGTAAATTTTGGCCGATTTCCCCAGTTTCTCCACGCGATACAGGTGCCGCAAGTACTTCGCACTTACCTGCCCGGCCGCCGTTCCGTCCGCCAGCATCGGCGAGGCGTAAGTATAGACCCCGCCGAAAATCGGCGAGAGCACGCGCGTCGGAAAGCCCAGTTCGCCCATAGCCAGGACGATCACGTGCTGTTTGGGCAGCGCCTTGGCCACCGACAACACGCGCAGGTTATCGGAAGGCTTGCGCGCCGTGGTCACCATCTTATAGGCGTCGGCCGGCACCTTCATGATCCGGTTCACCACCGTGTCCATGGGCGGAGTGGCTTCGAAGTTGTGATAGGACACGATTACCTGCGAGCGTCCGCGGAACTGGCTCAGGCGCTCCACGGAAACCTCGGCAGTCTCGATCTCCACGTCGATGGCATGAGCTCCGTTGCGCACCGCCAGGTCCAATATGGCAAGCTGCTCTTCGATGCTGCCGTTAAATCTGCCGTGGTTCTGATGCCGGCGGCAGGTAACCAGCAGGATGCAATCCGGGAACTCTTCCAGAAAAGCGGGAATGACAGCCGCGCCCGCGGCCGGATTGTCGAGGAAGTCCAACCGGAATTCGAGGAAGAGCTCTCCCGCCGCGGCCTCGCGCCGGGCGTGATCCAAGAGAGTTGGTACGTCTGGCAGGCCCAATGCGATACAAATCCGCGGGAGCAACCTGGTCTGCGCCATTGGTAAAGAATCATCAGAATACCACAGTAAGGCTGGGCTCCCGCTTCGGGCGCTAAGTTCAGAGGAGTTGCGACGGTTGGAAGTTCCGAAGAAACCTTGGTGGGGCAGACCGCGCCGCCCGTCAAGGGAGCGGTGCTGCTCCGCCGCGCAGCAGTTTCGCGACAGAAACTAACAGGCCTCCTGATCTCGCCCCGCAATTTCAAACTGGCGGGGAAAATGGGCTGAGCCATCCTTTCGATGGCGAGAGCTTCGCAGGTGGGGCAGGCGGTGCTCGCCTGCCCGCCCGCGCTGAATTAGGCCCGCTGCTCGAATCGGATCGAGCGAAGGCGAGCACCGCCTGCCCCACCTGCTGGCTCACTGCAAATTCCACGACAGCAGGAGTTCTGAACTAAGGGGCCGCGAAACAATAAGCCGACCAAATGTCTCGAACGTGCGCCATCGCTCCCTAACGGGGTGCCCTCTGGGCCCGGCTCGGTCAAATGCGCATGCCGAGGTGCGCGCGGGAGCAAGCGGTTGGGTCTGAATGCACAGGATATTTTTTCGCGGCTTCTAACAGCCAAAAGCCAATAGCTCTTCACCGATGCCCGCCGAAACCGCTCGTTGAAGTCAGTGGCTTCCGCCCCACCGCTTCTCTACAGCAGCACCGTGTCGATCCGCGTTTCCACCCGGATCGTCACGGGCGCCGGCGCGTCCGGCCTTCTTTGCAGGAACTGCATCAGCTCCTCTTCCGACCCGTCGAAGTAGCCGTCCACCAGTTCGCGCACAGCGGCGCGCCGCGCGGCATCGCGCGTGGCCTGCGGAGCGTAGGCGTAACTTCGCCCCACCTTGCGCCGCGCCAGCATCCCCTTGCGCACCAGGCGGTCCAGCACCGTCATGATGGTGGTATACGCCAGCGGACGGGACTCCGCTACAATCCGCTGCACGGCTTTCACATTGCCCTCGCCTAACGACCACAGTGCCCGCAGGCACAGCAATTCGAGCGGCGGTGGCACTTCTCGCGCGGTCCTGGGCATCAACTTCCCTCGGAGGAATGAACCGGCTGCAATGCCTGTTTCAACTTGCCGGCGAAGGCCGATTCCACCTTGACCGGTGCAACCTGAACGGCGGCGGCCGGCGGCGGCGCCGCAGATGCGGCCGGCGGAGCGGGCGGCTCCGTTGGGGGATTCAGGAAGAGGTTCTTCTTCAGCACGGCGCGATCCAACGCCACATTGTAGGCCGTGAAGCAGCCCTCCACCTGGCGGTCGTTCTCGATCAGCGCCCGCATGGACTCCATTTTGGAATCCATGTCGTCGAGGTAGTGCAGCAGCAGCGCTTCGGGGAACTGCGGCAGCTTCGGAGAGCCGAATTCCAACTTACCGTGGTGGCTGAGAATCATGTGCTCCACCAGCGACCGCAAGGCCGGCGGAAATTCCGGGAGTCCGCGCAACTTGTCCCCCACGATCCTTACTCCGATATTGATATGTCCCAGCAGTTGCCCCTCGCTCGAGTAGGAGAAGCCGCGCTCGTAATTCAACTCGTAGATTTTCCCGATATCGTGCAGGATCACGCCGGTGAGCAGCAAATCGCCATCGATATACGAGTAGTGCTGCGCCGCCATGCGGGCCATGGCGCACACCGAAAGCACGTGTTCGATGAGGCCGCCCAAAAAAGCGTGGTGGATGTGTTTGGCGGCCGGCGCGCGGCGATACCGCCGGGCAATCTCTTCATCGTCCAGCACCGCCTCCAGCAATCCCTTGAGATGGACATTGGCGATGCCGGCCACAATGCCGCGCAATTCCACCCACATCTGCTCCTGGTCGCGCCGGGAGGAGGGAAAGTAATCGCCGAAATCGATCTCGCTGTCGTCCATCCGCCGCACTTTGTGGATGGTCATTTGCGGCCGGTTATGGAAAATCTGCACCAGCCCTTTGACGCGGACGAAATCGTCGCGGTCGAAGGCGTCGATCACTTCGGCCACGTTATCCCACATCTTGGCGTCCAATTCGCCGGTGCGGTCGGCCAACAGCAGCGACAAATACAGTTCACCGCTCTTTTTTTGGCGAATCTCCTTGGAGTGGACCAGGAAGCTGGTGGTAATCAGTTTATTCGGTTCGAGCTCGTTCACGTAAGGAGATTTCATTGTTTGATGGGTGGCATGGGCGGACCGCTGTCCTCTTTGGCGGTCTTGGCTCCGGGAGTGGATTCCAACGCCTCGGGAGTTGCGTCCGGCCGGGCTCTGTGCTTGGACTTCGGCGCCTTCTCGGTTTCTTCCAGGGTCTTGACTTCCCCCGTGGTGCCGGGAATCGGCACGCCGAGCAGTTTCTTGCGCGGCTTGGAGCGCGAGAGAACTTCTTCCTTGGTGGTGAGCGCCGGCTTCAACTGCGCCACTTCCTGCCAGCGGGTATCTTTACCGGGAGCCGCGCCCGTGTCGACGTAGCCGTCCTTGATCTGCAGGAAGGCGTCCTGGCGAAGCTTCATCAAATACTCGCGCACCTTGGGTTCCATCTTCGGCCCCACGATGGCCTGTTGGACCTCTTCCCGCACTTCCTCAAACGAGGCCAGGCCGGCGTCGTAGTGCTCTTCCACTTTAAGAATCAGGAATCCCGGAGGATTCGTGAGCTTGATGGGGTCGGTGATGTAGCCCTTCTTTTCTTTAAACACGAGGGCCTCCAATTCCGGGCGCAACGTGCCGCGCTTGCTGGGGGCGCCGATGTATCCGCCATTCTGGGCCGTCTCCGGATCGTCGGAATTGTCGCGGGCGAGGTCGCTGAACTTGTCTCCTTTGCGGGCTCGCGCCACCAGATCTTTCGCCCGGTCTTCCGCGTTTTTGACCTGGTCGGCACTCTTGCCCTCGGTGGAAATCAGAATCTGGCTGAGAAAGACCTCTTCGTCGCGCACGTACTCGGTCTTGTGCTCGTCGTAGTATTTCTGCAGATCGTTTTCCGGAACCGAAATCTTTGAGGCCACTTCATACGAGACCACCCTTTGGGCCAGAATATCGCGCTTTTTTTGGTCTTTCAGTTCCTCGAACGACCGGCCGAGCTGCTGCTGGAGAAACTCGTGAAACTTGGTATCGTCGTTGAATTTATACTGCGCCTGCAGATTGTTGAAGTACTTGGCGACGTCGGCGTCCACGGTAAGGCCGGGCATGTCTTTGCCCTTCTGCACCAGCAGCAGCGCGTCGATCTGCTCGCGGAGAATGTCGGTGGCACGCTCCTTGATGGCTTCGTCCGCCTTGGGACCCTTCAGGCCCGCCTGTGCGGCGGCGGCCTCGAGCTCCTTGTGTTTTTCGTCCAACTCACCGCGGGTGATGATTTCGCCATTCACTTTGGCGACGATTTCTTCCACCGTCCTTACCACCGGGGCGGGGGTCGTCTGCGCGCTCGCGGAGATCGCGAGCATCGCCAAGCTTGGTACTACAAACTTAAAAAACATATTCCTAAGGCTCCTATTTTAGCAGGACCATCGCCTGGGAAACTGCCGATGGGGATCGAGATTCTCTAGCAATAGGTCTGCCGCAATCGGAGATGCTTCTTAGTCAATGACTTAGGCGGCAGGAGGCCTCGCTCGATAGTGCCGTTTCGGCACTATTGAGCGTTTGGTGGGCAGGATTGCCGGGGATGGGAAGCCAATCGCCAACAGCCAAGATCGGAACTCCTGACGTCGTGGAATTTGGGATGAGCCCGTTTTCGTGGCGCAGACACTCTTGTCTGCCGCGCCGAGACTCTGGACTCCTGATCTCGTGGAATTAGGCTGAGCCGGGGGGTGGGGAAGACTGAAGTCTGCCCCTTAACCGGCTAATCTTTCCTCATTTTTCGGCTGGGGCGAGGCGATCCAATCGCGCGTCGATGTCGAGCAGCCGCCGATCGAGGCGCTGGAGGGTTCGACGGGGTTTCTCATCGGTGAGCTGGCGGCGATACATCTCCAGGAGGTGGCGTGTG
>Ga0182016_10003481_pt1 | contig 17957 bp, 12 predicted proteins | sample 712S2MmetaG_FD_120491 | JGI IMG/M metagenome (GOLD analysis project Ga0182016, IMG submission 120491) | Permafrost microbial communities from Stordalen Mire, Sweden - 712S2M metaG | ecosystem: Environmental > Terrestrial > Soil > Wetlands > Permafrost | place: Sweden: Stordalen | collected...
AAAGAATACTGGTGAAGGACTAACATACGTTCGCGTCCGAAGGTCGATCCGGACAATTACGTTTCCTTCATCGCTAGTCAAACCTGCGATCAACCAAGAGAGGGGGGCCGGGGGTTGCGCTTCCGGCAAGACATTTTTATGGACAATATGACAAAATCAACTCCTAAGTCGATTACTGGTTCCAGCCGGATGATGCAGGATGCGGGGGTTTCCACATGGCCACCCATGGGACAACATATTCCCGGCGGGTATTCTCCGGGGCAGCTTCCTCCAGTGAGGATGGCTTCGCGGCCCATATTTACGGTTGACCCGCTGGCGGTCAAGCGCGACAAAACGTCAAGCGCTATCTCATTCGTCATTCATGCTGTCGCAATAACTCTGGTTCTGGCACTGGCGATCACGGTTCGGTCAACTGTTACGCTTCAGCCGACCACGATTGTCACTCCGATAGATTTTAAACTAACTGCTCCTCCAGTGGTGATGCCTGTGGCAAAGGTACAGGGCGGCGGCGGTGGTGGCGGCGCGCATGATTTGGTGCAGGCCAGCAAGGGACGGCAGCCTATCGTTGCGAAGACACAGATCACACCGGCTCAGATCATCAGGATCGATCGGCCAAAGCTGGGCGTTGAGCCTACTGAGGTGGTGAAGATGCCAGACAACAACAATCTTCCCAATTTCGGCATGAGCCAGTCGCCGCAGGTCGCGCTGGCTTCGCAGGGAAAGGGCAGCGGGTCGGGATTCGGCCAGGGCATGGGCGGCGGCATTGGCGCGGGTCGCGGCATCGGCGCGGGCCCAGGGAGCGGCGGCGGCTACGGCGGCGGACTGATGAGCGTTGGCGGAGGCGTGAGTGCGCCGCAGGTCATCCGTTCGGTTCAGCCGGAGTTCACAGACGAAGCTCGCCGGACGAATTTTCAGGGCAATGTTTCGGTTCAGCTGATTGTCGATTCGGAAGGGAATCCGCAGAACGTCCGCCTGGTAAGTCACCTCGGCATGGGGTTGGATGAGAAGGCCATCGAAGCAGTAAGGCTGTACAAGTTCAGGCCCGCCATGTATCAGGGGCACCCAGTGGCGGTACAGATCCTGATTGACGTGGACTTCCACTTACATTGATTTAGATTCGAATAGTTGCCTGAGTAAAAAGAGGGACCGTTCGCGGCTCCTCCTTTTATTGAGCAATTACGAAAAGGGTGTACGGACAGAAAAGGTATCACTATTGGCTGCCGATCGGCGACGAGATCGCGATTCAGCCTAAAGAACAACGCCGTGCTGAAAGAATTGCCGAGATCTTAGCGCACAATGCTGCCGGGCCCTCGACTTTGCTAATAAACAAATCGGCATACATGGCATCTGGCGGGACCTCATTTATACCCGATATCAGGATTACAGGCATGTCGGGCCATTTCCTCTTGATGGACTGCGCAAGTTCAGTTCCAGTCCCTCCCGGCATCACTTGATCTGTGAGGACCAGATCCACAGGACGATCGTCGAGAATCCGCAGCGCATCAGGAGCCGAACGAGCAGTTATCACTTGATATCCCTCAAGCTCAAGAACTAGCTTTCGCAAGGTGAGTGGAAGCTCTTCATCGTCAACGCAAAGAATGAATGTGTTATAGGTGTCCAAGGGGGGCCCTCGATGTCTCGTCGCCAAGTGCATGGTACGTAGATTCAAGGCCCTTCGACGCAGGGCTGACTCCAGGAAGAGTTACACGAAACGATGTTATGTTCTTACCTTTGAAGGTGATGCTTCGAAAGTGAATGGCCCCGTCGTATTTCTGGACGATGCCCTTACTGATCCAGAGCCCTAATCCTGTGCCTTTCGTGGCTTTAGTGGTAAAGAACGGCTCGAACAGATGCTTGGCGTGTTCAGGCCTGATTCCCCCGCCCGTGTCGCAGACTGAAACGCACAAATCCTGGCGCCCGCTCGCCTCGTTCCAGCGTGTCCCCATGCGAATTCGGAGATTGCCTCCGTAAGGCATTGCTTGAATAGCATTGCTAATAAGATTCAAGAACACTTGTCTTAGTTCGACTGGGAAGCCACGGATCTCCCCATCGGTGAAGTACTTCTTATCGAGTGAAATTCGATTGATTAGTAACTGACGGGCTTGCAGTTGGAGTACATCGTCGATAATTTCGCCAATCCCTACGTTTACGGGATGTTGAGATTCCCGGTAGAAACCTAGCGTCTGCTTTGTTATATGCCCCACCCTTGCAAGTTCCACCTCTCCCAATTGGGCATAGTAGCGAGCCTCCTCATTCAGCGACGGGTGATTCCGCAGAAGGTAGAATGCGTTCGTGATGGCTTCCAGTGGATTGTTGATTTCGTGGGCGATGATCCCGGCAACACGACCCATGGCCGCCAGCCTTTCGGTTTGGCGCAATGCTTCTTCGGCCCGTATTTGTGCCGTAATGTCGCGGTTGATTTCGAGAATAGATCCTACTTCTTTCTTGTATACCTGGCGGCTTGCAACGATGACTTCCCGGCCATCCCTTGTTTTCTGAACCAGATTTCCATCCCATCTTCCGCGGCTAACTAGCGTCGATTCGCTGCTTGTCGACTCCACTGGAAATTCGGTTCCAAGAATCTCATGAACAGGTTTTCCGAGAACCTCGTTGCGATCCCACCCATATAACACTTCAGCTCCCGCATTCCAATAAGTGAGCACTCCCGAAAGATCTCTAACGAGAATTGCTTCGGACGCCAACTCCAACAGATCCGCGCGTTCTCGAAGGAGGTTCTCACTTTCCTGCAATTGCCGGGTTCTTTGCTCGACACGAGTTTCCAGTTCCCGGTTTAGGTTTTCAAGTTCCCTGCTCTTGCGATGTAACTCGACAAACACCGATACCTTTGCCCGTAATACTTCAGGAACCACTGGAACGGAGATGTAGTCTACCGCCCCGCTTTGATAGCCTTTGATTCTATCCAGGTCGCTCATACGGACAGCGGATATGAACAGGATCGCTGTCTTCTGAAATCGCGGGTGCTGGCGCATCATATCCGCCATTTCGAAACCGTTGATCTCAGGCATACTCACATCGAGCAAAACCACAGCAACATCATGCTTGAGAAGTAATTCCAGCCCTTCTCTACCGGATCGAGCCTTGATCAAATTCGCATCCAGATTAGCGAGAATCGCCTCGTAGCTAAGAAGCTTAGCCGGTTGGTCGTCGACCATCAGTATGTTTACCTTCTGCGCTTCGGTCATCCTTCCCCCAACCTATCCCCATTTCTGGATGTGACGCGGGCTCGCGCCCCAAAAAGCTAAGACGGTTTCTCCTATCGGTGTAGCCACATACGCAAAGCTGACAGGAGTTGCTCTGTGTTGACCGGTTTCGCCAGATACTCGGATGCTCCAGCCTCCAGGCACTTTTCGCGATCGCCCTTCATTGCTTTCGCAGTCAGTGCGATGATTGGCAGCCTTTGGAACCGAGGATTCTGCCGGATCACCTGCATGGTCTCGTAACCATCCATTTCCGGCATCATGATATCCATCAACACGATTCCCAATTCCGGTGTTTTTTCGATGGTCTCGATGGCTTCGCGCCCGGTTCCGGCTGTCAATACCGTCATCCCGCGTCGCTCGAGAACACTACTGAGCGCAAAGATATTGCGCACATCGTCATCGACAATCAGTACTTGCTTCCCTACCAGGGCCTCATCGGATCGATGCAGACGGTCAAGCATATTCTGTTTTTCCGGGGGCAAATCGGCGATTACACGATGGAGGAAGAGCGCGGTTTCATCCAACAACCGCTCCGGAGATTCGACATCTTTGACAATTACACTTCGAGCAAGCGAATGAAGCCTATTATCTTCCTCGGGGGAAAGGTCCTTCCCGGTAAAAACGACAACCGGCAACTCACTTAGCGAAGGCGTATCGCGCAGCCGTTCCAGAACTTCGAAACCACTCATATCCGGCAAGCGCAAATCGAGTACCAGGCAGTCGTACGCTTCGTTAGTGACCGCCGCAAGTGCCTCTGCTCCCGTATCTGCGAAGGTTACGTCGATGTCATCGTATCCAAGGAGTGCTTCGATACTAACCTGCTGCGCCCTTTCGTCTTCTACTACCAGGAGTCTCTTTCGGCGCGGAGTAGCGTATGCCTTGATGCGCGTAATAGCCGCATTGAGGCCCTCCGTTGTTGTCGGCTTGGTTACAAAGGCGAAGGCTCCGCGCGATAGGCCATGGTGCCAGTCTTCGTCGGAAGTGAGCATCTGGACAGGAATGTGACGAGTACTCGGATCCTGCTTTAGATGGTTCAGAACCGTCCAGCCCAACATGTCGGGCAAGAAAACATCCAGTGAAATAGCCGTTGGACGGAACTCCCTGGCGAGCGACAGAGCCTCCGTGCCTGTTGCCGCATGGAGAATTTTGAATCCCTTGTCTTTCGAAAGATCGCAGATCAGGCGCGCATAGTGCACATCGTCTTCGACGATCAGCAATACTTCGTCGCCTGTCTCTAACTCGCCCCGGTCATCTTCGATCCGTTCTGGATGGTGTTCAGTCACGCTGACACTTGAAACAGGCAGGAACGAGACGGGCCTGGAATGGACCTCGCCGCGTATAACTGTTGACGCAGTAGCAGGTCCGACGTAGGTTTGCGGCAGATACAATGTGAATGTACTGCCTTGCCCCGGTGTGCTGTAGAGTTGAATTTCTCCGCCCAGCAAGCTTGCCAACTCGCGGCTGATTGCCAGCCCCAGGCCTGTGCCTCCGTACTTGCGGCTTGTGCCCGCATCGGCTTGTTGGAATGCTTCGAAGATGATTCGTTGTTTATCCAGGGGGATGCCGATTCCAGTATCCGTTACAGAAAACGCGACTACCGTTCCGCTTGAACTTAAGATTGGGTGATTCTGCGCCCAGCCTCCGTTGGCGACTGAAACTGAGAGCTGCACCTTACCTTGCTCGGTAAATTTGAATGCATTTGACAGCAGGTTTTTGAGTACCTGCTGCAAGCGTTTCGAGTCGGTGACAAGGCTCCGCGCGAGTCGTGGGTCTGTAACGATTTCAAACGCGAGCTTTCGATTGTCGGCCTCATGCCTGAATGGACGCGCCACCATTTCGATCAAGCTATTGAAGAATACCTCTTCGGCTTCTACGGATACGGTTCCGGACTCGATCTTCGATAAGTCGAGAATATCGCTGATGAGGTTGAGCAAATCTGTCCCGGCGCCGTGGATGGTGCGTGCAAACTCGACCTGCTTGCCGCTTAGATTGCCATCGGGATTCTCCGCCAATTGCTGGCCGAGAACAAGGATGCTGTTAAGCGGAGTACGTAATTCATGCGACATATTTGCAAGGAACTCGGACTTATACTTTGAAGTAAGAGCGAGTTCCTTGGCCTTTTCTTCCAGAGCTCCGCGTGCCTGTTCGATCTCTTGATTCTTCCGTTCAACTTCGGCATTTTGCTCGGCAAGCTGCTGCGCCTTCTGCGCCAACTGCTCATTGGTCTGTTGCAATTCCTTCTGCTGCGTTTGCAATTCAGTTGCCAGCTGTTGAGACTGCTTGAGCAAACCTTCTGTTTGCATAGTCGCCTCAATGCTATTCAAGACGATGCCGATGCTTGACGTCAGTTGCTCAAGGAACGCCAGGTGTGAGGCAGTAAAAGTACTCAACGTGGCTAACTCGATCACCGCCTTCACCCGGTCTTCAAATAGAACCGGCAATACAATCACATTGCGCGGGATGGCCTCAAAGAGACCCGATCTGATGGGAGCGCTATGCCGGGGAAGATCCGTGATTAGCATGCGCCGCTTCTCGGCTGCGCATTGTCCGATGAGCCCCTCGCCAAGTTTGATCGTCTCCAAGTGACCATCGTCTGTGCTTGCATAAGCCGATAGCAGAATCATGCTGTTCGATTCCTCTGACTCCATCTGGTAGAGGACGCCCTGTTGCGCATTTACCAATGGGGCGAGTTCAGACAGCAACATCCTGCCGACAGTAGTCAATTCACGTTGACCTTGAAGCATCGCGGTAAACCTGGCCAGGTTTGTTTTCAGCCAGTCCTGCTCCGTGTTACGGTCCGTCGTCAGCCTCAAGTTATCGATCATCGTGTTGATGTTGTCTTTTAGGTCCGCGACTTCTCCGCTAGCCTCCACCTGGATGGAGCGAGTCAAGTCGCCCTTGGTCACGGCGGTCGCGACTTCCGCAATCGCTCGCACCTGGTTGGTCAAGTTGTCGGCCAGCAGATTCACGTTGCCCGTCAAATCCTTCCAGGTGCCTGCGGCGCCGGGAACGTTGGCTTGCCCGCCAAGACGGCCTTCCACGCCAACTTCGCGCGCCACTGTAGTTACCTGGTCGGCAAACGTTGCCAGCGTGTTCGTCATATTGTTGATGGTCTCGGCAAGCGCAGCCACTTCGCCCTTCGCGTTCACCGTAAGCTTCTTTGTAAGTTCTCCATTTGCGACCGCAGTAACCACCTTGACGATTCCACGCACCTGCTCGGTAAGGTTCGCGGCCATCACGTTCACATTGTCAGTGAGATCCTTCCATGTGCCTGCAACGCCGGGCACCTGCGCCTGGCCTCCCAACTTACCCTCTGTGCCCACTTCGCGCGCAACGCGTGTAACTTCGGCTGCAAATGCATTGAGCTGATCCACCATGGTGTTGATGGTGTTCTTCAACTCCAGGATTTCGCCCTTCACATCCACGGTGATCTTTCGCGACAAGTCGCCGCGAGCCACCGCAGTTGTGACTTCAGCAATGTTGCGGACCTGTGCTGTCAGGTTGCCCGCCATTGCGTTCACCGAGTCGGTCAGATCCTTCCACGTACCTGCTACACCTGGCACGTTGGCTTGTCCACCCAGCCTGCCCTCGCTTCCCACTTCGCGTGCAACGCGGGTAACTTCCGCTGCAAAGGAGCGTAGCTGCTCCACCATTGTGTTCAGCGTTTCTTTGAGTTGGAGAATCTCTCCTCGCACGTCCACTGTGATCTTTTTTGAAAGGTCACCATTGGCAATCGCGGTAGCCACTTCAGCGATGTTTCTGACCTGGCCCGTAAGGTTACTAGCCATAAAATTCACGTTGTCTGTCAAGTCTTTCCAAGTGCCGGCCACACCAGGCACCTGTGCCTGTCCTCCGAGTTTCCCATCGGTCCCGACTTCGCGCGCAACGCGAGTCACTTCACCGGCAAAAGCATTGAGTTGATCGACCATCGTGTTGATGGTGTTCTTCAGCTCAAGGATTTCGCCCTTGACATCCACGGTTATCTTGCGCGATAAGTCGCCGCGAGCTACAGCCGTTGTAACTTCGGCAATGTTTCTCACCTGGCCCGTCAGGTTGCCGGCCATTGAGTTTACAGAGTCGGTCAAATCCTTCCATGTTCCGGCAACACCAGGCACGTTCGCTTGGCCGCCCAAACGCCCTTCCGTCCCGACTTCGCGCGCCACGCGTGTTACTTCACCTGCGAACGCATTAAGCTGATCGACCATCGTGTTGATGGTCTCTTTGAGCAGAAGAATCTCGCCGCTGACGTTGACCGTGATTTTCTTCGATAAGTCGCCGCTGGCAATGGCTGTTGAGACTTCGGCGATGTTTCTAACCTGGCCAGTCAAGTTACTGGCCATTGAGTTGACTGAATCGGTGAGGTCCTTCCATGTTCCGGCAACACCAGGGACCTGCGCCTGTCCGCCCAGTTTGCCGTCTGTGCCAACCTCTCGAGCCACGCGTGTTACTTCGGCGGCAAAGGCGCGCAGCTGGTCCACCATCGTATTGATGGTATCTTTGAGTTCCAGGATTTCGCCTCTAACATCGACCGTGATTTTCCGCGATAGGTCGCCACGCGCAACAGCCGTTGCGACCTCGGCGATGTTTCTTACCTGGGCTGTGAGGTTGCCGGCCATAAAGTTTACAGAGTCAGTCAAATCCTTCCAGGTTCCGGCAACCCCTGATACTTGCGCCTGCCCTCCCAGTTTGCCCTCGGTGCCGACTTCGCGCGCCACACGCGTGACTTCACCGGCGAACGCATTCAGCTGATCGACCATCGTGTTGATAGTGTTTTTAAGTTCCAGAATCTCGCCTTTGACATCGACGGTAATCTTGCGGGACAAATCGCCGCGAGCGACAGCCGTTGTAACTTCGGCGATGTTACGAACCTGACCTGTAAGATTTCCTGCCATGGAGTTAACCGAGTCAGTCAGATCCTTCCATGTGCCTGCCACGCCTGGCACGTTCGCCTGTCCGCCGAGTCTTCCCTCCGTGCCAACCTCGCGCGCCACGCGCGTTACTTCTCCCGCGAAGCGATTGAGTTGGTCAACCATCGTGTTCAGGGTTTCTTTGAGTTGTAGGATCTCGCCGCGGACGTCCACCGTAATTTTGCGCGACAAATCTCCATTCGCGATTGCGGTCGCGACTTCAGCGATGTTTCTTACCTGGCCAGTCAGGTTACTGGCCATAAAATTTACGTTGTCGGTAAGGTCCTTCCATGTACCGCCCACGCCGGGAACCTGCGCCTGCCCGCCTAATTTTCCTTCTGTACCAACCTCACGGGCCACACGAGTTACTTCACCGGCGAACGCATTCAGCTGATCCACCATTGTGTTAATGGTGTCCTTTAATTCGAGAATTTCGCCCTTAACGTCCACAGTGATCTTGCGGGAAAGGTCACCACGGGCTACGGCTGTAGTCACTTCCGCGATGTTTCTCACCTGGGCCGTCAGATTGCCTGCCATCGCGTTGACAGAGTCGGTCAGATCTTTCCACGTACCAGCAACGCCAGGAACAACAGCCTGGCCGCCAAGTTTACCGTCTGTGCCAACCTCACGCGCTACGCGAGTTACTTCCGAAGCGAATGATCGCAACTGATCCACCATAGTGTTGATGGCTTCCTTCAACTGGAGGATTTCGCCACGAACGTCAACTGTTATCTTGCGAGACAGGTCGCCGCTGGCAACCGCAGTTGCGACTTCAGCTATGTTACGCACCTGTCCGGTCAAGTTACTCGCCATGGAGTTAACCGAGTCAGTCAAATCCTTCCATGTACCAGCGACCCCGGGTACTTGCGCCTGCCCACCGAGCTTTCCGTCGGTGCCCACTTCGCGAGCTACGCGAGTTACCTCGGCGGTAAAGACGCCCAGTTGTTGAATCATCGTATTCACGATCTTCGCGGAGCGCAGAAATTCGCCTTCCAGGGGTCTCCCGTCAACGTCGAGCCTCACGGTTTGGGTCAGGTTGCCTTGGGCAACAGCTGCGATGGCGCGAGTGACTTCAGTTGTCGGCCTCAAGAGGTCTTCGACGAGTGTGTTCACCGAAACCTCCATCTCTCCCCATGCGCCCCGGAGTTGTTGGAAGCGGGTTCTCTCGCGCGTCCTTCCTTCTTTGCCGACGGCCAATCCCACGCGGTTCAACTCACGCGCCATCTGTTCATTCGCGGCAATGATGTCGTTGAACGTGTCTGCGATCTTCCCCTCTAAGCCCGTCCAGGCTACGGGAAGGCGCACTGAGAAGTCGCCGTCCCGCATGGTCTGTAATGCGGCAAGTATCGATCCAAGTGCGGCCGGGACCTGTTCGCTTACAGATCCATTGGGAGCATCGGCAATGTGGCCATTGTCGTCAGTATGGTTGGCGAGGGCGACATTCCCTTCGCGCCCTTCGCGTGGGCCCTTCTTCATTGTCGTCTCCTTGAAGTTTCAATAAACTGCTTGGATAGAGGGAATTACATAAACCGAGATTTTCGCAAGCCTTTCGATCAGGTGGACCGTCGTCGGGATACGGTAGGGTATCGGCGTGATGTGAGATGCGCCGTTCCCCCCGCAAGGTTGTCTGCGCCACAACGACGTTCCTCAGATTTTCGACGTTCGCAGGGCGTCAAGGAAAGATCTGGAGTTCCGAAACACATGCCATACTTTCGAAGCCGCGATTCGAATGGCTCGTGGACCACAGCCGGCGAGTCAGTCCAATCGATTCAACATCGATTTCATTCCCTTGGGGACGCCCACATAGCGGCTACCGCGCGTTAATGGGATTCGGTCGATGCACGGTCGTGGTCGATTGCGGGGTGACCCGTAAACTGCAGAACATACATGCTCTATGGATCGTAAAGCCGCTTTTATAGGCAAACAGGACACGCAACGGATATGAATGCAATGCGCGAAACAAGCACTTGAGGATTGAACTTGAAATGAATATGAACCTGAAGATTTATACCAAGCAGGAAGAACACCTACGATGGCCGCACGGCATAGATCCGAGCCCAGGCCGCGAAGAACTGGACGAAGGATATGAAGAACGGCCTGCGTAGGATCGTTGCGGACAGGTGCACAGTTAGCGCTGGAAGAGATGCCGGACTTCAATGGCTCGCAGTTGGCGCAGACGGTGCGAATGCTCTGCCCTGCAACAAGGATTTTGCTCTTCCTTGAAAATGCGGCAACATCCACCCACTCGAATTGCTGAGGGCGCTGAAGTCCTGAAGGTAGCCCGCACAGCGTATCGTCAACGGTGACCCGTTGACTATCGTTCCTGCGCGGCTCCCTCGTGCTCAATCGCCGATTCGATATGCTCCCAAAGAGCATCCGGGGGTTCCTCAACTGGGAATAACTGGCGAGCGGCTTGTGCAATTGCATCCAGGTCGGCCAAAAGAGCGCGACATAGGTTGCAACTCCGGAGATGCGGATGATCGGCGATGTTATCTCCGGAACCAATCAGTTCCGGTAATCGGGCCTGGAATTGTGCGCAGGACAGATTATTGACGGATTCCTTCATTTAGTGGCCCTCCTGCTGCTGACGATTGCGCAGGGCTTCCCGCAGCTTCAGCCGCGCTTTGTGCAACTGGGACTTGCTGTTGCCGATCGAACAATCGAGCAGCGAAGCGATTTCATTGTGCTCCAGCCCTTCTATATCGTGAAGCACAAAGACGAGCCGGTAACCTGCCGGCAGATCCTTGATGGCGCGCTGCAATGCTAACCGATCGATAGCTCCGGAAAGTGTTAAATCGGGAGCGCCAAAGCTCCTGCCGGGCCGTTGGTCGGAAGTCGGCTCCATCATTTCGTCAAGTGAATTCAATTGCAGGCTCTTCTTGCGCAGATGCATCAGCACAACGTTGATGGTCAACCTATGAAGCCAGGTGGACAGGGCCGATTCGGCCCGGAAGGTATCGATCTTGCGGTGGAACTGAAGAAAGGCTTCCTGAGTCAGATCTTCTGCCTCCGCTACGCTACCAACCATGCGCAGACAGAGGGAATACACATGCTTCTTGTGTATCGAGTAAAGCTGCGCGAAAGCCTGGTGGTCGCCAGCCTGGGCGCGCACCATAATGTCGGCTTGGTCGTTGTTGTTTGCGGAATTGGCCCTAATGCGTTCTGTGGGTGCATTAACGGCATCCGCTGAAGATGACCCGGTAGTTTCGCGGGGCGCCCGCGTTGAGGCGAAGGAGGGCATGCGTGTCCTTAGAAGATCGTGAAATTGGCAACTACTTCAGTCGGCATCCTTATTTGGTCGGAACTAAATGGACAATTCTTTCGGTGAGTAAGAACCAACGAATCTCGCCGCAAGATCCTGCATACTGGTGTGATGCATCTTCTCTCGGCAACACAGTACGATTTTCAGTTTTTTTTGCATTGGTTCAACTCGGCATCTGGGAGCCCCCTTATCTCTGTTCACAAAAACAATTAGAAATGAAATGATTCTGCAGGATCGGCAGCATAGAGGCTGACTTGACTTAGTTGCATCGCTGGGGAGATTGGTTTGCTGATCGCGGCAGGATTGTGGTGATCGGGCCGAATCGCAAATCTTCCTTGGCACAAACAACCAGCAGTCGGCAGTCATGCGTCCAAGCATTGGTTGTATCGGTACGGCTGGCTGAATTGAAGGCACAGCCTCCGGAGGTAAAACGCATGCTTTGGACAATCTTTGTAATCCTTCTGGTTTTGTGGTTGCTGGGAGTAGTCAGTTCCTACACGCTGGGCGGATTCATCCACATTTTGCTTGTGATTGCGCTCGTCGTACTTCTCTTGCAATTGATTTCGGGCCGCAGGCCTGTCGTATAACGGCGCTCGAACATCCGGTTCGTATTGAATGTAGACCGAGGAACGGGCACAATTCCGTGCCGAATAACAGCAGCGACACAGAGATCCACGGAGGTGGAAAGATGGATAAGGACAGGGTAAAGGGCACAATCGACGACGCGGCAGGACGCGCCAAACGGCAGGTAGGTGAATGGACAGGTGACACTGGGGCTCAGGTTGAGGGCGCAGCGCAACAGGTCAAAGGCAAAGCCGAGAAGGCCTGGGGCAATGTGAAGGACGCAGCGCGCGATGCCAACAAGGAGCACGAGGCGCACACCGACAAAACAACAGTGGTTGAGGAGAAGCATCCCGTCGGCAGCCGCCACTAGTATCGAATTGATCCGAAAGTCGGCGGGGTAATTAAAAATGCGAGGCTCCGATGACGGTGCGGGGCCTCGCAAGCCATCGAACGACAAAGCGGACACCGCGCCGATTTTCCGGCAAAGGAACCATCGGAGAAATCACTCCAGAGAATCATCCTCATCTTTCTCAGGCACGTTATCGATCCGCGCACATGACGCTTATATATCGAGTTATCGCCGCAAAAGCCCTTTCAACAAAAGCAGCGCTGTTTCGAGTTGGCAACCTTTTAGCTTATTTGTGAATCCATGAAAACTTGGGGAGCGACGAAGTCTGGGCGGAAAGACTTGCTCATGCGACACTGTAAATTCCGATGGGGCCATCAGTTCTGTGAATACAGGTTTTGGAGTAGCAGGCGGCAACGGCACCCCGGCAGCGCTGGGCAGCAGAACGGTTCAAATACAGGCTTGGTTCAGCTTTTGATCCGATGACGAATTCAATGGTGGCCACTCGGAGTGAATGAAACTTCTCGGCTCTGTGCAAGCAGCAGAGTTTGAGTCTGCCGATCGCATTGGACTTTATGCGCACTTTGTCATTAACCAAGGCCTATCCAGCGAAAGGGGCAACTCGTGTCGAGACTCAAATCCTGGTTTTGCAGTGCGCTAGCAGTCGCGATTTTTCTAACTACCGGTTATCGCGGAATTGCACAGGAGCGGGTGGAAATCGATGCACAAGCCCCAACAACACCATTTCCGCATTACTGGGAGCAGATGTTCGGTTCCGGACGAGCAATCCTCTCTTTGCGTGAAAGTTACCGCGAAGATTTACGCGCCGTGAAGCAGGTCGCGGACTTTAAGTATGTAAGGTTTCACGCAATCCTTCACGATGAATTGGGCGTCTGTACCGAGGACGAGCACGGTAATCCGCTCTATAACTTTTCTTATGTGGATCAGGTATACGATGGGCTGCTGAAGAATGGCGTAAGGCCGTTTGTCGAAATCGGTTTCATGCCGAAGAAGCTTGCATTCAATCCTGATGCCCTGCATCCATTCTGGTACAAGCCAAACGTCTCGCCTCCCAAGAGCATGGAGCGTTGGGACGATCTGGTGAAGCACTTCGCACAGCATCTTGTCGATCGCTACGGAATCGACGAGGTATCCACGTGGTATTTCGAAGTTTGGAATGAACCTAACATCGATTTCTGGGGTGGCATTCCCCGGCAAAGGTCCTATTTTGAGTTATACGCGCACACGGCGCAGGATTTGAAGACTGTTAGTCCGCGTCTACGCGTCGGCGGGCCTGCCACTGCGGCCGCAGCCTGGATCGGCGATTTCCTCAAATTCACTTCGCAAAATCATGTGCCGGTCGATTTCGTTTCCACGCATGGGTATGCGGACGATACGGTGGAAGATCTCTTTGACAGCAGCGAAGACATCCCCATGGATGAACGGGTCTGCCGCGCAGCCGCAAAAGTGAAGGGTGAAATCAAGGCGTCGACAAAGCCTGATCTTCCGCTGATCTGGTCGGAATGGAACGTTGAAGGAATGATGGAATCCCGCGACACGACTTTCGTTGGACCTGCCCTCGCGAATACAGTTCGCCAATGTGATGGACTCATTGACATGCTGTCATTTTGGACATTCTCCGATGTCTTTGAGGAAGGCGGCCCGATTGCCAAGCCATTTGAAGGCCAATTCGGATTGCGCGCCAAAGGCGGTATTAATAAGCCCAGTTACTATGCCTATGGACTTTTGCATCAACTGGGCGATCGGAGGATAACCAACGCGTCGAGGAACATCCTCGTTACCCAATCTGCGCATGAGGGGGTGGCAATCGCCGCATGGAATCTGGTCGATCCCGGGCAGAAGGGAAAGTCTCAGACACTCAGCCTGTCGTTCGCCCATGTTCCTTTTGATGCGCACGTGAGCATCCAGCGCGTCGATTCAGACCATGGCAACGTGCTTAAGCAATATGCGGCCATGGGCCAGCCACTGGACCCCACGCCTGATCAGGTGGTGCAATTGAATCGAGAATCGGCGCTTCCTGTGCCTGAAGATACGAGGCTGCAGGGAGGCAAACTGCAATTGAGCCTGGCGCCAAATTCGCTGGCACTTATCAAAATCAAGCCCTGAGAGACAAGACAAGCTTCCAGTTTCTGGCATCCCCCGGCGCGGGCGCGTCGTGACGTCAGAGCAAAACCTGGCCTCAACGACTTTCGTCTGTGGCATTGCGCTTCTTCGGCATTAAGATTCAAATATATATTGCTGAATTTGCGGGCCATCTCCGCCGGAGGCCAGATTGACTTGCTTCAAATGTAAGATCTTTATCTTTGCCATTCTTTCCTGCTCCTTTTTCCCGCTTTGGTCGCACGCTCTTGGCCAGCCGCACTATGTCGCCAACACGCCCACGCCCGGCGCATTCGCCCTGGTGGATCGCAGCAACGCAGTCCCGCTGCTCGTCGGCGACACAGACTGGCCTGGCGTTCTCCGCGCCGCCGGTGACCTGAGCAGCGACATTCAGCGCGTGACAGGCCAACAGCCCGCCTTGCTGCACGACCTCAATGATCTCCATGGAGTTGACGCAGTCATCATCGGCACCATCGGTAAGAGCACTCCGATCGACGATCTGGTCCGGCGCAGGAAACTCGATGTAAGTGAGATCACCGGAAAGTGGGAATCGGCTGTCACCACCATCGTCGACCACCCCATGCCCGGCATTCGCCGCGCGCTGGTTATCGCAGGCAGCGACAAACGCGGCGCCATCTTCGCCATCTACGATCTCTCTGAACAGATCGGCGTCTCACCCTGGTATTGGTGGGCCGATGTGCGCGTACCCCATCAGGATGCTCTCTTCATCGTGCCAGGCCGGCACGTTCAACCAGTCCCCGCGGTCAAATATCGCGGCATCTTTCTCAACGACGAGGCGCCCGCACTCACCGGCTGGGTCAATGAGAAGTACGGCGGCTACAACTCAAAGTTTTACGTGCATGTGTTCGAACTTATTCTCCGTCTGAAGGCCAACTACCTCTGGCCTGCGATGTGGAATAGCGCCTTCGCCGCGGATGATCCCCTGAACGCCAAGCTCGCCGACGAATACGGCATTGTGATGGGAACGTCGCACGAGGAGCCCATGATGCGCGCAGAGAAGGAGTGGAAGCCGGCCGACGGCCCATGGAATTACGCGGCCAATCAAAAGAAGATCGACGAGTTCTGGCGCGCCGGCATGGAGCGCAACAAAAACTACGAGCAGATTGTGACCATGGGCATGCGCGGAGTGAACGACACTCCCATGTCCGCGACTGCAAACACTGAGCTTTTGGAAGAAATTGTCGCCAACCAGCGCCAGATTCTCAAAGAGTCGGTCAATCCCGATCTCGAAAAAGTTCCGCAGGTGTGGGCGCTCTACAAAGAGGTCCAGACTTACTACGACAACGGCATGCGCGTGCCGGACGATGTTACCTTGCTATGGTCCGACGATAACTGGGGCGACTTACGCCGCCTTCCTACCGCCGAGGAACGCAAGCGCCCTGGCGGAGCAGGAATCTACTATCACTTTGACTATGTCGGCGGGCCCCGCTCTTATAAGTGGCTTAATACCACGACCATCACCAAAGTCTGGGAGCAGATGAACCTGGCTCTGAATTATGGAGCTGATCGTATCTGGGTCGTCAACGTCGGCGACCTGAAACCGATGGAGTTTCCCATTGAGTTTTTCCTCACCATGGCGCGCACACGGGACCGCTGGAATCAGGACAATCTGGATGAGTACACACGACTGTGGGCGACGCGCGAATTCGGCCCGGAACATGCCGCTGAAATTGCGTCTGCAATCGAGGACTACACGCGCTATAACGCCCGCCGCAAGCCGGAGCTGATTGATATTGCGACTTTCAGCCTGACCAACTTCCATGAAGCAGACCGTGTGGAGAAGGAATGGAGTTCGCTTGCCGCGAGCGTCGACAAGCTTGCCACAGAGTTACCCGAGGATCAGCGCGCCTCCTTTTTTGAGCTGGTACAATATCCCGTTGACGCCTGCGCGAATCTCACCGAGATGTACATCGCCGCCGGCCGCAACGCACTCTATGCACGCCAGGGCCGCGCCAGCGCCAACAAATACGCCGACGAAACGCGCACGCTCTTCGCCAAAGGCGCGGCACTAACCGACGAATACAATCACAAAATTCTCAACGGCCGCTGGAATCACATGATGGACCAGACCCACATCGGCTATACGTTCTGGAACGAGCCTCCGCTCAATGCTATGCCCGCCGTAACAGAGGTGCAGCCAGCCGAAGTCGCCGGCATCGGCGTAACTACCGATGACAACGCCGGCTTCCGTCCCTCGCTTGGTCAGTTTGATTCAGTAGCCCAGCAGACCCGCACCCTGACGCTATTCAATCGTGGCCTCTCGCCTGTGGAGTTTAAGATAACCGCAAGTGATCCGTGGATCGTAGTCGACCAAACCTCGGGCACCGTCGGCAATGACGACGTTACGATCCAGGTGCACGTGGATTGGGCCAGCGCCCCCGCCGCATCCTCGCACCCCAGAGTTACCATAACTCAAGCCGGCACGCCCCCGATATCTTTGCCCTTGGATACACTCCGCTTGGCAGACGTGACCCGCGACAATGCCAAAGGGTTCATCGAGAGCGACGGCTATGTTGCAATCGAAGCCGCGCACACAACTGCACGCACCGCGGACGCCACTGCACATTGGGAAGAATTGCCGGGCTTTGGTGAGACGCATTCTGGCATGACTCCCTTCCCCGTAACAGCTGCAAGCAACATGTCTTCCGATTCAAGCCTGCAATACAGCGTCTACCTCTATGACTCCGGCAGCTTCAACCTGCAGGCCATCCTTCCGCCGACGCTCAATTTTGTTCCAGGCCGTGGCCTGCGCTTCGCGGTCTCGGTGGACGATGGCTCTCGCACGATCGTCGACGCGCTCGAGCACAACACTGAAAGCGATTGGGCGCAGGCAGTCAGCGACGGGGTCAGGAAAGTCGCTGTCCCTCTTTCTATTTCCTCTCCCGGCTATCACACGCTGAAAATCTGGATGGTCGATCCTGCCGTCGTGTTGGAGCGAATCGTGCTCTATCACGGCCACCTTCTTCCCAGCTATCTCGGGCCTCCGGAAAGCTTCCATGCTTCCATGCCGCCGGCATCACAGAGCTCCGCAAACCAAGCCCAATGAGGCACATTTCAGAAGAACCCAACACAAGAACTTGACGATCGAGGTCATCATCGGGTGTACTCGATTCAAACCGGCTAGCAGCCCGAGAGACTACTCCACAGAGCATGGCATTTGAACCTGGTGAGAAGATCGGCGATTACGAGATCGTGGCCAAGCTTGGCGCCGGCGGTCTCGGAGTCGTGTACGAAGTGCGGCACCTGATCTCGCAGCGCCGCGAAGCAATGAAGATTCTGCTCCCGGATCAGGGTACGCCCGAGATGGTGGAGCGATTTCACCGTGAGGTGCGCACCCTCGCCACGCTGAGCCATGTCAATATCGCCGCACTCCACACCGCCTTTTACAACGGGAACCAGCTCGCCATGGTGATGGAACTGGTCCACGGCGAGACATTAGCCGATCGCCGACTGCGGATGGGCATCTCGCTTTCGCAGGTTGTGGACTACACCTCACAGGTCCTGCGGGCGCTGGT
>Ga0182016_10003484_pt1 | contig 17948 bp, 19 predicted proteins | sample 712S2MmetaG_FD_120491 | JGI IMG/M metagenome (GOLD analysis project Ga0182016, IMG submission 120491) | Permafrost microbial communities from Stordalen Mire, Sweden - 712S2M metaG | ecosystem: Environmental > Terrestrial > Soil > Wetlands > Permafrost | place: Sweden: Stordalen | collected...
ATCGTGAAGCACGACGGGCAGGTGGAAGCGGCCCGACAACTGGGCGCGGCGCACGTGGTGCAGACGACAAGCATTCGCAAGGCGATCAAGGAGACGCGCGCGTTGACTCCGAAGAATCGCGGCGTCGATATTGCGATTGAAGCGGTGGGTGTTCCGGACGCGTGGCAGGAGGCGGTGGAACTGGTGCGCAAGGGAGGCTGCGTGAATTTCTTCGGCGGATGCGCCGTGGGGACTCATGTAACTCTCGACACGAATCGCATTCACTATAGCGACATTACTCTGCGGGCCACTTTCCACCACACGCCGACGATTTGCCGCAAGGCGCTGGACCTGATTGCCGGGGGACGATTCCAGGCGCCTGCGTTCATTACCGGGCACGCGCACCTTTACGAACTTAACCGCGTCTTTGAGAAGCTGATGAATCGCAGCAGCGAGATCAAGACCGCCATTGTCCCCTGAGGCGTTGAATGAGTTTGGCAATTGAGGAGAAAGTGAAGGAGGTCGCTGCGTTGTGGGATCGCGTGCTTGGAAGCGGTGCGCCGGAGTCCGTAATCCCGGAGACGGAAACCCAGGTGCAGGCAGCGTCGGAGGCTCCCGCCGTGAGCCGCGAAGAACTTCTAGCGCGCGGATGGGCGGCGCTTCCTGAGGGCTACCGCATGCCGACGGTTGCACCGTCGCTCGACGAGGCGCGGGCCTGGTGCCAGCGCCTGGCGGAAACGCACTATGAGAATTTTCATGTGGCGACCTGGTTCCTGCCCAAGGCGCTGCGGCCGCATTTTCACTCCATCTACGCGTACTGCCGTGTTTCCGATGACCTGGGCGATGAGGTGGGCGACACCGGCGTTGCGCTTGCGCTTTTAGACCAATGGGGCGAAGAACTCGACGCATGTTATGCGGGCGTGACACGGCACCCCGTGTTCGTTGCGCTCGCGGAGACGATTCGTGCTTGTTCGATTCCCAAGGAGCCATTTGCCGATTTGCTGGCGGCCTTCCGGCAAGACCAGACGGTGACTCGCTACGCAACCATGGAAAATGTGCTCGCCTACTGCAGCTACTCGGCGAACCCGGTGGGACGGCTGGTGCTCTATGCTTGCGGCGAGGCGGATGAAGAAAAATTCAAGCTTTCGGATGCGACTTGCTCGGCGCTTCAGTTGGCCAACTTCTGGCAGGATGTGCGCGAAGATTATGCCCGCGGGCGAGTGTATCTGCCGCAGAAGGACATGGAGTTCTTCAAGGTGAGCGATGCAGACATTGCGGAGGGGATTGCGACTCCGCAGTTTCGCGCGCTGATGCATTGCGAAGTGAACTATGCGCGCGATCTGTTCGAGCAGGGACTGCCACTGATCGGCATGGTGAATCGCGACCTGGCGCTGGACCTGGATTTATTCAGCCGCGGCGGGTTAGAGATTCTGCGGGCGATTGAGCGGCGGGACTTCGATGTGCTGAGCGCGCGGCCGGCGATCTCGAAGTCGACCAAGGCAGGCCTTGCGCTGCGGGCTGCTACGGCCAAGCTGCTGCCGTTTCTCAAGCTGGGCAAAAGCAAAGGTCGCAAAGAGCCGGCGGATTGAGACAGGAACCTAAAGTGGATGGACGCGCGGCGGTCTCTGTCGATAGTGCGAACAATGCGGAACTGAATGCGGCGCATGCCGTGTGCCGTGCAATCGCCAGGCGCGAGGCGAAGAACTTCTACTACGCCTTTGTAGCGCTCCCGAGACCAAAGCGAAATGCAATCTGCGCTGTTTATGCATTCATGCGTCAGGCCGACGATCTGGCGGACGATGAGAGCGTGTCGATGGACGTAAGGCGCAAGCGTCTCGATGCTTGGATCGCGGGTTGGCATGCGGCGAGCGCGGGCGGGGCGACGAGCGATCCGGTGTTTGTCGCATTGCAGGATGCGAGGGTGAAGTTCAAGATTCCGCTCAGGCTGCTGGAAGAACTGGTAGCCGGCGTGACTATGGATCTTGATTCAGCGAGCAGTAGCTCGCCGGATACGTACGCCACATTTGATGATTTGTATCGATACTGCTACCTGGTCGCGTCAGTGGTGGGGCTGGTCTGCATTCGCATTTTTGGTTACACCGATGTGCGTGCGGAAAAGCTGGCGGAGGAGACGGGAATTGCGTTCCAGTTGACGAACATTCTGCGCGATGTAGCGGAAGATGCCGAGCGGAATCGAGTGTATCTGCCGTTGACGGATTTGAAGGCGCATGGGGTTGAGTTGGAGTGGCTGCTTCTCCGAAAAAAGAGGCTGGCGCCGAATGCGAACGAGCGGGCATTGCTCAAAGAGCTTGGGAGGCGTGCAGAGGCTTATTACGAGTCGGGGCGGGCGTTAATGCCGCTGATCGACAAGGAGAGCCGGCCGGCGCTGTGGGTGTTGGTGAGTATCTATCATGCTCTGCTGAAGAGGATTGAGAAGGCGGACTTCGATGTGTTTTCGCGGCGGGCAAGCGTGTCGCTGTGGGAGAAGCTCTTCATTCTCGTTGTGGGGTTGACGCGGATGATGTGGGTTCGAGTGGTGGGGTGACTTGGAGATTTTGAACAGCACGGAGCCACGATCGGGGAAGACGGTCACTGTCATTGGCGGCGGCGTGGCGGGAATGAGTGCGGCTTGCGCCCTTGCTGAAGCTGGCTACCGAGTTCAGCTGCGGGAACGGCGCGGCTATTTGGGTGGGCGAGCTTCTTCTTATCTGCATCCTGGTGTGGGCGAGGTGATCGACAACTGCCAGCATGTGCTGTTTGGGTGCTGCACAAATCTTCAGGGATTCTATCGACGCATCGGCGTCGCAGAACGCATTTATTGGACGAGCGAAATGACGATGATTGAGCCGGGAGGGCGGAGGTCGCGACTTGGCCCGTCCGGATTGGGTCCGTTTAGGCTGCCGGCACCGCTGCATGGGCTCCCAAAGCTGATGACGGCGCACGCGTTTTCTATTGCCGACAAAATTGCGCTGGGGCGGGCTTTCAACGCGTTGATGCGACCGGTGCCGCAGGATTCAACGGAGAGCCTGGGCGATTGGCTCAAACGGCACAAGCAGACGAGCGGGGCAGTGGAGCGATTCTGGCGGCTGGTGATTGCGAGCGCGCTGAATGCGGAGATCGATGAGATTGCGCTGCCGTATGCGGCCAAGGTGATTCGTGAGCTGTTCATGAACTCCGCATTTGCGGGCAGCATGGGGATGAGCACCGTGCCGCTGAGCGAACTTTATTCGCACGTGACGCCCTTTCTCGATAAGCGTGGCGGCACTGTGCGTTTGAATACGCATGTGGAAGGCGCGGAGTGGGACGAAGAGACTCTGCAGTGGACGGTGCGGACACGGACGGGCGAAGTGCTATCCGATTTTGTGGTGGTGGCGCTGCCGTTTGAAGGGATGGCGAAACTGCTGCCGGGCTTGCCGCCGGCGGAAGATGCACTGGAGTTGGCTGCGAAGATCGAGCGGCATGAGCATTGGCCTATCTGCAGCGTGCACCTGTGGTTTGACCGCGAGATTACGGAACTCGAACACGCGGTGCTGCTGGACCGCGAGATTCACTGGCTGTATAACCAGTCGCGGCTGCAGGGGCGCGCCGGGAATTACATCGAACTGGTGGTGAGCGCGACGCGGGCATTTGCGGCGTTGAGCAGGGAAGAGGCCATTGGACAAACGATGCGCGAATTGGCTGAGTTCTTTCCGCGCGTGATGGAAGCCAAGTTGGAAAAGGCTGCGCTGGTGAAGGAAGTGCGGGCTACATTTGGCGTTCCTCCGGGGATTGATGCGGCGCGACCTGGGGCGGTTTCGCCGTGGCCCAATCTGTTTCTGGCTGGGGATTGGGTGCAGACAGGATGGCCTTCGACAATGGAGAGCGCGGCGCGAAGTGGGCATCTGGCGGCGGAGGCGGTGTGCTCGGCGAATTGGGTGCCACGGACTTTTCTCGATGCGGATTTGAAGCCGACGGGGTTGATGCGGTTTCTCTAGTCACTGTTTTTTGGGTGCAGTGGTTTCCCACCCTGGCGACAAGAACAAGTACGTCGTGCCCAGAGTGCTCCCAGATGGGGCGCCCAGCAACTGCTATTTAATGGGCTAATAAATACACGCCGATGCAGACTAAGACGGCGGCGGTCCAGCGGCGGCGGTCTACGTTTTCCTTTAAGAAGATTCTGGCGGCGACGGCGTTCGTGACCAGCGTCAGCGACGCACAGGCGGGGGCGACAAGGCTCAGGTTCAAATGATTCAGCGCGAAGAGCAGTGAGAAGAATGCGAGGGCGAGAAAACTGACGCCGGCGAAGAACAGCGGGCAGGTGACAACTGCGCGGATCGCTCCCTTCAGGCCGGAGTGGGCGCGGATGTCGTCGAGGTCGCCGATGGATTTCATGGCGGCGGCAGTTAAGACTTCGCCGATGGTCGAACAGACCACGACACAGGCGATCATGGCTACGGCGGACCAGGTACTGGAAGTTGGAGTCGTCATCGGACAGACTCCTTTTCGATGAGAACGGCGGGGTCCGAATTGTCTGCGCGTGCATTCGGCGCGATGGCAGGGCTTTCTGCCGCGGGGAGTGCGGTAGCCGGGCGTTCGGTGAGGGACGGGCCCTGCGCCACGAAGCCAACGCCAAGAGTGATAAGAGCGATGCCGGCCCAGCGTTCGAGCGAGATGGCTTCATGGAGCCAGAAGCGGGCGAAGATGGCGACGATGACGTTGCCGAATGCGGTTGCTGGAAGGACGAAAGTGAGATCGGCCCAGGAGAGCGCAGTGAGATAGCTGGCGAAAAAGCCGATGAGCAAGGCGATGCCGAGGGCGACCCAGGGAGTGAAGACGGCGGCGATGAGCGTGGCGGGATGTGCGAGCGAGATTGCCGGCAGGTTATTCATGCCGCGCGAAAGGCAGGTGTCTCCCAGCGGTGCGCAGATAGCGACGGTCGCGAGGATCAAGTATTGGCGCGGCGATAAGGTGTGGTGAGGCATCGTTAAGTGATTGGATGAAGTTAGACGGATTGAGGTTCGTGGTTTCCCATCGCTTCGCAGGAAAAAGAAGCAGGTCCTTCGACTCCGCTGAAAAGCGCTTCGCTCAGGATGACAGGTTTGTGGGTTTGAGGGAGCGAAACATGAAAAGCAGGTCCTTCGACTTCACTCAGGGCAGGCTTTCGACTCCGCTGAAGTACGCTTCGCTCAGGATGACAGGTCATCGGTGATGGAAGGAACCCGTGATCCTTACGGGAAACTCAGTTCAAATACATCTCCTCACAAAGAAGAGGGCGGTCGCTTTTGCGCCGCCCTCCGGGTGTGCTGCCGACGGTGCGATTATGCACCGGCCTTGGCAGGGGTGGTGGGGTTGGCTTGCGCGGCGCGCGTGGCTTTCACCATCTTGTTGCGTTGCGAACGCAGCTTGAGGAAGGCCTTGGCTTCGACATAGAGGCGGGGGACATCGCGATTGACGACGGCCTTCCAGACTACGCGGAATGCGGCTTTGGGGCGGAAGTAATACTCGTCGTAGAAGCGGTGCACCATCTCCATGACGTAGTCGGTGGGCAGGCCAGGGTATTCGATATGGGCCATCTGGTGGCCGCCTTCGTCCATCATGGCCTGGGTGTTTACGATGAAGCCGTTGGCTTTGGCGTAGTCGTAAAACTCCGTGCCGGGATAGGCGTGGGCAATACTGACCTGGATGGTTTCGCAGTCCAGAGTTTTCGCAAAGTTGATGGTGTTGCGGATCGACTCCTTGGTTTCGCCGGGAAGGCCGAGAATGAAGTCAGCGTGGACGACCAGGCCGAGGTCGTGGCAATCCTTTGCGAAGGCGCGTGCGCGCTCGACGGTGGCGCCCTTCTTGATGTTCTTGAGGATCTGCGGGTCGCCGGACTCGAAGCCCACGATGAGCAGGCGGCAGCCGGCTTCCTTCATGGCTTTCAGCGTCTCGTATTCCGTAGTGACGCGCGAGGTGCAACTCCAGATGATATTCAGTGGCTTGAGCTTTGAGCACAACTCAATGGTGCGGGCCTTCTGGATGTTGAAGGTGTCGTCGTCGAAGAAGAACTCCTTCACCTGAGGGAAGTTTTCCTTTGCCCATTTAAGTTCGGCCGCCACATCGTCTGTTGACCGCTTGCGCCAGGCGTGACCACTCAGGGTCTGTGGCCAGAGGCAGAAGGTGCATTGCGCGGGACAGCCGCGGGTGGAGTAAAGCGCGATGTAGGGATGGAGCAGGAACGGCACGTTATATTTGGTGACGTCCATGTCGCGCTTGTAGATCTTGGTTGCCCAGGGCATTGCGTCCAGGTCTTCGATCTGCGGGCGGTCGGGATTGTGGACGACCTTGCCATCGAGCTTGTAGCTGATGCCGAGGATCTCGCTAAGGGGCTTGCCCTGGGCGAATTCTACGACGGAGTAATCGAACTCGCGGCGGCAGATGAAGTCGAGGGCGGAACACTCGTTGAGGGCCTTGTCGGGCGAAGTGGTCACCGGCGGTCCTACGAAGCAGATCTTCATTGCCGGGTTGGCGGCCTTGATGGCCTCGGCGAGGCGCTGATCGCCTTCCCAGCCTACGGTCGAGGTGAAGAGGACAAGGAACTCGTAGTCCTTGCAGATCCTGATGGTTTCGTCGGCGGAGACGTGGTGGGGATTGGCATCGAGCAGGCGCGAACCCTCCAAGAGTCCGGCGGGGTAGGCCAGCCAGACGGGGTACCAATAGGACTCAATCTCGCGCGTGGCGGGCCAGCGCGAACTCGCGCCACCGTCAAAGTTCTCGAACGAGGGCGGATTCAGCAAAAGTGTTTTCAAGGGCATAGGCATCCCTTCAATTCTAACATTCCGTTTGTTTACAGGGGCGAATTCCGACCAATTTGGTCTATTTTCCGTGCAGCTCGTGGAGCCAGTCGTCCATGTGGCCGAGGGCGCGGAGTAGGCCCAACCGGGCTTTGGCCAGGGAAAGCGAGGCGTCGAGGGCTTCCTGATACTTTTGGCGCTCGTCGATCCTGGCAAGCTGCTCCGCCTTGGGGGTTAGCTGCGGCTGGGCGTTGGGGCCTGCGGAGGCGCCGTTGCCGGTTTCCAGCTGGGTGAGGACGGTCTTGAGCTGCGCATCGGCGATCTGCTGCTTCAGGCTGGCGACGTCGGCCAGGGCATCGAGTTCGCGGAGGCTGCCGGTTAGGGTGGCGATCTGGACCTCATTCTGGCGCTGGGCCTGTTCGGATTCCACGGTGGCGCGGAGAGCTTCGGCCGCGGTTACCTTGGCCTTGGCGCGCAGAGCAAAGTCAAAAAATGGAATCGTGATCTGGAGGCCGAAGCTAACGTTGTTGGGGGTGAAGTTGTTGTAATAGGTGGAGTAGCTGTTTAACTCGTTGGAGTCGTAGTTGTAAACGGCTCCGAAACCGATGGAAGGCCGTCGCCAAGCCAGGTCGTCTCCCTTGGCCTCGAATTGCTTGGATTGGGCGAGGGCTCTTGCTGAATCGATTCCAGACAGGGTGCGAGGCCCATCCCCGGCAGTAACGGCGGGGATCTCAGGAATGCTCGCATGGTCCGGAAGGATGGCGCCAACCGGCATGTCTGTGAGGACGGCAATCTGTTTTGCCAGCGTCGCGGCACGGGTTTCAAGATGAAGCTTTTGGAGCTTGAGCTGAGCTATCTGCAGGCGCGTCTGCAACAGGTCCAGGTTGGAATCGACTCCAGCTTCGACACGCTGCTGCTCAACACGAAGCAGATCGGCGCTGAAGGCCGCCTGCTGCTGCGCGGTTTCAAGTTCGCGCAGAACGGAATCAAGTTCGATGTAGGTAGTTGAAGCGTCCAGAGCCACTTGTTCACGTGCATCTTTGAGGGCCAGATTGGCGGCGTCAATTCCGGCGCGAGCAGCCTTTGTGTATTGGCGCTGGGAATAGCTAAAAACCAGCGATTGCATCGAGGCGCTTCCCACGGACGGCTGACCGGTGGGGAAGCCGTGCGAGTATCCGACATTGGAGCCAATAACGAAGTTGGGGATGTAGGCGTCCTGGGTCTGGGCGAGGGCGGCGCGGGCCTTTTCGAGGTCGGCTTCGGCGAGTTTGACGGCACTGGAGTTGCGCTGGGCCAGGTCGACGACGGTGGTTAGAGAAACCTGTGCGTAGAGCGGAGTACAGACGAGAAGGACTGACGCCAATAGAATTAGTGGCCAGGCGGTGCGCGGGTTGGGAGTTCGATTTGCTGGCATCGGGTTTGGTCAAAACCTTATGGTCTTCCAGTTGATTTGGCATTCCCTCAGGGGCTAAAGCCCAGATCCATTATCAGCAGTCCGCGGCACGACTGAAGTCGTGCCCTGTTACAAAACTTTCAAGAATCCACGCCAGTCTCAGTTTCTTCGCAATCTTTAAACCGTGTGCCAATCAAAATCTACCGTCCTGTTGCGTCGATTCCTGGGACTTGAGTTCCTGGGCTGGTTTGTACTCATGAGCCATGGCCAGGGCGGCGGCGCGTTCGCGATCGGCGCCGGCAGCGTCGCCTGATTGCTGCTTGAGGCGAGCCAGGCGAATGTGAGCGATAAACGCCGGGGCGTCCTCGGTTTTTGAAGAGCCGGAGAGGTAATTTTCAAGAAGGCTGGCTGCCAGGGCGGGTTCGCGCTTGGATTCGATAAGCAGACCGGCGCTGTCGTAGAGCGCTGCGCTGGACTGCTTGTCATGCTGGGCGGCGGTGGCGGCGCTGTGGATCGCAGTCTCCATGTCTGGGAAGCGTTGGCGGCGGGAGAAGAAGCCAGCCAGACTGGACCACTCTGGAGCGGCATGTTGACTGGCGGCGATGGCCTGTTTGTACTCGCTTTCAGCAGTGGAGAAGTCTTTCTGCTGCTCGGCGATGGTGCCGCGAAGATGATGAGCGCGGGCTGGATCGACTTTATCGAGCTGGCCGGCGATTTGCTGGGCTTTATCGATGCCGCCGCCGACTACGCCGGGGGCCTGGCGATAGAAATTGCCGAGGTCGGACAGGGCCTCCGCGTTCCTTGGATTGAGGCGGACGGCTTCTTCGAATTCGGCACGGGTGCGCTTGGCGAGAGAGAACGCGTTCAAGAATGAGGCGTGGGCGGCTTTCTGACCGAGGGCGCGACCAAGCCACAGGTGGAAATCGGAGTTCTGGGCCTCGAGTTGGACGGCCTGTTCGCATTCGGTGGCGGCGGCGTCCCATTGCTCGAGGGTAAGGCGAACGCGGCAGACAAGATTGTGGGCCAGAGGGGGTCCGGAAGGTATAAGGGGAGCAAGCAGAGCCAGGGCCTTATCCGCTTCGCCCGCCTGCAGGGCCGCGTTGGCCTGAAGGAGGGACTGTACTGAACCATCGTTTGGAGATGAGGACGTACCGATAGGCGGCGCGGAGGCCGCGAGCGGAATGGCCGCGAACTGGATGGCCGCGCCGAGCAACGCTGCGGGCAGGCCCGTTCTTGCAAAGTGCCGCGGTCTCAATGCATTTCCTTGATGGGGATGCCATCTTGAAGGGAGAGTCCGTTGGTTGTTCCGGTGGCCACTATATCGCCCTCCTGCAAGCCGGAGACGATGGGGGTGAGAGTTAGATTTGAGGTTCCTACAATCACCGGCGTGCGCACCAACTCGTCTCCTACCACCTTGAAGACGAAGGGCTTACCATTCTCCACGCGCAGAGCATCGTGGGGTACGGTCAATACGTTGGGCTGGCTCGCTGTGGTGACTGTGACTGTCACGTTTGCGTCCGGCAAAAGCCCGCCGTCGCCGCCGTCGATCTCAATAAGCGTGTCACCAACCGTCCGCGTGGTGTACATCCCAACGGATGTGGGCGTGCGGACGACCTTGCCCATCCACACATGCCCGGCCTTGGGATCGCCGTCCCACTTGATCTGGACTGTCTGGCCCGCGGCGAGCTGGCCGATTTCGGGCTCGTCGAAATAGGCGTGGATACGCAGTTTATGCAGGTCGGCCAACTGGAGCAGGAGCTTTCCTTCCTCGGCAAACTCTGAGCGGCCAACGCCAAGGCTATAGACTGTTCCTGCCGCCGGGGCGCGGGGTGCGGTTCTGGCTTCGATATCCCGTGCGGCGGCAAGGTTGGCTTCGGCGTCGGCCAACGCGGCCTGGGCACGGGCCACGTCGGACGGCGCATAGTGGTTGTGCCCGCTCTCTTCGGCCGCGTGAAGGGCGGCTTCACTGGAATCGAGGCGCTGCTGCGCGGCGGCCACTTCGCTGGCGGAGGCTGCGCCGGTGGACTTGAGCCGGGTGAGAGCATCCAGATCGTGGCGGGCCTGATCGCGGTCGATGCGGTCGCGGGCGATTTCCGCGGCCGAAGTCTGTCGTTCCTGCAGGCTTCCGTTGTGAGTCGCAGCGTCCAGCGCTGCCTGGGCTGCCTTTACACCGCTCTCGGCGGTGGCCACACGGGCGCGGGTTTGCGCGTCGTCCAGTTGAAGCAGCAGCTTGCCGGCCGGCACCGTGTCCCCCTGCTGCACGTAGAGGGCTTTGACCGTCGCAGAGACGGGGCTGTAGATCGGATAGGGAGCAAGAGGCTCGACCCGGCCGTTGGTGCTGATCTGGTTCAACAACTGCTGGCGGCTCACGCGCGCTTCGCGCACTGGGAGGCGGTCGCGCGTAAAGGAGCGCGCCACAAAGAAGACGATGACGACTAGAACTGCCGCGCCCAGCCAAAGCCAGAGCCGGCCCGATTGCTTTCTTTCTTCCATTCACCCAACCTGGTTCAGTATATAGGACTCAAAAACTGCTCTCAGGCGTCAATAAAATGCGGGTGGAGTGAGAACTGGTCACCGGCTCTTTGTGATCGGTACAATAACGTTATGGCTCTTGAACCACGCTACACCGACGAACACGCCAAGGCTGGCCTCGACTTTGCCTTTCCGGCGATTGAAACCTGGCAAAACCAGTTTCCCGGCTACGAGATTCTGATTCACGACCCGGAACTGACCTCGGTCTGCCCCAAGACCGGGCTGCCCGATTTTGGCGTGCTGACCATCCGGTATATGCCACGCGAGAAGTGCCTCGAACTGAAGTCGCTGAAGGAGTACTTGTTCAGCTACCGCAACCTGGGAATCTTCCAGGAGAACATTGTGAACCAGGTGCTGGAAGATGTGGTGAAGGCAACCGATCCGGTGTGGGCGGAAGTAAAAGGCGTTTTTCGGCCGCGAGGCGGGATTGGGACGACCGTGGAGGCGCGCTGGCCTCGTCCAGCGAATGGCGGTTTGGTAAGCCCCATTTAGGTTCGGAGATTCAGTCCGCGCTCCGCTCAGAATGACGGCAAGAATGGAGAGCCGGAGCAGCTGCGCTTTAATCTTAATTTTCAGTAATTTCTGTCATGACAGAAATTACTGATACGATAGATGCATGACATTGACTGATTCCGCCAGGCAATTCATCCTACATTGGGGAGAGATGGGCACCCGCTGGGGAGTGAACCGGACCGTTGCCCAGGTGCATGCGCTGCTTTATCTATCCCCCGAGCCGCTCACGGCGGAGGATATCGCCGAGACGCTTTCTGTTGCGCGCTCCAACGTGAGTACAAGCCTCAAGGAACTGCAGAACTGGGATCTTGTGCAAATGGACAGCCGCATCGGCGACCGCCGCGACTACTTCCAGACCTCCGCCGACGTGTGGACGCTGTTCCTCACCGTTGTGGATCAACGGATTGAACGCGAGATTGTTCCAACGCTCAGCATGCTGCGGCGTTGTGCCGTTGAAGCGCAGGCGGAGCGTCCTGCGCAACGCGTTGTTTCCGCGCGGATCCGCGCGATGGAGGTGTTTCTGGAAGAACTGCTGGGCTGGTATGGGCAGATCAAGAAGCTGCCCCTAGGCACACTGCGCTCGCTGGTCAGCATTGGCAGCGGAATCACTCGAATGCTGCCGAATGCGCGCCGACGGAGGTTGGATTAATGGCTCATCCGCTTACCGCAACTCTGATTGCAACGGAAGCTGATCGCACGACCTTTCAGCGCTACTACGCGGAGGCCGGGCCGGACTATGCGTCGTGGAGCGCGGCCTTCAACATGCATTTCGGCTTCTTTCGCTGGGGTATGAACCCATTCAACCGCGAGGCCATGCTGGAGCAGATGAACGATGAAATACTGCATCGCCTTCGGCTCACAGGCGAGGGTTCGGCGGAGGTGCCGGTGCGGATTCTGGATATGGGATGTGGGCTGGGGGCGACGTTGCGGAGCGTGGCTCGGCGGCTTCCATGGGCAGAACTGCATGGGATTACGCTGGTGCCTTGGCAAATCGAGCACGGACGCCAGATCAACGAGTCCTGCGCGGCTGGGAACATGGCGCTGGTTCTTGGCGACTACGAACACACGGAATTTGCCGCTGGATCGTTCGACGGCGTTTATGCGCTGGAGAGCAGTTGCTATGCGCATGGCGCGAACAAATCGGCATTTCTGCGGGAGTGCCATCGGCTGCTGCGGCCGGGCGGGCGGGTTGTTGTGGCCGATGGATTTCTGGGGCCTGGAAAGCTGCGAGGGCCGCAGAAGCTTGTGTGTCGCAAACTGTGTGACTGCTGGGCGATTGAGACGTTGGGGGACATGGATAAGGTCAGGCGCGAAATGGAACGTATTGGATTTCGGGACATTGTGGTTGAGCAGGTGCAAGGTCGCGTTGCGCCGTCGGTGTTGCATGTTCCCTGGGTTACGGTGAAATTTCTGCTGATGTCTGTGCTGTTTGGGAAGCGGAAGATGACGCGGGCTCGATGGAATAATGTGCTGGCGCCGATTCTGCTGCCGCTGGTTGGATTTCCGCTGGGGCCAATGGCGTATTACATCGTTAGCGCGACTCGGGATTGACCACCTGCGGGTGGGGCAGACGCGCTGGGGTGCCTTGGAGGGTTGTGGTCTCCCACCCTCGCGACAGAAAAAAGTCGCAAGGATGGGGCACGGAGATTTGTGGGGACATGAAGACTAAGATATGAGGAGAGGAAAAACTCGATGCCGATGAAGAATCCTACGCATCCTGGCGATTTCATCAAGACTGAGATTGTTGAGGCGCACGGTTTGTCGGTGACGGCGGCGGCTGAGGCGCTGGGGGTTTCGCGGCCTACGCTGTCGAGCTTGCTGAATTGCAAGGCGGGGCTGTCGGGGGATAGGTCGCTGCGGATCGAGAAGGCGTTCGGCGTGCCGATGGATACGCTGATGCGGATGTGGTCGGCGTATGAGATTGCCGAGACGCGGAAGCGGGAGAGGCTGGTTCGGGTGCCACTTGCTGTGGGGCAGACGCGCTGAGGCGCCTTTGAGGTTCGTGGCCTCCCACCCTTCGATAGAAGGAATCGAAGGGTGGGGCACCCACGTCATGGGCTGGGAAAGGGTGGGCCACCCGCCGATTGTTTCCAGCGATGTTTCTGCTCTAACTACCTGAGCCTTCTTCGAAGTAGGTCGAGCGCTTGGGTGGTGGTCCACTCTCTTACTCTGGTTCTGTCGCCGCGGAAGGTCTTTTCTATTGCCTCGACTTTATCGGCGCTGCTTAGGGCTATGTGGACTAAGCCTACGGGCTTCTCTTCTGTTGCGCCGGTGGGGCCGGCTATGCCGGTTACGCCTAATCCCAAGGTTGCGCCGGTGCGGAGACGGATGCCGGTGGCTAGCGCTTTGGCTACTTCGGTGGAGACTGCGCCGTGCTGGGCGATTAGCTCTGGTGGGACTCCGGCGAAGGCGTACTTTAGGGCGTCGCTATAAACGACTGCGCCGCCTAAGAAGGATCGCGATGCGCCGGCGACACTGGTGATGCGGGCGGCTACCATGCCTCCGGTGCAGCTTTCAGCGACGGCCAGGGTGGATTGGCGGAAGTCGAGATAGTAGAGAATGATTTGCTCGAGCGATTCGCCGTCCGAAGAGTAGAGCCAGTCTTCAAGCGCCTCTTCGAGGCGGCCGGCTAACTCGTCTACGCGCGCCTGGGCAGTGGCGGCGTCGCGCTTGGCGCAGAGGAGGGTGAGCTGGATGTCTCCGGCGTGGGCGAGGATGGTGGTTTCTACATCGGTATAAGTGGTGTAAATGGGAGCGAGGAGTTTGTCGGCGTGGGATTCGGCGATCATGGCGGCGCGGAGGGTGCGTTTGGCCAGGTGGCGCGGGGGAACGATGGCCTTGAGACGGGGCAGGCATTCTTCGTCGAAGAGGGGCTTGCACTCGGAGGGCGGGCCGGGGACGAGCATGATGAGCTTGCGGTGTTCTTCGAATGTGGTGTCAAGCCACTGGCCGGGAGCGGAGCCGTTGGGGTTGGGGAGGATGGTTGCGCCTTCGAGGACGTCGGCCTGCTTGAGGTTGTTGGAGGGCAGGGGCATGCGCCAGTGCGCGGCGCGGGCGGCAAGAGCGGCGACGAGCGGGCCATCGCGGCGGATCTTGAGGCCGAGCGCGTCGGCGATGGCTTCGCGGGTCAGGTCGTCCTCAGTGGGGCCGAGACCGCCCATGAGGATGAGAATGTCGATGCGCGAAAGGGCAGTGCGAATGGCGTTGACGAGATCTTTTCTGCGATCGCCAACGATGGTTTTGAAGGTGACGATAACGCCGATCTCGTTGAGCTTTTCCGTCAGGTAGAGGGAATTGGTGTCCTGACGGAAGGGGGTGAGCATCTCGGAACCGACGGCGATGATTTCGGATTTCATAAGTGCAGGGGTTAGGGATCAGGGGTTAGGGGTTAGGGGTTAGGGATCAAGTGCCCGAGGGCTAGAAGAGGGTTTGGCCTTCTATGCCCAGGTCTACGTCGTAAACGGCTTCGTTGGTGGCCAGGACTGTGGTGCCTAATGGGGAGAAGGCTACGCCTACTAGATTGTTGCCGGCTAGGACTAGCGAGGCTTCGCCTGTTTCGGTGATGCGGACGAGGCCACGGCGGCCATGGAGGCAGCCAGTGACGTAGATGTCTCCATCTTTGGAGAGAGCGAGGCCCTGCGGACGGCCGAGGCCGCGATACCAGACTGAAGATTGGCCGTGGGTGTCGATGGCCCAGACGGCGTCGTTGGAATTGAGCGAGGGGGCGGTGACGAAGAGCGTGCCCTCGGCGTTGACGGCGAGGTGATAGGCGGCGGGGCTGGACTCGAGCGTGGCGTAGACAAAGATTTTGCGCTCGGGATCGATTTTGAAGATGGTGCCGCTGCGGTCGCCGACGAAGAGATTGCCCTGGGCGTCGAAGGCTGCGCCGGTGGCGACGCCCATGCCCTCAGCGTACACGGTGGACTCGCCGGAGGGGTCGATGCGGTAGACGTTGCCTTCGGCGCGGGAGGTGACGAACAGGTCGCCTTCCGGATTGAAAGCCAGGCCAGTTGCGTTGAGGATTCCGGTGACAAAGGGGGTGCCGCGGCCGTCGGGGCTGATGCGAACGATGGAGACCGGGGTTTGCTTGCCGCGGGGGCCGGAGATGGTGGCGTAAATCATTCCTGACCGGCTGACGGCGGGGCTGGTCACTGGGTGAAGATTGTCGCTGAGCTGGCGGGCTACGCGGAGAGGCGCGGCGTTACTGGCTCCAGAGGGACTGCGGACTTCAACAAGGCCGGTGGTGGCTTGCTCAGGGACGCGGAGGGCGAGGCGCGTGGGCCGGCTCATGAGGACGTGGGCGGAATGGCCGTCGACCAGGACGGCGGGAGGGCCGAAGGACAGCGGGCCGAGATGCGCGCCGAGGAGCTCGATTTCGCCCTGAGGCAGGGCGGCGGGGGGCACGATGTCGTCGATGCGGGGATCGGGGAGGACTTCGGCGGCGGATTGTGAGCGAGCGCGTGGCATGTCGAACCTAAATCCAGATACGTATTAAGGATGCTACACCCAAAGCATACAGGCCGGCGGCGACATCATCGATTACGATGCCCCAACCTTCGGGGAGGCTTTCCAGTTGACGGACGGGAAACGGCTTGGTTATGTCGAAGAGGCGGAAGAGGATGAGGGCGATGAGGCCGTGTTTCCAGTCGAAGGGGGTAAAGAGCAGGGTGATGGCCTGGCCGGCTACTTCGTCGATGACTACGAATTGGGGGTCTTTGCGGTTGGATTCGCGGGCAACGATGGTGGCGGCTGGGATGCCGAGGATTAGGGCGAAGGCGATCAGCAGGATTAGAGAGTAGAGCAGGACGATGGGCGTGGGGTGGGCTAGCTTGGCGTAGATGGCCCAGAGGAGGACGGTGGCTACCGAGCCCCATGTGCCGGGGCCGGGCTTGCCCAGGCCGGCGCCGAAGAAGGTGGCTATCGTCCAGGCCCAAAGGGTTTTCTTTCGGCTTTGATTCGGAGAAACAGCAGGCGAACTAGTTGTCATCGTCGCTGCTTTTGGTGTGGCCGCCGCCGAATGCGCCGAGGTCTTCTAAAACTTCGGGGTCGAGGATGGGGGAGCTGATTTTGTAGACTCCGGAGGCCCACTTCCCGAGATCGATCTTGCGGCAGCGGTCACTGCAGAAGGGGAAGTCTTCGCCGTCGAAGGTGACGAGTTCGGTGCACGTGGGGCAGCGGAGGAGTTTGGCGGATTTTTTCTTGGTGGCCATGGGATTGGGCGATATGTCCTGCCTCTATTTTCTCACCAAAATCCGGGTCGCTTCCCGGTCAGAGGGCTATTACATGGAGGCCGGGGATGAGTTGGAAATGGCGAAGATTGGCTGTGACGACGGAGTAGCCGATTTCAAGGGCAGTGACGCCGATGAAAAGATCGACGGAGGGAATGGTGACGCCAGCGGCGCGCTGCTGGCCGTCGATCTGACCGGCCAGGAACGCAGTGGTGCGCGTGTATGGAACCACTGCGATATCCATCATGAGCTGTTGAATGAACTGCTCGCGCAGGGTCCGCCGTTCGAGATTGGGGGCGCGAAAAACTGCATGAACGATCTCAGTGAGGGCAATAGCGGAGATTGCCATTGGCTGGTCAGGGATGGCATTCGCTAGTTGCTCGATGAGCTGGTCGGGCGTATCTCCGCGTCTTTCCGCACCAATGACAATACTCGAATCCAGCATCAGTCCCATGCGGGTGGGTCCAATGGCTCGGGGTGGCTGGCAATTGCATCTTCCAGGTCACGGGTAAAGCCCTCGTCGAGCGTGACCTGCGATCCGCGTGCCTTGGCGCGCCTGAGTATCTCTGACAGCATCAGGCCGGGCTGCCTTGTTGCGGGGCGCACCACTGCGACAGGGTTGGCATCGCGCTCAATGACGACTTCCGAGCCGGCGCGGACATGCGACATGACGGCGGCGAAGTTGCTTGCGGCTTCGGCTTCCGGGATGCGAATGGTTGCCATGCTCCGATGATAGCGCGATTTTGCGTTTTATAGCGGCCCTTCCAGGATTTTGGCGACTACGTCGTATTCGTGGGCTTTGGTGATTTCGGCTTTGTAGAAGCGGCCGGGTAGCAACTCGGTAACTTCGGGGCCTAACTCGGCGAAGTCGTTGATATATACCTTGCCGTCGATTTCGGGGGCGTGGAATTGGGTGCGGCCTTCCCATAACAGGGGAGTTTCTTCGCTCTCACCCTCGGCTAACACGACTAACTCGCGACCTACCCATTGCTGCTTGGCTTGCTTGCTGATGGATTGCTGGAGTTTCATGAGTCGGCGCTTGCGAGACTCGATGGTTCGCTTGGGGATTTTGGCGTCAAGCGAGAATGCGCCGGAGCCTTCCTCGTCGGAATAACTGAAGACGCCCAGCCAATCGAATTTTGCTTCTTTAACAAAGTTTTCGAGGATGGCGATGTCTTCAGGCGACTCGCCGGGAAAGCCGACGATGAAGCTGGTGCGGAGGGCGATGCCGGGGACGGCTGCGCGGACCTTTTCAAGGGTCTTGAGGAAGATGTCGGCACCGGCTCCGCGCTTCATGGTTTTTAGGACGGAGGGCGAGGCGTGCTGCAAGGGGACATCGAGATACTTGCAGATGTTGTCGTGCCTGGCGATGGTTTCGAGAAGCTTGCCGGTGATGCGATTGGGGTAGGCGTAGAGGAAGCGGAGCCAGCGGACGCCTTCGATGCGGGCGAGAGCGTCGAGGAGCGTGGCGAGGCCGTCCTTTAGCCCTAGATCTTCGCCGTAGCAGGTGGTGTCCTGGCCGATGAGGGTGATCTCCTGAACACCGCGGGC
>Ga0182016_10003486_pt1 | contig 17945 bp, 14 predicted proteins | sample 712S2MmetaG_FD_120491 | JGI IMG/M metagenome (GOLD analysis project Ga0182016, IMG submission 120491) | Permafrost microbial communities from Stordalen Mire, Sweden - 712S2M metaG | ecosystem: Environmental > Terrestrial > Soil > Wetlands > Permafrost | place: Sweden: Stordalen | collected...
GTTTCATTCACAATCTGGCAAACCGCGATGAGATCGATATTCCACGCCTGCAGTGAGGAGCTTGAGTTCAGTATTCTGAGTCGTTCGTGACGCATCGCGTCCTTCTGGAAGGATCCCCCTGAACTGAGCCAAGTGGCTTAGAAAATGGGGTCCTTCCATACTGTCGAAGGGGATGGAAATTTAGATTCCCTTCAATCAAGTATTCGATCGATTATCTCCAAGTCGCCCGTTTCGGATACCTTTGCGGGGAGGATCTTTAACAACTCCATTACTCTTTTTTGATTTTTGCAGTTTCTTGAAAATACGTGGTATTGTTCGTGTGTTAGCGGTTCGATTAGTAGGCTTAGCGCCGAATGTAGTCGAGGTACCGCTGACATATGGGGTCTCGGAACGCACGAGGCCCCCTTTTCTTTTCTTGCGGGGAACGGACCACGCTCCTTTGCGCGACATTTCCTTACGACTACTTGCACGACACGCAAGTGGTTCATCGCCCCTCTCCTGTCAGCAAGCAAGAAATTTGTTGATTCCAAACCGTTAATTGACCTCCTCTTCAGCAACAAGTTCAGCAACGTAGGAGGCGTGAAAATTGAACGGCTTGACAGCAAATCGGCTTCGCGACATGCAACAATGGTGTCCCGCCATACCTATTTGCACGCAAAGCAAGTAGTCATCTCCTCATTTATCAGGTTCAAGATTTTAGAGGGTTCGGAAATTGGCGAATCAACGTTGAGTGATTAAATAATTGTGCCCACAAACAGAAACCGAAAATAAGGGTGCTGGGCCTGGTGCTCTAAGCACTGAACGTCTTGAGCCAGGTCACCCGCCAATTGAAAGCGCCTGGCAACGGACCGCGATGAGCGTCGCTTGCATTTTGAGTTGTCCTGCAGTTAGGTAAAGCTGTGCCTTTCCTCAATTTGGGAGTTAGACAAGTAAATCACCACGTCCGGATGTAGCGTTTGGTTCGAGTTATGAAAGTGGACAAGCCGCTTCAAATAGCATTATTTTCGAAACGGGGGATCGGATGTCCGGCTACGTAGATCAACATCTGCAAGTTGGTGAAGTCGTGGAATATCGTGGTAGGCCTTCGAAAAGTGCCGCGTTACTGAGCCCGACGATCTTTTTAATACTTTTCGTAATATTGGATTCAATCGATCGTAACCTTTCGAGCAAGACTGCGGCATCAGCGAGCGTAAAGTCAGGATTTGAGGTCCTTCTCGGAATCGCGCTATTGCTTTTCATGATTCTGGTTGTCATCGGTTTCATAGCTGGCTTTATTTTCATAAATTCTGCCGAATACGCAGTGACCGACCGGAGAGTAGTTGCAAAGTATGGCTTACTTCGCCGAAAGTCGGCTGACGTGTTGCTCACGCATCTGTCGGGAGTAAAAGTCAATCAGGATGTTTTCGGCCATGTGTTGGGCTATGGAGATCTCTTAATACTTGTCAGTGGGGGAAATCGGTTAATTGCTGGCATTAAGCAGCCTCAGGATTTTCGTTCTGCTCTCCTCGTTCAACTGGATAAAGCAAAATTATTGCGCGGGACAGCTGCGTATTCGCTTAAAACAAATTCTGGGCCGCCCGAAGTGGAGAAAACCTTGGGTCCACCTTCAGACCGGGCCCAAATCGTGGAAACTGTAACAAAGTCTTCAACCAAACCGACATCAGGCAAGCCCCTCCCACCCGGAACGTCTGCCCAGTGGGCAGTTGATCCGTTCGATGAAAATTCTCTTCGATACTGGGATGGTGATCGATGGACAGAACACGTTTCGCCAGCTCCTTGATGAAAAGTACGAGGCGAGAAGCCTCTCGAAAATTCAATTAGTTCCCGGGTTTGCCTAAGAGTTGTTGAACACGTATCACAGGAAAGCTCTAATCCCATGAGTTCTCTATTTGAACCATTTGCTTGACGTGCAAGAAGTAATCACATTGGTCCGGAGGTCCATGACACGCAAGGGGTCGCAGGTTCAAGTCCTGCACGGCCCACCGAATTTTCATTGGAAATAAACGAGATTTGGGTGCATTCCTAGCGTCTCAAAAATTCCGTGAGCACTTAAGTGTGCAACTCAAGGTGTATTCAAATCGGCAGACCGACGCAACAGAGTGCATCTGGCACTGGCGATGAACCAGTTGAAAAGGGTTGATGCCTTAGCACCATGACGCGCGCTTGAAAATTGCGGACAAGACGCAATTTCAAGACACCTACGTACTCGGCCTACCTAGGTCAAACGGTACCGCGCCTGACAGCGATGTCTCCAGCTTTCGTCGATACCGCGACACGAAGAAGTGAACCCAATTCGTCGTCCGCTCTGAAGCGCGGTGCGTGGCTGCTAACAACGCGACCAGTTTGTAGGAACTCTTGAAACGCCTTCTTCGCGGATGACAGGCTGCCAGGTTCGAAGATTCCAAAGGCAGTTCCACCGTTCTTTTGAACTAATGAGAAACATGGAATGTCTGTAAGGCCATCACCTGCGTAAATCATGTTGGTGAACGGTACTCGACGAGTATTCTCAGGCATATCCTTATTGACAAGCCCAGGCTGCGTCGCTGAATCCGCTTGCATTATACCTTTGTTGATTTCGAACAAGAATCGTGTCTTCTCCGTGAAAGTCACACATCGCTTGACATGCTTAACGTAGCCGTCATCCTCGTCGTCCAATTGGCATGCATACACGCCTGAAAAGTAATTTTGGACGATCTCACTACCCGTGATCAGGTCTTGGAGGCCACTAGAAACAATGTAGAACTCGACCGACACATCGCGAATATCTCTAATCAAAGCCTTGAGGTCATCGAAAACGTCGGGAACACCGACAAAGTACTGATTGTCGAGAGTCTTGCCGAATTCCGCTAGTTGTGCGTTGGAGAGCCGGCCTAGAGGTTTGCCGTCACCGACAAGATCAAGCATCAGACGAAGATATGCCATTGGCGGGTCGTACCCCTTTGAAACAAGTTCCGGGGCGCGTTCCCGCCAAAACTCCTCAACGTCAATTTGGAAAGAAGAAAGCAGCGCAGTTGTGGAATCCGGCATCAGGGTGTCGTCAAAATCGAAGACGACTGCGACGACGGGCACAGTGGCCCTACTGACTAGGTGTCATGGATCGCTCTGACCGAGTCATCTCCGACTTAACGACCACAGCGGCTGCAAGCCTTGCAGTTTGCTCAGTGAGGCGCCGCAGTTCATCTGTGTTCACCCGCTGATCTCGGTGCTCATTTTTCGTTGCCACGGATGACCTCCTCACCATTTAGACCCAAGTTACCGAACACATGTGACCTGTGTGCGGATACAAAGCCGTTTCCCCTATTCGCCCAAGTTGTGACCGCACCAGAGTCGGGCCATTCCCCTCGAATTTGCAATTGCGGCGTGCATTGCCACTCTTTGGACATGAACTCCAGAAACCGACGTCGGAAAGCCTCGTTGCGCTAGGTCTGATGGCCCGTCCGCACTCACACGCAACCAAATTGGACGATATTTAGTAGACATTCACTGCAACCAAGTTGCCGCTCGATATCAGCGAAAGCAGAGCCAATTAGTACGAGTTGGTTTATGCAAATACACCACCATCGCCAATATCGTCGCTGACATAATGCATTCCCGAGACTTCCAGACTATCGTCAGCAGTCGTTTCAGGCAGATCGATACCTTTGATCGAAGGCATCGAGGAGCGGCCGATCTGGCCCTGCATACTACCGATGATGTGAACGGTTCCCAAAAGTAAACGTTGCGCTTGAGCTTCTCTTTCTGCCCAAAACCTATTGAAGTAGGTTCGCTCCTTTGAGACCTGCTCGTACATTGTTTGATACGTGTCAACCATTGACTCAATTTGTTGGGTGAACTCATGACTAGTTACAAAGTTGTACAGCGCATCGGCCTTTGAGCCTCGATCGCTTGCAAGCGATTTCTGCAATCCGGCATCAATGATGCTCTTTCGCAATAATGTTCCGAGTATGACGGCAACGTGAGGTCTGCATATCCAAACTCCATTGAGTTGCCCCATGTCGAGGGTAATTGACTTTGGCATCGTCTCCGTGACAATGATGGGAATGTTTGCCTTCTGACTTCTGAGATCTTCTTTCAGTTTTGGAATCCAACCATCAATCCAATTTTTTGTTCTTTTGATCTCCCACAAAATCGTTCCGCATTGGGATCCTGAAGGCGTCTTAACGTTATGGAGGATGTCAGCGCCCTTCGCGCCTTTAGCGACAGGCACAATGTCATCGTCGCGGAATGCACTCTCAAGCTCGGATTCAAGGTCAAGCTCCATGATCTCGCCCTGCAACTGTTGCGACCCTTGTTCGGCCTTTCTTTGCGCCTCTGAGAGGGCTCTCTGTAAGTCGGAAATCGTCTTGTCTCGCGCCGCGATGTTTAAACGTTGCCGCTCGTCCGCAGTTTTCTCAGCTTCTTCTCTAATTTGGAGTTCGTCAATGGAAAGTTGGCGTTCCATCTCAATTTGTAGATTTTCGCGCGACTTGTTTGCCTCACGAAGTTGCTTTGACGCGACTAGATACTGTTGCCTTATTTCCTCTAGTTCTTTCTTGGTTTCGTCAGAGTCTTCGCGGAGGCTTTCGATTTGAATGCTCAATCGTCGATCGGCCAGTTCGTCAGCCCTTTTGCGAGCTTCTTGAACGTCACTTAGCGCTTGAGCCTCGACCGTCGCTGCAAACTGAGCCATCTCGGTTTTATGCCTCTCCTGCTCCGAAGCGAGAATTTTGGAAGTGACATCTTTGGTAAGCGCTTGGGATAGTTCAATTTCGCTACCGCAAGATGGGCAAGTGACAGTTTCCGTAGCAAGCCTCATTCCAAATCAGGGAAAAAGTGGTTTAAATCTATCTTGAAGCCAAGCGTACGTCAGGAATGTGGGCTCCCGAGCCCGTCGTTGCATGAGGATCGGTTCACTTACCAAGCCGAGTATGGCTACAGCGCAGGCGGCTTGGAGGTATAAAGGACCCTAGTTCACAATTATTGAGGAGTGCAGTGGCCCTACGTCTTGAAGAGCTAAATGAGGCGACGCGAGAATTCATGCTCGCGGAGTTTGAGAGGGAGGAGATGGGCACTCCTTATCGAAGTCCATCAATGTCTTCATCGGGTCGAACAGCTTGGCCTGGAATCATGCGAGTTGCAATTACCGAAGGTGACGATGCCCAACTCCAACGATCTATTTCTCCTTCGAGTCTCTGGTTAGTCGAGGAGCCTTATGTGAGGGAAGGCGTTCAGAGGATGAGAAAAGTGAACGTGGCTCAACGGAGTGAACAGTTGGCCACTAGTGAGTTCAACACATGGTATGTACGGGGGCTGACCGCGAAGTTGATGGAGGAAGGCGTTGAATGGTGCCAGGTATATCGTGCTGCTCCTGCGAAGTACGAGATCGGAGAGTGCGCCATGCACGAAGGTAAGCAGGTCAAAGTGAGCGAAGTATACGAAGGTCACCGTCGGCGGTATTGGCCCGAACCTGGCGACGCCCGAGCGTTTTCGATTCCGTTTCAACCCGGGTGCCACCACAGCATCCGACGTCTCTAAGAAGTCGAGCGAGAGGCGCTGTAGTGGGGGGAACAGGAGCCACCGAGGAAAGTGCGAGGTTGGATCGCTGCGTCGGCGAAGTCACGGAACAGTGCAAGTTGCTTGTGGCGTCTTCTGCGTTCTTGGAGTGGTCCGCAAAGGAGAATGCTAAGGAAGGCGAGTTTGTAGCTGTAAACAATTCATTTCTGTTTCGCGAAGGGCGGCAAACTACAAAGAACGACCAGTATGTCGCTTTTGAATTAGGTGCGACCGGGGATATCGTGTCCGTGCCCGTGGTAGTTAAGCCTGGGCGGATAAATGTGCAGTTCAAGAAGTTGCGCGTCAATAAGTTCGATAAGGAATCCCTTTTTGACCTACGTCAGTCAGTTGAAGCCGAACTTGAAAATCTTGGCGTCATCGTATTTAGTCTGGTTGGACAAATCGGCGAAATTGAAGCCGCGGAGGTTGAACTCGTCGGAATTGACAAAGTATCGAAACTCAGGTTTGAGCCTCACGCATCAAAGATTGCTGAACTTTCGGAGGACGTTATTGTCCTTTCATCAGTCGGCGAAATTGACGAAGTATGGGAAGCAGTCGAGGTCATTGCAAATGACGAAGAGTTAGATACGGAGAAACTGAGCACAGTTTTCGAGAAGTCCTTCCACGAACTCCAAGAAAATGCCGCCTGCCCAATTGACCCTTCTGACGTCACGGAGGAGGCGGAATCAATCCTGAGTCAATTATCCGTCAGGGTTGGCACTCAGGTCAAAGCGTTTTCTGACTACTTACTGCAACATCGCTCGAAGCCTAATGATGCAGACATCAACAACGAACTCCTGAGAGTCGCTTATAACTTTGCCGATGGTGCCAGGTTATTTATAAATCTTCTGGTGGGCATTTGCGATCTGAAGCCGATCCTGTTTTGGCTCACAGCAAACGAACAGGTCGCTCTAGCCCACCAGTTCGCGAGCTTACCTTTTTCACTAGTTGGGAGCCAGAAACCTTCCTTAGATCGCTACCGTGGCGTTATCGCTGGAGCGAGAAACCAGGCATTTCATGACATTTTTGCTTTTCAACATCCCTTTAGAGTTTCTCTTCCAGGTGACGCATTGAAGGAACCAGAGTTGAGTCTCTTTCGTTCCTACAACCGGAAAAGTGAACCTGCACTCACTTTCGAAGATAGGCAACTTGTTGAGATTCTTGAAACACTGACAAGAACTCCGAGTCAAAAAGTGCCAAATGAATTTTGGGAAGGGAATGAATTCGTGATGAACGCGGTTGTTGACCTGGTCGACTCCTTTAGGCGCTCACTGGTGACCGTGAGACCCTGAATGAAAAAATGGCGGAACGTCAATGCGCCCGTCAAGACGCAGGATTGCCAAGAATGTTGTCAAGACGTCCCACGGCGACTTCGACGACTGTTTTGAGATTATGTCGGTACACCTGAGAGGTCATGCGGGTATCCACATGACCCATGGCGTCGGCCACCTCTTCCATGGGAGCTCCACAAAGTGACATCAGGGAAGCAAACGAGTGACGAAGTTCATTCGAGCTCCAGTGACCGATTTCGGTGGCCACCACGAGATCAAAATCGTGCCACAAATCTCCGGCCAAAAGTTTCGCCTTGTGCTGCTCAAGAGCTTGGCGCTCCAAGGCTGACGCAAGTTGTTCGGGCATTTTGAGCGTGCGATTTGACCCAACGGTTTTCAGTGGTCCGAGTCGTGATTGGTTGTCTTCACGTTTTAGTGATCTCCGTACCGACAGTGTGCGCTGATCGAAGTCGATGTCGGACCACTGGAGTCCGAGCACTTCGCCGGGTCGAAGGCCCAAATACTGGCCGAGTTCAATCGTGATTCTTAGGGGATGATCGCGCGACTCCACGAGCAGTGAGCGTGCTTGCCCAGGGGTGAGGGATCGGCACTCACGACGCGCGGGCCTGCGCAAGTCCGTTAATGCCGCGACATTTCGCATCACGAGATCGCGTCGTTCGGCGTGTCGGAGCGCTTTTACGAGGACCATTCGGATTCGCTGAACCGTTGAGCCGCCCAATCCCGATTCGCACTTCTCGTGCAAGAGGTTATCGACGTCGAGGACGGTTAAGTCTCGGAGTCGCTTCTTGCCAAGGGCGGGGATGAGGTGGCGCTCAACGATCCCTCGATAACTGGCCGCCGTGTTTACGGAGAGGCAGTTTGGTTCGATGGTGTTGGCGAGCCACTCTTGGAGAAATCGATCCAGACTGATAGTTCCGTCGGCGACTGGCTTGCCCAGGACTATCGCTGCTTCAATCTGACGAAGCTTTTGACGGGCTTCGCTTTCGGTTGCTCCGCGCACGCTGCGCCGCTGGCGATTGCCGTGAACAGTTGCGCCGGTCGCGATGTAGCCCATCCAGCACTGGCGGCGTTTGTCGTAGAAGACGGTTCCGGGGGACCTTCGTTTTGTCACGGCCGACCTCCTTTCGAGAGAGGTCAATCTACAGCGGTTTTGGGTCGCACGAGGACACCGAATAGACCCATCACGAGGCATAACGGCACAGTGGAAATACCGGGGAGCACTCGTGACAAAAGGACCAGAATCGCCTTATAACGCCACCTGGGTCGCGTCGAATCACCGCATTCGGTCGCGGGCGATCCGGAACCCTCCTGGACGAGGGGAGACAGTTCTTGGTGGTGCGAGACTCGGATCGGCCACGAAAAGCCCAATGCGGCTCCCCATGCTGGTGTGCATCTCACGAGTCATTGTTTTCCAACTCCCACTCCGTCAGTCGGTCCGACGCTTCTTTGGCGCTGCGTGGATCGATGTCGCAGCCGTAGAAGTCACGTCCCAGTGCAATGGCCGCTACCCCGGTTGTGCCAGAGCCGAGGAAGGGGTCACAGACCAGATCACCGGGCTCAGTTGCCATTTCGATGATCTCCTTCAATGGTTCGAGCGTCTGCTGATAGGGATGCAGATCCTTCTCGGGTGCACTCGGTGAAATGATCGTGTCGTACATCCATCGTTTGGGCTCGTAGTCACCAAGTGAACAGATGACGTACGGGCGAAACCCGCCTTCCATCTTCTTGGAGTGAATCTTCGATGGCCGGGAGTTCTGGACGATGGCGCCGAGCCAGACGTACTCCAGGTTCTCAAAGAGCCCTTCGATGGTCTCTCGGAAGTGCACCTTGCCGAGATAGGCGATGACGAGTCCATCGGGATTGAGGTACTTCTTGGCAAATTCACCGAGTTGGAAGTAGGTGTCGATACCGTCGCAGCTGTAGAGCGGTTCAGTGAGGATCAGATCGATCCCTGCTCCATCGATATTCCAGTCGTCGATGCCGGCGCACTCAACGAGCCACGTTCCACCGGAGTTTTCCTCGCCGGTCGGTGGACCACTCGGGAGTACCCGTTGGGCCTTGACTCGCTTCTCCAATGGTCCGACCCTAATTGGCCGACTCGGCATGTTCTCGATGCCGAGTTCCTTCATGGCCGCCCGGGCTCGTTCCTCCTCTTTGGTTGAGAATGCGGCGACGGTTTGGGGCCGACGGGCGGGTCGTTGCCGACCATCGAGACCCGTGACGGTGTCAACTGTCCCATTTGGGACAGTTGAAAGGTCCCGACCGACGGTGGATTTACCCACGTCGAGGACATCGGCAATTCGCCGGGCGCTCCAACCCCGATTCCGTAGCTCCTTGACGACCTCCTGACGTTGATCGGGGGTGAGGTGGCGACGGAGTTGGTTGAGGTGCAGGGCCTGCTCCAACTTTTCGTCGTCGTTCGCGTACGCGCGAACCTTTCGCTCGTATTCAGGAACCCTGACTCCCTCCGCCCGCAGTTCGTTCCACGCCCGGACACGGTGGTGGCCGTCGACGATGTTTCCGTCGTCGTCGACTTCCACGGGCACGATAATGCCGTTGGTCGCGATGCTGGGTCTTAGAGCTGCGAACTCCTCGGGTGAAAGTTCCGGGTAGACCTGGAACTCTTTCGGGGATCCCGCTGGTGTTTGGCGTTTGGTCACTTCGCCACCTCGCCGTTGACGAAGTGGTCCAGTGATGACACGCTGACGCGCCACTTCCGACCGACCTTGACGGCGTGCAGGCGGCTCGACTCAATGAGTCCGACCACACTGGGCCTAGAGAGTTGGAGTCGTTTGCAGGCTTGATCAAGCGTGAGCGCGATGATGTGTTCGGGTACGGCGTCGTCCGGCTCGTTGCCGGAGATGGGTGTGTTTCGCACAGCGTTCCTTTTGGGAATGCCAACCAGGGTCTGTCCTACGGACTAAGACCTGTTCTTCGTTGACTACGCGGGGGCGAAACCCCAAAGTGCACGCTGTCGCACGCACCTCCGACCTTACCATTGAGTTCAAGCCGTGAAAAGAGGCAACTGTGGGATTCGACGTATTCGATCTCAACTACTTACGGAAACGGACGGTATCCATTCACTGTGGACCGTGCCGGGTGAGATTCCCCACAGCGGACAAAATATTGCTTGCTCTGGTCACACGGAGTCGCATGATCAACGTCATTGACGATCCACTCAAGGAACTGCTTGCTGAATTTGACTGGAACGAAAGGGATCTGCGTGACCCCTTGGAAGAGTCTCGGGTGCAAACGCCAATTGAATTTGCTCACCGCATCGTGGCGGTGAAGGAGTCTGTGGCTCGAGTCTTCCGAGTCATCAGAGACCCAAAGCCAATTAAGGAAGGTGACGCCCGAGAGCAGATGAAGGCTCGACGCCCACACCTCTCGCCGGAGGAACTCGAGGCTGAAGTCAACGAGGAGATCGGTCCTGTCTACTCCACCAGGAGTGAAGAGAAGGGTCGCCTGGGCATCATCGAAGTCGTCGACGACCAGTTGGGGCACTGCAACGTTGAGTGTTTCAGTTGCGGCTCTTCGTTCATGATCGATCGCGTCGAAGCAAGCCAAGTCGCGACGCACGTCACTAGGTTCAATGGCGTCTGTTTCGTCGGCGCACGTGGATTCACAGTAGACAGGGGCAAAAAGCTGTACGCTCGCCGAGCCCACAAAACGGTTGATTAACGGAGATCGCTGAACTTCGGTACCAAAGAATCGAAAAGGTGTAGCCAATTCTTTTGAATCGTTGTGCAAGGTGTTGAATCAAGGGACTCGCTTCAAGGGAAGTCGGTTACCGTCACTTACGAATCGCCATTCCCGTCGCTGGCCAGTGCCGCATCGAGGGATGAGGTGTAGTCGACCCGGCCGTCCCGGAGAAACTGAAAGAAGGCGTCATAGTCCTTTGGCGTGAGGAAGTGGAAAACATAGTTCTGGTTTTCAACAGATTCCTTCACTAGAGAGAAGTGATTGACCGCTGCCCGGTACTTCGCCCGGTTCTCTTCCGATGGATCGTCCAGCTCCTCATCACCCTTGATTTCGACCACGATCACGGTCCCGTTCACGCACAGGAAGAAGTCGGGATTGAAGAAGCCTCGTCGGAAGTGTTCACCTTTGCGCCACCCATACTCGATTGGGTAGAAGTCCTGGTCCGTCGATTTGATCCACCCAGTTAGGACTTGAGCATTCTCCGACTGCACGAGCTTCCGAACGAACAACCGTTCCGGCTGGTGATTTGCAATGACCAAATTCTGAGGCGTTCGGAAGTCAAACGGATTCGAAATTTGATCGAAGGCGGAGCGAGGCAAGGTTTCATCGGCAACGACATCGGCGAGGACGGTCCTTGTTCCTTCGTCGCTCAGTGTGAGTGCGTTCTCATCGAAGAAGACGGTGGTGTCGCTCCGACGGAGCGCAGAAACCCCAACGCTGTCTCTGTTTCGATTCGCCGTTGAGAATTGGTGAATTGCACCCGGAGTCATCGTGTATCGAACCGTCTGACTGGTCTTTCGATGAACGACACCAAATGCGGCCTGTAGGCGCTGTCGGTTTTCCTCGCTTACTTGCCGGCGCGTTTCACCAACTCGTTTAAGTGACGCAAGGATGATCTTTTTAAGCCACTTGATTGGATACTTCTCCGAGTAGTTCGTCTTCTCTTCGAGGTCTATCGCTTTGAACTTTGAATGAATGTGCTCTGCAACGTCATCGACGGTATACATCTTGAATCGAATAAGAGTTCTCTTCTTTCGTTGCGATCCTGTGATGGCTCTTGTGTACGTCGTCTCACGCTCCAGTTGCTCAACTTGCGATGCGAGAGACACATACCCCTTCGAGAACTCGAACTTGTCTTTGCTCTCATGTTTTTCGGCTCGCTGCGTTTTCGTATAGTCGATGTTGACGAGAGCAAAGTTGTAGTCCTGTGGTTTCACCACTGCTTCCGAGTACAGCCGGCTCTCGATCTCCAATACCTCATCGACGAGATGACGAATTCTTGATGACCAGGCGTCATGATTAAACACGATGACTACGGGGCGCTCGCCTCTGTAGGCGTCCGGAATGCGAAGACCTCGGCCAAGAACCTGCGAAATGAGGAGTTTGCTGGAGAAGGCTCGCTCTTCGTGAGGCACGATCTGGAAGACGTTCTGCACGTCCCATCCCTCAGTCAGCATGCTCACGGAAGTGATCCACTCCACAGCGTTGTCCTTGCGATCGACGAGCGGGAGCTGCGCAAGATTTGCCCGATGCGAAGCGTCGGAGGTAACGGCGAGAACCTTTTTCGCCGCCTCCTCTTTTGAAACGTGTTCACGTTCGGCCAGAAACGATGCCAGTTCCTCCGTGAGTCGCTTACAACCGGCAATGTCACGTGTAACAAGCAACGTCAGAGGCTTCACCTTCCTATAGGCCTGGGTCTTGTTGTAGATGTGGTTATCGTAGATCTTCTGGAATTTCTCTTCTCTCGTTCCCGGTGCATCCTCAGCGACGTAGTCAATGGTCTTGACGAAACCAGCCTCGATCGCCTGTCGAAGCGAGTAGCGAGAGATCACATCAGGGAAGTAGTCGTCCCCTTGGTAGCAGGTCCCCGACACGCCGATGATGTAGTGGAATCCGAAGGCGGGGTCACCGACGAACTCTGCCCATTTCCGAAGGTCCCCGGTACCCGAGTAAAGGTGGTGCGCCTCGTCGTTGAGGACGAGTGTGCGCTCGCCTTTGCCGTTGAGTGTGGGCCGGATCGACGATCGAACGCTCGGGAGTGTTGCGTGGTAGTTCTCGATGCAAATCGATCCGGCAATGATTGACTCATCCGAACTGATGATGCCGGGCGAGCGGACGACTGCAGCGTCCGGCAGAATGTCTCGGAGGTCGTGGCTGACGGAAAGCGCCCGAAACTTCTCCATAAGTCCCGCTTCGATAGTGAGAGATGGGCAGAGGACGAGAACCTGATCGACAACTCCTTCGGCCAACATGATGGAAGCGATACCGTAAAGCACGAAGCTCTTGCCGCTGCCGGTAGCGAGATCGAGTGCCCCAGAGAGTCGATCGGGGAACAGCAGCCTGCGCTGCATCTGGTTGACGTTTCCGTACATCTCCCGAAGTGCGACGTTGGCCTTGAAGTTTTCGGCCACCAGCTCTGTGGCGTTCGCATAACGACCACTCAATAGATAACGAAGCGTGGTGCGGATCGCCTCCTTTTGATAATCACGGGTGCCGCACAGTGCTTCGAGAAAGCCCTCGTACTTGGAGATGTCGAAGACGGCGGGATCAACCGCAGGGTTAATGGCGAGGACAAGGTCCTCGTTTTGTACTTCACTTATGTCAGGCACTTCGCCTTGTCCCCTTCGGACGTGCGCTCGCATTGGCCTTAGTTGACTTCGTCGCCTTAGCAGGCGGTACGGCAGCACGGGCTGGTGCTGCACGCTTCTTTACTTTTGTTGGTACCGGCGCCTTCGAAGGGGCCAACGCCTTCCGCGTGGGAGATGATCGTGCGGTCGCCGGAGCTCTCTGTGCTGGGACACTTCGAGCGACCTTCGTCGGAACGAAGTCCGAACGACTCTTGACTTCGGTGTACTCGTTACCATAGATATCTAGATAGATCACCATGATGTGATCCCCAAGCTCAGGCTCCGGGATTCGGATCGTCCAAACATCCTCAGCTAGGGCCGTGGCATAGAAAACCCGGTCGAGTTCAAATGGTGGAGCAGGATCACTTCCCTTCGATCGATCGAAGGGGTAATTGAGGTCCACGAGAACAGTAGCGAGCGCCTCACGGTTAGCTTTGAAACTTACGCCTTTCGCCAACGCCTCGCTTTTGAACGTTACAATTTCGATTTCAGCATTGGATATTCCATCTCGGTTGACCATCCGATACGAGCACTCAACAGTTGGCTGCTTGATGAAATCAAACCCAACGGCATCGACCGTATTATTTACCTGCGACTCATCTACAGGCTGGAGCAGTGCCTCAAACGGCTGATTATGGAGTTCGTTGATGATCGAGTAGGGAATCCGCAGGATGTAGTACCGGGTATCGCCTTTGTCGACGTAGTCCTCCAAGAATACGATGCTCGCTGCGGGGGCGATGACGAAAACGGATGGTCCTGCCCGCTGGCCGATCTGCGCATAAAGGTCATCGACGAACCCGTGATCGAGAACAACTCCACCGTTCTGTGTGTGGTCGAAGACAAGGACGTCTGACCCGGCACGGTACCCATCAAGGGCGACCCCGGAAATCCGGTGCGGACTGTCCTCGCAGCCAAAGAGGCTGAGCGCAAAAAAGCGCCACTCCTTCCAGGAAAGTTCACGGAGCTTCCCGAAGTCGTAGAGACCAGCGTTGTAGAGAGTGAATGGTTTTGCCTTGAGCGGCTTACCCTTGTTTCCTATCTCCGAGTGGAGGGAAAGCATCCGCTTCTGGATCGTGTAGATCGCAAGTTTTCCACAGTCGATGGCGATCCATCGCCGGTTAAGTTTCTCCGCCACAGCACAGGTCGTGCCCGAACCTGCAAATGCGTCGAGAACGATGTCACCCGGATTTGTCGTTGAAGCTATGACACGCTCAAGGAGACTTTCCGGCTTCTGAGTTGGATACCCGAGATTTTGCGTTCGGTCGGCTGGTTGGAGCATGGATAGCCTCCAGACGTTGTCGACCACTCGCTCCTCTCGTGTCTGGTAGAGAACTTTGCCCTGTTCGTCTCGTGCATTGACCATCCGGCCATCGACCTTTTTGCGCACGAGCTGTTGAACCGGAACATCGCGTTTCTCCATCAATGGATTGAATGTATATTCTGACGAAGCGTTCTTGACGTACCAATAAATCGTGTCAGTTGCGCGAGGAAAAACACCCTTTCTGGAGTCCGGCATCTTGTTGTAGTAGTGCCAGAAGATTTCATTCCGGAAATTTTTTTCACCAAAGATCTCGTCGAGGAGAACTTTTACGTAGTGGCCTTTCTTGGCGTCAAGGTGGACAAAGAGCGACCCGGTCGGCGCAAGGAGTTCGCGGAGGAAGATCAGACGTTTGCGGAGAAACTCCAAGAATTCCGCTCCGACAATTTTGTCTTGGTACGCACGCTCACTTCCGGCACCCCCAAAGTCACGTCGTGAAGCAAATGGTGGGTCGATATAGATCAACTGGATACCTGGTTGTCCGTCGGAAGTAACGAATTCTCCGGCCTGCTTCATTTCCAGAAGCGTCTTCATTGCCTGAAGGTTGTCGCCGAAAATGAGTTGGTTTCGCCAAGACCCGGTCTCACTAGTTGACTTTCCGAACTCCCGCACTGGCTGGAGTGGCACGCTCATCGTGTCCGCAAGGATGTCCTCCTCCCTTTCCTTGGCTGCATACACGAGTTCGTATTCGTCCCGCTCAGGAGGAAAGAGAATGTACTTAAGGTCGCTCGGGAGTGGACCACCGTTCATAATGATGTCAGCAATGGCCCTCCGCCCCTGCGGGTCAAGATCACTCACAGTGATGAACCTTGGGGGCCATTGAGTCCCATTGAACAGCTAAAGCTTGCCGGAATGCGTGGGAGCGATAGGGAGAAAGTCGAGGTTGACATGCACTGATGATACGAGGTGGGCGTGACTCCCGCCAAGTCTGACCATTAATCACCCAATAGTGGCCGTATCTACTCCTCATTCAGTAGCCATTCAGGTTCGAGAGACTCTGGCAATCTTGCGAACCCACTTAGGTGTTCTTTCCGCGTCGTTCGATGGAGCACAAATTTCAAGTTCTCGTATACCTCAGTCGCCGACGCACGCGCTTCGCTCTCTGTATCTCCTCCCGTGCCGATCAAAACTTTGGCGCCATTTGCAATAATGCGATCAAGCATCGGGGAAAAATGTTCTTCCGCGCCTCTCCAGCCGATTAATGCGACTCTCCCGAAACACCCATTTGTCAGCGATTGAGTGAAGAATTCTTCCTGTTCACCTGGCCAGACCAATTCACCTTTACCAGTGACAGGAAGAGCAAATGCGGGAAGTAGTGCAATGTAATTCGTGCCAGCAAGCGGAGAATTTTGTCGGTCCGAGAGGACAGCGTTGATTCGCTGCGACGATGCAATCAGATGAGTTTGAGGCGTAAGGCGTTCACCAGCTTCGATGCTGCGATTCACGAGAGTCTCTACGTCGAGAGTTCCGTTGAATGTTTGAACCGCGCCAATCTCTGGGCGACTCCAGGACCACAAGACCGAGCCGTGCGGCTCAAGCAATGAGACGGGCTCATATCTCACGTAGTCTTCAAAGTTTTCTGCGTGAAAATCGAATTGTACGTGGCACGCACGTTCAAGTAGGTAGTCGTAGTTGAAACTAACGAAGCAGAGTTTGGATGAGTGAATTCGCGCCCAACGGACACATCGCCGAACCAATGACGTATACCTCGTGATCCAACCGTTTGAAGCTCCGACATCCTCTGCCGACGAAACCAAGAGGTCTCGGACGAGAAAGCGAAAAGCGGCAAGATGTTGCGTTGTGTATGGGTCATTGTCCGACGAATTCATGTATTCACGGAGAACGGCTTCGAAGTTGAATGTCGAAATCCCAAATTCATCACTCTGATTGTTCGAGAGCCGTTCATTGAAGTAGTCAAAGAGCGGCTGTGCTTTTGGGTAGCGGTCCAATAGTTGCCGCGCATTCGGAGAAATTTGCGCCAAGTCCATAGTGAGGGGTGGCATCTCAACATTGTTGGATGGTAAATGTAGGCAGTCACGCGACGCTCCCGCTCTCACGACTACAAGAAGATCTCGACGGTATTCTTTCTGCATTTCCTACCTTTTCAAATTCTTGCGAAGTCACCCTGGAACTTTGAGGTTCGTCATGTCAGTTCGACTTGTCTCCATTGTGTCGCTCTTCGATGTACCGCTCCACTTTGGTAGATGCCAGCTCCACAATCTCCTCGGACAGACCGAATCCGACTTCAACCTTTAGGAGGGGCCTCCAGTTTTCCGAGTCCGCTCCATGAACAATTCGGATCTCGACTTTTGGATTACTGATTCTTCGGACGCCCCCGTTGGGTGGTGTGACCAATCTCCCCCAGACAATGATCACGGGACGTATTGGTATGCCTGGAAAGTCCCGATTCAGTAGTGCTCGTACGCGCCCGGCATTGCCTTCCACTTGACTGACGGCATCACGAATGCGTGATGAAATCTTTCGATCGTTCAAATCCAAAAGCATTGATATGTATTTGGTTTCCACAACCAAGACTCCGTACGGGCCAATTGCAATATGATCAACGTCGATCTCAGGTGACTGTGGACCAAAGCCATAGTCGAATGGCACACCGTGAAACGTACGCCATTTGGAACCAAGCGCTTCCAGTTCACGCCCTGACCAGCGTTCTGCGGAGGCCCCAGCAAAGTATTGGCCGGCACCCGTAAACAAGAGAGCTACAACAATCATCGCGGAAAGAAATGTTGTCAGTTCGACGCCAAATAGGAAATCCAACAAGCCCTGCTGAGAGCGAATTCCAAATGAATGTAACAGTGCCGGTATTGCGAAAAACACAATGACCTCGCCACAGATCACTGCGAAGGAGACAATGAGAATCTGGGGAGCGAAGAGCATCGATCGAAGGCGACGGTGCGATTCTCGTTGAGGACGACCTCCCGCTCTATTCATCAGACACGTTCTTAGTCGAAGTCCGTTCAGTAGCAGCGTTGCTATTAGGGTACAGAAAGCGCGCCTAGTTCTGGCAGTGAGTGTCTGATGGACGGAGAGATGTCATAGAGTCCTACTTCTATGATGAATTATCACCTAGGTCAGGCGTAGATCAAGTCGCAATAATTGAGTCGATTTGTGTAACGTGAGCAGTTCAGTGAGCAAGATTTCGAAAACTCCCATTGCCAAGGGCCGGTGGAGCGCGAAAATTGAACTTCAATAATCTGAGAGATTGCTGACGTCCACGTGCACTGATCGTCGTCGGCAAACGTAGAAGGGAGCCATGACACGCAAGGGGTCACGAATTCGATTCTTGCACTGCCAACCGTTGCACTGCCCACCAGATATTCATGGAGAGCCTAGGGTCGGGTGCCGGCATACTTGAGTTCCCCAGCCAAACTCTTTGCAAGGCACGCAAGTGGTTGAGCCTTAGGCAATGAGTTGTGACCATCGGCAAAAGTGCTCTGGCGGATCGGCTGTATGTGA